>PVML01017088.1_pt1 | contig 355603 bp, 336 predicted proteins | sample 1853371 | NCBI WGS metagenome assembly PVML01 (sample SAMN08533508, study PRJNA380276) | Human gut metagenome, whole genome shotgun sequencing project. | isolation source: participant 1, chromium library | host: Homo sapiens | collected 2017 | reverse complement strand
GGAGCTGACTGTTACTAATCGGTCGAGGGCTTATCCAGGAAGGTCTGGTTGGTTGATGAAACGGTGAAGATGATTTCAATATGTGGTTTTGAAGGTATGTGTGCACGAGTGGCTCAGTGGTGGAGTATCGCCTTGCCAAGGCGAGGGTCGCGGGTTCGAATCCCGTCTCGTGCTCTCAAAGAGATAGAAAAAAGAGTCATCCGATGGATGGCTCTTTTTTCTATGTTCAAGCCCTGCCGGGCTCGAACGGTTCGAAGTACAGGCTCCGATCTGTAGTACAGGCTCCGATCTGTTCATCGCAGAAGACATCATGTGCGATCAAAACTTGTTTGTTTTTTCAGAAAAAACAAGCAACTTCTGATTTTTGTGCTATAATGCTTTATTATGAAAAAATCCGATGTATAAAACGAGGTGAATGAGGTGAAGAAAAAAATACTTGTGCCTCTTAGCGTTTTTTTACTGGGCATATGCCTTGCAGGTTTGCTTGTATGGAAAACAGATACCCACGAAAAAGAACAGAGACGCACAACAGCACAATTAAATGCAACAACCTATGGTGAACGGATAAAAAATGAGATTACGAATGGGATCGAAATTACGGATGCTCTGAAGCAGATCTTAATCAGTGAAGATGGAGAGATCAATCACTTTGACACGATTGCAGAAAATCTTATGTCTGATTCGGTTGAAAGTGTGCAGATTGCTCCGGATGGTATTGTGACAGATATTTATCCTGCAGAGGGAAACGAGGCAGGTAAGATTGACCTGTTCCATGATAAGGACCGCAGCAAAATTTCCTGTTATGCAAGAGACAATCATACACTGATTACACAAGGACCATTCGAATTGAAACAGAGCAGCTATGGATTTGCTGTTCGCAATCCAATTTACCTGAAAAATGCAAACGGACAAGAATATTTCTGGGGATTTACGATTGTTATCTTGCGCGTTCCTGATATTTTTTCAAACTCAATTGAAGCACTTTCGAATTTTGGATATGAATATAGACTTTCTAAAAAAGACGCTCCCTGGAGTGACGATTATAAAGTTGTTTATCAGTCAGATGGTCAAATGACTGCTCCTGTTTCTTATGAATTTACGATTGGAGGGGAAAAATGGAGATTTGAAGTAACTCCTAAAAGCGGATGGAGGAATGATTGTTTAATTGCGACAGTCAGTGGAATATTTATGGCAGTCACCTTGCTTTTGTCAGGTCTTACCAGGGTATGGCTGGTATCGAAAGAAAACAAAAATAAATTTCAAATATTGGCGCACACGGATTCTCTTACTAAAATTAACAATCGCTATGGATTTGATGAATTAGCGGAAAAAATGATGGATAAAAATCCGAAAATGTATTTTGTAGCCGGACTCCTTGATATTGATGATTTTAAGTTTATTAATGATATTTACGGACATGTCTACGGTGACAAGGCATTAAAGAGTCTGGCAGATAGTATGAAAGACTTTTTCCCACCGGATACATTGCTGGGAAGAAACGGTGGTGACGAATTCTGTATTCTTTTACGAAATTGTACCTGTGAAGAAGCAGAAGAACAACTGCAGCAATTCATCAAGCTCCCTAAGACATTCTCATGCAAGGGTAAAGAATATCAATTTTATATTTCTCTTGGCTATGCGGAATATCCTACCTTTGCTTCCAATCGATCCCAGCTTTTGCGTTGTGCAGATGCAGCTCTTTATGAAATAAAGCTTCACGGAAAAAATGGATGTATGGCTTACAGGAAAGGTCTTCAATCTGGAGTTCGCAAGCAGTTGGGATTTGCCCTTAAAGACATTTCGGAACATCTTCCGGGTGCATTTATTATATACAGAGCAGATAAAGAAGATGATGAACTTTTTTATGCTAACAACGAATTTCTTCATATGGCCGGATATAAAAACGTAGATGAACTCTTTCAGATCACAAAGAAAAGTTTTCGTAATCTGATTCGGGAAGATGAGCGGCAACAGATAGAATCAAGTATTTGGAAACAGATTGATGACGGTAATGAAAATGCCTATATTCATTTCCAACTTCGAAAAGCTGATGGATCCTATCTTTCTGTACTTGACCATGGAAGAATTGTGGAGAGTCGGCAATACGGAAGAGTATTTTATGTATTGTTTATGGACTGGGAGGATATGCATATTCGATATAGTGATAAATTTTCCGAATAATTAAAATGCCTTGTGCATTTTCGCAGATACAGAGTTCAAGTCGAACGTCCGTGAGACTTGGCGCGTGACTCTGGTCAGCGCAAGCTGACATATTCTTTACAGAATCACTGTGCATCCTCGCGGAGCGTTTATCTCGGTCGGAGAACTAACGCCCACTGAGACTTATTTGTTATGACTCACCACTTGAAGAGGTGGGAGTCTTCTCGACTGAGATAAAAACAGCCAGTAATTCAGCGGCATTATTATTTTCGCCGGAGTTACGGGCTGTTTTTTGATGATATGTGTTCGAAGACGCTGTCAGGGCAGGTTCTGTAGGTATAATTGAGGAGATATATTAAGAAAATTTTATAAAGAGCCTGTCTGTTTCTTAAATTCCTGTCCGATCTTATTCTGTTCTTTCATGCATGCAATAAAATTCTCACGGGTCACATCTTGCGGGCGGTACTGCCATTCGGTGGAAGTAAGAATTCTATCTGCCATGAGATCGAATTCATCTTCAGTGATATCGATATCATCGAAGCATACCGGAAGACCGATACTGGCATTGAATTTCATGATCGTATCACGGAGAGCGTTCGCGCCTTCATAGGTGAGCAGGCAGAGAACACCGAGGGATACGACTTCGCCGTGCAGGTGTTCGTGACCATGACGCGTGATCGTGGAGCCGTTATAGACACAGTGCGCGAGGGAGGAATTGTAGTAATAATCCGGAATATGAGTCGTCATATTGGAAACGATACCGGTGGAGACGATGATATCCAAAGTGACCTGCATGAGGGCATCGCTGACTTTGTGCGCTTTTAAGGATGCGAGTGCCTCTTTTCCATAATCTAGGAGCGGTTGTGTGCAGACTTTACTGAGCTGGACACCCATTAACGGAGTATGGCTTAAGTGCTTACCTTTGCTGGAAAAAACAGCCTCACATTCTTTGGAGAGTGCGTCGCCGATTCCGGCCCAGAGGAGGTCATAAGGAGAATCCGCAATCACGGCGGTATTGATGAAGGTATGATCCGCAAGCTTCGGATAATAATATTCCCGGAAGGTGCCGTTGGCATTGTAGATGACACAGATGGCAGTCACGGCCGCGCAGTTGCTGGCAACGGTCGGGAAGGTAAATAATGGTTTGTCAAGTTCGTTTGCTACATATTTTGCGGTGTCGCAGGCTCTTCCTCCACCGACACCAAAGATAATATCTGCGTTGCGGACAGCCGGATTCGCGATCAATGCATTGCCGTTCTCGTAGCTGGAATCACCGCCGTACCAGATGAAATCCGTGATCTCAAGATCGGAGCCCTTGATGCCTTCCAAGAGTGCATCTTTTGTTTTTTCCATGGCTGTTTTACCGCCGATCACGACTGCCTTTTTTCCATAGTTTCTTGCGACGTATGGAAGTTCCTTGTAACAATTTTCACCGATGGAGTAATTAGGAAGATATACACTGTAACTCATTTGCTTCTGCCTTTCTTGTTCTTTCTTGTTGTGAGCTGACAAATATCCGGAATAAACAATATCTGTCAGATTGTGGGGGTAACTGTTAGAGGATAGAATAAACTATCCAGAGGCGTTACGGTTGATAGTAAAGATTTGTCATCAAAATGGATAACATATCAATATTATAGGCGTTTGGAAAAATAATTCAAGATGTTCTTAATTTATGTCCTTTAAATTTTCCTGCCATTGCACATCACATTGTGCTACTGCAGAAAACCAATGCATGTATGATCATGATTATGCACGAGGAGTGTGAGAGAAATAAGAAGATGCCAGATAGTTTCTAACTGTCCCAGCGGATTTTGAAAATAAGGAATATTTGAGCAGGAAAAAAAGTTCACAATTAATTCACAAAAAATTAGCACTCGCCTCTTGACAGTGCTAATCATATGTGCTATAGTACATACAGAACAAAGGAAGAGAGAAAGAAATCAAAGGGATGCAAAAAGTCCTGGAGATTTTCAGAATCTCCCAGACAATAGATTTCAGATATTCTGATTGGAGGAATGATTTATGTATATGCCGAGTATTTTTGGAGAGAGTTTATTTGATGATATGTTCCCGTTTGATGACAGCTTCTTTACTTCTAAGAAGAATCCGCTGTATGGAAAGAATGCTTCGAGAGTTATGAAAACTGATATCAAGGAGAATGAAGGTTCCTATGAACTGGACATCGATCTTCCGGGATTCAAGAAAGATGAGATCACTGCAGAATTGAAAGATGGTTATCTGACCGTCAGCGCTGCTAAGGGTCTTGATAAGGATGAGGAAGATAAGAAAGGTCACTATATCCGTCAGGAGCGTTATTCCGGAGCAATGAGCAGAACCTTCTATGTTGGCGAAGATGTAAAGCAGGAAGATATCAAGGCTAAATTTGAAAATGGTATCTTAAGCCTGTCCGTTCCGAAACCAGTTGAGCAGAAGAAGGTTGAAACTTCTAAGCGTATTGCGATCGAAGGTTAAGGAAGCGCGGCAGACAGTGAAAGCTGCCTGCGGTGTATGGTATCAATGAAAATAACCTGTAGCTGAAAAGGACCGTTGCCTTTGCAGAGAGATCTGTGGGGCAGCGGTCCTTTTTTATGTAACAGGAAATTCATAGGAAGTTCCTGTTACATAAAAAGGCACTGACGTGCCCAAAATGCGCACTCGCGCGAAGATGCAGATTGTCGCAAGCGCCCGCGCGAGGCGGGAGAATGTGCCAAGGCAAATTCTTTTATATAAAAGGTACAGCTGCACGTTATTGGTTTATCATAAAATCGGCAGAATACCCCCATTCCTCGTAGGTGGCGGGATGAATGCCACTATAACGATACACAGACAGATGTAAAACGGTAAGCAATTACAATTCTTTCTCTTCCCTTTTGTGAAACCATGTGCTATAATTAATACAGAACATATGTTCTGCACCAATTAGGAAAGGAGGAACCGTTTTGTATTTGACCGTATGCCAGCAGCTAAAGCATCTGTCCAAAGATGAATTCCTCATTCTACGGGAATTATGCCGCACAGCCAAAAACCTGACCAACCAGGCCATCTACCAGGTACGGCAGCATTACTTTGAACATAGCCGGTATCTTCCATATGAGAAAAACTACGCCATCTTAAAGACTTCCGAAAACTATCGGCTGCTGAATTCCAACATGGCCCAGCAGATCCTTAAGGAAGTGGATGGATCTTTTAAGTCTTTCTTCGGTCTGTTGAAACTGGCAAAGCAGGGGAAGTATCCGTTTTCATCCTGCAGGCTGCCCAAATACCTTCCAAAAGACGGCTACGCAACCCTGATCGTCGGGTTTGTAAGACTGAATGGGAACCGGTTTGTCCTTCCGTACTCAGCAGCGTATAAGAAGCATCATAAACCGGTCACCATTACCATCCCGCCGGTCCTGGCAGATAAAACCATTAAGGAGATCCGTATCATCCCAAAAGCAGACGCCAGGTTCTTTGAGATCCAGTACACCTATCAGGTGGAAGCGGCTCACCGTACTCAGCAGCGTATAAGAAGCATCATAAACCGGTCACCGTTACCATCCCGCCGATCCTGGCAGATAAAACCATTAAGGAGATCCGTATCATTCCAAAAGCAGACGCCAGGTTCTTTGAGATCCAGTACACCTATCAGGTGGAAGCGGCTCAGAGAAATCTGAATCCAACCCATGCACTGGCGATCGACTTCGGGATCGACAATCTCATGACGGCCGTTTCCAACAGAGGGGAAAGCTTCCTCATCGATGGGAAACGCTTAAAATCCATCAACCAGTGGTTCAACAAGCGGAACACCTGCCTGCAGAGCGTCAAAGACAAGCAGCACTACGGAAAGAAAACAACCAGACGTCAGGCCGTTTTGCAGAGGAAGAGAAACAACCAGGTCCGTGACTACATGGGTAAAGCAGCGAAACAGGTGGTCACCTACTGCATCCGGAACGATATCGGAACCCTGATCGTGGGCTACAATACCACATTCCAGCGCTCCTCAGATCTTGGCAGGCAGATGAACCAGGTCTTTGTGGGAATTCCGTTCGGGATACTCCGCAGGAAACTGAAATATCTGTGTGAAATGAATGGGATCCGCTACGTGGAACAGGAGGAAAGCTATACTTCCATGGCATCCTTCTGGGATCTGGATGAAATGCCCGTATATGGAGAAGCAGGACTTGTGCCACCGGTCTTTTCCGGCCGCCGGATCTGCCGTGGCCTGTATCAGGACCGCTCTGGAAGGCGGATCAACGCTGATGTCAATGGTGCTTTAAATATCATGCGTAAATGTAACATTGTGAGCCTAAGGGCTCTATATGATAGAGGCGATGTGGATACGCCTGTAAGAATAAGGATCGCCTGAGAGCGGGCGGAAACTCAAAGATCAAACTTCTTAAACGGGAGTCCAAGGATTCCCCAGAAGCCCCCACTTCAAATTTCTTCAAAATTAAGTGGTGGGTAATTCACGATAGAATGGTAATAGATAAAAAGCTGGCATTTATGAGCGGCGTGAGCTATGGTACTGTAAAAAGATTTGAATTGGGGAACGAAAAGTGTCAGGGAAGAGAGAAATAAACGGAGTTTTTATGATCCCGTTCGGACTGGTGACGGGATTTGCAGACGGGCAGGAGATCCGGATCACGGAGCTTGCGGAACATGGATTTTGTTTTCGGACATTGGATGAGATCCGCGAAGTGAAGAGATTCCGGATCTGTTTTTATGATGGGTTCAACATGATGAAGACTGGGAATCAGGAGAGGAAAAGCGCGGATCCGTATACGGAAGTTGAGATCCATTCGTTTGAGATGGAAGTGCGTGTGGAAGATGGACCGGGGATTCCGGTATATGAGTATTCGGTGTTTGTGGAGCAGGAGAAATACCGGGAATGCGCTGGAAAACTGATCCTTTGGTATGATAGATTTGTGCGGCTGAAGCTGGAGTGCGAGGACGGGGAACTTGCAATGGCGCTTACCGGGTATCCGGCAAAAAAGGATGAACAGTTTGCGGAGAATTTCATTGAACAGAAAAAAGAGTGGTTCGGTGAAGGAGAAGACAGGGCGAGGCTGGAAACGCGAATCGAAAATCAGTCAGGTATAAGGGAAACTTGCATCGCAGCAGGAGATTTTGAACTCAAAGAAGACAAAGAACATAAAGAATACAAAGAATATAAAGAGTACAAAGAATATAAAGAGCAGGAACGGAAGAATATCGAAGTTGCTGTGGAATTGGACCGTCCGGAGCTTTATGAGCGGTATTTATCCATGAAATTCCGCGATTTTATGGACTGGTACTGGAACGTGAATGGGGCTAAAGAGCTGGGAAAACGAATGCCGGTTCCAGAGCGGATCTATGTGGGAAATGCCTTCTGCCATCTGCTGTTTCCTGAAAAACGGCAGTTGTTTGAGATCTTTAAAAAGGCAAAGTCGGAAGGTTTGGCTGTGACAGTTACATTTTCATATCTGCGGGAATTCATGCTGAAACCGGTGGAAAAACTGTTGGATGAGCTGGAAGAATGGTGCAGAAACCGGGAGACATTTCTGGAGATCGCGGCAAACGACTGGGGTCTGCTGGAGCTTTTGAGAAAGCGGAAGGAATGGAAGGAAGAAAAAGAAGTTCTTGTGCCGTGTATGGGGACTCTGTTAAATAAAAGAAAAAAGGATCCACGGATGGGATACAAGCAGGGAGAGACAGGATATTTTCGGGAGAACAGCCTGAATGCGGAATTTTACCGGACGTATCTGAGGGACACGTTCGGGATCCGGCGGTACGAGTGGGAGTCCTGCGGATACAGGCAGCAATTTCCGGAAGGAAAGAACAGCATCCACGTTCCGTTTTATCAGACGAATACCTCCCAGTATTGTACACTGTATGCTGCGTGTAAAAATGGAGAACGTGGAAAGCAGGAACTGCCGGAATCGTGTCCGGGATATTGCAGGGAGAAAGTCTTTCTGTATCCAAAGCATTTGAAGATGGTGGGGCGGTATAATTCGCTCTTTGCGCTGGATGAGAGTACAGTTTCCGGAATGGAGGATACGGAAGGTTGGAAAGAGAAAAGAATTGATAGAATCGTAGTAAATTTACTGTAACTAATATGCAATTAAAAATAGCAGATAGTCAGAATTGTACTCGCGAAAAATCAAACGAAATGTGGCAGGTGCGAACTTTCAGAAGTTGAGAAGCTGAGTTTAAGGAGAGATACAATGAAGATCACGGCGGGACTTGGATCCATCGATGAATATGTGCGGTACGTCGAGGCCGGGGCAGATGAGTTTTTCTGCGGATACGTACCTTATGAATGGAATAAAAAATACGGGACGGTGTTGCCGCTAAACCGCCGCGAGGTTCTTGGCATCAACGTGCAGATCGGGGCGGAGACTGAGCTGAGGATTCTGGCGGCGCTGGTGAGAAAATATGGGAAGCCGGTACATCTGACATTTAATTCGCTTTATTATACACCGGAGCAGTACCCGGAGATCGCGGATGTCCTTCACCGGTGTACGAAGCTTGGATTTTCAAGCTTTATTATCGCGGATCCGGCGCTGCTGATCTACCTGAAAAATAATGGGATCCGCTGTGAGATCCATCTGAGTGGGGAGACGGCAGAGGTAAACAGCCGGATGATAGATGTATTTGACCGCTTGGATGTCAGTCGGCTTATCTTTCACAGGAAGAACAGCTTCGCAGACATGGAGTCGGTGATCCGGCATGAGAGGGAAAAGGGCAGCAGGGGCGTATGTGAATTTGAGGCATTTGCACTGAACGAGCTCTGTCAGTTTTCGGGGGCGTTCTGTAATTCCCTGCACTGCGACGAGATGGGGCATCTGTGCCGGGTCCCGTATAAGATAGGAAAAGTTAAAGGAAATAGAGAGAAAAAAGAAGAATGTGAAGAAACAGAGAAGCTGATCTCACGGACGGAGAGCACAGTGAAAGATGCGAATGATGAGCATAGCACAGATAAACCGAAAGAAGATGATGAGGAACGGATGTATGATCCCGATGGATATCTCTGCGGTGAGACAGGTTGTGGATTCTGCGCACTGTATCGGCTGCGAAAGGCCGGAATCACCCATTTGAAGCTTGTGGGGCGTGGAAATTATGTGGATTTTATGGAAAAGGATATCCGGAATCTGAAGACAGCTCTGGATATCCTTGAGCATGTGGATACGGAAGAGGAATATATCAGGGACATAAAACGAACATTGTTTCCGTATGGATGCAGCGGACTGTGTTATTATAGAGAAACGGAATCGGTTGCCGGGAAGACAATTTAAATACAGTGTCCAGGAACCGGGATTGGGAACCGTATTAACACTCGATGGCTACCTTGATCACACCATCCATCTTATTTTCAAAGAGGGTGTATGCTTCTTCGATCCTGCCTAACGGGTATGTATGTGTGATGAGCGGTTCCGTATTCAGTCTGCCCTCTGCGATCAGCCGCAGTATTTCCTCACAATTGCAGCCGTCTACACCGCCGGTCTTGAACGTGAGGTTCTTGCCGTACATATCCGGCAGCGGCAGAGTCTGAGCCTTGTCATAAAGAGCAACGACCGTCACGACCGCATTTGGTCTTGCACATTCCCATGCAAGGCGAAACGTGGATTCGGCTCCTGCAACTTCGAGAACGACATCTGCTCCGCCATGGTCACTGTTGGCACGAACATAATCTGCACATGCTTCGGGTGATACGGTAAGGATTTCCGGATAGTGCTCATGGATAAAGCGGATACGGCCTTCGTCTTTTTCACAGACAATGATACGTTTCGGGTTCTTCAGCATGACACAGAGCAGCGTACAGATGCCCGTAGGTCCGGCTCCGATGATCAATACCGTATCCTCCTCTTTGATCTCAGAAATACGAGCTGCCCAGAAACCGGTGGCAAGAACATCTCCGACCAGCAAAGCCTGACGGTCTGTAACATGATCCGGGATTTTATTTAACCCCTGATCTGCAAAGGGTACGCGAACATATTCTGCCTGTCCGCCATCGATCCGGCATCCGAGAGTCCAGCCGCCATTCTGATCGGTGCAGTTGTTTACATAACCATGCCTGCAGAAAAAACATTCCCCGCAGAAGGTTTCCACGTTTACCGTGACTCTGTCACCGGGCTTCACATTGGTTACGGCGCTGCCAACATCTTCAACGATTCCAACCATTTCATGTCCTACGGTTATACCCGGCACAGCACGGGGGACGCTTCCGTGTTTAATGTGCAGGTCACTTGAGCAGATGCTGGCAAGTGTTACCTTTACAATGGCATCCCGTTCATCGATAAGAACAGGCTTCGGTTTTTCCATTAATTCAAATTTTCCCTTGGAAACATAAGTATACGTCTGCATTTTTTATCCATCACTTTCTTTTTTTATTGATCCTTTTATCTCAGTCGAGAAGACTTCCACATTTTTTAGTGGTGAGTAACAGCAAATTTGTCTCGGTGGGAGTCAGGTCTCCGACTTGAATCATATCTTTTTGGGGCCCAGGGTCAAAAGCATTCCTCCGGGCAAGCCTGCGTCGGACTTCGGACCGCATGATCTTAGTATTATATTATAGCACTTATCTGCGCGGATAGATACAAAATTCCCTTTCCGGATCCGGGAAGGGAATAGATTAGATGTTGCTCCTGTCTGCAAAGAAATGCAGTGTGAAGGATATCTCTAATATAAAGAAGTGATGATGTTTACACATTGATCGATTCCAAGCACACCGCTGTTGAGTGTCAGATGATAATTCTGTGCATATCCCCATTTCATGTCGGTATAGAACCGGTGATATGCGGCACGGCGTTTATCCTTGTCGCGCAAGCGTTCCTCCGGGGACTGTTCACGTTCTCCATAAACCTCGACGATGCGGCGGGCACGGAAATCCATATCTGCGTGGATAAAGACTTTCAGGCAGTCGGCCTTATCCTGTAAAATGTAATCAGCACAGCGTCCAACAATTACACAGGGGCCTTTTTGTGCAAGCTCCGTGATGACCTTATATTGATGCTCCCACAGAATATCTTCATTTGTGAGGCCAAATAAGCGGTTTGAAAATGCAGATGAGAGGAAGCTGCCGGGCGTATATTCACCGGCTTCCTTTACATACTCCGGTGTAAAACCGGTTTCTTTTACCATTTCCTGAATGATCTCTGCATCATAGCAGGGGATGCCCAGCTGTTCTGCCACTTTTTTTCCGATGGTGCGTCCGCCGCTGCCAAATTCACGGCTGATCGTAATCACTCTGTTTTTCATACGTCTTATGCTCCTTTCACATTTAATTCATGATATGTTTTTATGATAATCACTGCTGAGATAATAAAGGTCAGAATATCTGAAACCGGCATGGAATACAGAACACCGTCCAGACCGAAGAAAACCGGAAGGAGCAATGCGAAGCCGACTCCGAATACTACCTCACGGAACATGGAAAGCATGGTAGATGCCAATGCCTTGCCCACGGCCTGTAAAAAGATGAAGCATGCCTTGTTGATACACGCGAAGATCATCATGCAAAGATAGGTACGGAATGCCTTAACAGCAAAATCGGTATAGTAGCTGCTCTCATTAGAAGCGCCGAAAATAGCGATAAGCTGATGCGGGAATCCTTCCGCCAGTATGAGCGCGACTGCACCTACCAAAGCCTCGGAAATAAGCAGCCGGGTAAACAGCTCCCTCACACGCATGGTCTTTTCTGCACCCATGTTATAGCCGACGATCGGAATACAGCCGGCTGCCATGCCGACTACGATAGAAATGACGATCTGGAAAAATTTCATTACGATCCCGACGACTGCCATGGGGATCTGTGCGTACTGCTCTTGTGAGAACACAGCGTCCAATGCACCGTATTTACGGAGCATATTGTTGATCGCTGCCATTGCGGCCACGAGGCTGATCTGAGAGAGAAAGCTGGTAATACCAAGGGTGAGCATCCGTCCGAATATATTGGGAGAAAGTGCATAGTCACCGGCTTCCGGCTTGATGATCCGCATGTGCACCAGATACCAGACAGCGAGAATTGCCGTCACCACCTGACCAATCACTGTGGCTACAGCTGCACCCATCATGCCCCACTGAAGGCCGAAAATGAAAATCGGGTCAAGAATGATGTTGATAACAGCGCCTGCCAGTGTGGAAATCATGGCAAATTTCGGGTTCCCGTCTGCACGGATAATGGGATTCATAGCCTGACCGAACATATAAAACGGAATCCCAAGAGTAATATAGAAGAAATATTCCTGTGAATGCCGGTAAGTTTCCTCATTGACCGTACCGCCGAACATGGCGATGATGCTGTTTGCAAAGATCAGATATACGGCGGTCAGGATAAGACTTCCTACAATGATCAAAACCACCGCATTGCCGACACTGCGCTTTGCCCGGGCTGTTTCATTCCGTCCAAGCGCCATGCTGACAAAGGCACAGCAGCCGTCACCGACCATAACAGCAATAGCCAGTGCAACAACCGTCAGCGGAAAAACAACGGTATTAGCTGCGTTTCCGTAAGAGCCGAGGTAGCTGGCGTTTGCAATAAAGATCTGATCAACAATATTGTATAATGCACCTACTAACAATGAGATGATACAGGGAACTGCATACTGACGCATCAGCTTATCAATACGCTCTGTTCCCAAAAACTGATTTCCAATTTCCATAATGATCTCCTTTTTCTTAAAAAAATAAGAAATGCGTAAGCTCCTTTAAATCCGGACTTACGCATTTCTGCAACACGATCTGTCTATAAAATTGTTCTTTATCGTTCACTTCCCACCTCCTTTCAATTTAAATCGAACACCCGTGAGACTTGGCGCTTGATTCTGGTATTCCTATCAGAATCACTGCGCATCCTTGCGGAGCATTTATCTCGGTCGGAGACCTAACTCCCACGGAGATAAAAAAAGTGTGGCGCTTCTGCAACTGGATTTACGCAGAAATGCCACACGATGTAACATTATTATAGCAAAAACTGGCGAAAATGTAAAGCGGTGGATTTTTATGCGGTACATGTTACTGTATACGGATAAGAATTTTCTGAACTAAAAATTACGTACAATACATGACTCTCAGAATTCACAAATTCTTCACAGAAAATTAGCACTCGCCTATTGAAATAGCTATTCGGAGTTCGACAAGTTTCATCAAGCTTCAAACCGTTGATTTTACTGGATTTTTTGAAACCGATTATTTCGTCTAAAGTCATCTGAAAGCGTCTTTATATTCAAAAATGGTACAGAAAATGGTACAGTGGAACATTGCTTATAATTTTACGCCTGGTCATCTGGGCGTATTTTTATGTCTACCCAAATATTGAATTGTTACTGATGTTCATATATCCTAAAGAAAACAGGTAAAGGAATTTTCTATATGACTGTCGGTAATTGTTTGATGTGCGGGGACAAACTTAAATATTATGATAGTGTTCGTAGAATTGTACGCACTAAGAGTCGAAAAAGCAGATGGATCATAGTACCACGGTATCAATGTGTTGGTTGTAGATGCATTCGGAGATACTTGCCGGATTATATTTACCCATATAAACAATACGAATCAGAAATTATAGACGGGGTTATAGAAGGTTTAATAACATGCGATACCGTTGGTTTCGAAGATTATCCTTGCGAATTAACGATGATTAGATGGAAAACGCAAAATATACAACTCCCTTTATGAAATGAATACATATTTTATGGAGGTGCAGTATGAGTAGTGAAGAACAAAGATTGGAGAGTAAAATTCTTTATTTCGAGGACATGATGTTCAGATGTAAAGGATATGAATACCAGAAAGTTGAAACTATCAGAAAAGAAATATCTGACATGCGTATTCAACTACAGAGAATTAGATTTAAGAATATGAGAATGGGTCGCTAACAGCGGCTCTTTCTTTTTGCGGTTATTCCACTGAGGTTGTTTTTACTATTGTTTATTTCTAACCTAGAATAGAATTCACAAGGAGGAAATACATTATGGCAACCACAATCAGACCGGAATTATCCGAAAAAAATCCTTATTGGATTGAGAAACATCGCTACTACGAATTAAAACACTTCTGTCTTCAATACCCGATTTGGAGAAAGGCTTATGCATCACTCAATAGTTTCAGCAGTAAACCAGCAGATTGGGCGATGTTCATAGTAACAAGCACGCTTGGCGATCCGACAGCGAAAGTCGGAATAGCAAGAGCATATTATTCAGAACGAACCGACATGATTGAGAGAGTGGCTGAGCAAACAGATCAGCAGCTTGCTCCATATATTCTGAAAGCTGTTACCGAGGGCTGGTCCTATGATATTTTGAAAGTTAGATTAGGAATCCCGTGTTGCAAAGATACTTACTACGAATTATACCGGCGATTCTTTTGGCTGCTGAATCGAGAAAGGAAATAGTTCGCAAAATTTACAAGGCATATTATGAGAGAATAAAACTACTAAATGACTAATGGCTATGGGTCGTGTATTACCTATCCAGGTGGGAGGCATTAAAAGGGGCTGACAGTTTGGTGGTTAGATACACATTCTCTCTTTTATTTTTATCCTAGATTAGAAAACAGGACGAAGGTTACCGGAAAACATGCTAATTTGATATTTGAAAAATTGCCGGATGGTGATTTTCAGAAAACTTTTTGAAAGGAGGAAACCATGAGTTTGATAATCGTATTACTGATCGGTGTTGTTATCGGAATGCTTGTATCGCGATTTATATTCAGGGAAAAACCGGTTGGTTCGCTTAGGGTCGATGAATCAGATCCAGATAGCGGACCTTATTTATTTCTCGAATTAGATCGGTCTGGCGCGGATGCAATTTATAAGCAGCGTTACGTACGTTTGCGAGTGGAGCTGAAAAATTATATTTCGCACAAATAACACTCTCTATTATGGGATGAACCTAATAATTATTTGAAAGGAGAACGAAATGGAAGAGAAAAACATCGAAGAATTATTAAGTGAGGAGATTGCAGCACAGATTGAGGCTTTATCTGATTTGCAGTCCGGAAGCAAAGAAAAATCAACAGCGATTGATGATCTGACAAAGCTTTACAAGCTGAGAATCGAAGAGAACAAGAGTGTGTGGGATGCTGATGAGAAGTACAATCGGCGTATGATGGACGAAGAGTCTGTTACGAAAGATGGCGACTTCAAAGATCGGCAGATCGCAGAGCAGGTTAAGGATCGATATTTCAGAGTTGGTATTGCAGCGGCAGAATTATTGATTCCGTTGATGTGTTATGGCATCTGGATGAATAAAGGATTTAAGTTTGAAGAAACTGGAACCTTCACATCTTCAACATTCAAAGGGTTAATCAACCGTTTTAGACCTACAAAGAAGTAGAGAGGAAATTCTGAAACGTTGGGGACGTGTGTAACGCATGTCCTCTTCGTTTTTTCTCGTGAAAAATGCAAGGGCTATTATGAGAGAATAAAGCTTTATCTCTTGAACTACAGACAACAGCTTGTATACTATATGTATGGGAGCTGGACAGTACGAAAGGAGATATTTAGCTATGAGTATTTTTAACGAGGAGCAAATTAAAGCAATGTTCAGCAGAGAGTATATCTGTCATGAGTGTGGGCATTTAATGGAGTTCGAGGATGAGTGGGAAGATACGCTGGTGTGTCCCCACTGCGGCCACAGTATAGATTTAGATGATTACGGCCGCGAAGGCAATGAAGAATATGAGAACTTATACCCAACCAGAGAAGAAGTATTGGGCATTGCGAATGATAATGATGATTCCGAGGAAGATTCAGACGATTAAAAACATAAGCTAAGTGGGAGAGGGTCTTAGAGAAATCTAAGGCTCTTTTCTTTTTGCTATGAGGAGATAGAAATGCGGTACCATTATCAAAAGCCAGACATTTATTTGTCAATGTACGGCGAACTTTACATTTGCAATCATCCTGTGTATGATCGCTGCACTCTATTTACGATAGGGAATAAAGGTCTGGCAGTGATCCAGCAGCGATTTAGTGCAGATACAAAAAGTACATATTGGACAGAGGTCGATTCATGGCTGACAGACTCTTTATATTTACATCCAAAATTCAAGGAATATTTCGACAGCCGATCCGGAGAGTGTACGGAAGGATTATATCCAACGGTCACTATAAGACAAATAATGTGGGCGTTAAAAATGAAACCAATACAGCGTCAGCGATGGGAAACGTGTTTCGATAGACGTGAGATTTGAGCGCATTTTTTACAAAGACTTTTATGGAAAAGGAACTAAATAATTTCACATAAAGGAGAAAGAAAAATGATTGAAACTTATGTATCTATCGGAAAAGTAACTGATTATGCGATTGGTGTTCTTAAGTATTTCGCTACGGCTAGTTCGATTTTCCTGGTTAGTATTGTCGGAGCTTTGGCGGCGTGGATATTTTGGGGTGCTGTTGGTGTGATGGTTGCCATCGTAGGTATAGTAATAGCAACCATTGCATTGACCTTGGGAATTTATGAGTTACATACCCAAAAGAGACGGAGACGCTAACAACGTCTCTTCTTTTTCGCCAAAATAACAGTTCCTTTTATGAAAAACTGAAGCTTTGAAAGGAGTAAAAGGAGCATGGATGAAATGAGAATAGTATCGAAATTCACGAGAGGAATCATTTCCAAAGCAATAAAGATGGTAATACGTAAGAAAACGGGATACAACATTGATATTCAGTTGAACGAGGCTATTACTACTATAAACGATGGAAAGACTCATCTTCACCTGGATGTAGATGCAGAACTCGATAAAGACGAGCTGATGAGTATCTTGAAGAGCATTGGTTTAAATTAACCGAGAGGGGCGCATACAACGCCTCTTTCCTTTTACTTCGCAAAATTTACAAGGCATATTATGAGAGACAGTAGCTCAGTTGGTAGAGCGCGAGACGATTAAAGTCCCGAAGTCGATGGTTCGAGTCCATCCTGTTTCTCTTTTATTTTTTGCAGAAAGGAGAGAACGGATGTCTATCGAACAACTTGACTTATTGTTATGCGATACGTATCAGATGGATGCGTGGTTTCCATTCGGTTGGAAATGGAAGAAAGAGCTTGAAAAATCGAGCTATTCGGTATGGGCTATTGATGAGTTGAAAAGATACATCGTCGGTAGACTTTATCCAAAGAAATCTGGATCGGTTGAAGATTTCATCACATTTGTTGGTGACTTCCGGCGAATAATGAATCGGTTTTCAAAAATCAATCCGGATAACAATTTTATGTTTTCAGTAGCAGCGGACATATCCACAGATGTCCTGGATTTATTACATGCTATGAAATAAAAACGAAAGGAGAACATGATGAAGAAACCAAATCTTCAAAGACTCGCTCAGAGGTCAAAAATCTATCTGAGAAAAGCATCACCGACAATATTGTCTGGTCTTGGTGCGGCTGGGGTTATCGTAACGTCGGTATTAGCTGTACGTGCGACACCAAAAGCTCTTCGTAAAATCAGAGCGGATAGTAAGACAAATCACGACGGTGATCCAGAGGCTTATAGCAAACTTGAAGCTGTTAAATCAGCATGGGTCTGCTATATTCCGGCAGCAATTAGCGGTACGGCAACGATATTCTGCATCTTCGGTGCCAATGTGTTGAGTAAACGCCAACAGGCAGCACTTACCAGCGCTTATGCGTTGCTGAATGATTCCTATAACAACTATAAGGATAAGCTAAAGGAATTATACGGCGAAGAGGCTCACCAGAAGATAGTTGATGCTATCGCAGCGAAAAAGGCTAAGGACGTGTATATTACTTCAACTGGATTAGTTAGAAACAGTTCACTTGATTTTGATGAGCATGATCCGAATGACGAAAGGTTATTCTACGATGCCTATTCCAATCGATATTTCGAAAGTTCCATCAACAGAGTTATTCAGGCGGAATATCATTTGAACCGTGATTTTGTCATCAGCGGATATTTACCGGCGAATCATTTTTATCAACTGCTTGGTCTTGAGCCTTTAGAAGGAGGAGATACGGTTGGATGGAGTATTGATACAGGAATATACTGGATCGATTTTAACCATTCCAAAGTAACACTGGATGATGGACTTGAAGTATTGGTTATCGATATGGATTGGGTTCCGGATGCCGGCTGGGATTCTGAATAAATCTGGTCATTCGCAGAAATTACAAGCTGTATTATGAAAGGAGAGTGTCATTATGAGCAATAAAAGTAAATGGATTAAGGCTATTGGAGTAGCAGCAACCGTGATTGGTGTAGGCGTAAACCTTATTACCGATTGGGTGAATGAACAGAAAATGGACGAGAAAATTGAAGAAAAGGTCAGTGAAGCACTTGCCCGGAGAGACAAAGATGAAGCGAAGGAGTCCTAACAAGGCTCTTTCGCTTTTTCTTTTGGAGGAGACAAATGGAATCGCCGACTGAAAGAGCCATTTATACTGTACGTTATGCTATCGCAACAATGCCCGTGGTTCAGCGTGGATATAACTTTGAGCAGGCGAGTTATATGAGATGGGCTGGAAGAGAAGTGTTAATACGACTCTGCAAACACCCAGAGATACCACCGCTGATCGTGATTGAATCATTTCGAGATGAATGTGATTCATATTCATGTGTGAATCCACGAACAAGTTATGTTTTTTCTTGTGCGAAAGATATGCTTGAGTGGATTATTGACCTGCTAATTTCGTAGTTACCAAATAAAAATTTTATATTCTGAAAGGAGAACGTACTATGTGTACAAGAGAAATGACATTAGGAGAAGAAATTATCAACTTAACCAAAAGAGGCATCGATGTTCCGACGGTAGAGAGGATGTATAGAAAGTACATCGATCTTGACGAAAAGGGAAAATCAGAGGGTTGTTATGCGATCGATTTGGGACCGTTATTTCCGACATTTGATATTGGCGATACGGTTCGCTATTGCAGAGCTGATGTTGAGGCGACCTTGAATTTATTTAGAGATACGGTACATAATCCGTATTCTATCCTTCCAGCAGACATTAAAGTTGGCGATAAAATGATGGTTCCTTTAGGAAAGCTCGGAAACTTTACAGCAACAGTTCAGAAAGTTACGAACAATAAGGTGCTATTCATTTTCGACGATTATGTTGCCAAACGCCCGATGAATGAAGATGGTGGCAATGCTGGCGGATATTCTCAGTCCGATCTGAAAAAGTGGATCGATAGCGAGCTGTACAATATGTTCCCTGCGGTTCTTAAGCAGAGAATGACCGGTTTATCGATCCCGACTCTCGGAGAGATTTGCGGCTGGGCCGATAAATGGGATCGAGATCACATCGAAGCGGATGGAGATGAGCAGCTTCCTCTTATGAAACAGAGAAGAAACCGCGTAGCTTATTACAAAAACGATTGTGAGTTTGGCTGGCTCCGCAATGCTACTAAAAAGGAATTTTCTTCGGCTTACTTTGCCTATGTGAGCTGCTATGGCTCTACGAACTACACCTCCGCTTCGAACTCTTATGGAGTTCGTCCGGAATTCTGGTTGGTTAGATAAATCGCGGGGCCTTGTGCCCCGTTTATATTTTATGGAGGATAGACTGAAATGCAGAAACCTAATTTGACTAAGATCTGTAGAAATGTAAAAACAGCTACAGTAAAGCATAGTCCTGAAATCCTCACTGGAGTTGGAATTGCTGGAATGATTACGACTACCGTAATGGCAGTACGAGCTACTCCTAAAGCAATCCAATTATTGGATGAGGAAAAGCGACGTCAGCAGGTGGATAAACTGGAGCCGATGGATGTCGTTAAAACTGCTTGGAAATGTTATATTCCCGCGGCAGTTACGGGAACAGTATCAGTAGCTTGTCTTATCGGGGCAAGTTCCGTTAATGCCAGAAGAAATGCGGCACTGACCGCAGCGTATACCATTTCTGAATCAACGTTGAGAGATTATCAAAAAAAGGTAGTAGAGACAATCGGCGAGAAAAAGGAACAGACCGTGAGGGACGCGGTTGCTAAGGAACGCCTTGAGAAAAATCCTGTTGAAAATAAGGAGGTCATCGTCACAGCAAAAGGTGATACTTTATGTTTTGATGCTGTGTCCGGAAGATATTTTAAGTCAGACATCGACAAATTGAAAAAGGCCGAGAATGAATTAAATCGTCAAATGCGAGATGAAATGTATATTTCACTTAATGATTTCTATTATGAGGTTGGATTAGAGCCTATCAAGCTTGGTGATGATCTTGGCTGGAATATTGATAATGGATATATCGATCTGAGATTCAGTTCTCAGCTTGCTACGGACGGAACACCTTGTCTTGTTATCGACTATGGATATGGTCCAAGATACGACTTCCGCATGTAAGGTTCGCAGAATTTACAAACACTATTATGGAAGAACCACATATTTCAAATCTGAAAGGAGAACATATTATGGAGAACAACGAAATCATGAACAACAACGAAGAGGTTATCGAAACAACTACTGAGGAGATCGTGAAGGCGGCTTCTAACGGCGGTATGAAGAAAGCGACAACTATCGGATTGGCTATGATTGCAGGTGCATTAACCTACAAATTTGTAGTCGTTCCGGCCACAGCAAAATTCAAGAACTGGCGTGAGAATCGTAAGACGGTTGTAACTCAGCCGAAGGGCGATATCGTCGACGGAGAGTTTACGGATATCGATGAAGAGACAGAAGAGGATTCTGAATAAGAATTGAATCGATGATTCAGACAGAGGGAGAGTACCTATAACAGGGTGCTTTCCCTTTTGCTTTTTAAGGGAGGTGTCCTATGAATCAGTATATGTACGACGGACCGGTTATGGAGTTTGATACCTGCGTTGCAAATAGATGGCAGGGTTCTACATACGCGGCGTCTGAAAAGAAAGCCAGGAGTAATCTGGTGTATCAGTTTAAGAAGAAAACAAACCGTATTCCAAGTACGAGGATAACCCTCCCCGGAAAAGTGGTAACGGTTAATTGAAAGGAGATTTAGAGATGGAGGAATACAAATCCAATTCCCATAAATCACGACAGAACCAGAATGATGATATTCCGGAGAAAAGAGTTGAAAAGGTTGTCAGTGGTTCTGTCAAATCAAAGAAAAAGAATGGTCTTCAGAAGATTACGAACGTATTTGTTCCGGAAGATGTAGACGATGTAAAAAGCTATATTTTTGAAGACATCGTGGTTCCAGCCGTAAAAGACATTATCTTGGATGCTGTCAGAGCATTCCTTGGTGTTAGCGGAAACTCAAGGGGAGGGAGATCGTCAACGTCATCCAAGATCTCTTACCGTAAGTATTATGACGATCGGGATCGACGAGATTCGGGAAACGTATCAAGAACACGAACTGGATACGATTATGATGATATTATTCTGGAATCTCGTGGCGAGGCGGAAGATGTCCTGGAAAGAATGGACGAGCTTATTGCCACATACCAGGTAGTTAGTGTCGCCGATTTCTATGATCTGGTTGGCGTTTCTGGCAACTATACAGACAATAAATACGGCTGGACTGATATTCGGAATGCATCTGTAATTCGTGTGAGAGACGGATACATGATTAAACTTCCGAAGGCATTACCGTTGAACTAGGAGGGATATTTATGTACGAATCAGACGATAAAATGGTGTCTCATCCGAGCCATTATCAGTCAGAAACAGGTTTGGAAGTGATCGATGTTATTGAGGCATTCACTTTCGATTTAAAAGGTATCGAAGCAACCGATACTGGTAACATTATCAAGTATGCGTGCCGCTGGAAAAATAAAAACGGAATTCAGGATTTGAAAAAGATCATGTGGTACACGCAGCACTTGATAGATCATTTAGAGAAGAAAGAAAAAATTGAAGAGGAGAATAACTGATATGAAGAAAGAAGAAATCATGAAGAACGTTTCCACGACCTTCAGCAAAGTAAGTGTGAAACTTAAGAAGCATAGCCCTGAGATTCTGATAGTGGCTGGTGTTGTTGGTACCGTTGCAAGTGCTGTTATGGCTTGCCATGCAACAACTAAGTTAGACAGCGTATTGGAGAAGTCCAAGAAAGATATTGATGCTATTCACAAATGTGCTGAAAATGAGGAACTGGCGACGGAGTATTCTAAGGACGATGCAAAGAAAGATTTGGCTATTGTTTATGTACAGGCTGGCGTAAAAGTTGCTAAGCTCTACGCTCCTGCTGTTGCCCTTGGAACTTTATCCATCGCAAGTATTGTTGCGTCTCACAATATTCTCAAGAAGAGAAATGTAGCACTGGCAGCAGCCTATGCGACTGTGGATAAGACTTTCAAGGAATACAGAAATCGAGTCGTTGAACGCTTTGGTGCGGAGGTTGATAAAGAACTTCGCTACAACATCAAGGCAAAGAAATTTGAGGAAACTGTAACTGATCCGGACAGCGGTAAAGAAAAAAAGGTGAAGTCCACCGTAGATGTGGCGGCACCTTCTACGAACGATTACGCCCGTTTCTTTGATGAGTCCTGCGAGGCATATGAATCCAATATGGATTACAACCTTATGTATCTGCGCTCTCAGCAAAATCTGGCAAACGACAAACTTAAAGCTAATGGATATTTATTCCTCAGCGATGTATACGATCAGCTTGGCATTAAGCGTACCAAAATGAGCCAGATTGTTGGTTGGGTTTATAAACCGGAAGGAAATGAAAATGGCGACAACTTCGTTGATTTCGGGATTCTGGAGACCAACCGTGAAACTGAGGATGGTGGTTACGAGAAAGCCATTCTAATGGAGTTCAATGTAGACGGACCGATTCTCGATCTGATCTAATTTTTTTGAGGAGGATACATATGCGAAATTATATTCGTATGGTGGTCCTTCCTGCTCTTTGCGTATTTGCGATTATTTGCACAGGTTTTGTCTGCTCGGCAGAACAGGTAAACCGGTATGAATATATCGAAATACAGCCGACTTTAAAAGTTGAACCTATTGATCCTATTGTAATTATTTCTGAGCAACCCTTAGAGGAAACGGTGTCGGCAGTTGAAATTGAAGAGTATGTGGAGGATACACTATTGCCACGGGAAGATATTGAGCTGATTGCTCTTGTAACTATGGCAGAAGCTGAGGGCGAATGCGAGGAAGGAAAGCGATTAGTGATCGACACCATATTAAATCGTGTTGATTCCGTATATTTCCCGGATACAGTGTACGGTGTTGTATATCAAGCAAATCAGTTTTCATCCATGTGGAATGGGAGAGTTGATAAGTGCTTTGTAGACGATGATATTTGCCAGTTAGTTGAAGAGGAACTGCAATCCAGAACTAATGCAGATACGATATTCTTCACGGCTGGTGAATATGGAAAATACGGAAGACCGATGTTTCAAGTAGGTAACCATTATTTTTCGAGCTATGAATAGAAAGGAGTCCTGAATTATGACAGGTTTTATGGGATTAACATTTTCAGCATTTGCTGGTATTTGCTTTGTTAGTGGTCTGGCCGTTCTTATGGGCGGAAAGGAGCATCACTGATGGATGGCATTGGAAATTTTATATCCATGATGGATTACATACTGGATACTAAGAGAAAAAGACATATCACAGGGGGCATTCTGTTGAGTGCCTCTTTACTTTTCGGTGGGCTTGCGCTTACCGTTATGACAATTCAGAACGAGGAGGACGAAGATGAGTAACAAATCTCTGTTTTCTTTGGCATTTATCATTGGTGCTGCGACTGGATCAGTAGTGACATGGTACCTGCTTAAGGATAAATACGAAGCGCTCGCTCAGGAGGAAATTGATTCTGTAAAAGAGGTTTTCTTAAGACGTGAGCAGGAATTAAAGGATCAGTCCGTAAAGAAAACCGTTGCTGAAGGTATTAAAGATGCGGACAAAGAAAAACCAGATCTTAAAGAGTATGCGGAACGTCTGAAAAAAGAGGGTTACACCCGATATTCTGATTTCGGTTCGGACGAGGAAGAAAAGCCTGTTTCTGAAGCCGGTCCGTATGTGATTCCGCCGGAGCAGTTTGGTGACGATGAAGAGTATGAGCAGATCAGCCTTACCTACTATGCAGATGGTGTACTGGCTGATGAAAACGATGAAGTAATTGAAGATGTGGAAGATGCTGTTGGAATTGATTCTTTGAATCATTTTGGAGAGTATGAGGACGACTCTGTCTTTGTTCGTAATGACGCAAGAAAGTGTGATTACGAAATTCTCCTTGATCAGAGGACCTATTCCGAGGTAGCTGAAGATATGCCGCATCAGATGGAGGTATGATGACACGGGATGAGCTGAACAATGCATATTTTGACTGGATGTACCAGCTCGTATGCGACGATGAATATTCGAGAGGTTTGTCGTATCGTAAGTTGTTATTTTTGCTTCATGATACGGATTTTACGTATACGATTGCTCTTGATGGCAACCGCTATGACGATGGGATCGATCTTCGATATAGATTCGGAAACGAGCAAGGATACCGGGATAGTATGATTGCAAGTTATTTGGATAATCGTCCGTGCAGTGTTTTAGAAATGATTATTGCCCTTGCTATACGCTTAGAAGAGCACATCATGGATGATCCTGACATCGGTAATCGGACAGGTCAGTGGTTTTGGGATATGATAGTGAGCCTTGGGTTGGGTTCCATGGATGATTCCAAATTCGACAAGGCTCATGCCATCGATGTTATTCGGCGATTCCTGAATCGTGACTATGGACGGGATGGCAAGGGTGGATTATTCACAATCGAGCATTGCAGATACGATATGAGAGATATCGAGATTTGGTATCAGGCCAACTGGTATCTCGACAATATCAGATAGGAGGGCGTTATGAGCCATAGTGAGGTATACAAGTGGTTCGAGTTATATTTTCCGCAGTACGCTGGGGATAATGTGGAAACCTGGTTCCAGAACGGAAAGAACAGTATTCGCATCCGTCAGAAGAACCATCAGGAATTTATATTTACGTTCAACAACGAAGGAAATTGGCGGTTTGAGACTGTTGAGAGCTTCATGAACGGATTAAGAGGAGGTAAGAAGTAATGGGCGAAATGCTTACTTATATTTTTAGCAGCTTACGGTCATCGGAAAAAAGACTGGATGTTGTTACAAGGGCAGTCAGTAAACAGCGGAGCTTCAATAAACAGATTACAATCTTTGCTGCCTTGACAACTGCAAATCTGGTTGTTATGAAAATCGAGCAGAAGGATCAGGCATTGCGCATCAGAAAACTGGAAAAGGAAATTGAGGAACTTAAGCGTCCGGAAGGAGAGTAAAAAATGCGATGATCGACTTTATGGTGATTTCAACACGTTCAACGAAACGTGGAGTAATAGAAATCTATCCAAAGTTCATTATTAAAAAAAGCACTGATCTAATGATTCGAGGTGGTGATTTCTATGCTATCTGGATTGAGGAACGTGGTTTATGGTCTACGGACGAGCAAGATGCCTTGCAGCTCATTGACCGCGAACTGGATAGATATGCTGAGGAGAACCGCCAGCGTTTTAACTCCGATATTAAAGTCCTGCATATGTGGGATGCCGAGTCGGGTATGATCGACTCATGGCATAAGTATTGTCAGAAACAGATGAGGGATAGCTTTCATACGTTGGACGACAAGCTTATATTTTCCAATACAGAAACTAATAAAAAAGACTACGCCAGCAAAAAGTTGAATTATCCGCTTGAAGCTGGCGATTTGTCTGCCTATGAGAAATTGATGTCCACTTTATATTCGGAAGAAGAGCGGACAAAAATCGAGTGGGCTATAGGGTCAATCGTATCTGGAGAATCCAAAAAACTGCAAAAATTTATGGTTTTATACGGAGCTGCTGGAACCGGTAAATCCACAGTTCTTAACATTATTCAGCAGCTTTTCGACGGATACTATTCTGTATTTGACGCAAAAGCACTTGGATCTTCCAGCAATTCATTTGCATTGGAAGCATTTAAAACAAACCCTCTGGTTGCCATTCAGCACGATGGTGATTTATCGAGAATTGAGGATAACACCAGATTAAACAGTTTAGTATCTCATGAGCTGATGACTGTGAACGAAAAATTCAAGTCTACATACTCAAACCGGTTTAAATGTTTCCTGTTTATGGGAACGAATAAGCCGGTCAAGATTACAGATGCGAAGTCCGGTCTGATTCGACGATTGATCGATGTATCTCCGTCTGGAAATAAGCTGAATCCAAAAGAGTACAAAACGATTGTGAAGCAAGTGGAATTTGAGTTGGGAGCTATCGCTTACCACTGCCAGGAGGTATATTCGAACAATCCTGGTCGTTATGACGATTATATTCCGATTACGATGCTTGGTGCATCTAATGATTTCTATAACTTCATTATCGATTCGTACCATGTATTTAAGAAAGAAAACGGGACAACTCTGAAAGCCGCATGGGAGATGTACAAAACCTACTGTGACGACGCCAAAGTTGGGTTCCCGTTTTCACAGAGGGTATTCAAAGAGGAACTTAAAAACTATTTTCATGATTTTCAGGAACGCTTCAATCTTGATGATGGAACTCGCGTTAGAAGTTATTACATCGGGTTCAGAACAGAAAAATTTGAAGAAGAAACTGTAGAGGAAAAGGCGGAAGTAGTCAAACCGGCACTGATCCAATTCGATAGCACTGAATCTATATTTGATGATGTGTGTTCGGAATGCCCTGCACAGTATGCTTCGGAAAACGAAACACCTCAGAAAAAATGGGATTCTGTCCGCACGAAATTATCTGGAATTGATACGAAAAAACTTCATTATGTGAAAGTTCCGGAGAATCATATTGTGATTGACTTTGATATTCCAGACGAATCAGGAAATAAGTCATTTGAAAAGAATTTAGCAGAAGCAAGTAAGTGGCCGCCTACCTATGCCGAGCTTAGTAAATCAGGACAAGGTATACATCTTCATTATATTTATACCGGCGATCCGACGCAGCTTAGCAGAGTATATGACGACCATGTTGAAGTTAAGGTGTTCACGGGCAAAAGCTCTTTACGGCGTATGCTGTCAAAGTGTAATAATTTGCCTATCGCAACAATTAGCTCCGGTTTACCGCTGAAAGGAGAACAAAAAATGGTAAATTTTGAAGCGATTAAGAGCGAGAAAGGGCTTAGAACACTGATCAAACGGAATCTTAACAAAGAGATACATCCGGGAACTAAGCCCAGTATCGATTTTATCTACAAGATACTGGAAGATGCGTATGAAAGCGATTTGAAGTACGACGTCACAGACATGCGCAATGCAGTATTAGCATTTGCAGCGAATAGCACTCATCAAGCGGATTACTGTATTAAGTTGGTCAACAAAATGCAGTTTAAGTCCGCAGATCCGTCCACAGCGGTGAAAAACGATGATGCAAAGCTGGTATTCTATGATATTGAGGTTTTCCCAAACTTATTCCTTGTGAACTGGAAAATCGAGGGTGAGGGAAAGCCTGTTGTAAGAATGATTAACCCGTCTCCGAGTGAGATCGAGGATCTGATGCGGTTCAGACTGGTTGGCTTTAACTGTCGGAGATATGATAACCATATTCTGTACGCAAGGTTGATGGGTTATACAAACGAACAGCTCTACAACCTTTCGCAGAAGATCATTAACGGAAGTCCGAACTGTTTCTTTGGAGAAGCGTATAATGTATCCTATACGGATGTGTATGACTTCGCTTCGGCTAGTAATAAGAAGAGTCTTAAGAAATTGGAAATCGAGATGGGAAACCTCACCGATGACGATCTCAAGAAAAAAGGATTCTCCGATGAAAAAATAAGAATTATCAAGGCAGGAACGCATCATCAGGAGCTTGGTCTTCCATGGGATCAACCGGTTCCGGAAGAGCTTTGGATTAAGGTCGCTGAGTATTGTGATAACGATGTTATTGCTACTGAGGCGGCCTTTAATTATCTTGAGGCTGACTGGACGGCGCGACAGATTCTGGCAGATTTAGCAGAGATGACCGTTAATGATACAACGAACTCACTTACAACCAGAATTATATTTGGAAACAACCGGAAACCCCAGTCAGAGTTCCATTACAGAAATCTGGCAGAACCGGTAGAGTCGCTGGATAAGGAGAGTATGGATTTCCTTAAGGAAGCCTGCCCGAAGATGATGGAGGAGCCTCACTATGGTTGGAAGTACAACGATAAGGACGAAGTTCCATTTGAATCTCACAGCATTCTTCCATATTTCCCTGGGTATGTATTCGACCATGGAAAATCTACATATCGTGGAGAAGAAGTAGGCGAGGGCGGATTTGCACAGGGCGTACCCGGAATGTATGGAAATGTAGCACTCCTGGATATTTCTTCAATGCATCCGCATAGTGCTATTGCAGAGGTTCTGTTTGGACCGAGATTTACGAAGGCGTTCCGTGATATTGTTGAGGGTCGTGTAAGTATTAAGCATGAGGCTTGGGATATTGTTAATACCATGCTGGACGGCAAGCTTACTCCGTATATTCAGAGGGTTATCGACGGCGAGATGACATCAAAGGATCTTGCCAATGCGCTTAAGACGGCTATCAATTCAGTATACGGTCTTACATCGGCATCCTTTGATAATCCGTTCCGCGATCCAAGAAACATCGACAACATTGTGGCGAAACGTGGAGCATTATTCATGATTGACCTTAAGAATGAGGTTCTGAAGCGTGGATTCCAAGTTGCTCATATTAAGACAGACTCTATTAAGATTCCAGATGCTACACCGGAGATCATTCAGTTTGTCATGGACTTTGGTGAGAGATATGGATACACATTTGAACACGAGGCTACGTACGATCGGATGTGCTTGGTCAATGATGCCGTATATATCGCAAAGTACAAATCGGCAGAAGAATGCCAGAAGATGTATGGTTATGTCCCTGGCGACAACAAAAAGAAAGGCGGAAAATGGACGGCAACGGGCACTCAGTTCCAGATTCCATATGTATTTAAGAAGCTGTTCAGCAGAGAAGACATCGCATTTGAAGATATGTGCGAGACCAAATCTGTGAGCAGCTCTTTATATTTGGATTTGAATGAGGAGTTACCGGATGTCAGCAAGGAAGAAAAAGAATTCAGCAAGGCAGAGAGTGACTATAAGAAAGGACTGTTATCCGATACAACTTTTGAAGCCACATGCCAGAAGCTTACTCCATTGATCGAAAAAGGACACGACTATCACTTTATTGGAAAGGTTGGTCAGTTCTGTCCGATGAAAGATGGATATGGAGCTGGACTTCTAATGAGAGAAAAAGACGGTCGTTACTATGCTGCAACTGGTTCTAAAGGTTATCGTTGGATGGAATCAGAGATGGTCAAAGAACTTGGCAAAGAAGACGGCATTGACCGATCCTACTACGACAAGCTGGTTGATGAGGCTGTAAAAACTATTTCTCAGTACGGAGACTTTGAGTGGTTTGTGTCTGATGATCCATATGTTCCGGAGCTTGGTGCAAATGACGCCGATGTAGATTGTGTTGTTCCATGGGCGATGCCTTGCGGAGAGGATAAGTATCGGACATGCTTCGACTGCCCGCATTTCAACAATGATAACTTCCACATGGATTGCGATCTTGATTATGATATTTCAGATATTGTGATGAAGCACGCAATGAATCCGCCGGAAAATTAAAAAAATAAAGGAGAATTTAATCATGGCAAGAGCAAATGTAAATGAGCTGATTATTGAGAATGCTCGTATTATGTTCAGAAATTTCAGAGGAGAAGAGACAAAGTACAACAGAGCGGGTAACCGTAACTTTTGCGTTGTAATTCCGGATGCCGACCAGGCACAGAAGCTCGGCGAAGACGGATGGAATGTAAGAATCCTTCCGCCGAGAGATGAGGATGAAGCACCTCTTCACTATATTCAGGTAGCTGTTCGGTTCGATAACATTCCACCGAATGTATATATGGTTACCAGAAGAGCTAAAACAAAGCTGGATGAGGAGTCTGTATCTTCTCTTGACTATGCTGAAATCAGAAATGTCGATCTGGTCATCAGTCCGTCAAAGTGGGAAGTAAACGGAAAATCCGGTATCAAGGCATATCTTAAGACCATGTATGTCACGATTGAAGAGGACGTGTTTGCTGAGAAATATGCGGATGAAGAGGAGCCGCCATTCGCATAAATTATATTTTGAGGGTGTCGGTGTCAAAGCCGGCACTCTTACTTTATGAAAGGAGAAAATTTATGTTTTGGAATAAGAAAAAACCGAAGTCAAAACCACAGATTAAGACTACGGTACCTAAAACATTCAAAGCAAAAGAACCGCCACCTAAGTGGCAACCAACTTTCGGCGAAACGAAAAAGAAGGATAAGAAACCACCGGAAGTAACTATAAAATCTGAACCCAAAATTGACTGGGAGGATAAATTCTTAAAATCTTTTCAGAAACTTACATACAGACATCGAGCATGGGATGTGTGGAGAGATTATATTTTACTTCATGCATGTTCAATCTCGAATGTTTTAGACAAGGAAAACTATGACCAAAGAGAGAAGCGGTATCTGAAAATTATTCATCAGTATTCAAAAGAAGAGCAAGCTATATTTCCAGAATTAGCAGCGTATACAACTATGGCACTGGATCAGAACCAGGAGCAGGATTTCCTCGGAAAAATGTTTATGCGGCTGGATCTTGGAAATCGTTCAACTGGTCAATTCTTCACGCCATATCATGTTTGTGAACTCATGGCAGAAGTGGTAGCAACTGATGCTTTAGAAAAGATAGAGCAGTGTGGTTATATTTCGATTAACGATCCATGCTGCGGCGCTGGGGCAACTTTGATTGCCGGTGTGCATGTAATACGAAAGCAACTTGAGCATTGCGATCCGCCGAGGAACTACCAGAATCATGTTTTAGTAGTTGCACAGGACGTTGATGAAATTGTTGGACTGATGTGTTATATCCAAATCTCGCTTCTTGGGTTGGCTGGATTCATAAAAATAGGTAACTCGATAACTGATCCAATGTCTACGGACGATTCATCTGAAAATTATTGGTATACGCCTATGTATTTCTCAGATGTATGGAGTACAAGAAGAATGCTCCGTCAGATTAACAAGTTATTTGGAAAGGGTGATGACGAATGAAAAAAAGATATTCTATTTCAAAAGAGCAGTGTACATGCGGAATCAGCGAGCTTTATGACAATGTTGCTAAAATCATTGGCGTTTCAGATTTAAGCAAAGTTGTATACGATTGTCGTAAATTATCTATTACCAAAAAAGTGCTGGACTGCCTGTATGAGTTCTATCGTTCAGAGAATCAGAGTGACGAAACCATCACAACCTGTATGATCTTGTATGGTCCAAAAGCGGATCTGGATGGTAACGGCTACGAAGTCGAGGTAGAAGACGGATTCGTCACGAAAGGTGTGTGATGGCTGGCGTAGAATTACGGGACTATCAGGAAGAAGCTGTACGACGAATGCGAAATGGCTGCATACTTTGTGGCGGTGTTGGTAGCGGAAAATCCAGAACTTCGCTGGCCTACTATTATGTTCGAAATGGCGGAGAGCTTGGAACGGACGAGTATGTTCCTATGGACGATGTGAACATTAAGGATTTGTACATAATCACAACCGCTAGGAAACGAGACACCTTTGAATGGGAAGAGGAACTCTCACCGTTTCTATTGTCTACCGATAAAGAAGAGAACTTGTATACCAATAAGGTTGTTATTGATTCATGGAACAACATCAAGAAGTATGCAGACGTTAAGGATGCTTTCTTTATATTTGATGAACAGCGTGTTATAGGCTCTGGGACATGGGTTAAAGCATTCTTGAAAATCGCCAAGGTAAATGAGTGGATACTGTTATCTGCAACACCTGGTGACACCTGGCAGGATTATATTCCGGTATTTGTCGCTAACGGATTTTATAAAAATCGAAGTGAATTTACAAGAGAGCATATAGTCTATAGCCGTTTCAGCAAATTCCCTAAGGTTGACCGATATTTAAATACCGGAAGACTGATCCGGTTGCGAAATAAAATCTTGGTGAATATGGATTTTAAACGCCAGACGGTTTCGCATCACGAGGATATTTATGTCAAGTACAATATCGAAAGGTATAAAGATGTCGGAAAAACCAGATGGGACCCGTTTAAAAAAGAACCAATTATCAATGCTGCCGGTCTGTGCTATGTATGGAGAAAGATTGTAAACACCGATCAGTCCAGACAAATAGCTTTACTTGAAATTGTGGAGAAGCATCCGAAAGCGATTATATTTTACAATTTCGATTATGAGCTCGAGCTTCTGAAAGAGATATTCTCTGGATATGAAGTCGGAGAGTGGAACGGCCACAAACATCAGCCAGTGCCGACTAGCGATGCGTGGGTATATTTAGTTCAATACAATGCTGGGGCTGAAGGATGGAATTGTATTACGACGGACACGATTATATTCTATTCTCAGAATTATTCGTATAAGATCATGGCACAGTCTGCCGGTCGAATAGACAGAATGAATACGCCATATACGGATCTGTATTACTACCATTTGAAATCTCGGTCTGGTATCGATCTTGCTATCAGCAAAGCATTGAAAGATAAGAAAACATTTAATGAGACCAAATGGATCAATAAAAAGCCCATAGTATTTGAGCAGTCATCTGGTATGGCAGCATAAAGCGGAGGTGACACAGATGATAGAAGTCCTTAGGAACATCATTGTATTTTTGCGAGTTATGTCATTTTGGATAAAGTCTCTATCGGAGGAGGAATTTAAAACCTTATTATCCAACTGTACATACGAGCAGGTATGGTATGCGATCTGGCTCCGCTACTATATGTGAAAGGAATAGCTTATGGAAAATATTTACAAAGAGGTTGATTTCAAAACCTATTGCAAAACCTGCGAGCATAAGGATCTCGAAGAAAAATTTGATCCATGTAACGACTGTTTGGCAGAGCCGATGAATGCCAATTCAGATAAACCTGTTTACTGGAAGGAGGCTGAAAATGGTAGATAGTATATTAGTTAGTGTAGATTTCTCAAACAAAAACGACACTGGAGTAATGGTTGTGGGAAGAAAACGGATGAATCAGTCTGTTGAGATTATCAACGCTTTCCAGGGAGATGAAGCGAGAGAACTTTATGAAAAGCTGGTAACAAAGAAAAAGAAGGAGGGACAGAAGTGAGCTTTCAGTACGATCAATATTTAGCCAGACATCGAGCTAATGTGAAAAGAGGGTTCGACTGGCTTTCTGAGAATTTACCGGGACTTATGACAAATACACTCGCCGCCGGATGGAATACAGAATTTGCTCATGATCAGTCTAAGAACGAGCCGGATGAGTATGAGGCATACGATGCGTATTTCTATGGAAATAATCGCTCTTATGAAGTTGTACAACGGTATCAGCGAGCATGGTTACTTCATATTCACAGGAATCCACATCATTGGCAGTACTGGATTCTTATCCATGATGATATGGAAAACGGCGAACTGGAAACCGTTTTGGAAATGCCGTATGACTATATTATTGAGATGATTTGTGATTGGTGGTCATTCAGTTGGCAGAGTGGGAATCTCTATGAGATATTCAAATGGTATGAGGAACATTCCAAGTATATAAAACTGGCGCAGACAACGAGAATTACAGTTGAGTATATTTTGGACAATATGAAGAAAAAACTTCAGACATTGCAGTATGCGGATCAATCAGCCATGCAATCTGGAGCTTGATATCGGGAGGAGCTATGAACAGAACGACAAAAATAAACATCTTGGCGTATGTTTCGGAGCCGGACAAGAACTATAAGTACGAGGGCGACATCGTCGATTACAAAGGGAAAAGATATTTTGTGAGTCTGGCAGAAGAGAGGGTAGAATTTATCGGGATCATTAAAGAAAAATCATGGAAGGAAACAAAACAGTGAATACGGAAATCGAGATTAAACACGAAACTCGACTTTGTAAAGTGAATGGCAAATACGGGATTTTTCATTTATGGGAAGAGCAGTATACACGTCCAATAATAGACGGATTAAGTTTTATATCTACTGGGATCGGCTCTCAAGTATTTGGTATTGTAGAGTTCGCTGATTGCGTGAAGAGAGTCCAGCCAGATGAGATCATATTTTGCGATGAGCAAAGTGATTATTTAGCACAGTTGAACGGGATTCATGGCGGTACTAAGAAAGGAGAAAATAAATGAAACAGAACATTATTGCAGTAGATTTTGATGGAACTTTATGTGAGAACAAATGGCCGGAGATTGGTATGCCGAACGAGGAGCTCATCGAGTATCTGAAAAAGAGACAGGCTAACGGAGAAAAGCTGATTCTTTGGACATCCAGAAATGAAGAGCAGACAAAAGAGGCTGTGGAGTGGTGTAAAAAGTATGGACTGATCTTTGATGCTGTAAATGATAATCTTCCGGAAATCGTGGAAGCATTTGGCGGAAATTGCAGAAAGATATTTGCAAATGAGTACATAGACGATCGCAACCGCTCTATCGGTTCCTGCCGTGAAAAATCGAGCATGGAGCGTTGGGCTGAAAACGAGGTTGCCATTGCTTGCCGTCGAGAGAAGCCAGACAGAAAAGACGGGGAGTGGGATTATGGTTGTGCTTGCTATGAGAGCGCATTGAAGGCCTTTGGCTCTCTGTGTGAGGACGGTCATTCTGGTTTCAGTATTGGTCTGACTAAGGCTATTCTGAACCGTCTGATCAACAACAAGCCGCTTCTTCCGATTGAGGATACCGAAGAGGTATGGAGCGATATTTCTGATATGAGTGGTCTGAAGGGAGAAGAGTGTAACTATCAGTGCAAACGCATGTCTTCCTTATTTAAATATGTGTATGCTGACGGCACGGTTAAGTACAGAGATGTGGATCGCTATCATGGCGTGAACATCAACTGTCCTGATGCTCCATATCACAGTGGACTGATTGATACCGTTATGGATGAACAGTATCCAATTACTATGCCGTATATGCCGGCTGATAGAGCTTTTAAGATTTATACGGAGGATTTTCTTGTAGATCCGGCGAAAGGTGATTATGATACCGTTGGCATTCTGTATGTAATCACTCCGTCTATGGAAAAGGTTGCAATCAACAGATATTTCAAAGAAGCTCCGAACGGCTTTGCTGAAATCGACGAAGCGGAGTACAAGGAGCGAAAGGAAGCTGCTAAAGCTCGGATGGAGGCAACCGATGGATCGAAATAGATTTATCCAGTGCATGAAAAGCAACATCGAGTTGTCGGATAAAGAGCGGCGAAGAATTATCAGAAGAAGCGTTGAGAGTCAGCCGTGGAAATTAAAGTGTACGATTGCTATGGAGGAATTCGCAGAACTTACGCAAGCAATCAGTAAACAGATTCGGGGGTATGATAACAGAATTGGACTTTTGGAAGAGATGGCAGATGCTTATATTTGCCTGGAATTCCTTAAGTCCATTTTTAATATTACACCAGAAGAGTTGCAGAAGGCTATGGATGTTAAATTACAAAGAGAAAGGAACAAACAGAGATGAGTAAAGAGGTTAAAATTGCCGGAAGTATTTCGTTTGGAGGAAAGCGCCTTAATGTATATGGAGATCTGGACGCTCCGCTGTTCAAGGCAAAAGATATTAGTCATGCTATAGGCTACAGTAGCGGTAACGAGTGGAGAATGCTCGAAATGTGCGAAGAGGATGAAAAGCTGAAACTACCTTTGGTAGTAGCAGGCCAGAGACGTTCCGTCAACTTTGTGACTGAGAATGGTCTGTACAACATCCTTGCACAGAGTCGTATGGAAATCGCAAGATCCTGGAGACGTGTGGTTCACGACGAGCTTATCAACATGCGTAAGGAGAAAGGCAGAAACATTGCCGAGCAGTTCGAAGAGTGGGATCACGCAATGGATAACATTTACTTTGATGAGGAAACCGGTCAGCTTATGCAGTCTGTTACTGTTCCTGGTGGAGATGTGATTCAGATTCCTTATGAGAAGGAAGAAGAGTAATTAAAACCGTGGGCTATGCTTAACACAGGAACATAATAATCCAGATTGGTGGGGATCTGGATATTCTGAAAGGAGAATAAAAATGATTAAATTAGAACATGTGGTTCTGGCAAGTCCAGAGCAGATGAAATTTATTATCGAAGGGATGAGAAACCCGATGAATTCATGGGAGAAGAGTGATAGCGAACTTGAAACGGCTGGATACGACGTTGTTGGATTCGATCTTGGAGAGGCGGACCATGGTTTAATGCAGCGCTTATCAAACGCAGGTACAGATCATAGAAAATTTATGAGAATGTTGCCGGTGTATGTACGGATTACAGCGCCTTTATATTGGTGGAAAGAGTTCGATACATATAAAGTCGGAACTGTTGCTAACAGCTGTAGTACCATGCATAAAATCCAGGCTAAGGAATTTACGATGGATGATTTCAGTTGCGAGCATCTCAACCGTATCGGGACTAGCTCTTTATGGGATATCATCGATGTTTTGAATGCAGCCAGAAGTTTATATTTGAAAGGCGGAGATTATAAAGGCGAGCATTATGACCCAAAGGATAAACAAGTATGGTGGCAGATGATCCAGCTTCTTCCGAGTAGCTATAACCAGACACGTAATGTCATGATGAATTATGAAGTTCTGGCGAACATCTATAAATCGCGTAAAGATCACAAGCTGGATGAGTGGCGGAGCTTCTGCAAATGGGTCGAAGAACTTCCGTATTCTGAGTTAATCATTGAAACAGCTGTCTCTCTTGAAGTTGGACGTATGTTTGGTGAACCATTCCCATGGACCAAAGAGGCAGGCAAAAGAATGGGAGCAAATTCGTGTAGTATGAAAGACGTAGAAGAAGCTATAAAACGTTTCGATCCTAATGATGGGGTTAAATCTCATATGACAATGATTAAGGAGGATTGATAATTTATGGATGAACAATTAAAAAATGCGATATTGCATAAAGCAAAGAAATTAGGGTGTAATATTGACGGAGATTTCATTCGTTATAATAGAAGATTATATTGGGTCAATATCCGTCTGGAAAAAGTAGTAGAGCAAAAAGAATACAAGTGAGGATTAAATTTATGCATTTTACAGTTATTCAAATTATCATCATGTTTCTTATCGGATATATATGCCTGTACTCTCTAATCGACAGGGTTATGAAATGTATTGAACACTGTGCCACAGCCAGAGCATACGGACGATTCAGAGAAGCCGGAGTAATGACAAAAATGGATGATGTAGCATCTGGCATCGCGAAGTCAAAAGAGGAGAAAGACAATGCTGAGAAAGGATTTAATTAAGAACAAGATATATGGAATCATATTTATCGTACTTGGAGCGTTGACAATCCCGATCGAATGGGATGCAACGTTCTTTTTATTTACCTTAATGTTGGGCGTTTTATTATTTGTATCAAGAGAAAATTGCATTATGAATTAAGGAGGCGGCTATATGAGCCGGGCTGAAAGGAGAAGAGCACAGAAGTGCGAGCAGAAATCTAAAACCGCTACATACAATCTGACGAGAGCTCAGTTAGATGCCCTGGTTCGAGAAAAGATATCTGGTGAACTGGATAGAGTTAAGAAGGAGGCTACAAATGATGCTATCAATCAGGCGATGATTCTTCTGCTTACTCTGCCGCTTGAAGTGTTGATGGATCATTATTGGCCGAGGTCATACGCAAAGCGGATTCCAGAGTTTACAGAGCATGTTCTCGAATATTATGAGAAATGGCAAAATGATGAGTTAGATATGGATAAGCTCAAAGAAGATCTTTGGGTGTACGGCGGTGTTCGATTAGAAGAAGCGGAGGGCAAGTAGATGAGATATTTAATTTTAGGAATTATTGTCCTGGCAGCTATTCTTATTTTCGGCGGATATGTAGTTCTGTCGGTTATGAATGCTGCAATGTGGATGGACGATTCTATGAGATGGGGAGGTAGAGATGACAGCTAAGGACGACAGAAAAAAATGCAGAGGGTTATAATGATCCGACAGCTTACAATGCAATTAAAAATGTGGAGCAGGAACAGGACAAGGATGATGTGAGATTTCATCAGTTACTGAACATGCTGTTTTCACTTTGCGAATTGGCGGATTTCCATATTGAAGGGCGAGTTGTGCTGAAGGATAAAAGAACGGGAAAGGTTTGGAGGTAGGCGAGATGAAAATCTGTAAGGTAAGACCCGATTACTCAACCTGTTCTGCTTGTATAGCTACTCAGGAAATGTTCAATGTGGTTGATGATTGCAGTAGATGTAAATTGAATACCGATACTTATGAATTATTGCAGATCGGAACTGGATTTTGGAGCGGTGACTATGCAATGGTTCAAAAGGACGGCAAAATCACCAAAGTATCATTAAACCGCGTTTATGACGTAAAGGAGAGTTTATGATGACTATGGAAGAATTACAGAAAGCGTGCGAAACTTTGACAGAGGCGTGGAACAAAGCTTTGGAGCCGATGGAGAAATTTGCTAAAGCTTTGAGCGAAGCCTTCGGACGTATGTATGCTTCTGAGGAAGAGAATCGTAAAATTCGCACCGGTCGGAAGCTTAAATCTGTAAGGCGTGTGCCGGATTCTAAGATGTCTACGTACAATTATAAGCCTGTTGTGAAGCGCAATTTGCCCTATCAGAGACGGAATTTCTGACCGATTTCAGCTAATCTAGGTTAAAAATCTTTGTAGTAACAGGTCATTTTTCTGCCCACTTTTTGGTTTTAGGATTTGACCAAAGCCCGGATATTTTTGACCAGAACTGAAAAATCGGTGTCAATTTGGAGAAAATTTACGAATTTTGGTCGAATTTCTGGCCATTTGCCCGGTTTTGCCCACTTTCAAAAACCCGGATTTGACCAGCAAAAACCCAGTATTTATGCGGGTTTGCGGGCTTTCTGCCCACTTTCCCACTTTTAATACTAAACTATTATGATAGAAAGTTTAAAAATATATAGTAATAGGCGAATAAAAGTGGGTTTTTGACCAGAAGCAAGAAAGAGGTGATTTTATGACTTACGATAAGAAATTGGTCGAGGATTGGTTGTGCGAACATTTTCCGTATCATTTACGAGTGAATAAAGATATTCCGAATGGTGCACATGTGACGATGAAAAATGAAATCGCCATATCACAAGAATGGCTATGGGTTGATAATCCGCCGTATCAATCTTTTGAAGATGTGATGTTCGGTTATACCATTCCTAGGGATTTTTATTCAGGTGCCGGAGCTTCGTATTGTGGATATCCATTTGGTGGATTGTATCCGATAGGAGGTTTGCCGTGAATGTAAAGAGAAAGGTAACATGGAAAGATATTTTCAATAATTTCAAATCGGTGTATCCACGGTTATCAAAAGACGCCCAGGATTACCGTCCGTACAACTACATGAGTATTGTTGTATATTTAGCAGACGGAACCAAGGTGGTTTATGATGATATGGCAAAGCGAGCTAAGATGCTTGCGGCCTAGGATCTGGCTACAGAATCCGCTTTCCATTTTGTGTGATTCATGCTATACTATAAGAGCCACACAATCTAATAATGAAATCGCGTTCGAGGGAATAACTTTGGTAAAAAGTGTATTCTCTTTTACTCGTACCCTTGAACGGCGAAGAGGATTGTGTGGCAACAATAAGAGATGCGCTTTTTCGGTGCGTCTCTCAAATTGGGGCGCACTTTTTATTTGCCCTAAATTCCTACTTGAGCCTGAATTATTCACGGAGCAGTATCTGAACTGGTAACTGTACCATGAATCCCAAAATTGACCCATGTAGCCTAAACATCGCTCAACCAATCTCCAAAAAGGGTATAAAATCCCTGTGACAGAGTTCTGTGCGGTTATTAAGCTGTCAAGGTTCGTTAATAGTTACTATTCCAGCTGTACATTCAGCTTACCGATATTTGAAAGTGTCTCATAGAATTCATTTTTATAAGGGCAGCTGCTACACAGCTTGAATGTGATATATCTTGCTGAATGAACTACTTTTGCAGCAATCTTCAGCAGTTTTAAACGGACGGTATCAATGCGTTGTTTGCGCATGTTTGCTGATAACGCCAATCGTCTAAACCAATTAAATATGTTATAAGCAAGAGCGTGTACCTGAAGCCTGTTTGCATTTACGATTCTGGTATGACTGCTTACGGAAGCAAAATCAAAACCGGATTTACTTTCTTTGATGAAGTTTTCCATCAGCCCTCGCTTGCAGTAAAATTTGATAAGATACCCTGGTGAGGAATCCATGTTTGTGACAACAAAGGTGTACATGTAAACCATCTGGTTTTCCGGCTTTTCAACCTTGCATACCACACGCCGTTCGTAAGGCCATGACTTTGCTTTGTACATGAATTCACCATAAACTACCGCATAATCCACTTTGTTATTCCTGGTGATTTCATCAAGCTCATCCACAAGATCGGATGCTTTTCCACGTAGGATGCCATTCTCCTTCAGCCGGATCACATAGCTTGTGCCGTTTTCCTCACACTGCTTATAAAGATCAGGCGTAGAAAAACCGCTATCACCACGAAGTAGAATAGGGATTTCCGGATAGTCATGCAGATATTCATCCAGTACCGGCTGCAAAAAATCAACTACTCCGGTGCAGGAATACTGTGTTCCATCACGCAGCTGGATCTTTATCAGATCCCCGGTCATTCCATCATAACAGACAAGTGGATGATAACCATTGCTCTGATAGTGAAAGTTAAAGGCTCTGCCTTCCTGCCTGCCGTATGCATCAAGAAGAGTGGAATCCAGATCCAGAATAACAGCCTGTGGCATCTGAATACTGTAAATTTTCCTCCGAAGTACTCTGGCAATCGCAAGGAACTGGTTTAAAGTGTCTTCATCCATACGGTTAAAGAATCTTGATACCGTAGGCTGTGATGCAAGCGCATCTTTTTCAAGTACAGACTTGAATACAGGATCATTTGTCAGTTCATCAGAGGCATCATCCTCGAAATAACCGGCAATAATCATATATATCATTTGGAGCAGGTTTTTTGGATCCGAATGATATCGGAATAAAGCAGGATCATTGGTTTTAAACGCTTTTTCTAAAAGCGTATCAATACCAAGTTTGCTTATGAATTCTTTGATAAGAAGCAAGCCTGCATCGGATGAGAGATCTCCTCCATCAAAATTTATTTTAATCTGTCTATTGCTTTCTAAGGCTAAGGTGTTTACAATACTCATAAAGGGCTCCTTTGTTTGGGATTGTTAAGACTTTGAACACCTTAATTTTACCACAAATGGATGCTCTTTTTTCATTCACTTGATAGGTGAAAAGCAATATTCAGCTAAAATACAGTAACTATGTGGCTTTCAGCCACTTTCACGGCTGATCCGTGAATAATCTAGGTTGAGTATGGAAAGGGTGATTATATGGGAACGAAATCAAATAAAAACATTTCGGGTGTCATAGGAGCAATCGGAGCTGTTGGTGGTTTGATTACTGCGGTTACACCTTTGGTTGAAAAAGCAATAGATAATGCTCAGAATAAGCCGACTGAGAAAATAGATACGAAAGTTATTATTCCAGAATTATATCGTAAGGGGTTTCCGATAGATTTGGAACAGGCAGAAGAATTATTAACCGAACGTGGCTTGAAAGTTTCAAAGAGTAAGCTTCGTATGAAAGAAGCAGATCCAAAGTATCGAGATTACGAGGATACCCAAGTCATAGACTCAAATCCTAAGCAGGGCGCTAAGGTGAAAGTCGGTACAACTGTTTGTCTGAGATACATAACGGCTGAAGTTATCGAGGAGAGCCAAAAGATATTTGATGATGACGTTCGTATTAAACAGGAGGCTAAAGAACAGAAGGCCGCTGAGAAGCAGGAGAAGAAAGAACGTTTGAAAGAAAGTGTTTCTGAAACTATGGATTCTGCTAAGAGTGGTTTAGGAAAGATATTTAAGAAAGATCGAAAAGCTATAGAAGCTGAGAAAGGAGAAACGATAGATGAGTAAAGGTGGAAAGAAAAAGCGTAGCACGGCTGGGTTAATCCTTGATGTGATTCTTACATTGTGTACCGGTGGCTTATGGTTGATTTGGATACTGATCCGGTATTTAAGAAATAACAGCTGACAACTACATATTTGGACAGAGATGCTTAATCGTGTCTCTGTCTTTTTTTATGCTCTTTTTTGCGCGCGAAAAAAACATGCCCTTTTATGAAGAGAGAGGATAAATAGGCATTTTTATTAAATACCACATCCTCTTTTGAGTTTTTAGAAAATTGAAAGGAGATTCCATTATGTTGGAAAATAAGTTCCAGGCAAATTTGATCAAGGAACTGAAAGAAAGATTTCCGGGTTGTATCGTGATGAAAAATGACCCGACCTACATTCAGGGCATTCCAGATTTGCTGGTTCTTCACAAAGACAAATGGGCTTCCTTAGAATGTAAAAAAAACGCTGGCGCAAAGAAGCAGCCGAATCAGGAATATTATGTGGATCGTATGAATCAGATGTCGTTTTCAAGATTTATATGTCCAGAGAATAAAGAGGAGGTACTGGATGAACTTCAACAATCATTCGAACCTTGAAGGACAACACGCCTTTCTTGGTGCCAGTAAATATCACTGGATAAATTATGGTGAGGATAAAGTTGCGGAAGCATATCGAAATTTCCTTGCCACACAAAAAGGAACTGTATTACATGCATTTGCAGCACAGTGCATCATGCTCAATCAGAAATTACCAAAATCGAAGCAGACATTAAATATGTATGTGAATGATGCCATCGGCTTTAAGATGACACCGGAGCAGATCCTTTACTATTCCGATAATTGTTTTGGTACAGCCGATGCGATTTTGTTTCGGAATAACTTCTTAAGAATTCACGATTTGAAGACCGGAAAGATTCCGGCGCACATGGAGCAGCTTGAAATATATGCCGCTCTTTTTTGTTTGGAATATAAAGTGAAGCCTGGGGATATTGAAATGGAATTGAGAATCTATCAGAACAATGAAATTCTGTATCATAACCCAACGGCTGAAGATATTGTTCCAATCATGGACCGAATTATTACTTTTGATAAGGTGATTAAGAAAATCAGAGAACAGGAGGGGTAAGCTATGAATTCCATTGTGGAAGATATTTTAATGCATTATGGTATGCCACGGCGTTCTGGGCGTTACCCTTATGGTTCTGGAGAGAATCCATATCAGCATAGCGGTGATTTTCTTAGTCGCGTTCAGGAATTAAAAAAATCCGGAATGAGCGAAACAGACATTGCTAAGAATATGGGTTTGACTACCACACAGCTTCGTACTCAGATGAGCCTCGCTAAAGATGAACGTCGTGCTCTTCAGGTAGCAACAGCAAAGGGTCTTCGTGAAAAAGGTTACAGTTTAAATGAAATTGCCGATAAGATGGGATTTGCTAATGACTCGTCTGTCCGCTCTTTATTGAACGAAACTTCGGAAAACAGAATGAACCAGGCTAAGGCCACTGCGGATGTTCTGCGAAAACTCATTGAAGAAAAGGGAATGATCGATGTCGGAACCGGCGTTGAAAGAGAACTTGGCGTGTCAAAAGAAAAACTAAACCAGGCTCTTTATATGCTGGAATTGGAAGGTTATCCGATTTATGGCGGCGGCGTTCCACAGGTTACCAATCCTGGAAAGCAGACCAATATCAAGGTCATTTGTCCACCGGGAACCGAGCACAAAGATATTTATGACTTCGAGAATGTCCATTCTGTAAGAGACTACATCTCCTATGACAATGGGGAGTCTTTCAGAAAATCTTTTGAGTATCCGGCCAGCATGGATTCAAAGCGCTTGCAGATCCGCTATGCCGATCAAGGTGGCGTTGATAAGGATGGTGTAATTGAACTCCGTAGAGGCGTGAAAGACCTGTCTTTAGGTGATTCTCATTATGCACAGGTCCGTATTATGGTTGACGGAACTCACTACCTTAAAGGTATGGCTGTTTACTCTGATAATATGCCGGATGGCGTTGATGTGATTTTCAACACTAATAAAAAGTCTGGCACTCCTACAAAAGATGTTCTCAAGAAAATTAAGGATGATCCAGATAATCCGTTTGGTTCCCTGATTAAGGAGCATGGAGGTCAGAGCTATTACGATGATCCAAAGGGTAAGTATACAGATCCTGTAACCGGAAAAAAACAGTCTCTTTCTCTGATCAATAAGAGAGCAGAAGAAGGCGATTGGGGTGAATGGAGTAAGACACTTCCGTCACAGTTTCTTTCTAAGCAGAGTTTGACACTTATCAAAAAGCAGTTAGGTTTGGCAAAAGCTGATAAGCAGGCAGAATATGATGAAATCTGTTCATTAACAAACCCCACTGTAAAGAAGGCTCTGTTAAAATCATTTGCTGACGATTGCGATGCGGCCGCCGTACATTTGCAGGCAGCGGCGTTACCTCGTCAGAAGTACCAGGTAATTCTCCCATTAACAACAATCAAAGACAATGAGGTATATGCTCCGAACTACAAAGATGGAGAAACAGTTGCGTTGATTCGATACCCGCATGGTGGAACTTTTGAGATTCCTATTCTGAAGGTCAACAATAAGCTGGCTGAAGGAAAGAGCGTTCTCGGAAACACACCGGCAGATGCGATTGGTATCAATAAGAAGAATGCGGACCGTTTATCTGGAGCGGACTTTGATGGTGATACCGTAATGGTAATTCCTTGCAACTCCACCAAGAGTAAGGTAAAGATTACCTCCACTTCTCCATTAAAAGGTTTGGAAGGTTTTGATACCAAGGATGCTTATGGTGGAACAGTTAAGAAGGATGCTGATGGTGTAGATCATTATTATCGTAATGGTAAAGAGTATAAGATTATGAGAAATACTCAGACAGAAATGGGTAAAGTATCGAATCTGATTACTGATATGACTCTGAAGGGAGCCACACAGGATGAATTAGCGAGAGCAGTTCGTCACAGTATGGTTGTAATTGATGCCGAGAAACACAAACTGGATTATAAGCAGAGTGAAATCGATAACGGTATCGCTTCTCTTAAGAAGAAGTATCAGGGAAATGTGGATTCAGAAGGTCGTTACCATGAAGGTGCATCTACCCTCATTTCAAGAGCAAAATCTGAGACACAGGTTCTTAAGAGAAAAGGTTCCCCGACAATCAATGAAGATGGTTCTTTGTCATACAAGTCTGTTAAGGAAGAGTATGTCGATAAGAATGGAAAAATTCAGGTGAGAACTCAGAAGAGTACAAAGATGGCTGAAACAAAAGATGCCCGTACACTTTCTTCAGGTACCCCCCAGGAAGAAGCTTATGCCGATTATGCAAATTCTATGAAGTCTTTAGCTAACCAGGCTCGTAGGGAGATGATGAGTACAGGTAAAATTGCTTATTCTGCGTCTGCTAAGGCAACTTATTCTGAAGAAGTAAACTCTTTAAATGCTAAGCTGGATTTGGCTTTGGCAAATGCTCCTAGAGAGAGGCAGGCTCAGACAATGGCGAATGCTACTGTTGCGGCTAAGAGAAAAGACAATCCGGATATGACAAAAGCAGAAGTTAAGAAGGCAAGTCAGCAGGCTCTGGCACAGGCAAGGAGTTCTGTTGGGGCTAAGAGATCTAACATCGAAATTACGGATAAAGAATGGGAAGCCATTCAGGCCGGAGCAATTTCTGAGAACAAGCTTACGCAAATTCTGAATAACACGAATACCGATACTATTCGTCAGAGAGCGACTCCTCGTGCAAGCACTGCTCTGAGCACAGCTAAACAGAATCGTATCGCTGCACTTAGCGCATCTGGCTACAGCACTTCAGAGATTGCGGAAGCTCTTGGGGTTTCTTCTTCGACAGTTTCTAAGTATTTGAATGGAAAGGAGTGAACTAAGTAAGATGAGATTTGCGCTTACAACTTTTGATAATCCTTATGATCCGTTTGAACAGTTCACTCAATGGTTCATGTTCGATGAAGAAAAAGGTTATCACACAACTGCTTACCTTGGTCGAATTGCTCGAACATCGGATCAATTATCAGATGAAGAGAACAATAAGGAAGTAGAGCGAGCTATTGATGAGATAATCCGTTATGATTTTCAGAACATCTATCGAAAGGTTACAAGTAAATCAGAAACAAATGAACATAAAGAAAAAGCTTCCTAAAAGTGATTTCGTCGGCATATCAAAAGCCGAAACCACCGTGCATAACTAAAAGGGGTATAGGGGGGTGTCTAAAAAACATACCCCCACCCATATCGCGGCGGTCTTTAAAATTTCCCCGGAGGGCATTTTTAGGGAGCCTTTTCAGCTGTTCCAGTGTTTACAAGGGTCTATAACTCATGATATTTGACAACGGTTTCTGTGGGATCGGCTCAAAGTTAGTTCTCCTTTCGTTGAGTAGCATTGTCATGATTTGTAGGTCCTTTTAAATACTGGAAAAGTATGTGAGAACTATCACAGAAATAATGAACAACTAAATGGAAGGAGGCATCAACTTTGAGGAAAGCAAAACAATCCGAGTCTTCTAGGATGATGCGTCCAGCATTAACGCCAGAAGCGAGAGAAAATCAGCTTGTTTCATTGGCGGTTGACTTGGCTGAAAAGCAGTTACGAGAGGGAACAGCTTCGTCACAGGTGATTACTCACTATTTGAAGCTCGGTTCGACGAAAGAAAGAATTGAAAAAGAGATTTTGGAAAAACAGAAGGAACTGATAGAGGCGAAGACACAGAATCTGAAATCTATTGAAAATTCTGAGAAGCTGTATGCGGATGCATTAAAAGCATTTCGTGGTTATAGCGGTCATGGAGATGAGGTGGATGATGCTTAGATGCTATTCAGAACTCTTGCGGATTCCAACCTTTAAGGAACGATACGAGTATCTTCGTTTGGATGGAGTAGTAGGCGAAGAGACTTTCGGATTTGATAGATACCTTAATCAGATATTTTACAATTCTCAAGAATGGAAGGACATTCGGAGAAAAATTATTATTCGTGATAATGGATGTGATCTTGGATTGGATGGTTACGAGATTCGTGGAAAGATTCTTATTCATCATATGAATCCAATAAGGCAGCAGGACATACTGTTGCGGACTGATTTGGTTCTGAATCCAGAGTATCTAATTGCAACAACTTTATCGACCCACAATGCTATACATTATGGAGATGAGAAACTACTTTTAACAGTTCCAAATGAACGACGAAAAAATGATACATGCCCATGGAGGCATTAGGAGGAAAATTATGGAAGGAAACAAGAAGCCACTTATGGGTGTTGTGGTAAATTGTATGAATTTAAACATTCGCAAAGACCCGACGCAGGCATCCAGATCATTAGGAATCATCGGCTCGGATACAGTTGTGAAGGTATGCGACGATGAGTCTGTTTCTGGTTTTTATAAAGTAAAGACTGGGGACGGTATCAGCGGGTATTGTATGAGTGAGTTTATAAAACTCTGTTAGATGGAGGTGCGATCATGAATATTACAGATAGTGTACTGACATCAATCAAGAAATTACTCGGTATCGCAGAGGAGTATGAACATTTCGATGCAGATTTGATCATGCACATCAATTCTGTGTTCTCAATTCTTACACAGCTTGGTGTCGGTCCATCCAAAGGTTTCATGATCGAAGATAAGAATGCAACGTGGAAAGATTTCATTTCTGATGAATCCAAATACATGCTTGTCAAATCTTATATGCATTTGAAGGTCAAACTTCTTTTCGATCCGCCGCTTAGTTCGGCAGTGCTGGAGTGTTATAAAACACAAATCAGCGAGTACGAATGGCGTTTAAATGTTGCTGCGGAAAACGATGATACCGATCTGGATGAGCCTGAGCATTATTCCGGATCATACGAAGTTACACCAAAGGCGCATCAGACTCAGACTTTGGATACGTCTGGAAAAGTGCTTAGTGAAGACCTCGTGATTCATGAAGTTCCGTATTACCAAACATCGAATGACAGTGGAGGTGTTACCAGTTACATCGCAAAGGAGGGAGATTCAAAATGAATAACACCTATTTAGCACACCATGGAATTCTTGGAATGAAATGGGGAGTTCGAAGATCGGAGGCACAGCTTGCCAGAGCCAGGGGACACTCTTCCAAACCCTCAGACGATAAGAATGAGGTAGCAGCACGTAAGGTTGCTGTTAAGAATCGGCGAACAATGTCCGATGCCGATCTGAAGAAAAGAATTGAGAGACTTAAATTAGAACGCGAGTTTAAGAATCTTACAGAAGACGACATCACACCTGGTAGAAAGTATGTGTCAGAAATTCTTTCTGCATCTGGAAAGAAAGCGTTGACTGTGGCTGCGGCTGGAGCAATGACCTATGCTGTTAAGACTGCAATGACAAAAGAATTCAATCTTAAAGAGGCCGCACAGTACATCGCTGCAAACCCGAATAAGAAGAAGTAGGAGAAGAAAATAATGGCGTTATCGAACACTGCCGTCCCGAAATACTACGGCATGTTTCGTGATGCCGTAATTCGTGGCGAAATTCCGGTATGCCGAGAAATCGAGATGGAGATGAACCGAATCGATGATCTCATTGCGAATCCGGGAATTTATTACGATGATCAAGCAGTAGAGGGTTTTATCAGCTATTGCGAGAATGAACTTACTTTAACTGACGGTTCAGATTTGAAACTACTTGATACATTCAAAGTTTGGGCTGAACAGATTTTCGGTTGGTACTATTTTGTTGAGCGAAGTGTATACGAACCTTATGAGGATGGCCATGGTGGACATTACGTTACCAAGTCTATCCGAAAAAGATTGGTTAATAAGCAATATCTCATAGTAGCCAGAGGTGCTGCAAAGTCAATGTATGGCTCATGCTTGCAGAATTTCTTCTTAAATGTTGATGTCACAACGACACATCAGATAACCACAGCCCCGACAATGAAGCAGGCAGAAGAAGTGTTGTCCCCGATTCGAACCGCTATTACCAGATCAAGAGGACCTTTCTATAAGTTCCTAACTGAAGGATCGTTGCAGAACACGACCGGATCAAAGGCGAATCGAATGAAATTGGCATCCACTAAGAAAGGAATTGAAAACTTCCTTACTGGATCGCTTCTTGAAATTCGTCCAATGAGAATCGACAAACTTCAGGGACTTCAGCTTAAAGTGGCGACGGTTGACGAGTGGCTTTCTGGCGACATTCGAGAAGACGTAATTGGAGCAATCGAACAGGGTGCGTCGAAGGTCAATGACTACCTTATCGTTGCAATCAGCTCTGAGGGTACTGTCCGTAACGGTGCTGGTGATACAATCAAAATGGAATTGATGGACATTCTAAAAGGGGATTATGTCAATCCACACGTATCGATCTGGTGGTATAAGCTGGATTCTATTGATGAAGTTGCCGATCCGGATAAATGGTTGAAAGCAAATCCGAACCTTGGAAAGACTGTTTCTTATGAAACCTATCAGCTGGACGTGGAGAGAGCAGAAAAGGCTCCGGCAGCTCGAAACGATATTTTGGCTAAGCGCTTCGGACTTCCTATGGAGGGATACACATATTACTTTACATATGAAGAAACTCTCCCACATCGCCATCGAGATTATTGGCAGATGCCATGTTCTTTGGGAGCTGATCTATCACAAGGCGACGATTTCTGTGCATTCACATTTCTATTCCCATTGTCGAACGGATCGTTCGGCGTCAAAACCAGAAACTACATTTCCTCATCGACTCTGATGAAACTCCCAGCAGCAATGAGAATTAAATACGATCAGTTTATGAAAGAGGGAAGTCTTATTGTGTTAGAAGGGACCGTTCTTGACATGATGGAAGTATATGAGGATTTGGATAACCACATTATTGAATGCGGTTACGATGTACGATGCTTTGGTTATGATCCATACAATGCAAAGGAATTTGTTGAACGTTGGGCAAGTGAAAATGGACCATTCGGAATAGAAAAAGTTATCCAGGGTGCAAAGACAGAATCTGTCCCACTTGGCGAATTGAAGAAACTTTCAGAAGAGAGGATGCTTCTCTTTGATGAGGACTTGATGACATTTGCTATGGGAAACTGCATTACCCTGGAAGATACTAACGGGAACCGTAAATTGCTGAAAAAGCGGTATGAACAAAAAATTGATGCCGTTGCAGCAATGATGGATGCGTATATCGCTTACAAGGCAAATCGGGAAGCATTTGAGTAGAAAGGAGAGTAATGGATAAATACTTAGCGCATCACGGTGTTCTTGGTATGAAATGGGGAGTGCGACGGTATGAGAATTATAATGGAACGCTTACTGCCGCTGGAAAGAAACGATACAGTTCGGACGTTGAGAGTGCGGTTCAGAAACAGAAAGCAGCAAAGAATACTGTTCAGAAAGTTTCTAAACGGTATGCCAAAACATACTCCGCAAAGGATGCCGCCGAACTTCAAAAAGCCAATGCTAAATTGAGCTGGGCAAATAGGCAAGTGAAAAATGAAAAAATTAAAGAGAAACTTAACTCAGAAACATCCAAAAGCAAACACCGACAGAAACTTGAAGATGAATATGTTAAGAAAGGAATGACTCAAGAGGAAGCTGCCATTGCCGCTTATAAGAGAAACAGAACCGAGAAGGCTGTAACCGCTGTGGCCGGTCTTACGATAGCGGCAGCTACAGCTTATGTTGCCTATAAACATTACGATAAAAATGTTGATAAGGTTATTAAAGCTGGAAAAGAATTACAAAACATTTCAAACAACAGCAACCGAGGTGTGTCCGATGCTTTTTACTTTAGTATGACAGGTATGGATAATGCTAAGTATAGAGGCTTGTATGGTGATACATTGTCCGCTAGAGGAAAAGTGTACGAGACTAAAATAGGAGTGAACAAAAGTATTAAGGTTGCTTCTGAAAAATCAGCGGTGAATGCTCTTTCTGAATTAGTTAAAGAGGATAAGAGCTATGCCAAAAACTTAGAAACACACTTATTAAATTCACAGAACCGGTATGGATTGAAAAAGCAGAACGACACCATTGCCAAAGGACTCGACTCTCTCCAAAAGGGGAAGATAGATGACAAAGTTTATAAGGCTTTAAATCTCTCATTAGTCGATCATAATTTGCCAACATCATCAGAAGTCAACAAGGGATTTTATGAAAAATTGAAGTCTAAAGGATATGGTGCTATACTGGATGTAAATGACAAAGAACTTAGCGGTTTTCGCTCAAGCAAACCTATGATTGGTTTTGATGTTGGTTCTAATGTAAGCGTGAATCGAGTGAAAGAACTTGGCGAAAGCGAGATTAAGCGCAGCAAGAACATCGCTATGGCAGATCTTACAGTAAAAACATACGCACCCGTTGGTGCTGGGTATTTGGCATCCATGGGACTTGTACGTGCTGCTGGACAACAGAAGACGCAACGTGACGAGAGAAAAATTATTCAGGAATATCGAAAAGAGCATTCAGACTCCAAATTATCAGACACTCAAATCCTGAACAATTACTATAAATATTAGGAGGTGTAGAGCATGAAAAAAAAGACATACTGTATGCTTAGAAGAATTCCTTTTGGAAAATTAGTGTTGTTCGTTACTGGAAACACAGAAATAAAAATTTGTAGCCAGATGATGTCCGATGGGTTATATGAACCGATCCGAAAATATGCAAAATCGCATCCGGATATGGTTATCACAGAGAAGTTAGCAAAAAAGATTCTTTCAAAAGGTTAAACAGTGTTTTTAAGAGACTGTACTAATACGGTCTCTTTTTTTGTGCCCATCTTTAGGAGGTGAGAATTCAAAATGGATTTATCATTAAGTTCCAGGTTTAAAAATGCCTGGAATGCTTTTCGGAATAGAGCCCCAACCATGATGTCTCAGGATATTGGTTCTGGTTATTCGTATCGTCCCGATCGTTTTCGACTTACCAGAGGAAACGAAAGATCGATAGTCACATCCGTATACAATAGAATCGCTTTAGACGTAGCCGCCATCAACATTCAGCATGTTCAGTTGGATGATGAGGGGCGGTTTTTAAATGTTATAAAAAGCGGTTTGAATGAATGCTTGTCGTTAGAGGCCAATCTTGATCAGACTGGTAGAGCATTTATTCAGGATATTGTTATGTCCATGATGGATGAGGGGTGCGTAGCGATCGTTCCTGTAGATACTGATGACGATCCAGATGACACAAAAGGATATCAGATTCTTTCGATGCGAGTTGGTCGAATTCGTGACTGGTACCCTCGTCACGTCAGAGTTGAAGTATACAACGAAAATACTGGGCGAAAACAAGAAATTGTTGTTCCGAAAGATACGGTTGCTATCGTGGAAAATCCACTGTATGCGGTAATTAACGAACCAAATTCAACAATGCAGAGGCTTATTCGAAAATTGAATTTGCTAGATGCTGTCGATGAACAGAGTAGCTCCGGCAAGTTGGATTTAATCATTCAGCTCCCTTATGTAATTAAATCAGAAGCAAGGCGTCAGCAAGCGGAGAAGCGGCGTAAAGATATCGAGCAGCAGTTGTCTGGTTCTAAGTATGGCATTGCTTATACCGATGGAACAGAGCGAATCACACAGTTGAATCGTTCGTTGGAAAACAATCTAATGAAGCAGATTGAATACTTAACGAGTATGCTTTACAGCCAGTTAGGAATCACTCAGAGCATCTTAGATGGTACCGCAGACGAGAAGACTATGCTGAATTATTACAACCGGACAATCGAACCGATCATTTCTGCAATCGTTGATGAAATGAAGAGAAAATTCTTAACGAAGACTGCCAGATCCCAGAACAAGTCAATTATGTTCTTTAGAGATCCATTCAAGCTTGTACCGGTAGCTGATCTTGCTGAAATTTCTGATAAGTTTACCAGAAATGAAATTGCTACATCAAACGAAATCAGACAGGTAATTGGTTGGAAGCCATCCGCTGATCCTAAGGCTGATGAACTGAGAAACAGCAATTTAAGTGAGCCTGGTGGTGGTTCTGTAACAGATGCTACGAGCGGTGAAGTAACAGAATCCAGCGATACCAGTGATTACGATACTCTGGTTAATGAAGTTCTTGACAGCATTTCTGCACAAATCGATGACATCATCGGCAATTATACGTCTGGCGATGATAAGGAGGGAGATGATTCTTAATGGATGAACCTAAAGTTGCGGTTCTTAGACATTATGCATCGCCCTATTACGATCCTCAGAAAGCGCATGAATACTATATGCGTACCAGAGAGTTAAAAGGCCGCTCTACCACATCGCTGAATGATGACGGAAAGAAGATTTGGTCTTATACAAAAAATAATATCAAATCTGAAAAGGCTGCAAAGGTCAAAGAAGAGCAGGAAAAGCGAGATCAGAAAATTACGGAACTTCGTGAAAAAGCAGAAGCAACGAAGGAACAGATATCTTCTCGTTTAAAAGAACTGAATGAGGCCTTAACCCAAAATGCTTCCGATAGGAAGAAAAGCATCGATACTGATAAAGATTCTGATTTGGAAGAAATTGAAAAAGAATCATCTAGCCAGAAGGAACGAATCGATAATAAAAAGGATGCCGAAATCGAGCGTTTGATGGCAATAGAAATTCCATCAGGATTATCCAAGGCTGAGAGATCTAAGCGTGTTGCTGAAAGAACCGCAAAGATTGCAAAGCTTAGAAACGATGCAAAATCAGATAAAGCAAAAATCAGTAGCGATGCCAAAACGGACAAGGCTAGTGTTCGAACGGATGCGACAAACAAGAAAGCGAAAGTATCGTCTGATACCAAGGAAGAAAAAGCTGAGAACCAGGCTAATGCTAAAAGTGAAAGAGCAAAAGTTAGCTCCGAGCTTAAAGCAGCGGTTAAGTCAGTTAGAGAAGCTTACAAAGCGGCTAAAGCTGACCTTGATTCGTCATATGAACAAACCTATCAGGATGAATTTGACAAGATTCAGTCAGAGTACAAGAAGGTCAAGAAATCAAAGAAAAAGTCTTCCAGCTCATCAAAGAAGACATCGCATCCGTTATCGTACTATATCAGAAAATAGGAGGAAAATCAAAATGAAGTATGACTTTGGTGGCTGGGCCACTAGAAATGATCTTCCGTGTGCCGATGGAAGAGTCATTAAAAAAGACGCTTTCAAAGGGCAGAACGGGCAGACTGTCCCGTTAGTATGGATGCATAATCATGCCGATCCGGAGAACGTGCTTGGATTAGCTCATCTCGAAAATAGAGATGAAGGAGTTTATGCGTTCTGCGAATTTAACGATACAGAATCAGGAAAGACTGCACGGGAACTTGTAAAACATGGCGATGTACAGTCTCTTTCTATCTTTGCCAATCAGCTTAAACAGGCTGGTCACGATGTAGTTCATGGCATTATTAGAGAGGTAAGCCTGGTATTAGCCGGAGCCAATCCTGGAGCATTTATCGATGATGTGGTAATGCACGGGGATGGAGAAACAGGCATTATCCTTGGCTATGATGAAATGATTATGGGTCATCTGGAGCATTCCGATGACGAGGAGAAAAAAGAAGATCCGCCGAAATCAGAAGATGAGAAAAATGGCGAAACAGTAGGGGACGTATTAAAAACCCTCACCGATAAACAGTACACTGCTGTTTGTGCTGTAGTAGGCCAGATCATCGAAGATGCAAAAAATGATGGCGAGGAAACCAAAAAAGATGAATCTAAAGGAGGAGATGACAATATGAAACACAACGTTTTTGACACCGACAAGCGCGATGATAAGAGCTTTCTGTCTCATGCAGACCAGGAGGAGATCCTTAAGCTGGCAAAGACAAGCCAGGTAGGAACATTCCAGACCGCGCTGGAGATCTATGCTAATGAGAATGCACTTCAGCATGATGCTCTTGCAAGCGGATTTGCTCAGACAGGAGATGGCAATGTAACACTTCTGTTCCCGGAATACAAGGATGTACGTCCTGGTGCACCGGAGCTGATTACTAACGACCAGGGTTGGATCACAACTGTAATGAACAAAGTTCATAAGAGTCCGATTTCCAGAATCAGAACTAGTCAGGTAGATATCCGCAACATCGATGCTCTTAAGGCTAAAGGCTATACTAAGGGAAAACAGAAGAATCAGACTGGCAACTTCAAGCTGGTTCGCAGAACTACCGACCCTCAGACTGTGTATGTAAAGAGTGCGCTGCATAGAGATGATATCATCGACATCACTGATTTCGACTATGTGGCATACCTGTACAACATCGACCGCCTGATGCTCAATGAAGAGCTGGCAACTGCAATCATGCTGGGTGATGGCAGAGACGACGGAGATGAAGGCAAGATTTCTCCGGATCACATCAGACCGATTTGGCTGGATGATGATCTGTACACCATTCACGTTGATCTCGATGTAGCAGCTGCTAAGAAAGAACTTCAGGGAACCAATACCGCGGCTAACTTTGGTGAGAACTACATCATCGCAGAGGCCATGATCAATACCGTTCTGTATGCAAGAGAGGATTATAAGGGCACTGGTACCCCGGATCTGTTCATTACTCCTCATATGCTGAATCAGATGCTTCTGGCAAGAGACATCAACGGAAGACGTATTTACTCTTCCAAGACCGAACTTGCCACTGCACTGAATGTTGGTAGTATCAATACTGCGGAGCAGTTTGAGGGTAAGACCAGAACCACTTCCGACAGCAAAAAGAAGAAGCTGGTTGCCATTATCGCAAATCTGGCTGATTACTCCCTCGGTGCAACCAAGGGTGGAGAGGTTACTCACTTCACTCAGTTCGATATCGACTTCAACCAGGAGAAATCCCTGCTTGAGACCAGATGCTCTGGTGCTCTTACTCGTGTATACTCTGCAATCGCAATCGAAGAGGATGTAACAACTGCTTCTTCCGGTTCCGAGGATCACACAGCCTAAAGTCTTAAAGGAGAAAATTCAAAATGAGTAAATTTTACGGAGCAATCGGCTAGTCCGTAACAGACGAAATTCGACCTGGTGTCTGGGGAGAGAAGATTACAGTTCGTGACTACTACGGAGACGTTATTCGGAATACTCGACAGTATCAGAGTTCGGATAACCTCAACGACAATCTCAATGTGTCGAATGAGTTCAGCATCGTAGCCGATCCGTTTGCTTATGCGAATTTTCATTCGATGAGATTTATCGAGTATATGGGAGCTAAATGGAAAATTTCAAATGTTGAAGTTCAGTATCCCCGTTTAATATTGACCGTTGGAGGTGTTTACAATGAGCAGACGACTGAAACTGCATAATGCTTTATGCGACATCCTCTCGTGTCCAAACAAAGGACCAGAGTGTCGTGCTTATTTTCAACCACCGTCATCGGTAAAAATGAAATACCCCGCCATCGTTTACGCTCTCGACGATATTGAGAATACGTTTGCGAATGACGGGGTTTATTTGTCTGCGAGAAAGTATTCGGTAACAGTTATTGACAGCGATCCGGATAGTTCTCTCGTTGGTAAGGTGGCATCTATGCCGACAAGCCGATTCAATCGGCATTACACGAAAGACAACTTAAATCACGATGTCTTTGAAATATTCTTTTAAGGAGGACAAATTCTATGAAAAAGAAACTCGTTTGGGACAAGACTGGCGAGCGCCTGTATGAGACCGGTGTCAGTCAGGGCGTCCTTTACCCGATTCAGACCGGCGGCGTATATAACTCTGGTACCGCATGGAACGGTCTTAGTACCGTAACAGAAAGCCCGTCTGGAGCAGAACCTACTGCAATTTATGCAGACAACATCAAGTATCTGAACCTTATGTCCGCAGAGGAATTTGGCGGAACAATCGAAGCTTATATGGCACCGGATGAGTTCGCAGAGTGCGACGGTTCCAAAGAGATTGCTCCTGGAGTGTTTGCGGGACAGCAGAACCGTAAGATGTTCGGCTTATCTTACAAGACGCTTCTCGGTAACGATGTTGATTCCAATGATTACGGCTATAAGCTTCATCTCGTTTATGGTTGCTTGGCTTCTCCTTCCGAGAAGGGTTATTCCACTGTAAATGACAGTCCGGAAGCTATTACCTTATCCTGGGAGTTCAGCACCACACCAGTCGAGATTGCAACCTTAATCGATGGAAAGAAGTTGAAGCCCACTTCCATTCTCACCTTCGATTCTACCAAGGTCGATGCTAAGAAACTGGCTGCTCTTGAAGAGATCCTGTATGGTAAAGATCCTTCTTCCGCCGAAGCAGATGATGGTGTTGAACCGAGACTTCCGCTTCCGGATGAAGTAATTAAGATTATGACCGCAGAAGGCTAATCAGAAATAATACACACCACAGATGGAGTCGTATTCAGGAAAGCTGGCGACTCCTTTTTATTCGAAAGGAGAACAAAACTATGTATGCAGTAACAAAGACTTATAAAGATTTTAACGGCGTTGAGCGCACCGAAACAAAGCTCTTCAACCTTACCGAAACAGAGGTTATGGAGATGGAACTGGGCACAGCTGGTGGAGTTGCTGAGATGCTTCAGCGCATCGTAGATGCAAAAGATCAGCCGACCATTATCAAGTTCTTTAAGGAATTTATCTTAAAGGCATACGGAGAGAAGAGTGCTGACGGTACATATTTCGAGAAGTCTGAAGAGATTTCCAGAAAGTTTGCTTGCACTCAGTTCTACAATCTTCTGTTTATGGAACTGGCTACGGATGACAGCAAAGCCGCTTCATTCGTAAACCATGTAATTCCGAAAGTTGTAGATATCAAGAAGCATTCGGAAAATCCGGAGATTGCTCCTGTGGTTGCCACCACGAACTAAAGAGGTGAGATCGAATGCTTGAAATTACGATACCAAGAACCGATCTGTGGGATGAGCGGAATCAGCGATTTATCCCTGTAAAGGAACAGAAGTTGCGTTTGGAGCATTCGCTCGTTTCACTTTCAAAATGGGAAAGTAAATGGTGCAAAGTCTTCTTATCTAAAGAGCAGAAGACAATTGAAGAAACCATTGATTATATACGCTGTATGACACTCACACAGAATGTTGACCCGCTGGTCTATCGATGCATTACCAATTCTCACATTGATGCGGTAAATGCCTATATTGAAGCGCCTATGACGGCTTCGATTGTTAAGGAAGAAAAAGGTGGTCCAATAAACAGGCAGCAGATAACCAGTGAACTTATCTATTACTGGATGACGGCGTATCATATTCCATTTGAGTGTCAGAAATGGCATTTGAATCGTTTGTTAATGCTTATCCGGATTTGCAATGCGGAAAATAAGCCCCCGAAGAAGAGAAGCAAACGAGATTTATACAGACATCATGCGGAAGTAAATGCCGCAAACAGAAAGAAATTTAATTCGAAAGGATAGTGATAAAAATGGCGAAATCAAGACAGGCCGTTGTTAATCTTGTCGAATCCTGGGATGGAAAGAAAGAATCGAACGGCTCACATAAAAGCATTATCGATTTATATAACGACTTCTTTGAGAAGATCTGCGCGGGCAAATTTCCTCGTGGCATTCGTATGCGCTATGACTGGGCTTGGTGCGCTTGCACCTGGTCTGCATTAGCGGCAGCTCTCCGATATGAGAGCATTATGCCTATGGAAATTTCCTGCTATTACCTCATCGAAGCAGCAAAGAAAATGGGATGTTGGCAGGAGAACGATGCTTATGTTCCGAGTCCTGGAGATGCGATTTTGTATGACTGGCAGGATAACGGAATCAGCGACAACACAGGCAATCCGGATCATGTCGGTACCGTAATCGAGGTATATAAGGAATCTGGTTATATGGTTATCGAAGAGGGTAACTACAGTAATGCGGTCAAGAAGAGAACCCTGTCTATTAACGGAAAATTTATCCGCGGCTTCATCACACCAAAGTACGACGACAATACAGTTGCCGCTCCTGGATTAAGCAAGGGTAAAGACATCAAAACCATCGCTCATGAGGTTATCGTTGGACTGTGGGAAAGCGGCGAGAATCGTAAGAAACTGCTTACTGAGTACGGATACAACTACTCAGAAGTTCAGAACATGGTAAACCAGATTCTGAATGGATCAGCGGTAACGCCGTCCGATACCAAGCAGGATCAGAACCAGTCCGTTTCGAAGAAAGTGGTGGCTACATGTTCTGCCAAGCAGTTTAACAAGGCCGATGCTGGTGAATACAAAACAACGGCAGTTCTTTATTGCCGTAATGATGCCGGAACCAATAAGAAAGCTCTTTGTAAAATCCCGGCTGGCACTAAGGTTAAATGCTATGGCTACTACACAATGGTAAACGGAGTTAAGTGGCTGTACATCCAGTTTGTACTTGACGGTGTGCAGTATACAGGCTTCTCGTCCAGTGCTTACTTAGCAAAGTAGGAGATTCATATGATCACGTTCAGACAAAAGGGTGATTTTTCTAAGCTGACTCGGTTCTTAGAGAGAGCAAAGGAATCGGTTCGTCTCGGTGACCTCGATAAGTATGGTCGAGAGGGCGTAGCCGCCCTTGCGTCTGCAACACCAGTTGATACAGGACGGACAGCAAATTCGTGGCATTACAAGATCGAGCAGAAGCAAGGTTCCGTATCGATCAGCTTTTACAACACAAATATTCAAAATGGAGTCCCTATTGCAGTTATTTTGCAGTACGGACATGCAACAAGAAACGGCGGCTGGGTACAGGGGCGAGACTACATCAATCCTGCTATCCAGCCTATTTTTGACAAAATTGCAGATGCGGCATGGAAGGAGGTTACTAAGCTATGAGTACAACTGTTGACGAACGTGTCGTCGAAATGCGGTTTGATAACAAACAGTTTGAACAGAATATTCAGACCAGTTTATCAAGTCTCGATAAGTTGAAGAAGAGCCTTAACCTCGAAGGGGCGGCGAAAGGCTTAGAAACCGTAAACGATGCCGCAAATAAATGCAGTGGGAATATGTCACCGCTGAGTAATGCAGTTGAGACTGTGCGAGTGCGATTTTCGGCATTGGAAGTGATGGCGATTACAGCTTTGCAGAACATTACCAACTCTGCACTTGCTGCTGGAAAAAATCTTGTCTCCGCTTTTACCATCGATCCGATTAAAACCGGTTTTGAGGAGTATGAGACCCAGATCAATGCCGTTCAGACAATCCTTGCAAATACCTCTTCAAAAGGCACAACTCTTGATCAGGTAAACAATGCGTTGGATGAACTAAACCATTATGCAGATATGACCATTTACAATTTTACGGAAATGGCCCGTAACATTGGTACGTTCACTGCGGCTGGCGTAGATTTGGACACATCTGTAGCCGCTATCAAGGGTATTGCGAACCTTGCAGCCGTATCAGGTTCCAACTCTCAGCAGGCAAGTACCGCTATGTATCAGCTTTCACAAGCATTAGCGGCAGGAACAGTAAAATTACAGGACTGGAACTCAGTAGTAAACGCTGGTATGGGTGGTCAGGTATTCCAGGATGCGCTGAAAGAAACGGCTAAAGTTCATGGAATTGCCATTGATGAGATGATCAAAGATGAGGGCTCATTCAGAGAGACCCTTAGTAAAGGATGGCTTACCTCTGACATCTTGACTGAAACTTTGGCAAAATTTACAGGCGATCTCAACGAAGATCAGCTTCGAACCATGGGATACACCGATGATCAGATCAAATCCATCATGGAGATGGGTAAGACCGCGAATGATGCTGCGACAAAAGTAAAAACTTTTACCCAGTTATTCGACACATTGAAAGAGGCTGCCCAGTCCGGATGGACACAAAGCTGGGAAATTATCGTCGGCAACTTTGAAGAGGCGAAGGAATTACTTACGGAAGTGAGTGATACGTTCAGTGCCGTAATCAATGCTTCTGCCGATGCAAGAAATAAAATGCTTCAGGATTGGAAAGACCTTGGTGGTCGAACCATGATGATCGAAGCAGTAAAGAATGTTTTCGAGGGACTGGTTAGCGTTGCTAAGCCTGTTCGGGAGGCATTTAACGAAATCTTTCCGCCAATGACTGGAAAACAGTTAGCCGAAATCACAGAACGTATCCGTGATCTGACAGCAAAATTCAAAATGGGGGAAGAGAGTTCAAAGAATCTAAAGAATACGTTTAAGGGCGTATTTGCAGTGCTTGATATCGTCGGACAAGCTTTCAAAGCTGTTGCCGGTGGTGTTGGCGAATTGATTGGTCTTTTCTTACCGGCTGGAAACGGGGTGTTATCACTTACCGGAAGCTTCGGTGAGTATCTCGTTAAGCTTGATGAAACTGTAAAGAAGACAGATATCTTTGGTAAAGCAGTTTCGACTGTTGTTGATATCGTAAAGACAGTTATTACGTTTGTTAAAACTGCCGGAGAAAAAGTAAAAGAATTTGGAAAAGCCGCAGGGGAGAAGTTCGATTTCCCTGGATTTGAATTATTCCACTCATTCCTTGAACGAGTACATGATCGCATGGCTCAGATTGGTGATGGTGCTGGAAAAATGAAGAGCGGAGTCATTGTTGCTTTTGAGATGATGGGAGAAGCACTGGAAAAATGTAAATTTCTCAAAGTCATGGAAGCATTGTGGACAGCTGTAAAGGTAATTGCTGGCGGTATTGCCGATGCAGTCGGGACTATGATGGGAACACTTGCCGAGAAACTTGGAAATGCAGATTTCAGCGGAGTTCTTGACATTCTTAACAGCATTGCTGTCGGTGGAATTGCTTTATCAGTTTCTAAATTCTTAAAGAGTGTAACCGAACCTCTTGAGGGGTTAAATGGCGTTCTCGAAGGAGTAACTGGAATTCTTGACGGGGTCAGAGGCTGCTTTGAGGCATATCAGACAAATCTTAAAGCTGGAACGCTACTTAAAATTGGTGCAGCAATCGCTTTGCTTGCAGGTTCTATCGTTGCAATTTCCCTGATCGATAGTGATAAACTGTCAGCTTCTCTTGGAGCAATTACTGTACTCTTTGCTAATTTACTTGGAGCGATGGCGATTTTCAATAAAATCAGTAGTGATACTGGAAAAGTATCCAAAGCATGCACAGCGATGATTGCCATGTCAGTTGCGGTATCTATTCTGGCAGGAGCTTTGAAGAAAGTTTCAGACCTTGATTGGGGCGAACTTGCGAGAGGCTTGGTTGGAATTGCTGGTCTTACGGCTATTGTTGTTGCATCATCCAAAGCCATGGCAAGTGGTCAGAAGCAGGTTATGAAAGGTGCCACCAGCTTAATCATATTTGGAGTGGCTATCAAAATCCTGGCGTCGGCATGTAAGGATTTATCAAGATTACAATGGGATGAACTCGGACGTGGATTAACAGGAGTAGGAGTATTATTTGCTGAGATTGCTGTATTCCTTAGAGTTGCAAAATTCAACGGGAAAATGATCAGCACTGCAACTGGAATCGTTATTCTGTCGGCAGCAATGAAGGTTTTGGCGTCCGCTTGCAAAGACTTTGGTCAGATGGAGTGGAGCGAGATTGGAAAAGGATTAGCTGGAATCGGTGGATTACTTGCCGAACTTGCTGTCTTTACGAATTTGGCTGGAAATGCAAAACACGTAATGTCTACTGGCGTAGCCTTAATTGCTATTGGCGCTGCAATGAAAATCTTTGCTTCCGCTGTAAAAGATTTTGGTCAATTACAGTGGGATGAAATCGGCAGAGGTTTAACTGCTATGGGCGGCGCACTTGCAGAGGTAGCTATTGCTGTTAATCTGATGCCGAAGAACATGATCGGTATTGGAACTGGGCTCGTTATCGTCGGCGGCGCACTTGAAATCATTGCAAACTGTATGAGTAAATTCGGAGGTATGCAGTGGGAAGAGATCGGTAGAGGTCTTACCGTCATGGGTGGGGCTTTAGCTGAGTTGGCTATCAGTCTCAATTTCATGAAAGGTACGCTTGGTGGATCAGCAGCATTGTTGGTTGCGTCCGGAGCCTTAGCTGTTCTTGTGCCGGTACTCAGTATTTTGGGAGCGTTATCGTGGGAAGCGATTGCGAAAGGACTTATTTCTATTGCCGGAGCATTCACAATTATCGGCGTAGCAGGCGCGGTACTTACACCATTGGTTCCGACTATTCTGGCATTATCGGGAGCGTTTGCATTGATCGGTGTTGGGGTTCTTACAATCGGAGCTGGTTTACTTGCAGCTGGCACAGGACTTTCGGCACTTGCTATCGGATTCACAGCGCTGGCAACTGCTGGTGCCGCTGGAGCGACTGCAATCGTAGCAGCACTGACAGTTATCGTTACTGGTATCGCTGGCTTAATTCCGGCTGTTCTTACAAAAGTCGGAGAAGGAATTATCGCAATCTGCAAAGTTATTGCTGCCGGAGCACCAGCTATTGGTGAAGCTGTAAAGGCAGTTGTCTTAACGCTGATCGATGTTTTCGTATCCTGTGTACCGCAGCTGGCAGACGGAGCTTTACAATTAGTGGTTGGTGTATTAGCGGCTCTGGTTACTTATACGCCTCAAATTGTAGATCTAGCTTTCAAATTCCTTATTGGAATTTTAGAGGGTATTGCTAGTAATCTGCCGTCACTGATTAAAGCTGGTGTCGATGTACTCGTAGCATTTTTCGCTGGTATCGTCGATGCACTGAGAGGAATCAATACTGGAGCTTTGCTAAAAGGAATTGCCGGAATCGGTCTGTTATCAGCTATTATGCTTGCTCTTAGTGCAACAGCATCGCTTGTTCCAGGAGCAATGGTTGGAATCCTTGGTATGGGTGCGGTTGTTGCTGAGATGGCGTTAGTGCTTGCGGCCGTCGGACTCTTATCGAAACTTCCAGGACTTTCTTGGCTTATCGGAGAAGGTGGAAAGCTTTTACAGGGAATCGGAACGACAATCGGTCAGTTCGTTGGTGGAATCGTCGGCGGATTTATGAGCGGTGTGTCGAGTCAGTTCCCGCAAATTGGAGCTGATTTATCCGCTTTTATGAATAATGTTCAGCCGTTTTTACAGGGAGCTAGTCAGATTCAGCCATCTATGATGGACGGAGTAAAGGCATTAGCCGAGACTGTGCTTATTCTGACAGCGGCTGATATTTTACAGGGATTGACTTCTTGGCTTACAGGAGGATCGTCTTTATCTAAGTTCGGAGAGGAACTTGTACCGTTTGGCGAAGCTATGAGAGATTTCTCGTTAGCTATCGGAAACATGGACGGGGAAATCGTGGCAAATGCGGCGACAGCTGGCAAAGCATTAGCTGAAATGGCAGCCACAATGCCAAATACAGGCGGATTAGTGTCTTTCTTCGCAGGAGAAAATGACATGACTGCCTTTGGAAAGCAGCTTGTACCATTTGGCGAAGCTATGAGACAGTTCGGGGATGCAATTACTGGACTCGATGCAAATGCCGTTACAGAAGCGGCAATCGCTGGCAAGGCCATGGCAGAGATGGCAACAACCATTCCAAATTCTGGTGGTGTCGTAGGATTCTTTGCTGGTGAAAACGATATGGGTGAGTTTGGAAAACAGCTTGTACCATTTGGCGAAGCAATGAAAGCATTTGGCGATGCGGTTCGTGGACTGGAAGCCGATGCAATCGTCAATTCTGCAACGGCGGGCAAGGCTTTAGTCGAGCTTGCTGATACTGTTCCCAATACAGGTGGCGTTGTAGCATTCTTTACTGGAAACAACGATGTTGATACTTTCGGTGAGAAACTTGTACCGTTCGGTGAAGCTATGAAGGCATATTCTGAAGCTATTATGGGTATGGACTCCGCGGCTATTACGAACTCAGCAACAGCTGGTAAAGCCCTAGTGGAGCTTGCCAACACCATTCCAAATACCGGAGGACTTGTAAGCTGGTTTACCGGTGACAACGATCTTGGTAGTTTTGGTGATAGTCTGGTTCAGTTCGGAAGTGGAATTAAGAGTTATTCGGATTCTATTTCTGGAATCGATACCGGAATCATGTCAAGTGTGATTACCCAGGTGAATCGACTTGTTGAAATGGCTAAAGGAATGGCGGAATTAGATACGAGTGGTATGAGTGGTTTTAGCACAGCACTGATTCAGCTTGGAAACAACGGTATCGACGGTTTCATCAATGCGTTTACAGATGCGAGCGGAAGAGTGACATCCGCCGCGACCTCTATGCTGACGACATTCATCAATGCGGCTAATGCTCAGAAAGGTAATCTGACATCTACGTTTACGACCATGATGCAGGCTGTACTTACGACTCTTACGAACTATCAAACCCAGTTCAATACTGCTGGCTCTACGTTGATGACAAAATTTATCAGCGGAATTAAATCTCAGGACGGAAATACCAAAACTGCAATTACCAACATTATTAGCGGTTGCATCACTGCAATCAATAATAAGCAGACTCAGTTCAATACTGCGGGTGCGAACCTCATGATCAAGCTTATTGCTGGAGTTAAATCGAAAGATTACGAAACCAGAAATGCGTTTGTAAACATCTTAAGTTCATGCCTTACAGCTATCGCGAACAAGTATCCGGAATTTCAAAATGCAGGAATGCAGTGCATGATTAAGTTCATCGCTGGTGTTAAGGAAAAAGCCGAAGAAGTAAAAACAGCTTTCACGGGCAATCTTAATGCTTCTGTAACAGCTATCCGGGATTATCATGATCAGTTTAAACAGGCTGGTGCTTACTTGGTGGAGGGATTTGCTGATGGAATCAGTGAGAATACGTACCGCGCGGAAGCTAAAGCCAGAGCAATGGCAAGGGCTGCGGCAGAAGCAGCAGAAGACGAACTGGACGAGCATTCACCTTCCAGAGTAGGATACCACATCGGTGATTTCTTTGGATTGGGATTCGTTAATGCCATCGGAACTTATGCGGTGAAGGCATATAATGCCAGTGCTGAAATGGCTGATTCGGCAAAAACAGGTCTCGGAAATGCAATCGCAAAGGTTAAGGATATGATCGACAACGGTGTTGATGGTCAGCCTACGATTCGACCGATTCTGGATCTGTCAGACGTTGAAGAGAAGAGTCATCGACTGAATACGCTGTTCAGTAGATCGCAGGCTTTAACCGTCAGCACAGGAATTGCAGCAGCTCGTGGACGGAATCTTCAAAATGAAGATACTAATCCGAATACAGGTAACTCTTATAACTTTACACAGAATAACTATTCGCCTAAGGCACTGTCGAGAACAGAGATTTATCGGCAGACGAAGAATCAGTTCTCGGCGATGGAAAGGATGGTGGAAACTTGATTCGAGCAGTCACGTTTACGAACTATCTTGGCGATAGTATCCGACTTGATTTGGCGAGACCGGAGGAATCCGGTTTCATCATCAAGTCTGTAACTGGCTTGGGACCAGGAAAAGCGAACATCAATACGACGGAAATCGCTACAAACGATGGAAGTCTGTTCAATTCTTCAAGGATGCCGAGCCGAAACATTGTTATTTCTCTTGCGTATATGTGGAAGGATTCCATTGAAGACGTAAGACAGCTTTCATACAAGTATTTTCCTATTAAAAAGAAGCTCACAATGCTTATCGAAACCGATAATAGGCAGGCAGAGATTGAAGGGTATGTCGAATCAAACGACCCAACAATCTTCAGTAAAGACGAGGGTTCGGATATCTCAATCGTGTGTCCGAATCCTTTCTTTTACTCTGCCGGAAAAGACGGAATCAACACAACCATCTTCTATGGTGTAGAGGCACTGTTCGAGTTTCCTTTCAGTAATGAATCTCTTAAGGACCCGTTACTAGAAATGGGAGAAATCAAAAATGAAACAGAGCAGGTGGTTGTATATAATGGCGACGCTGAAATAGGAGTGACTATTACGATTCACGCAATCGGTGAAGCCAGCAATATTACGATCTACAATACCGGTACTCGTGAAGTGATGCGGATCGATACCGATAAATTGGAGAAATTCACTGGCTCTGGAATTATAGCAGGTGATGAAATCATTATCTGCACCGTAAAAGGAAACAAGTCGATTACGCTTCTTAGGAACGGAAAGACTACAAACATCTTGAACTGCCTGGATAAAAACGCTGATTGGTTCCAGCTTGCGAAGGGCGACAACATCTTTGCTTATACGGCTGAGTACGGAAGTACAAATTTACAGTTTAAGATTGAGAACCGTATAGTCTACGAGGGGGTATAAGCACTATGGATGTGACAATTTTAAACACCAACCTAGATGCTGTCTCTATTGTGGATACGTACGAGTCCTTCATCTGGACAGATCGGTATTACGCTTACGGTGACTTTGAACTGTATGAAGCAATGCGAGAGGGTCTTCTTGACTACATCAAACAGGATTACTATTTGCAGAGCAAGGAATCTGAACATGTGATGATCGTGGAGAAAATCCAGATTACTTCAGATACAGAAGACGGTAACCATGTAACGGTTACTGGGCGTTCATTAGAATCTATCCTCGACAGGCGAATCGTCTGGGGACAGAAACTATTAAGCGGAAATCTTCAAAATGGAATAAAAACACTGCTCAACGAGAATGTAATTTCTCCGTCAGACAGCAATCGAAAGATTCCAAACTTTATTTTCAAAGAATCAACCGATCCAGCAATTACAAAGTTGAAACTGGAAGCTCAGTACACGGGAGATAACCTGTATGATGTCATCCAGAAAATTTGCGAGGAGCAGGGTATCGGTTTCAAGATCACTCTGAATGATGAAAAGCAGTTCGTATTTGAGTTGTATGCCGGTTCAGATAGATCATACGATCAGACGGAGAATCCCTACGTTATATTTTCACCGAAATTCGAGAACATCATCAATAGTAACTACATCGAATCTAAAGCTTCGTTGAAGACAGTGACCTTGGTTGGTGGAGAAGGTGAGGGGGCCGATCGAAGATATACTACGGTTGGTGGTGGCTCTGGTTTGAATCGCAGAGAATTGTTTACGGACGCTCGTGACATTTCTTCAAATGTTGGAAGCGATGATGCGTTGACCGATGCCGAGTATATGGCACAGTTGCAGCAAAGAGGAAAAGAAAAGCTTGCTGAAAATGTGAGCATTACCTCATTCGAGGGAGAAACAGAAACAACTATCATGTTCCAGTATGGAAAAGATTTCTTTAACGGGGACATTGTACAGATTGCGAACGAATACGGACACGAGACAAAAGCTCGTATTCTTGAAATTGTTCGTTCAGAAGATAAGGATGGTTATTCCGTCTATCCGACTTTTAAGACTATAGAACAGGAAGGAGCGTGATGAAGAAGTGAGTGTAACATTTGGATTTTATAATTCAAAAGAAGGAGATCGGCGCTACGATGCTATTCAGATGTCCAGCATTTTCGATGGAATCATTCAGGACGGAATATTGCAGCATGTCGGAACTGCAATGGTTGTAAAAGAATCGGAAGCAATGATTATCAACGTTGGTGTCGGACGAGCCTGGTTCAATCACACTTGGACGCTGAATGACGCTCTGTTACCGTTAGTAGTTCCACAGTCCGAGATTCTGCTGAACCGATATGATGCAGTTGTGCTTGAAGTGGATTCGAGAGAGGCCGTCAGAGCAAATGACATCAAAATCATTAAAGGAACCCCAGCATCGAATCCAACGAAACCTACGATGGTGAAGACAAATGATCGCTGGCAATATCCGCTGGCGTATATTTATGTCGGCGCCGGAGTTACTTCTATTCGACAGGCAAACATCACGAACTGCGTTGGAACTTCAGAGTGTCCATTCGTAACGGCTCCATTGGACAAGGTCGAAATCGATGATTTGATTGCTCAATGGCAGGACCAGTGGAAAGAGTTCTACGAAAAGCAGACTACTGATATGGAAGAAACAAATAAGTTTTGGAAAGAGCAGTGGTCTACCTGGTTTCTGGCACAGACTGAGGAGATTCAGTCTGCATATTTGACATGGGAAGCTCAGTGGAACCTTTGGTACTCGGAGCATACAGCAGATATGGAAGCCACAAGTACCTATTGGAAAGAAAAATGGGAGGCGTGGTTCAACGAATACACAAGCATCAATACTGCGGAAATGGCTGACTGGAAACAGAAGTCAGAAACAGAATTTCGAGAATGGTTTGATCAGTTACAGGCACTGTTAGATGGCAATACGGCGGCAAGCCTTGCTAAGAAGCTGCTGGAATTGCAGGAGCAGGTAGATATTCTTAACCAGTTCAGTTCCAACCTTGAAAACGAATACACGGTATATCAGAAGCTTTATGACAATGGATACCGTACTTACGGAGACGTGCTCGATTCTTCGGACGCATCCATTACTGACAGCAATTTGGATACGGTCATTGGACGTACATATTCCAGTGATCTTCTCCGTGACAGTAATGGTGATGTTATCGAAGGTCGGGCTATTTTTGTCATCAAATAAAGGAGGATTCATTAAATGAAAATCACAGACTACGAAAAAGTCCAGGCATTAGCAGCAAGTAATATTTTCCTGCTTGACGGACCTAACGGGACAAAGACCATTGCAGCAGATGCTTTAGCAAAGGCGTTAATTGGTCTTTTAAGTTCCAAAGATTTTATCGGAGGAGTAAATCTTTCCGAACTTACCCAGATCAACGAGCTGGTATCTGGTAACAAATTACTCATCGGGACTGCGGACGGAAACAAGGCTATCGCCGCTGAAGATGCACTCTTTGCCATGTTAGATAGCTTTGCTCCAGTGGAGCTTCGCCGAGTTATCTTCAGAGGTAAGAATCTTGGAACAGCTCTGACAGCGGTACAGAAAGCCGCTATTAAGGATGGTTCCTTTAAAGGAATGTTCCTTGGCGATTATTGGAGTATCGGAGGTCGTATCTGGCGTATCGTTGATATGGATTACTGGTACAACTGCGGTGACACTGCATTTACCAGCCATCATCTTGTGATCATGCCGGATGAAGCGCTTTACAACGCACAGATGAATACTACCAATATTACAACCGGTGGATACGTTGGTTCTGAGATGTATAAAAAGAACCTGGCGAACGCAAAGACAATCGTCAATGCGGCTTTCCAGGGTTCTGTTCTTACTCACAGAGAATACCTGTGCAATGCGGTTGCAAACGGAAGACCGTCCGGTGGAGCATGGTTTGATTCCAGTATTGAGCTCCCGAATGAACCTATGATGTATGGGCATCTTCATTTCAGTCCGACTTCTGACGGTTCTACTGTTCCGAGCATCTACACAATCAGCAAGACTCAGCTGGCGTTGTTCATGGTGTGCCCTAAATTCATCGTAAACAGATCTTACAACCAGTGGTTAAGAGACGTCGTTTCTTCGGCTTACTTTGCCGGTGTGGCCGACTATGGCATTGCGTACTACGACTGCGCTTCGTACTCTTATGGAGTTCGTCCGGTCTTCCCGGTTGGTTAATTAAGATCGCGGGGCCTTGTGCCCCGTTTATATTTTTGAAAGGAGCTTCTAATCATGGAAGAAAAAATCTATAAAATTACCCTCGGTGATGGAACTGAGATTTCCAATCTTAAGTTGAACGGAAACAATTTCATTTCCACAGAAAAGATCGAGGAATCCGTATTTGCAGATAACTGCTCTCCGGTTACTATCAGCGACGGAACAACTGAGACTGTTCATCCAAACATGGAACTGGTTCAGATCGTTGAGCAGGTTCCCGGGGAATACTGGTTTGTCCTTAGAGATATTTCTGAGGAGGAATTTGCCAGAACCAAAATGCAGTCTGACATCGCCTACATTGCAATGATGTCCAATGTAGAGCTTTAAGAAGGGAGATCACCATGGAACATAGCAAGAATTACAGTAAAGTAAAGCTTTGGCACAGCATGAAAATGTGGAATGAGACCAGAGTTCGTAATGCGGTGAAGATGGGCTGGATCACCAAAGAGGAGTTCGCCGAGATCACTGGTAAAGATTACGAATGAGTGTTCTGTTAGGCGACAGGAAAGAGTCAAAATTCGAAGCGATTACGTACTCGATCGAGTTGCATGATATGCTGATACTCCTTATGCAAAGGGGATTTGGTGTTAAGGATGTAGACAGCTTTGTTCGGAAGAAGTATGCGTATGGAGAAATTTCGGAAGAAAACTTTGCTAAGTACAGAGAACTGATGCGGAGTTTCAAATCGAAAGTAAATCAGTGTGCTTCCTTAATAACGAGCAATGTTAGAGCGGCAAATACCATTTACCCACGGTCAATGCACGAGTACGAGACCAGGAGAGATTACCAGAATGCGGCCATTGTAAATTGCGAGCAGCTCATTAACGAGTTGCAGCGGGTTGTTGAAATATTCGATGTAGATCTGAATTTATACAACCGGTATGTTAAAGCTATCGACCGAGAAATCGGATTGATAAAAAGGTGGCGTCAAAGAGACATGGCGATTAAGTCGCGGTTAGAAAAAGGGTAACATCTAAAAATTGCGTCGTTTCTTCGGCTTACTTTGCCAATGTGAACAACAATGGCAATACGAACTACAACAACGCTTCGAACTCTAATGGAGTTCGTCCGGATTCTTCGATTAACCAACGAAGAAGGAGATGCTATCCGTTCCGCAAGGATAAATAATAAAGCCTAATACAATTTACTACGGTAAGTATTGTTATAACGGTGAATAGGTTATGAACTACGAGGAGATTGTCTGTGACGCCAATAACTTGTATAGGGCTTATAAGGTCTCTGTGAAGAGCAGCAAGTGGAAAGAATCGACGCAAAAATTTATGATGAATTTCCTGCGGTACATATTCGAAATCCAAGATGATCTAATAAATCGGACACTTCAAAATGGACCGACACAGGAATTCGAGCTGCACGAAAGAGGCCGGATAAGACCTATTACAAGCATTCAAATCCGCGATCGCATCGTCCGACATTCTCTGTGCGATGAGGTTTTACTTCCAGAAGTTAGGAAACATATCATCTATGATAACTGCGCATCTATCAAGGGGCGCGGAATTTCACAACAGAGAAAACGATTCGAAATCCATCTCCACAAATACTACCAATTATACGGAAATGACGGTTATATTCTATTCGGTGACTTTTCAAAGTTCTATGACAATATTATCCATGAGATCGCTAAACGAGAATTGCTAAAGCTGTTCGATGACGATGAGTTTATTGACTGGCTTTTAACGTTGATATTTAAAGGCTTCCAGGTCGATGTTTCGTACATGTCTGACGAGGAATACGAGGCTTGTATGACCGATACTTTCAATAAACTGGAGTATCGGAACATTCCAAAAGAGAAGCTCACTGGCGAAAAGTGGATGGAGAAGTCTGTCAATATTGGAGACCAGCTTTCGCAAGTCATTGGAATTTATTATCCGTATCCCATTGACAATTACGTCAAGTATGTACGTCAGCAGAAATTTTATGGAAGGTATATGGACGATTGGTACGTCATGAATCCCAGTAAAGAAGAGCTTGAAGACTTGCTCGAAAACATCTGTGAAATTGCAGCTGAACTGGGAATCCATATCAATCGTAAGAAAACTAGAATCGTTAAGATTTCGAGCAAATACAAATTCCTGCAAATCAAGTACACACTTACAGATACTGGTAAAGTCATCAAACGAATAAATCCGGATCGAGTTACCGCCATGCGTAGAAAACTCAAGAAACTTGCCGTTAAGGTTGAAAATGAAGAAGCGGATTACGACAATGTCGAAAATATGTTTCGCGGTTGGATGGGAGGACATTATAAACTCTTATCCAGAGAACAACGAAAGAATTTAATACAGCTTTACGAAGACCTATTTAGTAAGGAAATCGCAATAGTCAACAAGAAGCTGATTGTTTCTGATAGGTCTGCATGATTGCACATAAAGAAGGAGGAAAACGATGGAACCATGGTTTCAGGTTGTACTTACGATCTTTAGCTCAGTTCTTGCATCTTCTGGGCTGTGGGCCTATTTGCAAAAGAAAAGCGAGCAAAAAGATGTTAAAACAGAGATGCTTATTGGATTGGCACATGACAGGATCATGTATCTTGGAATGTCGTATATTGACCGTGGGTGTGTAACCCAGGATGAATATGAAAATCTGAGGGTATATCTCTACGAACCCTACGAACGTATGGGCGGGAACGGTTCAGCGAAGCGAATTATGCAGGAGGTGGACAAACTCCCGATTCATAAATTTATAGAGAAGGAGGAAGAGCACAATGAGCATGAGTAACAAGACATACGACATCCTTAAGTGGATTGCTATGTATCTGCTTCCGGCTGCTGGTACATTATACTTTGCACTGGCCGGAATCTGGAGTCTCCCGTATGGAGAGCAGGTGGTCGGAACCATCACTGCGGTTGATACTTTCCTTGGTGTTATCCTTGGAATCAGTACATCCCAGTACAACAAGACTGCTGATAAAGAAAAATAATGAAAGTGTCATGGAGGACTAAACATTATGGCAAATCTGAATGTAAACAAAGTCATTTACGGGGGGGGATGTCCTTATCGATCTTACTGGCGATTCCGTCAGTGCAGATAAGATCCTCAAAGGTATTACTGCTCACGATAAGAGCGGTGCAAAGATCACAGGTACCTGTACTTTCGACAGCGATACTTCCGAGGATACTGCGGCTGTCGCAGAGATTCTCGTAGGAAAGACTGCGCACGCCCGTGGAAGTAAGCTTACAGGTACTATGAAGAACAACGGTGCGGTTAAAGGTACCATCTCAACTGTTGCTGGAGAATATACAGTACCGCAAGGTTATCATGATGGCTCTGGTAAGGTGTCTATTGACGCCACCGAACAGGCAAAGCTTATTGCTACTAACATTCGTGAGGGTGTGACGATTCTTGGCGTTGAGGGTGCTATGTCTGGTTCTGAGGATATGAAACCGCAGAGCAAGGAAGTAACACCGTCCAAAGAAGCTCAGACAATCATGCCAGATGAAGAGTACAACTGCTTATCTCAGGTTACAGTTAAGGCAATCCCGTATGTAGAAACCGACAACTCTGCCGGAGGGAAGACTGTTACGATCGGATAAGGAGGTTTTGTCAAATGGCTGCGAATAAAGTCGTATTCGGCAATAAAGTTTTGATCGACCTTACCGGCGATACTGTTACGGAAGAAGCTTTGTTGAAGGGCTATACCGCACACAAAGCAGATGGTACAATTATTACCGGAACGGCTTTCGCAGGATATCCTAACGAGTTCGTGTTCTTAGATAACATCGAAGACTCAAGCGGAAACCCAATCAAAGACAGTTCCGGTAAAACAATTCAGGGACAAACCATCTATCGTAAAGCCCGCAACTCGGTTCTTTTGGATTCTACGGGTGATGTAATTGAAGATGGTTATTAAAATGCATAAGAGGGCGTGTATCATACATTCCCTCTTATTTTTTTCAGTATGCGGGTTACGGTCGAACTAATTATTATGTTTACAAACCTAGAATAGAAATCTGGAGGATTAAACATATGAATAAAACAAACGATCGTATTTCACCCGATGTTATTGCTGTGGATATTGAAAAATTATCTGCCATATTGTCTTGCGGTTGCGCTACAGCTCGAAAAATAGGCGAGCAGGCAGGGGCAAGAATATTCATAGGTCGTCGCGTATTATATTCGGTAAGCAAAGTTCAAAAATATTTAGAATCTATTGCTGAATAAATTGATGGATGTTAGGGACAATATTTGATATAATATGATTGATGAAATTTGTCGAATTGTTCCTAATAGCTTACAACGTGAGGCTTATGGAGGAGCAATCATGGCAGCAACAAGCAGAAAAGATTCAAAAGGAAGAAAATTACACACAGGAGAATCACAAAGAAAGGATGGGATCTATCTTTATAGGTATACAGACGCATACACTGGTAAAAGAACATCCGTATATGCGAATGATTTACCAGAATTGAGACGCAAAGAGAAAGCCATAGCAAAAGACATTGATGATAATATTCTTACGGATATTTCAACAAAAAATCTAACCTTAAACACTCTGTTTGAAAGGTATCTTGGTATCATTGTCATTGATGATGGAACGAAAATCAATTATCAAAATATGTGGAACATCCATGTTCGAGATACGATAGGAAATATTAAGGTTGTTAATTTGCGAGCATCTCACATTATGAGTTTATATTCCGGTATGTCGAATGATAAGTACGCACATAACACAATAAAATACATACATCTGATGATATTTCCAGCATTGGAGATGGCAGTAGATGATGATATTATTCGTAAAAATCCTGCAAAAAATGCACTGTCATCTGAATATGGTGAAGAACCAAAGAAAAAAGAGGCGTTAGAAGTATCAGAACAGGAAAGACTTTTAGATTTTATGAATAAGAGCAATATATATAGAAAGTATATTCCGCTGATAACGATAATGTCTGAGACGGCTCTTAGATGCGGGGAACTGATCGGAATAACATTTAATGATATTGATTTCAAAAACAAAGAATTGCATATAGATCATCAGTTGACATATAAGAATTATAAGGACGGGAATGGCTGCATGTTTCGTATTAAAAAGCCTAAAACAAAAGCGGGAATACGAACAATACCATTAACAGACAGAGCGTGTGATGCTTTCCGTGAACAAAGGAAGCAGAATTTTCAAGCTGGCATATTTTGTACATTTGAAATTGAAGGCATAACAGATTTTGTCTTTCTTACCAAAAATGGAAGACCAATGATGCCGAATGCTTTGAACAATGTGCTATATAATATCGTAAAGAATTATAATTCTTGTACGGACGGAACACAGACCATAGAACAGTTTTCATCTCATGTCATGCGCCATACCGGATGTACTAATATGGCGAGAGCCGGTGTCAATGTGAAAGCAACTCAATATGTTATGGGGCACGCTCATAGTGATGTAACAATGGATGTGTATAATCACTTGAATAATAAGACGGATGTCAAACTTGAGTTTTCAAAGTTTGAAAAAAATGGTACAAAAATGGTACAGTAGACGTAAAAATAAGATTTCACAAAAAGTTCATAAACCCTGCAACCCTTGATTTTACTTGGGTTGCAAATATTTTAATAAAAATTTTAGCACTCGCCTCTTGACAGTGCTAATAATATGTGTTATATTACATGCAGAACAAAGGAAGAGAGAAAAATCAAAGGATCTCAAGGAGTTCCCAAGATTGGAAAATCTTCTGAAGTTCTTTCAGATAGATGACAAACAAGAAAACAGGAATTCTGATTGGAGGAATGATTTATGTATATGCCGAGTATTTTTGGAGAAAGTTTATTTGATAATATGTTCCCGTTTGATGAGAAGTTCTTTACAGAAAAGAAGGATCCGCTGTATGGTAAGAATGTATCCAGACTGATGAAGACAGATGTCAGAGAGACAGAAAAGACGTATGAGCTTGATATCGATCTTCCGGGATTTAAGAAAGATGAGATCCAGATTGAACTGAAGGATGGTTATCTGACCGTCAGTGCCGAGAAAGGTCTTGATAAGGACGAGGAAGATAAGAAAGGCAAATACATCCGCAAGGAACGTTATGCAGGTGCTCTGAGCAGAACCTTCTATCTTGGCGAGGAGATTCGGGAAGAGGAGATTAAGGCGAAATTCGAAAACGGTATCCTGAGTGTATCGATTCCGAAAGAGGAAGAGAAGAAGGTTGAAGGTCCGAAGCACATTTCCATCGAAGGGTGATCTGACAGTCCCGAGCGGTAACGATACAGAAACGTGTGCGAAGCTGCCACGTATCTGAAAGATTAAGCCGCCCGGCGGATGAAAATTTCGCTGGGCGGTATTACTGACAACAAACACAACAAGTACTTCAGAATTGAAGGGAGGCTTGCGATCATGAATATCAGCAAATTTACACAGAAATCAGTGGAAGCAGTCCAAAACTGCGAGAAGCTGGCTTATGAATATGGAAATCAGCAGATCGACCAGGAACATCTCCTGGTGAGTCTGTTAAAGTTAGATGACAGCCTGATCTTAAAGCTGATCACAAAGATGGGAATCTCCGGTGAGCAGTTTACAGATGAGGCGGAAGCAGCACTTAAAAAGCTGCCGAAGGTATCCGGAGGCGGACAGGTCTATCTCACTCAGGACCTCAATAAAGTCCTGATTGACGCCGAGGACGAGGCAAAGGCGATGGGAGACGAATATGTTTCCGTCGAGCATCTGTTCTTATGCCTGTTAAAAGAACCGAACAGGGCAATAAAGGAACTGTTCCGTACTTATGGGATCGACCGGAATAAATTCTTACAGGCTCTGTCCACGGTCCGCGGCAACCAGAGAGTTACCAGTGATAATCCGGAGGCAACCTACGATACCTTAAATAAATATGGTTCCGACCTTGTAGAAAAGGCAAGAGATCAGAAGATGGACCCGGTGATCGGCCGTGACGCCGAGATCCGGAATGTGATCCGGATCCTTTCCAGAAAAACGAAAAACAACCCGGTCCTCATCGGTGAACCTGGTGTTGGTAAAACCGCCGTTGTAGAAGGTCTTGCACAGCGTATCGTCCGAGGTGATGTACCGGAGGGCTTAAAAGATAAGAAATTATTCTCACTGGATATGGGTGCCCTTGTTGCGGGTGCGAAATACCGTGGTGAGTTTGAGGAACGTTTAAAAGCCGTTCTCGATGAGGTGAGAAAGAGCGAGGGACAGATCATTTTGTTCATCGATGAGCTTCACACCATCGTCGGAGCTGGAAAGACGGAAGGATCTATGGATGCCGGCAATATGTTAAAGCCGATGCTTGCCCGTGGTGAATTGCACTGTATCGGTGCGACAACTCTGGATGAGTACCGGAAATATATTGAGAAGGATCCGGCTCTGGAACGTCGTTTCCAGCCGGTTATGGTTGATGAGCCGACGGTCGAGGATACGATCTCGATCCTTCGTGGACTGAAGGACCGTTATGAGGTTTATCATGGCGTAAAGATCACCGATTCCGCGCTTGTAGCGGCGGCAACCCTTTCCAACCGTTATATCAGCGACCGTTTCCTTCCGGATAAGGCCATTGACCTCGTGGATGAAGCGTGCGCAATGATCAAGACGGAGCTCGATTCCATGCCGACGGAGCTGGATGAACTCTCCAGAAAGATCATGCAGCTTGAGATCGAGGAGGCGGCTCTTAAGAAAGAGACAGACCATTTAAGTCAGGAACGTCTTGCGGATCTTCAGAAGGAGCTGGCGGAGCTCCATGACCAGTTCGCGACTCAGAAGGCCCAGTGGCAGAACGAGAAGGCGACGGTTGATAAGCTTTCCTCCATCCGTGAGGAGATCGAGGCAGTCCATCGTCAGATCCAGGATGCACAGCAGAAATATGATCTGAATAAGGCAGCAGAACTCCAGTACGGTAAGCTTCCGCAGCTTGAAAAAGAGTTGAAGGAAGAGGAGGAGAAGGTAAAGAACGCAGATCTGAGTCTTGTCCATGAGAGCGTTACCGAAGATGAGATCGCAAGGATCATCTCCCGCTGGACCGGTATCCCGGTTGCAAAACTCACGGAGAGCGAGAGAAATAAGACTCTTCATCTGGACGATGAGCTCCACAAACGTGTTGTCGGTCAGGATGAAGCAGTTGAGAAGGTTACAGACGCGATCATCCGTTCCAAGGCCGGGATCAAGGATCCGACAAAGCCGATCGGTTCCTTCCTGTTCCTAGGACCTACCGGTGTCGGCAAGACAGAGCTTGCAAAGACACTTGCGGCAAGTCTGTTTGATGATGAGAACAATATGGTCCGGATCGATATGAGTGAATACATGGAGAAATACTCCGTATCCCGTCTGATCGGAGCGCCGCCAGGATATGTCGGATACGATGAGGGCGGTCAGCTCACAGAGGCAGTCCGCAGAAAACCGTATTGTGTCGTTTTGTTCGATGAGATCGAGAAGGCACATCCGGATGTATTCAATGTTCTGCTTCAGGTCCTCGATGACGGACGTATTACAGATTCCATGGGCAAGACCGTTGATTTCAAGAATACGATCATTATCCTGACCTCCAATATCGGTTCCCAGTACCTGCTTGACGGTATCGACGAGAACGGTGATATCAAGCCGGAGGCAAAGGCTGAGGTCATGAACGATCTGCGTGCCCACTTCCGTCCGGAGTTCCTGAACCGTCTTGATGAGACGATCCTCTTCAAGCCGCTTACAAAGAACAACATCGGAAGCATCATTGATCTGCTTGTTGCCGATATCAACAAGCGTCTGGCGGATAAAGAGCTTGTGGTTGCACTTTCCGATTCTGCAAAGCAGTTTATCGTGGACAACGGTTATGATCCGGTATACGGCGCAAGACCGCTCAAGAGATATCTGCAGAAGAATGTGGAGACTCTGGCAGCACGCCTGATCCTGTCGGATGGCGTCCACACCGGAGATACGATCAGGATCGACGTGGTCGACGGAAAGCTCAACGCGTCTGCGGAGAGAGGAACAAAAGAATAATCAGAAAACCGGATTCCGGGCGGGTGCCTCGAAAGGCAGTCCGGAACCCGGATAAAAGAAAAACTTCATCCTTGGAGTTTTTCAGACTGGTATTACAGCCTGAAAAACTTCCGAAGATGAAGTTTTTTTGTGCGACAGAAGTGACTTTTAGTGTGTCTCTCCTCCGACCACTTTGATATCCTGCTCATATTCAACAGCCGCCTTCACCGCCGTTTCCAATGCTGCCGTAATATCCGCAATAGCCATAGACGGGGTCGCCGGTTTATTGACAACCTGGGAAACGGCATACGGAACGTGGATAAAGCCACCGCGTACATTTGGAAATTCCTTTTGGATATAGTATAAAATTCCATACATGACATGGTTGCAGATATAGGTTCCTGCGGTATTGGAGAGGGTAGAAGGATAACCGGCGTTCCTGATCTCCTGAACCATCGCCTTCACCGGAAGATTGGAGAAATAGGCAGCATCTCCGTCTGCAAAAATCGGCTCATCGATGGGCTGGTTTCCTTCGTTATCCGGGATTCTTGCATCTGTTACATTGATCGCAACACGCTCCGGAGTCACGCCGAACCGTCCGCCGGCCTGGCCGATGCTGATGACGATATCCGGGCGGAGCTCCAGCATCTTTTCATGGACCTTCGCAATGGATTTATTGACGACGGTCGGGATCTGCAGCTTTGTGATCGTTGCCCCGGCGATCTCGTCTTTCATGGCTTTTACGGCTTCCCATGCCGGATTGATCGGTTCTCCGCCGAAGGGGTCGAACCCGGTGATCAGTACGTTCATGTAAATTCCTCACTTTCTTTACAGCCGCCTCTGCAACGCGGGGGATTTTCAGTCCGGAAAATCCACGCCCGCGATATTAACGGCATATTTTCTCAGGAGACTTATTTGACAAACAGAGTCTCCGACGTTATGATAGATAAGGATATTATACAGGAAAATAAAAGAATTCGCAAACGCAATTCCTGTACACGGACAGGAATTTTCGAATGTGCAATCACGCGAAGATATAGATTGCCGCACACGACTGCGTGAGGCGCGAGAATGTGCCAGGCACATTTTTTGTTGAAAATCCTGTGCGATGCAGAAATGCAAAAACAGATAGAAAAGAGGAAAAATTATGTTTCGCAGAATCGGAAAAAATGATCCATGCTGGTGTGGAAGCGGGAAGCCATATTGTGAGTGCCATATGGCATTTGACCAGAAGATCAGTCGTGCCCGCTTCGCAGGCCACGAGGTTCCGTCCCACAAGATCATCAAGACACCGGCACAGATCGAGGGGATTCGTGAGAGCGGAAAACTGAATGTGGCAGTCCTTGACTATGTGGCGGAGCACATCAGAGCAGGAATTACCACAGAGGAGATTGACCAGTGGGTATACGACTTTACGACAAAGCACGGCGGGATTCCGGCACCATTAAATTATGAGGGATTCCCGAAGAGCGTGTGCACCTCCATCAATGATCAGGTGTGCCACGGAATCCCATCCGGGGATGTTGTCTTAAAAGACGGCGATATCATCAACGTGGATGTCTCCACGATCCTTCACGGATATTTTTCTGATTCGTCCAGAATGTTCCTGATCGGCAACGTGGACCCGGAGAAGGAAAAACTTGTCCGTGTCACGAACGAAGCTGTGGAAAAGGGTCTCGAACAGGTAAAACCGTGGGGATTCTTAGGAGATATGGGGCAGGCAGTCCATGACTATGCGAAGAAGAACGGATACACCATTGTCGAGGAAGTCGGCGGCCACGGTGTCGGTCTTGAGTTCCATGAAGATCCGTTTGTAAGCTATGTGACAAGACGGGGCGAGGAGATGCTTATGGCACCGGGGATGATCTTCACCATCGAGCCGATGATCAACATGGGCCGTCCGGATATCTTTGTGGATGACAGCAACGGCTGGACGATCTATACCGATGACAGGCTTCCGTCTGCCCAGAGGGAGATCATGGTACTCGTGACAGAGACCGGACATGAGGTCCTTGCGTGGTAGAAAAACAGGGAGAAAAACCGTTACTGTTTGCGCAAGGCGTAAACAGTGACGAAAAAACTGATGGAAAATAGGAAAAATCCTTGAATAGTATCTGAAAATTCGGTATAATATAGTCAAATAACAGTAAACGTGAGATTTGAATAAGGAGGATCGTGTATGGAGTTAAAGTATGACAAAATTCAGACGACCGGTACAGATACCCCGTTAAAAATCGTAAAGGGACATTTTGCAACGAATCATGCCCACACGAATTACTATTTTGACCTGACGACGGTAAAGAGCCGTCTGAGTGAGGCGGGAGGAATTGCCCAGGCACTCGTACATATGTATCTGTACGATATGATCGTCGATACAATCGTATGCATGGAAGGGACCGAAGTGATCGGAACACTTCTTGCGCAGGAGCTGACAAAAGGCGGTTTCATGTCGAAGAACGCCCACAAGACGATCTACGTTATCAAACCGGAGTTCAACAGCAACAGCCAGATTGTGTTTAAGGACAATTACCGCGCAATGATCAACGGAAAGAATGTGCTGATCCTCACTGCGACTGTGACAACAGGCTTGACGATCAACAAGGCGATCGAGGGTGTCCAGTACTATGGAGGAATTATTCAGGGGATCTCCGCAGTATTCAGCGCGCTTGAGAATGTCAATGGGATTCCGATCAAGTCGGTATTCGGATTAAAAGATGTTCCGGATTACCAGTACAGCGATTACAGGAACTGTCCGTTATGTAAGGAAGGAAAGAAACTGGATGCGCTGATCAATCCGTACGGATACTCAAAACTGTAAAAAATAATTTGAAATAGGAGCAGCTCTGCAGACCGGGGAAATCCCGGTGCCTGCAGAGCTTTTTTTAAACAGGAAACGCAAAGGAATTTCCTGATAAACAAAAAGGCATTTACGAGCGGGCAATGTTTTATAACTCTGGTTCATACAAGCTATAAAAAGAAACTACTTGCAATTTCTGACAAAGTGCTTATAATAAAACGTAGCAACATTGCTGAAGGGCAACTGGAAAGGAGACGCAAAGATATGACGAATCTTATTCTACTCGCAGTCGTGATTCGAATTATCGTCAGCATTATCGTCGTGAACGGGAATGCTTATTTGCGTTATACTGAATCCGGGATTGCCTGATAGAAACTTGAAAGAACAAGTTACGAAGAAAAGCAAAGCCTTACAGTGTAACGCTGTAAGGCTTTTTTATACCTGAATTTTGATACGGACATTTGTCCGCACCAGAAAAAGAAAAGACGGGAATGTCTGACAGAGCCGGACATTCCGAAAGAAATAAGATGAGGGGAAAAACAGCTATGAAAATGAACGGAGCGCGGATCCTGGTGGAAGAGCTGATACATCAGGGCGTGAGAGTGGTCTTCGGATATCCGGGGGGCGCAGTGCTTGATATCTATAATGAACTCTATCTTGCGTCTGACCGTATCGGACATGTCTTAGCAGCCCATGAGCAGGGAGCTGCCCATGCCGCTGACGGATATGCGAGAGCAAGCGGAAAGACCGGCGTGGTCCTGGCGACAAGCGGTCCCGGTGCTACCAATCTGGTGACAGGGATCGCGAATGCCTACCTCGATTCCGTACCGATGGTCGCGATCACAGGAAACGTCGCGGTAAACAGTCTCGGAAAGGATTCTTTCCAGGAGGTGGATATCGTCGGAATTACACAGCCGGTAGTAAAACACAACTTCATGGTCCGGGACATCAAGGATCTTCAGAAGACGATTATTGAAGCCTTCGAGATCGCGAATTCCGGACGTAAGGGACCGGTTCTCATTGATATTCCGAAGAACGTCCAGTCTGCGGAATACGAGTATGTGGAGGACTTAAAAGTCCCAAGTGTTGTAAAGAAGCCGAGAAAGTCTGAGTGCGGAGACATTGGTGAAGTTGTTGAGATGATCAAAAAGGCGAAAAAGCCGTTTATCTACGCAGGCGGCGGTGTCGTGGCAGCAGGAGCCCAGAAAGAAGTCCTGGAGCTCTCAAAACGGGTCGACGCGGCGATCGGTCTTTCGATGATGGGAATCACCTCCGTTCCGGCCTCCTATCCGCTGAATCTTGGAATGTGCGGCATGCACGGAAAATATCCGTCCATCAAGGCGCAGTCCGAATGTGATCTGCTTCTGGCAGTCGGCGTCAGATTCTCTGACCGCGCGACAGGCGACCTGAACGAGTACACAAAAAAATGTATGACGGTCCATATCGATATCGACCGCGCGGAGATCGGAAAGAATGTCAGTCCTGATGTGAGCCTCTGGGGCGATGTGAAGGAGATCCTTACGAAGATTCTGGAAGCGCTCCCGGAAGAACGGCATCCGGAGTGGGTGAGTGAGCTTGAGGGCTATAAAAACGAGATGATCCTCCCGGCACCGAAACCTTACGGACCGGAAGCCATCATCGAGGAAGTTCACAGACATTGTACCGAGGACACAGTGGTCGCTACCGACGTCGGACAGCACCAGATGTGGACCATGCAGTTCTACCCGTTTGAAAAGCCGCACACGCTTCTCACTTCCGGCGGTCTCGGAACCATGGGATACGGTCTCGGTGCAGCCATCGGCGGATGCATCGCAGCGAGAGGCAGAAGAACCGTTCTCTTCACTGGAGACGGAAGCTTCGGAATGAACTTAAACGAGATGGCAACGGCGGTGAGTCAGGAACTCCCGATCACCATTGTCATTTTCGACAATGATGTCCTCGGAATGGTAAGACAGTGGCAGACAATTTTCTACGACTGTCACTATTCCCAGACGATCCTGGACAGAAAGACGGACTTCCCGGCTCTGGCGAAAGCCTTCGGTGCTGACGGATACGCGGTCTACACGATGGAGGATCTAAAGAAAGCCCTTGATGTAGCTGACAAATCCCAGGGACCGGTTCTGATCGACTGTCACATTGATATGGATGAGAAAGTCCTGCCGATGATCCCGCCGGGACGATCTATTAAAGACATGATTGTGGAAGGATAAGGTGACCATGGAAAACAAAGTTGAAAAGTTTGCGGTCGCCATGATCGTAAACAACCGCTTCGGCGTTTTAAACCGCATCGCCGGTCTTTACGCAAAGCGCTGCTATAATATCGATAATATCTCCGCAGGTACGCTGGATGATCCGAATTATACGCGGATCACCATCGTCTCCACAGGAGATGAATATATGAAGGACCAGGTGGTCCGTCAGCTGGAAAAACTCATTGATGTCCGTGCCGTAACACTTTTGGAACCGGAAAACACCGTATTTGCCCAGCATATGTACATCAAAATGCACCTGACAGGAAGCCACAGAGGTTCCAGCAAACATCAGGTACTGGATCTGATCAACGAGTACGGCGGAAAAGTCGTAGACTTCGGTGAAGAGCATCTGACAGCCGAGATTACCGGAGACAGCAAAAAAGTTGAGTCTTTTATTGAAAAAGTCAGAGATTTTGGTATATTAGAACTTAGCCGGTCGGGAGAGATCGCGATCGGTTTAGGGATAGACAACACATTACGTGTCGATCACAATGAAGAATAAGGAGAAGAAAAACTATGGCAACCATGTATTATGAGAGAGATTGTAACTTATCACTTCTTGACGGAAAGAAAGTAGCTGTTATCGGTTACGGTTCCCAGGGTCATGCCCATGCTCTGAACTTAAGAGATTCCGGCGTTGATGTAGTGGTAGGTCTTTACGAGGGTTCCAAGTCCGCAGCAAAGGCAAAAGAAGACGGCTTCACAGTTATGCTCACAGCAGACGCTGTAAAGGCAGCAGATATCATCATGATCCTTGTAAATGATGAGAAGCAGGCAGCTCTCTACAAGAACGATATCAAGGCAAACCTTACAGCAGGCAAGACACTTGCATTCGCTCACGGCTTCAACATCCACTTCAAACAGATCGTTCCGCCGGCAGACGTTAACGTTATCATGATCGCTCCGAAAGGACCGGGCCACACAGTTCGTTCCCAGTACGTTGGCGGAAAGGGTGTTCCGTGTCTTGTAGCTGTTGAGCAGGATCCGAGCGGAAACTCCATGGAAGTTGCTAAAGCATACGCTGCAGGCATCGGCGGAGCAAGAGGCGGTATCCTTGAGACAACATTTAAGGAAGAGACAGAGACAGACCTCTTCGGTGAGCAGGCAGTTCTCTGCGGCGGCGTTTGCGCATTAATGGAAGCTGGTTTCAACACACTTGTTGAGGCTGGTTATAAGCCGGAGAACGCATACTTCGAGTGCATCCACGAGATGAAATTAATCGTAGACCTGATCTTCAACGCTGGTTTCGAGGGAATGAGATACTCCATCTCTGATACAGCTGAGTATGGTGATTACGTAAGCGGTAAGAGAATCATCGGCGACGAAGCTAAGAAGGCTATGAAGCAGGTATTAACAGAGATCCAGGATGGTACATTCGCTAAGAACTGGATTCTTGAGAACCAGGTTGGCAGAACAATGTTCAACGCAGCAAGAGCAGCACACGCTGATACACTTGCAGCTAAGACAGGCCGCGAGTTAAGAGCAAAGATGGGCTGGAAGCAGACACAGGATCTTGACGAGGCTAAATAGTCGCGATAGCAATGAGCAGTGCGAATCCGACGAGGAAAGATTCACGTTGTGCTTGCACATAAGTGAATCTTTGCCAGCGGATTCATAGGGCGAATGCCCGCGCACGAGCGGACACAAGTCCGCGAGTGTGGCACTGCGGGGCAGCGAAACCCTAAAAAAATTCTTCAGGGCCAGGCATCACCGCCTGGCTCTGGATTTCATAAGGAGAAAAACAATGAATTCAGATAAAGTAAAAGCAGGCGTAGAACATGCGCCGCACCGTTCCCTTTTAAAAGCAGATGGATATAACGACGAGCAGATGCGTCGCCCGTTTATCGGCGTTGTAAACTCTTTCAATGAAGTAGCACCGGGACATATGCACTTACAGACTATCGCCCGTGCCGTAAAGGACGGCGTCCTTGCAGCAGGTGGAACTCCGATGGAGTTCAATACCATCGGTGTCTGCGATGGTATCGCCATGGGCCATGATGGAATGCACTTCTCTTTAAGCTCCCGTGAGCTGATCGCAGATACCATCGAATGTATGGTAAAGGCACACTGCTTCGACGCACTCGTATTCATCCCGAACTGTGATAAGATCGTTCCGGGTATGTTAATGGCAGCAATGCGTCTGAACCTTCCGTGTATCTTCGTATCCGGCGGTCCGATGCTCTCCATCAACCAGAGAGATTTAAATACTGTATTCGAGGCAGTTGGTGCCAGAAAAGCAAATCTGATCAACGACGAAGAACTCGCTGAGATCGAGGGAAGCTCCTGCCCGGGCTGCGGTTCCTGTTCCGGTATGTTCACGGCAAACTCCATGAACTGCTTAACAGAGGTTCTTGGCCTCGGTCTTCCGGGAAATGGTACGATCCCGGCTGTATACGCTGAGCGTGTCCGTCTCGCAAAGACTGCAGGTATGCAGGTTATGAAACTCTTAGCTGACGATGTTCGTCCGCGCGATATCATCACACCGGCAGCATTCGAGAACGCTTTAACAACCGATATGGCTCTCGGATGTTCCACAAACTCCGCGCTTCATCTTCTTGCAATTGCCCATGAGGCTGATATCACTCTTGATCTTCACATGATCAACGCGATCAGTGAGAAGACTCCGAACCTGTGCCACCTCGCACCGGCAGGACATCACCACATGCAGGATCTCCTGGAGGCAGGCGGAATCTCCGCAGTATTAAAAGAACTTCTCGATGCCGGTATGATCCACGGCGACTGCAAGACTGTAACAGGAAAGACTGTTGCTGAGAACGTTGCCCGTGCCGTAAACCGCAATCCGGAAGTGATCCGTCCGTTAGACAATCCATACACAAAGACCGGCGGACTTGCCGTCCTTTTCGGAAATCTGGCTCCGAACGGCGCGATCGTAAAGCGTTCCGCTGTAAAACCGGAGATGTTAGTCAACACAGGTACCGCAAAGTGCTTTGATTCCGAGGAAGAGGCGATCGCAGCGATCTACGCTGGAAAGATCGTTCCGGGCGACATCGTTGTCATCCGTTATGAGGGACCGGCAGGCGGCCCGGGAATGAGAGAAATGCTTTCTCCGACATCCGCGATCGTTGGTATGAAACTTGACACAACCGTTGCTCTTCTTACAGACGGACGTTTCTCAGGCGCATCCTGCGGTGCAGCTATTGGACATATCTCCCCGGAGGCAGCCGCAGGCGGCCCGATCGCTTACATCAAAGACGGCGACAAGATCGCTATCGACATCCCAAACTACAGCTTAAAGCTGCTTGTTTCCGATGAAGAGATGGAAGAGAGAAAGAAGACCATGAAGATCCGCGAGCCGAAGAAGCTGACAGGATACTTAAAGCGCTATGCGAAGAACGTATCCTCTGCGGATAAGGGTGCCATCGTAGAGTAATTTGATACCTGGGGTCAAAAGGTCGGAAGGCCTTTGGCAAGCTTGCTTGCAAAAGGCTTTTTGATCTTGGAACCCTGGTATCGCATGATATATAAAAGGCGGCGGGCTTATTTTGGAAGCTGCGCCGCCTTTTTACCAGGTATCCGACGGAAAATGCCATACGGCAGTTTCTGAAGGCTGCCAGGTTTCGGAAAAATCCCCGGAAAGAGAGGAAACTATATGAACGAGATCGTATCAAACCTGCTCGTATACGGCAGCCTGCCGGAAGACTCGATCCTCTGGCAGCTTGCGGATATCTGTGAGAAACTGAAAGATGGGACAGAGACGAAGGCGGCGCTCAGAGGTCGCGTTTTCCACCAGGTGAAGAATCTTCTGACGGTTGCCACAGACTACGCTTTTGACAAGAACTTATGGCACAACTACCTGACATTCCTCCTGATCACGAATGAGAATCCGTTCAGCCTCGTCTGTGAGAAGATGGGGGCTCAGGAAGGAACGGTCAACAACTTTGTGACCCACGATTTCGACATGTTCAAGGAACTGTTCGATTACGATTTTTCCTGGCTGGAGAAAGAACTCTCCATCGATTGCTTCACACAGCTGACCCACTACCAGGCAATCCGCAAAAAAGAGCTGATGTACAATAAAAATGTCAGCGAGAAAGTGAGAAACTTAAGTGAGAAGCTTGAGACGGCCGAGTCAGGCGCAGATTTCTTCCAGTATGTGACGGAGTTCTACAAAGATTACGGTGTCGGCATGTTCGGACTCAACAAAGCATTCCGCATTGCTGAGAACAAGGACGGATCCATCCGCTTCCTGCCGATCAACAACATGGATACCGTTATGCTGGATGACCTCATCGGCTACGAGCTCCAAAAGAAGAAACTCGTGGAGAACACCCAGGCATTCTGTGACGGAAAAGCGGCGAACAACGTGCTGTTATTCGGCGACAGCGGTACCGGTAAATCCACCAGCATCAAGGCCATCGTCAACCAGTTCTACCCCCAGGGCCTGCGCATGATCGAGATCTACAAGCATCAGTTTAAGGATCTTTCCACGATCATCGCCCAGATCAAGAACCGCAACTACAAGTTCATCATCTACATGGATGATCTCTCCTTCGAGGAGTTTGAGATCGAGTACAAGTTCTTAAAGGCTGTTATCGAGGGCGGAGTCGAGACAAAGCCGGACAACGTGCTGATCTACGCCACATCCAACCGCCGTCACCTCATCAAGGAGACGTGGAAGGATAGAGAGGACATGGAACACAGCGAGGATCTGCACCGCTCCGACACCATGGAGGAGAAGCTCTCCCTGGTCAACCGGTTTGGCCTTTCTATCTTCTACGCGAAGCCGAACAAGGAAGGGTTCAACGAGATGGCAGTGGCTCTCGCGAGACGCGCGGGCATCACTCCGGAGGTTATGACTGATGAGGAGATCTGCTACGAGGCGAACCGTTTCGAGATGCGCGGTGGCGGACTTTCCGGCCGTACAGCGCAGCAGTTTGCGAATTACCTGCTCACGATCAAATAAAAACGACAGAATACGAGAAGACCCGGTATGGAAACATGCCGGGTCTTTTTTATGTAACGGGAAATTCCGAGGAATTCCCCGTTACATAAAAAGGCACTGACGTGCCAAAGATGCACACTCGCGCGAAGATGTAGATCGTCGCAAGCGACCGCGCGAGGCGCGAGAATGTTCCAAGGCACATTCTTTTTAACATGTTTGCTGTTAAAAAATGTTAAGAAAAGAAGATATAGTGCTAAAAATAGATACAAAGCTCGTAAAATAACGAAAAAACACAAATGATTTTGAAATTGTACACCTATTTCGGATTGGATTCGACAAGGGGGCAATACTATAATGTCTATATTCCTACCGGGGATGCTCAAAAAGAAAAATATCATGTCAGACGCCCGGCCGGAACGGGGAAAATGACCGAAAAAGAAACTTTATGTGTTACAGGAGGAGCATTATGGCAGAATTATCCATTGCGATTGCAGATGACAACAGACAGACTTTGAATTTACTTGGCGAAATTCTGGAAAAAGAGGATGGGATCCATGTAGTTGGGAAGGCGGATAATGGCGAGGACGCGTACAACATGATCGTCCGCACGAATCCGGATATTGTTCTCATGGATGTGATCATGCCGAGACTGGACGGAATTTCCGTCATGGAAAAGGTAAAAAACAACACGCAGATGAAGAACCACCCGTCCTTCATCATGGTGACGGCGGCCAGCAGTCAGGATGTGACAGAGGACGCGTTCCGGCTCGGAGCTAATTATTATATTATGAAGCCCTTCAACAGGGATATTATTCTGGATAAGATCCACAGAGTCTGTCGCGGTCGGATAAAAGCGGCAGGTGCGGTACATACGGATGTGAAGAAGGTACAGCCGTATCTTGATAAAGAGACCTATATAGAACAGAATCTCGAGACGGATGTGACCCAGATGCTGCATGAGATCGGAATTCCAGCCCATATTAAAGGATACCAGTATCTGAGAGATGCCATCATCATGTCTGTCAGGGATACAGAGATGCTGTCCTCTGTCACGAAGATCCTTTATCCGACCATCGCGAAGACCCACAAGACGACACCGAGCCGCGTGGAGCGCGCCATCCGCCATGCCATCGAGGTTGCCTGGGGCAGAGGAGAGCTTGATACCCTGAACAGCCTCTTCGGATACACGGTGAACGGCGGCAAGGGAAAACCGACAAATTCTGAATTTATTGCACTGATTGCAGACAAAATCCGACTGGATTACAAACGTATCTGAAAAATCTGAAAAAAGAAAAAGACCCACTTTCTAATTCCCGAGGGATGTGTTATACTGAATCTAATAGCGGGACATGGCATTTCGCGGAATTTTCCCTGCCATGGAGCAAAAAGTGGAAGGATGGGTTATCATGAAGAAAATATTGTTTGTCGCTTCCGAGGCTGTACCTTTTATCAAGACAGGCGGACTTGCCGATGTTGTGGGATCCTTACCGAAATGTTTTGATAAAGAATATTTTGATGTGCGGGTCATGATCCCGAAGTATCTCTGTATCAAGGATAAATTTTTGAGCAATCTTACTTATGTAAATCATTTTTATATGGATTACCTGGGACAGAGCCGTTATGTCGGAATTCTTGAATATGTATATGAAGGGATCACCTTCTATTTTATCGATAATGAGAGTTATTTCTGGGGCGATAAGCCATATGGTGATTGGTATTATGACCTGGAAAAATTCTCATTTTTCTCACAGGCAGCGTTATCCGCACTTCCTGTGATCGGCTGGAGACCGGATGTGATCCACTGCCATGACTGGCAGACTGGACTGATCCCTGTATATTTAAAGGGAAGATTCGGAGAGGGAGAGTTTTTCCGCGGAATCAAGTCCGTCATGACGATCCACAACCTGAAATTCCAAGGCGTGTGGGATGTAAAGACGATCCAGAGATTCTCGGGACTCCCGGACTACTTCTTTACACCGGATAAGTTAGAGGCATACAAAGACGGAAATATGTTGAAGGGCGGTCTTGTGTATGCCGACGCGATCACGACGGTCAGCAACACCTACGCGGAGGAGATCAAGACCCCGTTCTACGGAGAAGGGCTTGACGGACTTATGCGGGCGAGATCCGGCGATCTCCGTGGGATTGTAAACGGTATCGACTATGATGTCTTCAACCCGGAGACGGATCCGGATATCGTTCAGAATTACAACGCGAAAAATTTCAGAAAAGAGAAAGTGAAAAATAAACGCGCGCTTCAGGAAGAGCTTGGTCTCGCGAAGGACGATAAGAAGTTCATGATCGGTATCGTCTCAAGGCTCACGAACCAGAAAGGTCTGGATCTGATCCAGTGCGTGATGGACGAGATCTGTACGGATGATGTGCAGCTGGTCGTTCTTGGAACCGGAGACGAGAACTATGAGAATATGTTCCGCCATTACGACTGGAAATATCATGACCGCGTATCAGCGCAGATATACTACTCCGAGCCGCTGTCCCACAAGATCTACGCGGCCTGCGACGCGTTCCTGATGCCGTCCTTATTTGAGCCGTGCGGTTTGAGCCAGCTCATGGCGCTCCGCTACGGAACGGTGCCGATCGTCCGCGAGACAGGCGGCTTAAAGGATACGGTATGGCCGTACAATGAGTTCGAGGGAACAGGAACAGGATTCTCCTTCGCGAACTACAATGCCCACGAGATGTTGAATATTATCCGCTATGCGAAGCATATTTACTACGATAAGAAGCGGGAATGGAATAAGATCGTTGACCGGGCGATGGCAGTGGACTTCTCTTGGAAGACGTCTGCCGGAAAGTATCAGGAATTATATGACTGGCTGATCGGATACTAAAATGATTTGGAAATACTGACATAAAAGAGGAAAACATGACAATGTGGAATGAATTTCTGGGAAACCAGATACTGATCAGTGCAGTGCTCGGATGGACAGTGGCACAGTTTTTAAAGACCGTGATCGATATGGTGATTAATAAGTCTTTTAATCCGGAGCGGATCTTCGGCTCCGGAGGAATGCCGAGTTCCCATTCAGCGACGGTCTGTGCGCTTACGACGGCATCCGGAATGAAGTACGGAGTGGGAAGCTTTGAATTTGCCATCAGCTTTGTTCTCTCGATGATCGTAATGTACGACGCGATGGGCGTAAGGCGGGAGACCGGAAAACAGGCAAAACTGTTGAACAGCGTTTTCTTTGAGAATATCCTGAATTTAGACGGAGTTTTTCTCCAGGAAAAACTGAAAGAATATGTGGGACATACGCCGCTACAGGTAGTTGCGGGAGCGGTTCTTGGTATCCTCCTGGCAGTGCTCACTGGTAAATTGTACTAAATTAAAAGAAAATTGTGTACAATTTTGACCAAGAAAAACGACGGAAATTTACAGAAATATGTGAAAAAATCACGAAACTTTTATAAAGGGATGTTGCAATTTTTGGCAACATCCCTTATAATATGTACAGGCCTTTTTTCCGACACTCGATTTTTTTGTGCGATATTTCCAAACCGGAGTTACGTGATGGGGGAGCGGAAGTATTGCAGGGGAGCAAAGAGATGAGGGCAATATAGACATCTTAGTCTAAACTAAATTCTAGGAGGAATAACAACTTATGGCAAAGTGGGTTTATAAGTTTGAAGAAGGCAGCGCGGCAATGAGAAATCTTCTCGGCGGCAAAGGCTGCAACCTTGCGGAGATGACAAATCTTGGCATGCCGATCCCGCAGGGATTCACAGTAACAACAGAAGCCTGCACAGACTACTACAACAGCGGAAAACAGATCACAAAAGAGATCCAGGATCAGATCTTTGAGGCTTTAACATGGCTCGAGGGCGTGAACGGAAAGAAATTCGGTGATACCGAGGATCCGTTACTTGTATCTGTACGTTCCGGTGCGCGTGCATCTATGCCGGGTATGATGGATACCATCTTAAACCTCGGTTTAAATGATGTAGCAGTAGAAGGTTTCGCAAAGAAGACAGGTAATCCGCGTTTCGCATATGACTCCTACAGAAGATTCATCCAGATGTATTCCGACGTCGTTATGGAAGTTCCGAAGTCCTACTTCGAGAAGATCATCGACGAAATGAAGGAAGCAAAAGGCGTTCACTATGATACAGAGTTAGACGCTAACGATTTAAAGGAGCTTGCTGAGAAGTTCAAAGCTGTATACAAAGAGGCTATGAAGGGCGAAGAGTTCCCGCAGGATCCGAAGGAACAGTTAATGGGAGCTGTGAAAGCTGTATTCCGTTCCTGGGACAACCCGCGTGCGATCGTTTACCGTCGTATGAACGATATTCCGGGCGACTGGGGTACCGCAGTAAACGTACAGACAATGGTATTTGGTAACAAGGGTGAGACATCCGGTACAGGCGTTGCGTTCACCCGTAACCCATCCACAGGTGCAAAGGGCATCTTCGGTGAGTACCTGATCAACGCACAGGGCGAGGACGTTGTTGCCGGTGTTCGTACTCCGCAGCCGATCTCCCAGCTTGAGAAAGACCTTCCGGAGTGCTACAAGCAGTTCATGGAACTGGCTATGAAACTCGAGAAGCATTTCCACGACATGCAGGATATGGAGTTCACGATCGAGGAAGGCAAGCTCTACTTCTTACAGACACGTAATGGTAAGAGAACTGCTCCGGCTGCAATCCAGATCGCATGCGATTTAGTAGATGAGGGACAGATCACTCCTGAGGAAGCTGTTTGCAGAATCGAAGCAAAATCCCTCGACCAGTTATTACATCCGACCTTCGATCCGGCTGCATTAAAGGCAGGCGAGGTTATCGGACAGGCTCTTCCGGCTTCCCCGGGTGCTGCAGCTGGTAAAGTCTGCTTCACAGCAGATGACGCTAAGGCAGCCGGTATTGGCGGCAAGGGCGAGAGAGTGATTCTGGTTCGTCTTGAGACATCCCCGGAGGATATCGAGGGAATGCACGCTGCACAGGGTATCTTAACAGTCCGCGGTGGTATGACATCCCACGCAGCAGTAGTTGCACGTGGTATGGGTACCTGCTGTGTATCCGGTTGCGGCGAGATCAAGATCAACGAGGAGAAGAAGGAATTCACACTCGGCGGACATACCTTCCACGAGGGCGATTACATCTCCTTAGACGGTACAACAGGTAAGATCTACAACGGTGATATCAAGACTCAGGAAGCATCCGTAGGCGGAAACTTCAAGAGAATCATGGATTGGGCTGACTCCTTCAGAAAACTTGGCGTCCGCACAAACGCTGATACACCGGCTGATACAAAGAACGCAGTTAAGCTTGGCGCAGAGGGCATCGGTCTTTGCCGTACTGAGCATATGTTCTTCGATCCGGAGAGAATCCACAACTTAAGAAGAATGATCGTTTCTGATACTGTTGAGGCAAGAGAGGAGGCTTTAAGCAAACTCCTTCCGTACCAGAAGGGTGACTTCAAGGCTATGTACAAGGCACTCGAGGGCAGACCAATGACAGTCCGCTACTTAGATCCGCCGCTGCATGAGTTCACTCCTAAGACAGAGGAAGAGATGGCAGAGCTTGCAAAAGATATGGGCAAGACTGTTGACGAGATCAAGAAGAAATGCGATGAGCTTCATGAGTTCAACCCGATGATGGGTCATCGTGGATGCCGTCTTGCAGTTACCTATCCGGAGCTTGCAAAGATGCAGACACGTGCGATCATGGAAGCTGCGATCGAAGTAAAAGAAGAAGATGGATATGATATCATTCCGGAGATCATGATCCCGCTCGTTGGCGAGAAGAAAGAGCTCAAATTCGTGAAAGATATCGTTGTTGAAGTTGCTGAGCAGGTTAAGAAAGAGAAAGGCTCCGATATGCAGTACCACATCGGTACAATGATCGAGATCCCGCGTGCAGCTCTTACTGCAGGCCAGATCGCTGAGGAAGCTGAGTTCTTCTCCTTCGGTACAAACGACTTGACACAGATGACATTCGGCTTCTCCCGTGATGATGCCGGCAAGTTCCTTGATTCTTACTACAAAGCAAAGATCTACGAGTCTGATCCGTTCGCAAGACTTGACCAGACTGGTGTTGGCCGTCTCGTAGAACTCGCTGTTAAAGAAGGACGCGCAACACGTCCGGAGTTAAAGTGCGGTATCTGTGGCGAGCACGGTGGAGATCCGTCTTCCGTAGAGTTCTGCCACAAGGTTGGCTTAAACTACGTAAGCTGCTCACCGTTCCGTGTACCGATCGCAAGACTTGCTGCTGCACAGGCTGCTCTTCATGAGAAAGGTTACAAATAGGATATAATGAGATCATAAGATCATAGGAGACCCCTGGGAAATTTTCCCAGGGGTCTTTTTGAGCATATGCGTCTGTAAAATAAAAATGCCCGGATATTTTTCCTGCAAAATGTCGATAGTTTTGCCTGGAAAGGATATCTGGGCATTTTTTACATATTAACTTATAGGCTTGTTGAGGAGTTCCGGCTCCACCTGATGAATATAAGCTTCCAGCGTATGTCTGTCCGGCAGAGAGGATGTAGTTCCCTGACGGGTGACCTCCAATGCAGCGGAGCAGGTGGCGATCTTTGCGGAGGTGACGAGGTCATATCCGTACATCATGTAGGAGACCAGGGCGCTGATAAAGGCGTCGCAGGCACCGGAACTGTCGATGGAGATAATGTCCCTGGCAGGGATCCGGCATTCACAGCCAAATTCCCGGCTCTTGATGTAGGAACCGTCAGCCCCCAGTGTCACGATCACGGTTCCGATTCCGGAATCAAGAAGACGGTCAACGGCTTCGTTGATATCTGCGGCATCCGGCACGATCTCAAATAATTCGCTGTGGTTTGGAATGATCATGTCGATCATGGAGAGAAGCTTATCCGGCAGCACGGAACAGGCGCTCGGCTTTAAAACGGTCCGGATGTGTTTAGCTTTACAGATCTCGCATGCTGTGAGAAGTGTTTCTGTCGGGACTTCCGTCTGCATCAGGCAGCAGCGGGCATTCGCGAAAAGTTCCTCATTGAGGGCAATGATCTGTGGAGTCAGGGCGTTGTTTGCGCCGGACATAATGGAGATCATGGAGTTTCCATCCTGCTGTACGAAGATATAGGCCTGTCCGGTCTGCTCATTCCGGCAGCGTTTTAAGCCGGTCTTGTCCATCGTATAGCCGTGGAGGTAATCGAAGATTGTATCCGCGTCAACGTCGTCCCCCATGCAGCTGATCGGTACAGCGAAATGGCCGAGCCGTGAGAGTCCCACGGACTGGTTTAAGCATTTTCCGCCTGGATAGGTGGCGGAGCTTGCGGTGCGGACTGCTTTTCCGGTGTGTGGCAGCTGGTCAAAGTTTAGATACCGGTCCATATTTGTACTGCCAACGACGATCACTTTCTGGGAAACGGACAGGTAAGGTGCACCTACCGAGGAAAGATCGGTGAGAACCGGGAGTGCGGTGAATGGCTCAGATTTTCCTCCTTTCGCTTCTATGATCTTTACCAGGGAAGTGAGAGCATGATGTCCGCATTCGGTGTGCGGCACCGGAATCACGGAGATCGGCGGATACGTCTGCGGGAGTTCGTAATCATCGATCAGGGAGACGACGGAAAAGTCGTAGGGAATCGTGTAGTTCCGCTTTTTGCACATCTCATAGAAGAGAAGGGCATCCTGATGATTGCTGACGACAAGGCCGGTAAAAGTCCTCCGGGTCAGAAGATTGGAGAGGTCCATATCCTCTAAGGTCAGGATCAGGTGGTTATCCAGTTTGATCTGATGGTCAAAGAGACATTTCCGATAACCTTCGAGAAACTCTTCGTTCGGATTTTTCTTTCTTAAGATACAGGCGATGGACGTGTGGTGATTTTCCACGAGGACTCTTGCGGCCTGGTAGCCCAGTTCGGTATAGTCCACCCGGATGGAATTTTTTACAGGGGACCGGAAAAAGAGAAAAGGAATCTGACCTTCCTCCAGAAGAAGCTTATTCTCTTCAACAACGGGAAGAACCGGTTCCCACAACACTCCATCGACCCGGGCAGAGATCATCCGGTGGATATTCCGGCACTCTTTTTCGGCAGAGTTTCCGCTCTCGCAGACCATTACAAAATATCCGGCACGGTTCGCCGCCTCCAGAATTCCGGAGAGAAAAGGGGCAGGATTCTTTAAAGTCTTTAAGATCACACCCAGAGTCATGGTTTTTACGTCCGGAGATGTAAGAGACTGGGCGGGAACATAATTGTACTGTTTCGCAATGGAGAGAACGTGTTCTCTTGTTTCGGCGCTGATGTTGTCATCCTTCTGATGCATGATCTTTGAGACGGTAGAAGGAGATACACCGGCAATTCTTGCAAGATCTTTTATTTTCATAGAATACTCCAAATATATACAGGATTCGCTGTTAGTTTAACATACGGTCAGAAGAAAAGATATCGAAAATAAAAGGACCGGTACATATTGACAATATTATACACTATATCGATTAAAAAATAAATATATTTGGTAAAAATGCAAACAACCGTATTGACTTCACGGGTGCCATATGCTATATTTTGGTAAAGAAAAAGATTTCGGAAAGAATTTCTTGTACAAAAACACAATGGAGGAGTAGCATGAAGGTATTAAATATCGGCTCCTTGAACATCGACCGGGTATACGAGGTAGAACATTTCGTGAAACCCGGCGAGACGATCAAAACGACGCATTATTCCGAGGCATGCGGAGGAAAAGGCCTGAACCAGTCCATCGCTCTCGCGAGATCCGGTGCAGAAGTCTACCATGTCGGCGCTGTCGGCGCGGACGGCGGAATGCTTTTAGATGTCTTAAAGACTTCCGGAGTTCACACAGAGGGAGTCAGGATACTTCCCGGAGCCAGCGGACATGCCGTGATCCAGGTGGACGTGAGCGGACAGAACAACATCATCATCTGCGGCGGAGCAAACGATTCCGTGTCGAAGGAGATGATCGATGAGGCTGTAAAGAAGATCGAGACGGGGGATATCGTCCTGTTCCAGAACGAAATTTCCAATGTGGGCTACGCAGTCAGAGCGGCGAAGGAAGCTGGAGCGAAAGTTGCGTTAAATCCATCCCCGATCAATGAGAATCTCGCGTCGATTCCGATGGATCTGGTAGATTATTTCCTGGTAAACGAGATCGAGGGGAAAGAAATCTCCGGTGCAGAGACGGAAGAGCCGGAAATTGTAATGGAAGGACTCAAAAAGAAATTTCCAAATGCGGCGGTCGTCCTGACACTGGGCGATAAAGGTTCCTGGTATTTTGACAGAGACAAGTGTATCCGCCAGGAGATCTACAAGGTAAAAACGGTGGATACAACGGCAGCCGGTGATACGTTCTGTGGCTATTTCCTCTCAGGAATCACAAAAAACATGGAAATGCACGAGATCTTAAAGACGGCCAGTGCGGCCAGCGCCATCGCGGTCAGCAAAAAAGGCGCCGCACCGAGCATTCCGACGTATGAGGAGGTTGAAGAGTTCCTCAAGGAAAATCAGTAGACATGCACATTTACAATCTATGGAGGAAAAAGCATGAGTAAACGTCCGTTTATTATCGACTGCGATACGGGAACCGATGATGCCATTGCAATTCTGGCGGCCTATGGCTGTCCGGATATGGATATTTTGGCAATTACATCTGTAAACGGAAATGTTGCAGAAAAATACACATCCGCGAACAATTTAAACCTCGTGGAGTATCTCGGAAAAGAAACGAAAGTCGCGAGAGGCGCAGCGCTTCCGTTGTACACCAGAGGTGACTATTACAGCGATACCCACGGTTCCACAGGACTAGGAAACTGCGAGCTCCCGACAGCGGTAAAAAGCAGTTTTATTCCTGAGACGGCTCCGGAACTGATCTACAAACTGGCCTGCGAGCACGGAAAGATCGAACTTCTCGTGACAGGCCCGATGACAAACATCGCGATCGCGCTGAGCCTGCATCCGGACCTGAAGGAGCATATCTCCTATATCTGGTTTATGGGCGGCGCGGCAGTCGGCGGAAACGTATCCACCACAGCAGAGTTCAACATCTGGGTAGACCCATATGCTGCTAAAATCGTGATCGGATCCGGAATCCCGATGACGATGGTGGGGCTGGATGTCACAGAAAAGGCGATCATGCTGCCGGAGGATGAGAAAGAACTCCGTGGATTCGGTACAAAAGCCGGAACCTTCGCGGCAGATCTTTTACAGTTTATGTTTGACAGATGCGCTAAAGGCGGAGAGGATGCCATGATGCATGACTCACTGGCCCTGGCAGCGGCCTTCGCTCCAGAATGCTTAAAGTGCACGAAATACTTCGTGGATGTGGAGTGTGTGGGCGAGTATACAGCTGGTCATACCATGGTGGAAATGAAATCGAGAAAGAACAAGGACCATATTCCGAATGTGGAGGTTGCTCTTGAGATCGATGTTCCGGCGTTCAGAAAATGGCTGGTAAAGAGCATCGGAAACTGCAGAGGATAAACAGAATATGGAACAGCGCATTGTAACGAAACCTTCGTTTTACACGAATATCATGCTGCTGTCGATTCCGATCATCTTACAGCAGTTTCTGAGAGTGAGTGTCGACCTGTGTGACAGCATCATGCTCGGACGGATCGATCAGGTCCAGATGGCTGCGGTTTCCCAGGCGCAGCAGATCTTTTTCGTGTTCTACACTGTCTGCAACGGTTTTGCCGTCGGATGCAGTGTTTTGATTGCCCAGTACTGGGGGCTTCAGAGAAAAGAAGAGATCAAGACTCTGTTCGCCATCGGCTCAAAGATCATCGCGGTCTTCGCGATCATCATATCTGCCATAGTCCTGATCCGCCCGGATCAGGTTATGAGGATCTACAGCAGTGATCCGGAAGTGATCGCACTGGGAGCTTCCTATTTAAGGATCGCGGCGTGGATGTACACCCCATGCGCGGTGAGTTCAATGTTGTTCGCATGCTGCAGGGGAATCGAGCAGATGAAGATCTCCTTCGCGGTAAATGCGGTATCTTATCCGATCAATCTGATCCTGGACTACTGCATGATCTTCGGAAAATTCGGTTTTCCGGAGCTGGGGATCCGGGGCAGCGCAGTCGGAGCCGTGATCGCAAGACTCATCGAATTTGGCATTCTTCTCTGGTTTATTATAAGGAAAGAGAAAACGCTTCAGATGAGGCTTAAGGATTTTCTCAGGAAAGACTGGAAGCTCACGAAGGACTTCTTAAAAGTGGGAATTCCCATTGTTGCCCATGAGATGATCTGGTCAGCGGGGACCACGGCGGGAAGTTCCATCACCGGACAGATGAGCACGACCATCGTTGCCGGATACAACGTGGCGAACGCCATGTACCAGCTGATGGCCTGTACAATGAACGGAATTCTTCACGCGTGCTCCGTGACGATCGGAAAGACCATCGGATCCGGTGCATCGAGAGAGGAGATCCAGAGAGAGGCTTACAGTCTGATCCTCATAGGACTTGTGGGCGGTTCCGTTCTTGGAATGCTGACACTTCTCGGCGGCGATCTGTTCATCAGTTTCTATTCGCTGACAGACGCAACAAGGGCATTCGCGAAAGGATTTATCGCGATTTTTGCGGCAATCTGGCCATTCTCCGGAATGGAAATGACAGGAATGATCGCAGTGCTCCGCGCGGGAGGAGATGGAAAAACGGGATTTATCTCCGATATCTTCACCATGTGGATCTTCACGATCCCGCTTGCGGCGGCAGGGGCATTTATGTGGGATTTCTCCCCGTATGTGATCATTGGAATTATCAAATTTAACATTGTATTGGAAGCATTGGTGGGAATATGGAGGATCCGGTCGATGAAATGGATCCGCAATCTCACAGCGGCTTAACCATAAAAAACAGGAGGAAGAAATTTATGAAGAGAAAACAGTTGGCAGCATTGGCAGCAGCAACCGTAATGGCATTATCCCTGGTGGGATGCGGCGGCGGAAGCAGCACAAGCACAGAGACAAAGGCAGCTGAGGCTGGCGCAACAACAGCAGCTGCAGCAGAGACAGACAAGAAGGCAGATGACGGCGAGCTCATCAAAAAGGTTGCTCATGTTTGCCAGGGACTTGGCGATAAGTCCTTCAGTGACTCCCTTGAGGGCGGTATGAAAGTTCTCCGCGAAAAAGGATGGGATTGCAAGACAGTTGAGTGCGGCGACGAGACAAAGGCAGATAAGTATGAAGATATGATGCTGGATGTCATTGATGAAGGTTATCATTACATTGTTGCGTCATCTACATTCCGCGATGTAATGTTAAAGCTTGCGAAAGAGTATCCGGAAAACCAGTTCATTATTGTAGACGACAGTATGGACGAAGCTGATATCCCGGACAATGTGGCGCTGATCTTCTACGCGCAGAACGAAGGTTCCTACATCGTCGGACAGTTAGCAGCAGGCATGTCTGAGTCAGGTGTTGTAGCAGTCAATGTAGGTATGGATACACCGGTTATCGCAGACTTCGTAACAGGTTTCATTGACGGTGCTCAGGCTTATGATCCGGATATCAAGATCGTCAAGGCAGCCGTTGGTTCCTGGACAGATCCGGCAAAGATGAAAGAGCTCTGCTTAACACAGGCAAGAGACAAACAGGCAGATGTATTCTACCAGGTTGCAGGCGCATCCGGCGCAGGTCTTTTCGAGGCTTGTAAAGAGCTCGGAACATGGGCAATCGGTGTTGACTCTGATCAGTACGCATACTACAAAGAGTCCGAGAACCCGGAACTTGCAGACATTATCCTCACATCCATGTTAAAGAACGTTGGTGACTCTGTTGTCGCTTTCTTCGAGAAGGTTGAAAACGGTGAAGCTGAGTGGGGCAAACAGAACAGCCTCGGTCTTTCAGACAACGCGGTTGGTTATGTAGACAACGATTTCTTCGAGGCAACTGTTCCGGAAGAACTGCGCGCAGTCATGACTGAGTCCAAAGAGAAGATTGCAAGCGGCGAGCTCAAAGCAAAATCCTACTATGATTTCGCAAATGAGGACGAGTACCAGAAACTTCTTGATTCTGTAGCACCGTAATAAAAACGCATATAACGGCGGTCCTTATAACAGGAGGCTGAATGGGGACGCAGAAAACGTGCGAAATACCGCGTTTTCTGCGTTTCCTTTGAAGATAGGAGGAATGACGATGGCGGTAGAAGTGCTGCGAATGGAAGGAATCACAAAGATATACGGCAACGGTTTCGTCGCCAACAAGAACGTTACGTTCTGGCTCAACAAGGGAGAGATCCTGGCGTTGGTGGGTGAGAACGGAGCAGGAAAGACCACTCTGATGAAGGTACTGTTTGGTCTTGAGAATCCGCAGTCCGGTCAGGTATTCATGGACGGGGAGCCGGTGAAGATCTTAAATCCGCTGGATGCGATCAGTAAAGGAATCGGAATGGTTCATCAGCACTTCATGCTGCTGCCATCCCTGACGGTGGCGGAAAACGTTGTTCTTGGAATCGAACCGATGAAGAACGGATTTTTTGACTTCAAAAAAGCTGTTGAGATGACGAGAGAAGTTGCGGAGAAATATAAATTCGATATTGATCCGCTCATGAAGGTAGCAGACCTTTCTGTCGGACAGATGCAGAAGGTCGAGATCATGAAAGTTCTGATCAAAGGCGCAAAGATCATTATCATGGATGAACCGACAGCGGTTTTAACACCGCAGGAGACAGAAGAACTGTTCGAGCAGCTGATCCTCCTCAGGGAAAACGGCCATTCCATTATTTTCATCTCTCACAAACTGGAGGAGGTAAAGCGGATCTGTACGAGAGTTACCGTACTCCGCCACGGATACTGTCTCGGAAGTTATGACTTAAAGGACATGAACGAGGCAGATATCTCAAGACTTATGGTCGGACGTGACGTTATCTTAAAGATTGAAAAAGAGGCGCCGAGTGTTGGAAAGACCATCATTTCCATCAAAAATCTTGTGAAGGTAAATGAATCCGGAAAGACAGTTCTGGATGACATTTCCTTAAATATCCACGAGGGAGAAGTCGTGGGAATTGCTGGTGTCGAGGGAAACGGACAGAGTGATCTCTCCGATGTGCTTTCAGGAATGGGCGGATTCACATCAGGAACCGTGGAATTAAACGGAAACAGCATCGCCGGAAAGACAGTCCATGAGATCCGTCAGATGGGACTTGCCTATATCCCGGAGGACCGTATGGAGTACGGATGCGCGGGTGACATGTCCATCCGCGACAATATTATTGCAGACCGTTATTTTAAGAAAGAATATCGGTCAGGATTTTTTGTAAACAGAAAATATATCGACAAGATCGTCGATCAGTATATTAAAGATTTTGAGATTGCCTGTGACGATAAGAACCAGCCGGTGCGAATGCTTTCCGGCGGTAATATCCAGAAGGTCGTTGTAGCGAGAGAGTTCACATCAGGATCGAACTTCATTCTCGCGAACCAGCCGACACGAGGAATCGATGTCGGAGCGGCTGAGATGATCCGAAAGACGATCGTTAAAAAATCGAGAGAAGAGGGAACCGCAACACTTCTAATCTCTGCGGACTTGAACGAGGTCCTGGAGTGTTCTGACCGCCTGATCGTCATGAGAAAAGGAAAGATCGTCGCAGCGTTCCCGAAGGCAAACGAAGTATCTGAATCAGAACTGGGTGAATATATGCTGGGCCTTAAGGCAATGACCGCCGAGCAGATGGGAGGCCTGTTATGAACAAAACGAGAAAAATTGAAATTACAGTCGAGCTGATCCGTATTGTTGCGGCAGTAGCCATCGCCTACGCCATCGCGCTTCTGACTCTGGTGGTCTTCAGTGACGAGCCGGTCTACATTATCCAGCAGTTCATTCTTGGACCGTTCTCTTCCATGAGACGTCTGGGAAGTGTTATCAACCTCGCGATTCCGTTTACATTTACAGGACTCTGCTTCTGCTTTATGTATGCGGTGAACAAGTTCAACCTCGCAGGCGAGGGAACATTCATGGTATCCGGCTGCCTCACAGCTCTCGTTGCGATCAAGATCGGCGATACACTTCCGCCGGTAGTTATGATCCCGCTTCTGCTCTGCGTCGGCGCACTTGTAGGAATCATTTTAAACGCGATCCCGGCTTTACTGGACATCAAGTTCAATGCCAACATCGTCGTTGTATCCTTAATGCTGAACAGCATGCTTGTGTTCTTTGCTATCTGGGTATTGAAATACAAGATGCGTGATCCATCCATCGGATCTCTCGGATCCTATTTACTTCCGGACAATGTGCTTCTTCCGAGCATACTTGGAAAGATGAGAATCCAGGCAGGACTCATCATTGCAGCCATCGCGGTGATCTTAGTGGCGATCCTGTTCTACAAGACGATCTTCGGTTATAAGATGCGTGTGGTAGGAAACAATCCACTGTTCGCGAAAGCATGCGGAATCAACATGGTGGGAACCATCGTTGCGGCACAGCTTATCGGCGGCGCTCTTGCCGGAGTCGGTGGAAGCTGTGAGATCTTAGGAAACTATGACCGCTACAAATGGGTAGCCAGCACACAGCACGGCTTTGATGGACTTATGGTAGCTGTACTTGCGAGAAGAAATCCGGCTCTTGTACCGGTAGCCGCGTTCCTTCTGGCTTATATCCGAATCGGAGCCGATGTTGTTAACTCCAAGGGAGATATCCCGGTCGAGTTCATCACCGTTATCCAGGGTATCGTTATCCTTCTGGTAGCAGCGGAGGAGTTCATGGGCAAGTTCAAGAAGAACATGATCTACAAAGCGGCAGAGGAATCCCTCGCTGATGATAAGAAGGAAGAAGTAAAAGAGATCTTAGAAGAATCAGACGGAAAGGAGAAATAGATATGTTTACGATCGAATGGTTTGCCAATTTTGGATTTTCCGTACTGAGACTGTCTACTCCGCTGATCTTCGCAGGACTTGCGGCTGTAATCAGTAAAAAAGCCGGAATGATGAACATGGCTCTTGAAGGTATGATGTTAGCGGCTGCTCTCGGCGGCGTAATCTTTGCGGGAATGACCGGAAATGTATGGGTAGGTCTTGTGGGAGCGATCGTGCTGAGCGTCCTGGTCAGCCTGATCATTGCCTTTGCCAACCTGACCGGACAGACGGACCTGTATCTGACCTGTATCGCGGTCAACCTTGCAACCTCCGGTGGTACGGTGTTTGTCATGTACCTGATCACAGGCGAGAAGTCTACGACTTCCGCGGCGATCAAGGCTTACACACTTCCGTCTATCGTGATCCCGTTATTAAAGGATATCCCGCTGATCGGAAAGATCGTTTCCGGACATAATATTCTGACCTACGTGTCCTTTATCAGCATTTTCCTGGTATGGCTTTTCTTATACCGCACAAGACTCGGCCTGCGCCTGCGCGCGGTTGGTGAGAACCCGAAGGCAGCGTCCTCCGTCGGTATCAGTGTTACGAAGATTGGTTACATTTCCTTCTTCCTGTCCGGAATCCTCTGTGGATTTGGCGGCGCATTCATGTCCATGGGCTGGGTAAGCTTCTTCATGAAGAACATGGTCAACGGACGTGGTTACATCGGTCTTTCGGCATCAAACATCGCAAACGGAAACCCGGTAGGTTCCGCCATCGCATCCGTCTTCTTCGGATTCTGTGACGCGACAGCCACAACACTTAAGAGCCAGGGAAGCTTCCCGTCCGAATTCCTTGAGATGATCCCGTATGCATCCACGATCATCGCGCTCGTTGTGATCAGCTGCCTGCGCATGATGAAATTAAAGAAGATCCAGGAGGGAAAAGAAAATGCAGCGAAATAGAATCGTGATCGACTGTGATCCGGGAATCGACGATACCTTCGCTCTGATCCTCTGCATCAAAAAGCTGGATGTAGCCGGAATTGTAGCGGTGGGAGGAAATACAGGACTTCAGTTCACTTCGAGAAACGCAAGATATGTGACAGAACTTACGGGAAGAACGGATATTCCGGTCTACGCAGGTTATGACCAGCCGATGCTCGGAAATGCAGTCCGCGCGGAGTATGTCCACGGTGTGGGCGGACTCGGGGATCTCGATATTCCGGAGCCGAAAAAGCAGTTGGAAAAAGAACATGGTGTGGATTTTCTGATCCGCACCTTCATGAATGAGAATGATGTGAGTCTCGTGGCCATCGGACCGCTGACGAACGTGGCCCAGGCGCTCTTGAAGGAGCCGGAATTAAAGAAACGGATCCCGGAGATCCTCATCATGGGCGGAGCTGCATTCTGTGGAAATCAGTCCCCGGTGGCGGAATTCAATATCGCCGCTGATCCGGAAGCCGCAAAGATCGTCATGGAATCAGGAATCCCGATCCGGATGTTCGGCTTAAACGCCACAAGACAGAACTGGATGGGGGAGGAGCAGGTAAAAGAGCTCAGAGCCGTCGGAAATAAGGTTGCTGATGTGTGTGCGGACCTTCTTTCCTTTGCGGCAAAGATGTATGGTCACTCCGAACTCTGCGATGCCAGCACCGTGAGCTGGCTTATCGATCCGGCAGTGGTGAAAAAGAGCCTGATGGTCCATATCGATGTGGAGACAAAGGGCGAATTCACCCGCGGAATGACCGTCTGCGACTGGAGAAAGTATATGGGCGAGGACCCGAAAGAGGATCTCTCCCACGAAAAGCAGGTGGATGCGGACGGAAAAGAGCCGAATGTCGAGATGGCGATGGAATTTGATAAGAATCGTTTCTGGAAACTGCTCGTTGAGACGTTGAAAGAATACGGGAAATAAGGAAAACAAAAAATGTCATGGAAACCGGAGTTCCCTTTTTGAGACACGGTTCCATGACATTTTTAACAGGCTCTATGTCATTAGTTGGGGTGGGATTCGTCAGAATCCCGCTCCATTGCTGACATCAGAGTCTTTTTTATGTAACAGGAAATTCCGAGGAATTCCCTGTTACATAAAAAAGGCACTAACGTGCCAAAGATGCGCACTCGCGCGAAGATGTAGATTGTCGCAAGCGACCGCGCGAGGCGCGAGAATGTGCCAAGGCACATTCTTTTTTATGAGATCAGTCTTTCGACATACAGATCGTACCTGTTCTCTGAAGCTCCAGAATACCAAAGCTTCTCACAAGTTCAATAAAATCTGTGATCACATCAGGAGATGCATGAAACTCGATGACCATGCTCTTCGGGGAGACGTGGACGATCTTGGCACCCATAACGCTGCAGAGTTCAATCAAAGAGCTGCGGTTTGTCGCGGAGTAGGAGACTTTGATGAGCATCATCTCCAAGAGGACGCTGCGGGTCTCCTCGAGGCGGCGGACTTTGATCACGTCCAGTTTCTTGTTTAAGTGTTTCTCAATCTGATCGACAGTGCGCTGGTCGCCGGTGGAGACGATGGTCATGCTGGAAATATCATGGCGCTCCGTCTCGCCTACGGCCAGACTGTCGATGTTGAAGCCTCTTCTCGCGAAAAGACCGGATATCTGGGAGAGAACACCGTCTTTATTTTCTACAAGTACAGAAAAAATACCTTTCATCTTGCGTTCTCCTTATTTTGTGTTGTTGTGGCTGTCGACTTCGCAGACCATGATGCAGGCCTTGTCGCAGGCGAGGAAACGGTCGAGTTCTGCGTCGAGAGTCTCGTTGCTGTCGCAGTGGAAGTAGTCCATATCGTAGGCAGCGGCGATCTCCGCATATTTCGGATAATCGTAGAGCTGGACACCGAAATAATGTTCTTTGTAAGTCTTTTCCTGATGCTCACGGACGAGACCGAGGTAGTGGTTTCTCATGACAAGGATCTTTATCGGGACCTTGTTTACTGCGATAGTTCCAAGCTCGTACATGGACATCTGGAAGGAACCGTCACCGCAGACAACGACGACTTGTTTGTCCGGCGTACACATCTTCGCTCCGATTCCGGCCGGGATTGAGTAGCCCATGGTTCCCATACCGCCGCTTGTGAGAAAACGGCCGTTCTTCATCACATAGTTGTCGGCAGACCAGAGCTGGTTCTGTCCGACATCCGCAACATAGATCGCATCATCGTCCATCTTCTCAGAGAGATGCTGGACTAAAAGCATCGGATTTACGAGTTTGTCGCTGAAGACACGATGGTCTACCGTACTTTTTTTGATATTCTGAAGTGTCTGAATCCAGTTTGAGGTATCAATGGAGATATTTTCCTGCAGCAGACGATCGAAGATGCTCTTGATATCACCGACAAGCGGGATCGTAGGTCCGAGGTTTTTGCCAATCTCGGCGGTATCGATATCGATGTGGATGATATTGACCTGCTGTTCCAGATTTTCCGGTTTAGGAACGGCACGGTCGGCGATCCTCGCGCCGGCAATGATCAGAAGGTCACTGTTTGCCACTGCACGGTTTGCATACGGTTTTCCGTTATTTCCCAGCATTCCGAAGTACAGCGGGTGGTTTTTCGGCATAACGCCGATGCCCATCATCGTTGTTACAAGCGGGATATTGTTCTTCTCACAGAACTGGCGGACACATTCCTCACCGTTTCCGAGGATAACACCGCCGCCGGCACAGATCAGAGGCTTTTTCGCTTTATTGATCGCAGCGACCACCTTATGCATCTGCGGATTGTTTCCCTTTGTGTTTGGCTTGTATCCGCGGATATTGACCTCAGACGTGTAGTCGAAGGACTTCTTTAAGAGGTCGATCTGGACATCACAGGGGATGTCGATGAGGACCGGTCCCTTTCTTCCGGTGGAAGCGATATAGAAAGCTTCCTTAAAGATACGCGGAATATCGTCGGCGCTCTTTACAAGATAGCTGTATTTTACGAAGGATTCGGTGGAACCACGCATATCGGCTTCCTGGAATACGTCACGTCCAAGAAGATTGGAGTTTACCTGCCCGGTGATCGCGATAAGCGGAATACTGTCGGCGTAAGCCGTTGCCAGCGCCGTGATCAGGTTCGTCGCGCCAGGACCGGAGGACGTCACACAGACCGCAGCTTTTCTGGAGATGCGGGCATAGCCGCTTGCGGCATGTCCGGCCGCCTGCTCCTGACGAACAAGGACATGCTCGATGGTTCCTGCGTTATATAAGGCCTCATAAAACGGGGAGATCGCAACGCCCGGATATCCGAAGATCCTGGTTACGCCCTCCTCCTCGAGGCATTTGACCATAGCTTCTGCACCATTCATAATAACTTAAAATACCCCCTCAAGTAAGCGTTTAAAAGATGTATGGGGGCAAAAAAATGATGATTTTGCCCTTTAAAATCTTTGAAGATAGTTAATAAGAATTATATCGCATACTGAGAGGGGATGTCAATGTGGAAAGGACGGGAGAACACGACAAACGCATGAATGATTGTCTACCACCAATTCTGTTTTCAGCTATTTTTAAGCTTCTAAAAGTTCTTCCAGATACTGAATTGGACGCATGCTAACTACGAACCTTTTCTTTCTCATCGACAACTTATGCCTTGTCATTTGTGCCGGCTTCAAAATACTTAGGCTCCATTTTCTTATGATATTCAAATTTTGTGCTGCCATTTTATCTAACGTTGTGTTTGCATCTTCCCGGAATGTTACATCCAAATGCCAGTGCATACTTTCTATACTCCAATGTCCTCTGACTGCACGACTGATCTGCTCTATATCTGCCTTTAAACTACTGATAAAATAACGATACTCTATCCTTCTCTTTCCATCCTTCTCTATCGTTTTCTTTTCCATCACGATACTGGACAGCCCTTTCCAGTTCTTTTTCTGACTTAACCATTTAATATCTTCTGTTTGATAATACTCCCTTATTTCAACCTGACCATGTGCCTTTTCCTGTGTCTTTTTGTAATTACCGCTCGCACGGATTCTTTTTTGAAACTCTTCATCCGAAAAGTATTCCTGCACATCCTCATACAGGCTGTTTTGATTTCTCTTCAATGCAAGAACATAATCTGCCCGTTTTTTCTTTATTTTTTCCGCTATTGCAGTCTGTGTTCCCATTGCATCAATCGTTACGGTCTGGCCTTTTATCTGGATCTTATCCAACAATTCTGGAATCACTACGATTTCATTGCTTTTTTCTTCAACAGCTTTTTGTCCAAGACAAAAACCATCCTCTTTACTCCACGCGGATACAATGTGAGCTGCCTTTCCAGCTCCCCTTTTATTGGAACGCATGGTTTTTCCATCAATACAGATGATTTTTTTCAGCAGCTCTCCATCATCCTGATTTAATCGGTCCTGCCATTTTCCATAGAGTTGTTGTAAGATTTCTGGTGATATCATCCCCATAACACGTCTGATCGTATCATGGGATGGAATCCCGTTCTTTAACTCGATATACTTACGAAGATAGTCCTGATAATTTTCCGCAAACAATGCCATTTCTACCCAGTCATCCGCATTCGCTAACGTTGCGAACAACACAATAACAAGAATATCTTTTAATGTGTGACGAATTTTTCTTTGCTGGCGATCATCTTCTATGTATTCCAGCCAATCTAATAATTCCTGCATATACCAACGCCCCTTTTCTTTTAATTTTACCAGAAAAGGGGCATGTTCACAATTTATTTACTCATGCGTTTTTCGTGGACGGGAGAATGGGGGATTTTGCGGGATTTTATGGGGAAACCTGCGAACTTGAAGCGAAAAGGAAAGTATGTTATGATTGACTGGTAAAAAAAGAAAAAACAGAATAAACGGAGCAAAAATATTAAGGGAGAGAGGCCGATAATTGCTGGGCTGATCGAAAAGAATCTTATCGATAAAAGCTCTCTAAAACGAGAGAAATGAAATACATGGGGGAACATGGAAATGAACATTGCGGTATGCGATGACCAGCCGGAAGTGCTGGATGTCGTCGAAAATATGCTGAGAGAGATTCCGGAGGTGGAGCGTGTCGAAACTTACCAGGATATCCAGCATATAAGGGATGAATTTGAAGATGGAAAACGACCGGATGTCCTGATCATGGATATCTGCCATGAATATAATACAAAAATTCCGGAGACGGAGGAACGGCAGGAGGGAATCGATTATGCCTATGAGTTGAATCAGAAATTCCCAGAGCTGCAGATCATTTACCTGACCGGATATACGACGAGATATTCCCAGCATATTTTCCTGAAGCCAGTCAATCTCGTGGGATATCTCACGAAGCCGTTGAACGCGGATATCCTTGAAAAGCTTCTTAAGATCGCAAAAGAACGACGGGCCCAGGAAGATGAAAAGCGGGTTACGATCATGTGCCGGAACCAGCAGCAGATCTTTTATCTCAATGAGATCTGGTATCTGGAGAGCAGCGCTCACCGGACCATGATCCATACATACGAAAATGTGCAGGTGTGCCATGATAAGATTTCAGATATGGAGGAGCGGATGGGTGAAACCTTTGTACGGTGTCACCAGAGCTTTCTTGTAAATATGAAGTATATCCGGCGGGTGGAGCATGACCGGTTTAAACTGGAAAACGGGGAGGAGATTCCCATTAGCAAAAAGCGGTACATGGAAGCGCGGACGAGGTATTTTCAGTATCTGGAGGACGCGGTATCATGATCGTTCTTATATTATTTACCATCTGCCAGTTTACGCTTCTTATAATGAACCATATGCTCTTTCAGGGCATCCCGTCAGCCTGGAATCAGATAGGTATTCCGGTGGTCGCCATCAGCTTTTTTACGGAAGCAGTGCTGGTCGTAAACGGTTACCGGAACAGTAAAAATAAGGTGCTGGAGCAGAAAAAAGAGCGGCTGGAACATGAACTGAACAGAAAGAAAATGGAAGAGGAGAGTGCCGAAGTGCAGGCGGAGCGCCTGAACAAGAGGCGGGAAGAGCTTCTGCGGATCGTGAAAGAGGCTGAAAACGATCTTCACACAGAAGACCGGGGATCTGCAGCGGCAAAGCTTCAGAAGGAGATCGAGAAGAACCAGGCAGGACAGTACTGCTCCAATATGATCTTAAATGTACTTCTTGAGGAGTACGAGATCAGATGTCAAAAGGTGAAGATCCGGTTATCTGTCGATGCGCACGTGGGGGAGCTTCCGGGAATTTTAAGGATACACCAGTGCAGCATTCTTTCAAACCTCATGAACAATGCCATGGAGGCGGTGGAATATCTTCCGAAAAGTGAGAGATGGATCCGGGCCGATATCCATGTGAAGGCAGACTATCTCGTGATTGCTGTGGAAAATCCGTTTGCTGAGAAGTATCTCGGAATGGAAAAAGGCGGCGGGCGCGGATATGGCAGCAGGATCCTTCGGGAGATCGCAAAGATGTATGGTGGAAACTGCAATGTGAAGATCGACAGTGAGAAAAAGATATATAAAAGTACGGTGATCCTGGACGCAGCGGGAACCGGTGCGGAAGAGGAGAGGGGGAGAACGGCATGAACACGGATGCGGTTTTGCGCATACTGATTTGCGCACTTGGCCTGATGCCCACGACCTTTTTCCTGATGCAGACACTGAAATGGCGGGGGACAATTACAAAGGTGCTGATCCTGCAGATCATCTTCAATATTCTTTCATGCAGCGCGAAAGAATATATGAATTCGCTGAGTGATCAGGAAGTGATCGGAATGACGAGCTGGGTACTGATGGGGATCTATCTGAGTGGCATCTTTCTGTGCTTTGGCGATTCCCTGAAAAGAATCATATTGATGGTGGTAATCGCGATCGGATGTACGACGGTTGCGGAGCTTATCTGCAATGCAATATTTGTAAATAATGGCTGGCTGGTCACAGGCTCATTTTGGGGGGTCTACGATTATGTACGTGCCATGACATGCGAGACCATACTTTTAAGTCTGATCCTCATGGGAATGGTTTTCCTCATAAAGTGGAGACGATCTCTGTTCCGCGAAAAAAGCCAGATAGTCACAGCGCTGATCGCAGTCAGCGTTCTCGCTGGAATGTATCCCTACATGGATTATATTACGAAAAAACAGTATGCGGTCTCCATTGGTCAGCAGTTCCTTTTTATCCTGATCATTATGATCTACATGTTCCTTCCGCTCATCGCTCAGGAGACAGAAAGACGTCAGGAAAATGAGAAACTGTTAAAAGCGCTGAATGACCAGTTTGAGATCGAAAAAAGTCACTTAAAACTCATGGAAGATTTCGAGACCGATCAGCGAAAACTCGAACACGATTTTAACAACCAGATGATGGTCGTCATGGGAATGATGGAGATGGGCGAATGGATGGCCGCGGAGGATATGCTGGGGGAGATGGAGAAGAGGATCGGGAAGGCGTAGGAAGGGAAAGTAACAGGAGAATATAGGAGAATTGGAATGTGGGAGAAATGTCTTCGGGAGAGGATGTTTCTCTTTTTTTGTCGAAAAAAGGGACGATTTTGACGGTGGTGAGAACGGAAAGTCATCGTATTGTATAATCTGCAATAAGAGAATAATGATGAATAAAATGTTGTTGAACGAAATCGCTAAATAGCGGAGAGGAGAAGATTTAGAAAGTAAAAGTACTGATGTAAGGGGATATGAAATGAGAATTGCAGTGTGTGACGATCAGGCGGAAGTACTGAACACCGTCGAACGTATGTTTCTTGAGGTAGGGGTAATAACTGGCATAGAAAATGTCGATATCTATCAGGATATCAGAAAACTGAAAAAAGAATTTCAGGAGGGAAATCGCCCGGATGTACTGATTATGGATATCTGTCATGAGTTTAATCCTGCACTTCCGAAAACGAAAGATCGGCAGGAGGGAATTGACTGTGCATATGAGTTAAATCAGAGGTATCCAGAACTTCAGATCATCTATATGACGGAGGACGTAAAGAAATACTCCCAGCATATTTTTCTGAAACCAGTGAATCTCCTCGGCTACCTTACAAAGCCAGTGGATCTGGTTATTTTAAAGAAACTTCTTGAAATAGCAAAAGAAAAGCAGAAACAAAATGATGAGAAACGAGTGACGATCATGTGTCGGAACCATAAACAGATATTCTATCTCGATGAGATCTTGTATCTGGAAAGCCGGGCCCACCGGACCATGATCCACACCTATGAGGGAGAAGAGGTGTGCCGCGATAAAATATCGGATCTTGAACAGAGAATGGGAGATACCTTTGTGCGCTGCCATCAGAGCTTTCTTGTCAATATGAAATATATCAGACGGATCGAGAATGAAAGCTTTAAGCTGGAAAATGGGGAGGAGATTTCGATCAGTAAGAGGAGGTATGTGGAGACGAAAAACAGATATTTCGCATACCTGAACAGAATCGAAAAATAGAGATAATAAGCTTGTTTTTTGAACTATTAGAAGAACTTATAATAAAAAGGAGAGGTATGATGAAAGAGTTGTTGAAGTCAAGAAAGAAAATAGGAATAACAATTGGGGTGGGAATAATTATTTTTCTGGCGTTGTATCTAATTGGTGGTGGAAAGCAAACGAAAAATGAAAAAGAAATAATGGAAGACTTAAATAGTGATACAAGTTGGTTTCAGTATTGTGAATTAAAAGTGGATAATTTAACAATTGAAAAAAGAAAAACAGATAAAAAACAAAAGACAGATATTATATATGCTGATATTGTCGCTGAAAATCAGCAATATAATATTCAATGCGATTTGCACTATAGATTGGAATATGAACTTTATAACGATGGATGGATTTTGGAACATGCAATTCCGGAAAATGAAATGGGATGGGAAATATCAAAGCCAAATTTTGAAATGATTTGCTCAGATTTGTATAAACAAGAACCTTTTTTTGAATTAAATGATGCAATGTTTGATTCATTAAATTTGGAATATGAAGATAATGGGCAGGATGTACCTGAAGTAGAATACTGGGTGACATTTGATGGACAGCAAGATAAAGAAAACTTTCAGGTAATTGCAAAAGGAAGATTTCATTATATACTCGGGAAAAATGGTTGGGAATTTCAAGAAGATTCGTGGATAGAAAATGCTGGCCTCATTCCAAAACAAGGAGTTGACGAGACAGAGGCAGAAAATATTCTGAAAGCAGAATTGGATGAGGATGTATCTGAAATAAAGAAGGTAGATGAATATAAGGATTATCAATATCAGACTATGTCATATACATATGACTGTTATAAAAAATATCAGTATCTTACTGTCGTACAGCGATATGTAGTTGAATTTACTTTTAGCAATGCGAGTGCAGAATGGCAGAATATAGGCACGACGTTGATAGAAGAGAATAGCGAATGGAACGTAGTAGGACATCGCTATGGAATTGATTATGATAGTGCTTCTGGTAAACGAAACTTATCGGTTTATATTAATTCTATAACAAACACAAATTTTAAATTTACGTATGAATGCAGTGCAGATTTTTGGGGGAATCGTGCTTCGGATACCAGTGATTTTACAATAAACGGTTATGACTATGATAAAATATCGGTTTGGATACATCCAGATAATCAGATTAATATGATGTTTACAATGCGGCTTGACAAAAATAAAGGCCTTATGATTTCTGCGGTTGATAACAGGTTCCCGAGCATCACTTTAATCGAAGAAACTCCAATGTCACAGTACGAATAATATTGAATAGGAGAGTGGGTAAATGAAATTAAAGAAAACTTGGTTGGTGATTTTACTTTTGAGTTTGCTTGTATGCAGTGGATGTAATAAAAAGACAGAGCAGGAGAACGTCGAAACTAAACAGGAAACTGAATCTATTCCGGAGAAAGAAGAAATACGGCCATCTGGATATATCAAAGATGAGATACTTCAGTATTTTAAACTGTCTGAGACAGAATTAGAATCCTGGAATAAAATTGAAAAAATCAGAGAATATGATCCAGAACCGAGAGTGGCAACCTATACTTTTTATTCACAAGATGGAAAAGTAAATGATAATACACAGTTATTTGAAAATAGCAGTTTGGAAGTAAGAGCTTGCAGACCGACAGAATATTCCCGGAAGCATTCAAATATTTTCAAAGATCTAACAGGACATGAGGATACGTTTGTATACGCCTTGGTTATGAGAGCAGGAGATGTATTTCGCGGAATTAGTGAGCAGGAAACCTGGGAGACAGTGGAAAAATGTCTGCAGAAGTCTAATGGAATAGAAGACTTTGATATCCAATCCTATTATGAGTATGGTGACAACGAAATTTACATTAGTAGATTGGAATTTGTTTACCAGAATTATTTATTCTGCGTTGAAATGAAAAGGGACTATGACTGGGAAGCAAAAGAAAACGAATTTTTTAATCCGGAATCATCGGTTTACATAACGAATTTAAATCAAGGAGCAGATTATACAGAACTGGAGGGAAGTTACATTCAAATAGCGGAATCGGATAATTTTGGCATTTTAGATCCTACAGAAGATATTCCGGGATTTGCAACTCTATTACGACTCGAAAAAAATGATGAAGGTTATATTGCAACAAGATATACATATGATGATACAGGAAAATGGAACCAGGTGGAAGAATGGGGATTTGATGAATACCCAATAGGATCCAATTTACAATTTACTTATTCCGAAGATAGAAAAGAGTGGGTGTCATATTTGGGAGAAGAAGGAATTTATCTTACGATTCAACAAAATAAGAATAGACTTGAATTAAATAGTGACGGTATAGGAGTTGTTTATAAAAAAGTAGATCGGGAAATTATAAAGTAACCCAAACAGCTGAAATTTACAAATGTGTCGAAGTTATTTTTATTAGGTAAGCATGAAACCTAATTAAAAATAAATAATCGCTGATGTAAAAAGCGAATTACAAGGAGGAGAAGACATGAAAAGGTTGAAAGGGAAAGTTGCCTTGACATTGGTTGTGACAATGATGGGAACAACCGTAAGCCCCAATACTATTGGAGTAGTCCAAGCAGCAGACAATGGTGGAAAGGAGATGCGTATAGAAACTGCATCAAATGCATGGAGAAAGGACTATGAATATTCGGTTTCTGCAGATGATCTGCAGCCTAATCAAGAAAAGAATGAGGAGTCAGACAGCCTCTCGATAGCATCCTATTCAAATGCTGAATATTTGATGAGCATAAACAATTTAAAGGCAACGATAAACGAAAAAGGGCAGAGAGTTGTTTATGCAAGTAATACAGATGAATTAATAAATGCAATAGGATCCAATACAGAAATTATTCTTGAAGGTAAGACCTATGATATAAACAGAGATGAAAATAATGTATCATTAGGACAACTGTATATTGGACCAGTTGAAAATTTGACGATAAAAGGTCAAAATGGTACGCGAATTGTTTCAGACTCAGGATCTGATGTGGTTTTGGATATTTGGGGCTGCAAAAATCTTGTAATAGAAAATGCTGTAATTGGTCATGATCTGCCAAAAAAACCACACTATGAATGTGATTTGGAAATTGGAGTTATAAATGGCTGGTATAGTGAAATCACGTTAAATAATTGTGATATATTCGGATGCGGCTGGATGGGAATTGAAGCAGCAGGGTGCGATCTTACTGTGAATAATTCAAAAATAAGAGACTGCTCCAGTTATATAGCAGATATTACTAATTCTCAAGAAACATGGAATGCGGATGGTACAATTGAAGAAATACCACTCACGAGTGAGATAGTGAAAGATCCGAAGTGCGAGTTTAATAATTGCCAATTTTATGGAAATGGATACGCTCTTCCATTTGTGGTTGCGCTTAAATACGTGGGAGATGAAAAGAAGATAATTTTCAATAGTTGTGTAATTAGAGACAATTATAATCCTAATTTCTGCGGAGATCTTGATCACAGCAAGGCATATTGGGAGTGGGATGAAGAGGAAGGTAAATATATTTATAAAGATATAGACGGAAATGATACTTTAAATCCGGCTGTAATCTCGAGAACACCGGTGTTAAATAACTGTACAATCGTGAATAACGCATGGCAGGAAAAACAAGAGGAAAACTGCGATGTAACACTTGCAGTAAATCAAGAAATATATCGGACAATTTCCATAAAGAAAGGCGACCGCATGGAGGAACCGGTTCTTCCAGATTCATTAATTCCGAACGGATATAAATTCAAAGAATGGCAGTGTGAAGGTAAGAAGATTGATTTTTCTCAGCCGGTGATGTCTGATATAAGATTAGATGCAGTATTGGAAAAAATCACATATGAAACAAAGAGCTGGACTCAAGGAAGAGATGATTCAGATTACGAAGAAGATTCAAATGAAGGAAACTGGATACTCTCAGGAGATAAATATCAGTGCTGGTTGAATGGTAAACAGTGTAAAAATGGCGCGTATACAATAACATGGAAAGGGAAAAAGAATAAATATTATTTTGATAAAAATGGCTATATGATGACAGGCTGGATTAATGGTCATTTTTATAGTCCAGAGGCAGGAGATGGATATGGTGCAGATATTACATCGGCATCACTGGCGTTAGGATCATTTGGATACGCTGGTAATTTTGTTAATGATATTCGGAAACATAGTGGTTATTTATATTCCTTAAAAAAATGGAAAGAAGGACTAAGCTCGGTAGGTGTTGGAACATATCAGTATTTAAAGGATTTGATCAATGGAAATAAAAATGCACAGTGGGCACAAAGTGTCAGTGATGCTTATATGACCAATCCAGAATATACAGAAAATATGATAGCATCAATTGTAAATGAGAAATTTAAGACATCGACAATATATACAGGAGATGTAAAAAAGAAAGCTGAGGCATATGCAGATGCAACTGCATTTATTAATGGATTGATTGATAGCTGCTTTGGTGACGAAAATAAAGATGCAGCAGCCAGTGCAGCAGAAGCTATTGACGGATTAGTTGAGAGTGCTGCTGCTGATAATGGAATAGATACAGCAGGATGGCATGATATCTTTTCGGATTCAGCAAAAGGTTCTTCAATGGTTAAACTGGCACTTAAAGATGCAGATTTTCTCCAGAAATGTGCAATGGATTACACAGAAAATATTTTATATTTAAATGATCTAAAAGCATCATTGGGAGAAAATTCTACCTTGGGTAAAGCCGTGGAGAAAGTAAAAAAAGATTATGAAACTAATTTTTCAAGTAAAGTGGCAAATTTAGTAGTTTCAAATGTTAATACAATTGCAAAAGTAATGGGGAAAGAGAATAAATTCGCAGATGTTACAACACAAAAAGGTCGTTGGGATGCAGCAAAGGAATTGATTGATTCGGCATTAAATACAAAGGTTAAAAGTGTTGATTTGGGGATTAAACTTGTCACAGATCAGATGCCATCTTTGAATGCTGTTGATAACGTTGTATATAGCTCATATATGAGAACAGATGCTATCTATGCATTGAAAAAGGCAGAGGCAGATCTTGTTGGTAATAGCAAAGACAAACAAAAAATCGCAGAATATCAGGCTGCATTTGATATGGCTAAGGAAATTACTAAAAAACAGTATGAATCAATGCTGACTTATTATCAGAGCCAGGCATATGGAGCCAAAGACAAGAATGATAAAATACAGTTTGTACAAGACGAAATGAAGAAATTAAATGACATCACTTATGGAAACTACTATTGCAACGGTAGATAAAACAGAGAGTTTTTGAATTGGTGTTATTATTTAGTAGGATAGGATTAATTATCTGCCGTACTAAAAGAATGAGGAGAACGCCAGGCTATAAAAGGTCTGGCGTTCTTAGTATAAGGAGAGGTGAAAGATATGAAGAAAAAGTTAGTAGTCTTAGGATTGAGCATGGCAGGCGTACTTATGCTGTCAAATACTGCGTTTGCAGGCGAGTGGAAAAGAAATAATGTCGGCTGGTGGTATCAGGAAAGTACAGGTACATACCCGACGAGCCGATGGAGCAATATAGGAGGAAAATGGTATTATTTTGATAATGTCGGATATATGGTTCATGACAAATGGATTGGAGATTATTACCTGGGATCGGATGGCGCTATGCTGATCAGTACTGTTACGCCGGATGGTTATAGGGTAGATGCGTCAGGAAAATGGATTTCGGGTTCTCCGGAAGAGACTATATTTGAAAACTTCATTCAAAACGAAGAGTACGAGATGTATACATCTGAATGGTATGTGAATCCAACTAAGTATGGGTATTTAGATATAGATGGGGATGGAAAAGAAGAATTAATAATTACGAGTGATGATGGATTTTTTTATGCACTGATCTGTTCTGTAGATTTGCAAAGTGGAGAGGTGACAGTATTGGATAATGGATATTATTATGGAAGTCTGCGGTATTCGGAGAAATATCATGCTTTAGTATTGACTGAGTTTCGGACCAGTTCCATGTTAGGCGATTACGTCTTTATGGAAATAAATGGCTCTGGGTTGGATAGTAAATTCCATTTGGGTTGGGATGCAACAGAAGGAGAGCGTTTTTATTATAGGGGAAAATCAAAAATTTCTGAAGAGGAATTTGATACATATTTCAGCGATCTGAAAGAACCAGATTATATGTGGCTAAATTGAGTGGAACAGCTGACATTTATGGGAAAAGTGAATGCGGTTGTGATTTTTGTAAAAAAAGTGCTGTATATGTAGGGGGAATGTCTTTTGAAAGAGATATTCCCCCTTTTTTTCGAAATATGGAACGATTTTGCATAAAATGAAAAGAATGAGGGTAAGCGATGAATAATACACCGTATTTGCCCACTGCCCCATGCCAAAAAGAATAGCCCCCATGAAGTTGCAGCTCCAGTGGGGGGCAGTTGCCGTCTGACATGGATAGTGATTATTCCGGGGCTCGCCACACCGGACTGGCGGCTCTGCCGCATCGTAATATTCAGATAGCTTCTATCTTTTAGCCAAATGGCATTATAGCGTATGATGAAAGTGGTTTCAAGATACAGAGAATATTTTCTCATTGAAGTGTTGCTGACTTTGCGATTGACAATCACACATTATTTTCACGCAATATAATGTGTGATTGTTGAAATGGGGTGAGAAGCATGAGCGCTAAGGAGAAAATTAAGGAATTATTAGAAGCGTCGGAGGAAGGCGTAATTACTACTGCACAAGTAGTGGAAGCAGGATTGCACCGAGGTATTTTACAGGAGTTTGTCAAAAATGGCGAGATATACCGTTGGGGCGTGGCATATATGTGCTGAACAGTGCAAGGGAGGATGATTTTTACCTCTTGCAGCGTAAGTATGGGCGTGGAATCTACTCACACGATACCGCTCTGTATCTGCTTGGTTATTCGGATCGTACCCCCTGCGAAATATACGATGACTTTTCCTAAGGATTATAATGTTACGTCCTTAAATCAGGAAAATTTAATTGTCAAGCGTATTGTACCGGAACATTACGAGTTTGGCAGAATTGAAATTGAATACTCAGCGGGCAATCGGATTTGTGTTTACGATTTAGAACGGACGTTGTGTGATATCCTGCGAGGCAGCGGCAGTGATGTCCAGATCGTCGGTGAAGCTATGAAACGCTATGCGGTGTCCAAGGATAAGAACATTCACAGGCTGATGCAGTATGCAGACCAGCTTCATGTGAAGCTTAAGGTGCTGCGATATATGGAGGTTTTGCTATGATTACAAAAAAATCCAATGCAACTAAAGACCTTTATCAAGAACAAAGCGGCAAAGAAGCATATCTCGGCGCAGCTCGTCATGCAGAACTATATGCTCGAACGGCTGCTTGAACGGATTTCACTCTCGCCATATAAGAATAATTTTATTCTTAAAGGTGTATTCCTGATTTCTTCTGTTGTTGGATTGGATACACGGGTAACAATGTATCTGGACACGACGGTTAGGAGGTTTCCCTTCCGCCCCCGTTTTGCCACTTTTTCATAAGAGAAGCGTAAGACTCGTCAAGTTGCATTTCGTTCGGAGATAAGCTATAATGGAATGAGTGCTAAATTTAAGTGAGGTGGATCGCTATGAAAAAATCGGTCAAGACAGCTATCTTCGCATGCATCTTTGCGGCAGCATTCCAGATCACGGCGTTTGCTGGATTTACCTGGAAAGTTGAGAGCGCGGACAGTTCCTATGTGGGGACGACGAATGTGACTGTGACAAATACATCGGGAAAGAAAGAGACGGAGGATGCGCCGATCGTGAAGAGAGGGGCTGTGGTGACTTTGACGGAGGCGGCGACCAGCGCGACATACACCGTGAAGGCCTATGACGGAATGGGAAATCCGATCAGGGATTTTAATGCGTCTCTTGGAACTGTAAAAAAAGGTGGAACACTTCAGTATACACTGGACTGGAACGCGAGAAAATCTGAGGGAAAGTCTTCCTACACCGGACAGGCGGGCATTTTTGAGATCCAGGCGAAGGATTCTGACGGAAAGATCTGGAGACAGAGATTTGTGATCAACAATGTCTGTGCGTCGGGCGTTCTTTCAAATATGTATCTCTAAAGCAAAGGTGCGTTCTACCAGTGGAAGAGCAATTCCAAAGGCTGGTGGGTGGACAAGAAGTCCGGCGGCTACCTCACGAATGCCTGGTTCCAGTCTCCGGTGAGCGGACTCTGGTACTACATGGGCGCCGACGGGTATATGTTGACGAACACGACGACACCGGATGGATATAAGGTAGACGCCAGCGGCGTGTGGGTGAAATAACGGTTTTATGGAGCTGAAAAATAATTCTGGTTAATGAGAAAAGTTCTCAATAAAAATATTCCATTTTTCTCCAAAAAGAGTATGATAAAAATAGTTAGAAACACCTAACAGGCGGCTGCAAAAACAATTACAGCTACTTTGCATAATACTCTTCCGGGAGAGAAATGGAGCAGAATTATGGGAAGATTTTATCAGCTTTCAAAGAAAATTTCAGAACAGGAAGCAGCGGAGATCATGCGGGAAATATTGGAACTCCCGGATATCCAGAATGCGGAGATCGTCGATGGCAAGGTCAGAGTTGAAACGAAGGACAATGTGTTTGTCGACGTGATGAGCACCGTTGTAAATATTTTCAGCCGCGTGGCAGGCGGATGCGAGCTTTCCTTTGTTGGATTTGCTTATAAGGACTGATTGGAAGTTCATATGTGAAATGGTAAAAGCGCAGGATCATGGGCTGAGAATAGCTGCATGATTCCTGCGCTTTTGTCATCATGCATACAGAAAAAGGCCATCAGCCACATTTTTTGCGATAAAGGTTAAAGCTCCAGCCCATGCCGCAAACGCAAAATTCTGCGTTTCCCTCCTGCTAAAATACAGCGCCGAAATAATTGTGTGAGGAATATAGATGGTACAGAGTTCACTATAGACGGTGTAGTTCGTTTGATTTGCACATAAAAAGAATGTTGAAAACACAGGAAATGCGTTTCCAACATTCTCAAAAATTGTTCATAGTAGAGCCGAGACGTTTTTGCGGAGCGTTTCAATTACTTCTTCGCTTCGGAAGAATATTTTTTGATATGCTCTTTAATTGCCGCGAAGCTCTCCGCACTGATATCGTGTTCAATCCGGCACGCGTCATCGAGAGCTGTCTGCTCGCTGACACCGAGATCCATCAGCCATTTGGAGAGGGCAGTGTGGCGCTCATAGATCGTCTCTGCGATCCGGCGGCCTTCGTCGGTCAGTGTGATATGTCCCTCGTCATTTACCAGGATCAGGTTGTTGATCCGGAGATTCTTCATTGCGACGCTGACGCTGGGTTTGGAGAAGCCGAGTTCGGTTGCGATATCGATGGAACGCACATACGGCTGTTTTTCACTTAACATTAAAATTGTCTCAAGATAGTTTTCAGCAGATTCCTGGATTTTCAAGTAATTACCCCCATATGTTGTGTACATGGTCAGAAATAGTTCGGCGTTTTCATATACGAAAACCGTCATGAAAAAATACAACTGCGCAGAAAGATCAGCACAAGCCTGTAAACGTCGAAAAATTAAAATATTGTGAGTACTCATGATCAGTTAAACAGAACTTTACTGTTCTTCTCACAAGTATAACATAATCCTGAAATTGAGTCAAAGTGTATTCATTCTAATAAAAAAATATTTGAATTTAAAATTAGTTCAAACTAACCAAATGAGAAAATGTCTCATTTGCAGATATTGACAATAAAGTTAGTATATGCTAACCTTATACCATCAGTTAGACGGAGCTAACCCTTGAACAAAGGAGGAACACATCATGAGCGTTGTTATTATTGGCGGACATGACCGTATGGTCAGACAGTATAAAGAAATTTGTGAAAATCATAAATATAAAGCGAAAGTTTTCACCCAGATGAAGACAGGGCTTGATAAACTGATCGGAAGACCGGATCTTCTGATCCTGTTTACTAACACCGTATCCCACAAGATGGTGCGCTGCGTATTAGATGAGGTAGATGAGAACCGTACCGATATCGTCCGCTGTCATACAAGCAGCGGCACAGCACTTGCTGAGATTCTTGAAAAACACAGTGCATAAACCGGAACTGCCGGTGGGATAATGTGATGAGAAAACAGGCAATAATCCGGCAGATATGCACATTTACTGTGATGACAGTAAGAAAGCACAGGCCGGAAGGCACGGAATCATTATGATGGAAAGGCGGTAAGACGCATGAGCGAAGAGATCTTCGGGGCAGTACAGAAGCTCCCGGTCAATGGAACGAAGAAGCAGGTCGTTTTACAGTGTGCGCCGCTTCTCACAGGCATCAAATTATCCAATCTTTTAAATGTGCGGGCGGATCAGGAAGAAGAAGTATTTAAACTTTTTGAGGGATCAAAGATATGTTGCCGGGTTCTTTATGAATTCCGCGGCAGATTGTCGATCCTGCTTTATCGTCCGGGGATGCTTGCAGCATATCTGGACCGGGAGGACGTTAAGAAGCTGATGATGTCCTTCGGATATGGAGACCTTGAGCTGGAGGAGATATTAGACCGCATCGCGGACGGTTATCAGGAGCACATGGACGGAAAAAGGGGCTTCCCTCATGAGATCGGTCTTGTTCTCGGATATCCGCCGGTTGATGTGGAGGGATTCATCAAGAAGGAAGGCAGAGATTTTCTGTATTCCGGATATTGGAAAGTATATGGAAATCTGGAAGATACGTTAAAAACATTCGAAGCGTATGACCGGGCGAGAGATTATGTGATCTCCATGACCGGAAACGGAAATGAAATCAGGGATATCCTGGCGGCATCCTAAGTACCGCCGGTTCCAATAATAAAAAAGCGGTGGACGGCGAGGTCCGGATTACCGCAAAACAAATTTCAGGAGGAAATAAAAAATGGATAAGGTTATTGTTGCATACTGGTCTCAGACAGGAAATACAGCTGCTATGGCTGCAGCCATCGGCGAGGGAATCACAGAAGCAGGTAAGGAAGCTGTTGTTACAGACATCTCTTCCGTATCTATGGATGATTTACAGGCAGCATCCGCATTCGCACTTGGATGCCCGGCAATGGGAGCTGAGGTTCTTGAGGAAGGCGAGATGGAGCCGTTTGTAACTGAGGTTGAGGCATTTGCATCCGGCAAGAAGATCGGTCTGTTCGGTTCCTACGGCTGGGGAGACGGTCAGTGGATGAGAGACTGGGAAGACAGAATGAAAGCTGCTGGCGCTACGGTTGTAGGCGGCGAGGGTGTTATCTGCCAGGAAACTCCGGATGATGAGGCTCTTGAGAACTGCAAGGCACTTGGAAAAGAGCTTGCTGCATTAGCATAAGATATATTTAAAGTAACTGTTCAGTAGGTCTGCGCACTTGCTGCGCTGACCGTAAGAAAACATAGGCTGGAGGGCAAAAATCCCATCAGCGAAGCTGATCTGGAATGGATTTTTGCATGTAACTATGAAGGTACTGAATAGTTACTATTTAAATAAGAATGTTCTGACATAAACATAAAAGATGCCGCCGGGAAAGGATGCAGTCCCGGCGGCGTTTTTTATGGTGCTATATGTCTGAAAGAAGCTGCCGATCATCACGAGTGACCACTTCATCGCAAAAATGTACTTTGACATACTCTTACAGGTGATACAAAAGACCGCACCCCGCATGAAATGTGGCGGAGCGCGGTCTTTTATAATAGCCTAGAAGAATGTCCGTATAAAGTTGTTCTTGCAGAACCGGTACTGCCTCGTCGGCCGTCCCTTGCCTTCCTGCTTCTGGGATTCGATCTCTTCTATTAAATTAGAGTCCAGAAGCTGCTGTAAAATACGGTTGCAGCTGCGGCTCGTGATGTTGAGCCACTGGGACAGGGAGGCAGCTGTCATGATCGTGTCTTTATCCATCTGGAAGAGGCCGACAATCTTTAATAGGTTGCTCTCGTTGATCCCGTTGCTCTGGGAGTAGTCCAGAGCTTTTGTATTGGAATAGCTGTAATTTAAGGATCTCGTAAGAGAGAGCGGACCGGTGAGGGCATTGTCCTCGCCGGAGATGACAAAACCGTCATTCTTTCCATATTTGACAGCTTCCTGCAGGGCAAGATCTGCCTGATAATGACTCTCACCGAGAGATTTTCCGAATCCGGCGCCGAGGCGGAATTCCAGATCACCTTTCTGATCCAGAAAAGCGATGAGATCCTGGATACGGCTGAAGCTGCTCTTGTAGAGATCACTGTCGAGGTCCAGCTCGAAACGGTTGGAGACTGCGTGAAGTGAGAAATCATAGGAAAACTCTTTCCTGAAATCGAGAAGGTACTTGTGGAGTGTGATCTCCAGATATTCCCGGTCCTGTGAGGAGATATTATCCGGATAGACGAGCTTTATAAGGATCACGAGCTTGTTGAGCTGGTTCTTCTGCTTTAAGCGGATAGAATTTATTGCGTGCCGGATGGAATCACGGACCATCTCCTCCGTGGGGAGAAAGTGGATATAGGGGATCTGAAGCTTGTTGAGGACCTCCAGCTGGTTTGTGGTCCGCGTGAACATCATGTCGATCTTTTTACTTTCCCAGAGCTTCACAGCCCGCTCTTTTAAGGTTTCATAGTTATAGACAGGATTTTCAAAGCAGTAAGGCATATGTTCCGGATCCAGATATTTCTTTAAATTCATAAAATCATTTACCGGTGTCAGAAAATCAATATAGAGTCTGTTTAACGGAACATCCGGGTAATGGATTACAAAATTTAACAGGATGGACAGCAGAGTCTTTTCAGTATAGGAAATAAAGGTACATGGGACCTTCAGATCATCCACATGGGTCAGAATATAGGAGTAACCAAGTTCCCCGGAGAAAAACAGCACATCGGAGATGTCCTTGCACTGTTCGTATATGTCTTTAATTTCTTCCAGATTTTCGTAAACGTACCTGTGAAATACACATCCAAAGTCGTTGTGTTCGATCGCTTTATCGATGACAGCCATTGATTTTAAAGGACTTATGATACTGATGCTGATCATGGCCGAACCTCCCTTTTTTATATAAGGACATGCTATTAATGACAGGCATGTCGATAAATCAGCTTTTATAAGAATCGTACCACAGATTGTTGACAAAGTCAAAAGGGTATGTTAGAATAAAGACAAATAAAGGACGTAAGCAAAATGAGTCCCAAATAAATCAAGAGATTTGTAAGATTTGTATTGAGGGAAATGCGAAAGCTTCCAAATCGCGAGATACAGCGAGAAATCCTGTATACATAGTGAAAAACAACGTATTATATATGGTATTTAAACTGTATATACAAAAGATACAAAAGTTTTCTCGAAGATCCAATTAAGGACTTGATTTGGGATTCACGAGCCGATAAAAGTCTTTTATTAGTGCAAAATGGCACTGGGGTTTAAGAACCAACATTTAAGGAGGTATTTGCGAGATGAGCAAGTATGTTGAGAGGGTAATTGAGGACGTAAAGACTAAATATGCTAACGAGCCGGAGTTCTGCCAGACTGTAGAAGAAGTATTATCTTCCTTAGGTCCGGTTGTAGATGCACATCCGGAGTATGAGAAGGTTGCCCTTCTTGAGAGAATGGTAATCCCGGAGAGAGTTATCGAGTTCCGTGTTCCGTGGGAGGATGACAACGGAAACATTCATGTAAATACAGGTTACCGTGTACAGTTCAACGGAGCAATTGGACCGTACAAGGGAGGTTTAAGATTCGCACCGAGTGTAAACCTTTCCATCATGAAATTCTTAGGTTTCGAGCAGACATTCAAAGACAGCTTAACAACACTTCCGATCGGCGGCGCTAAGGGTGGTTCCGACTTCGATCCGAACGGCAAGAGCGATAGAGAAGTTATGAGATTCTGCCAGGCATTCATGACAGAGTTATATCGTCACATTGGTCCGGATGTCGATGTTCCGGCTGGTGACCTTGGTGTTGGCGGACGTGAGATCGGTTATCTGTTCGGTCAGTACAGAAAACTCAGAGGAGCTTACGAGAACGGCGTATTAACAGGTAAGGCTCGTTCCTTCGGTGGTTCCTTAATTCGTCCGGAAGCTACAGGTTTCGGTGCTGTTTACTACCTTGAGTCTGTTATGAAACATGAGCATGACACATTAGAGGGTAAGACAGTTGCAGTTGCTGGTTTCGGTAACGTAGCTTGGGGCGTTGTACAGAAATTATCTGAGTTAGGTGCTAAGCCTGTTACACTTTCTGGCCCGGATGGATACATCTACGATCCGGACGGAATTACAACAAAAGAGAAATTCGACTTCATGCTTGAGATGAGAGCTTCTGGACGTAACAAAGTTCAGGACTACGCTGATAAGTTTGGCTGCAAGTTCGTAGCTGGAGACAAGCCGTGGGGCGAGAAAGTTGATATCATCATGCCGTGTGCTACACAGAACGATGTAGACCTTACACAGGCTAAGAGAATCGTTGCTAACAACATCAAGTACTACATCGAAGTTGCTAACATGCCGACAACAAACGAAGCTCTTAGATTCTTAATGGATCAGAAGAACATGGTTGTTGCTCCGTCTAAGGCTGTTAACGCTGGTGGTGTTCTTGTATCTGCTCTCGAGATGAGCCAGAACAGCGAGAGAATCTCCTGGACAGCTAAGGAAGTTGATGATAAGCTTCATCAGATCATGACAGAGATCCATGATGGTTCTGCTGAGTGCGCTGAGAAGTACGGCCTTGGTTACAACCTGGTTGCAGGTGCTAACATGGTTGGTTTCCAGAAGGTTGCAGATGCTATGATGGCTCAGGGTATCGCTTGGTAGTTTGAAGCGAGTCTCAAATATGACAGCTTCCGATTTGCGAAAACTGCATAAAGAGCATTAGGTTCTGAATATTGGGGATGCTGTCGGGGAGTGTGTCCGACGGCATCCCTTTTAAGTTGTTGGCGTCTGCGAGAGGGCGTTGACGGCATGACGGCTATTAAGAAAATAAAACATATTCGCGAAAATGCTTTACAAAATTAGTTTGGTTTTGTAAAATATAATGAGAGCAGGGTAATTCCTGTTCACTGAGGGTTTGGGGAATAATTTCATTTCTTGAAAGGAGAATTTTATTATGAATTGCCTTATCATTGATAAAGTATGGGGTGGTATCGCTGAGGAACTCAGCAAATGCATGAACGTTAAAACAGCTGACAATCTTCCGTCCAGCAAAGAGCAGCTTATCGCTGAGATCGGTGATGTCGATGTCCTGATCATGCGTGTAGACCCGAAGATCGACAAAGAGATCCTCGACGCAGCTAAGAACTTAAAGGTTATCGGCGTTTGCTCCGTTGGTTTAAACCATATCGATATGGAATATGCGAAATCCAAAGGAATTCAGGTATTCAACGCACCGGGCTTAAACGCAAACGCAGTAGCAGAGTTAACAATTTCCAAGATGTTAGACATCTCCCGTGGAACCTTTACAGCAAACTACGATGTAAAATATAACCATGAGTGGGATAAGTACAAATTCGAAGGCCGTGAGTTAAGAGGAAAGACTCTTGGTATCATGGGATTCGGCCGTATCGGTCAGCGTGTAGGCGAGCTTGGCCGTGCATTCAAGATGAACATCGTTGCTTACGATCCGTTCCTTCCGGACGACGTATTTAAGCAGCAGTGCGCAACAAAGGCTTCTATCGACGAGCTGATCAAGGTTGCTGATTTCATCTCCATCCATGTACCGCTGACACCGGAGACAAAGAATCTCTTCAATAAGAAATCCATCGCTGAGATGAAAGACGGCGCTGTTGTTCTTAACATGAGCCGTGGCGGTATCGTAAACGAGGCTGATATGTATGAAGCTCTGAAAGAGGGCAGAATCGGCGGCTACGCAGCAGACGTTATGGAGAACGAACTTGCAGGCAGCGGCTTAACAGGTGACGATACATTCGCAAGCCCGCTGTTCGAGTGCGATAACTTCATCGTATCCCCGCACATCGGTGCTCAGTCTGTAGATGCTTCTAAGGACATCGGTGTTCATATCGTTGCTAAAGTTAAAGAGGCTCTTGGTTTATAATTCAGAGAACTCAGAAGAACCCGGAGACGGACTGTCGCCGGGTTCTTTTCATTAAGACTTCAAAAATAAGGAGGACATAAAAATGGGCACAATTACGGAGTCAGCAAAGGCTTTCATGCCGAAATTATCTGAAATCAGAAGAGATTTTCACATGCACCCGGAGGTTTCCCAGCATGAGGAAAGAACCGGAAAGAAGGTAGCAGAGTATCTGAAGGAGATGGGATGCGACGAAGTATATGAAAATGTCGGCGGATACGGTGTAGTCGGAGTTATCAAGGGAAAGAAACCGGGTAAAGTCGTTGCTCTCCGTGCGGATATGGATGCATTACAGATCCAGGAGATGAATGAGGTTCCTTATAAATCCCAGAATGACGGTGTTATGCATGCCTGTGGACATGACAACCACATGACGGGTCTTCTTGGTGCTGCAATGCTTCTCTGCGAGAGAAGAGAAGAGATCGCCGGAACGGTGAAACTGATCTTCCAGCCTGCGGAGGAGATGTCTCCGGTTGGCGGATCCAGAGGAATGCTCCATTCTGGATATATGGATGATGTGGAAGCTGTATTCGGTCTTCATGTATGGCCGGATCTTCCGCACGGCAAGATCGGTGTGAAGGCAGGTCCGTTAATGGCTGCAACAGACCACTTTACGATCAATATCCATGGTAAGACTGCCCATGGCGCAAAACCGAATCAGGGTATTGACGCTGTTGTTCTCGGTTCCCAGTTCGTTATGGCCGCACAGACCATCGTCAGCAGAAAAGTTGATCCGCTTGACAATGCTGTTGTGACATTCGGTATTTTTAACGCAGGAACAAGATACAACATTATCGCAGGTGACTGTACACTGGACGGAACCGTTCGTACATTAAATGAGGACACCCGCGCGATGATCGAGGATTCTATGAGAAAGACTCTCGATGGTCTTTGCTTACAGTCCGGCGCAACTGCTGATATCAACTATGGCCACGGCTATCCGGCACTTGTAAATCATGAGGAGGACGCTGAACTGATCCGCAATACAGCAATCAAGCTCTTCGGCAAAGATGATGTTGTGGATGTAAAACTCCCGGCTATGCCGGCGGAGGACTTCTCCTTCTATCTGAAAGAGAAGAAAGGCGCGTTTGTATGGCTCGGTACCGCTAAACAGGATCAGGATCCGGTATGGCCGTTACATAACAGCCGTTTTGATGTGGACGAGGATATCCTCTGGAGAGGTTCTTCTCTGTTAGCGCAGACTGCGATTGATTATTTAAATAAATAATAAGTGATTTCAGGGCGGCGGTTGGAGTGAAACTCTGGCAGGCTGCCCTGTTTTGACTATGTGGTCAGCAGTTGAAAATACATGGTGAAACCACGATAACGAAAGGGGTCTGTTTGGAGGATTCCTTACAGTAGGAGGAAACGATATGACAGCAGGAAACGCGATTCTCATTGTCGCGATCGTGACTGGGCTGGGTCTGATCGGAGCTCTCTTTTTTGTGATGTTTAAGATCCGGCAGATTTCGCGGGAATTTTTCGGAACCTCGAGTCTGATCGAAGGGCTGAAACGTCAGGAAGCGCTGGAGGACGATACACCGAAGTCGGTGTCCGGAATGACGAGGGTGGAGCTTCCGCGGATCGAGAAGGATTTCCCGGAGTTTCACTGGCCGGAGTGGAAGCAGAGGTGTGAGAATCAGTTAAAGGGCTATCTGGAGGCGCTGGAGCACCGGGATCTCTCTTACCTCGGAAAGGTGTCTGTGTCCTTAAAGGATCAGGTGCGGCTGAAGATCGAGGAGATGGAGGAGAAGGAGATCCGGGAAGAATTTGACGCGATCCATGTCCATCAGACGGAGATCTCCAGATACGACAAAGCTCCGGGAAAATGCCGGATCCGGATCCAGTCCTCAGTGGAGTATCTGCATACATTAAAGACCCCGGATAAAAAGAAAAATGTGGAGCGGGAGAAGGAACAGCATCGTTTTAATCTGGAGCTGGTCTATATTCAGGATATCACAAAGATCCGGGACGGAGAGACCGCCATCAGCGTCAACTGTCCTAATTGCGGCGCTCCGGTTACTGACCTGGGAGAACGCGTCTGCCCATACTGCGGAGGCGCTGTGGAGCCGGTGAATGTGAGAGTGTGGGAGCTACACCGAATCGAGGAAGTGTAAATCGAAATGATATGGAAAAGACTCTGGAATTCTGATATGTTTGATCAGAAGATTCCAGAGTCTTTTTGTTATCCAAATAGATTAATTCGCTTTTGCAGTCTCGCGCTTTTTGATCTCCGGTAAGATCAGACCAAGTGCTGTGAGCACTACCGGTGTGATTACATTTAATGCTGTGGAAGCGATATCGCCTTCAACATACATTCCGAGGAGACAGCAAACTGCGGTTACGAAGAAGCACCAGCCGCCTGCAACAAGGGCAACGGTCTGGTTCTTTGTAAATTTGTACTCCGGGTTGAACTTGTTGAGGGATTTTCTGAGAGCAATGTATGCTGCGAATACCCACAAGTAACGAAGCGGCATGGTTACAGAGTTCAGTTTGTTTAACTGAGTCAGAACGGATGCAGCACCCGGTACGAAGGACTGGATCAGGATGATGCTGCCGGATAAGCAGATAACCATCTTGATACCGTTGATGTATGCGCCGTGCTCGTTCTTCTTTAAGAGGCCGGACGGAACGAACTGTCTTGCATCCTCGTTGTCAAGAAGTATACGAAGCGGAGCGTCGATACTTAATACAAGTGTGGAGAACTGACCGATGGCGTTGCATGCTGCGTAGATAACGAGCAGGAGGTTGCCAACATGGTAGTACTCACCGAGCTTCTGGAAGGACCAGTAAGCGCCGTTGGAAACGTAGGACTTGAAGCTGTCTGTGCTCTCGTTGATGACAGCCGGATCAAACATCATGCCCATCGCGATACTTCCGAGGATCGCGCAGACCATAACCATAACGGCTAACATGATCATACCCTTCGGGAATCCCTTGGACGGATCTTTTACCTTATTTACATAAGGGGAGATCTTCTCGCATCCGCCGACTGCGAATACAAGGATGGAGAGGGATGTGAAGTAGTTCACGTTGAACTGCGGGATCAGACCTTTTACTGTGTAATCAGCAGATACGAAACCGCCGTTCGGGTTGATGACCGGTGCTGCGAACATCATTAAGATGAACAGGATGGACATTACGAACATACTGGAACCAGCGATCGTCGCTAATTTCTTTAACGGGTTTAAGCCGCGGCTTGCAACCCAGCAGAAGAACAGGAAGACAGCGAGTGTTGCCATCTGTACAGCGATCGTCGGGAATGTGTCGTAAGTGGAGCCATTCTGGAATACCATCCAGCTTAATGCCTTTAATCCGCCGCTGCCTTTACTTGCAATGTAAGTGACATGGCAAGCCCAGTAAGTCCAGCCTGCGTAATAAGCGCATTTCGGGCCGATTGTTTCGTGGATCCAGGAGCTGACGCCGCCGCCGGACTGTTTGAAGGCGGAGCCGAGCTCACCTACCATCAGGGCATAAGGCACGAAATAGAGAGCGAACATCAGAACCCAGCTGAAGATTACCTGTACTCCGTTGAAGTAAACGAAGCCATTCAGCACGTTTCCGAATCCCCAAACCGTGGAGAATGCCATGAAGGCCAGGGTGTACCAGTCGATTTTCTTGGTGTTTTCCATAAGAAACCTTCCTTTGATATAAAATTGTATTTGTCCGCATAGCGCGAACTTGTCTAGTATAACATATAATTATGGAAATATGAACAATTTATTATGAGAAAAAATTGGAAATCAATTAAGAAAATTTGGTAGAAAACCATAAAAATGCAGGAAAAGGTCGGATCGAAAAGATTTTCTAAAGAAAAAAGGGGGGACAGAGAGAAAAATGAAAGGGATGAGGGATTGGGGCAGCGGTGTGGGAATATGAATGAAAAACAGATGTCCTTGTGAGAAGGACAAATATGACAAAAGTCATGGAAAAAGCGGAGAATCCACTGCATATTTATTCGGAATATTGGATGCAGGGGTGCGGTGGGAGATGCCCTTATTTAAATAGGAAAACTTTGAAAAAACGAAATAAAAGAAACATATTCTATATGAAGAAGAAATGTGGTAGAATATCTGGATACATGTTCTGCTTTTTATAGAAGCAGGATGGAAAATAAGGGAATGAAAAAGCGGAGGACCGTATTCCGGGGAACAGATGCAAAAATGAGGCAATGCTTCCGGGAAAACAAAAGAAAAATCAGGAGAGGATAGGTACAAAATATGGGGTATACAGGATTTGAGCGACTGTGGCTGTTCTTTGCGTTCAGCTTTTTCGGCTGGGTCCTCGAGACGGTGACAGCGGCAGTGCGGCAGAGACGGTTTGTAAACAGAGGTCTCGTGAATGGGCCGTTCTGCGTGCTTTACGGTATTACGGGAACCGCGATGCTTGTTGTCTGCCGGGAACTGCATGGAATCTGGCTGTTTCTCGGCAGTATGATCTTTTCGACCCTGGCGGAGTGGATCGCTGGCCATGTGATCGAGAGGATGTACCATGAGCGGTGGTGGGATTATTCCCACATGAAATGGAACCTGGACGGATATATCTGTGTGCCGGTGTCTATCGTATGGGGCGTTCTTGGTGCCGCTACGATGCGGTGGGGTGCACCGGTCTTGGTGCGGGTATTCCGGATGCTCCCGCGGACTCCGGGGCATCTGATCGTGTGGATTCTGGCGGCTGTGCTGGCGATGGATGTCACGGCGACCTTATGTATCTTATCCGGCAGAAGCCGCAGGATCCGCCAGTGGGAAGGCGTGGATTCCTGGCTCACAGGTGTGAGCTCAAGGCTCGAGCGGAAGATCTATGGCTGGGTGGACCGCCGTATCCAGAACGCCTACCCGGAGGCGGTATACCGGGAGGAGCTCCAGGCGGAGGCTGAGCAGAGAAAGACGATATTCGCCTATGGCCTCTGTTTTTACAAGATCGCGCTGCTTCTGGTAGTCGGCGCGTTCCTCGGAGATATCGTGGAGACGATCTTCTGCCGGGTGACGGCGGGCGTGTGGATGAGCCGCAGCAGCTTTGTCTGGGGACCGTTCAGCATCGTCTGGGGCGTGGCCCTGGCTGCGGCGACGATGCTGCTGTACCGCTACCGGAAGTATTCCGACCGGTTCCTGTTCTTTATGGGAACATTCCTCGGCGGTGCCTATGAGTATACCTGCAGCGTTTTGACAGAAATGCTCTTTGGAAAAGTTTTCTGGGACTACAGTAAGATTCCGTTTAACCTTGGCGGGCGGATCAATCTTTTGTATTGCTTTTTCTGGGGAATTGCGGCTGTGGCATGGATCAAGGGTATCTACCCGGTAATGTCCGCCTGGATCGAGAAGATTCCGATGAACTTCGGAAAGGCAGCGACATGGCTTCTCCTGATATTTTTCTGCGTGGACATGGCGGTCTCCGGGCTGGCCCTTGTGCGAAGCAGTGAGAGGGAAAAGGGAATCCCAGCGGATTCCGTCTGGCAGCAGGTGATGGATGAGCATTATGGGGATGAGGTGCTGAAAAAGATCTATCCGAATGCGCTGAAAGTGGAGTAACCATGGTTTCCGGCAGACAATCCGGTGAAATTATGGTAGGATATACATATGAAAGAAAAAGGAGCGTGAATACAGATGACGATGCATAATCATGCCGAAGTCGGCGAAATTTCTGAGCGGATCGTCCTGGTAGGAGATCCGAACCGGGCGAAGTATATCGCGGAACATTATCTGGAAGATGCGGTGCTTGTGAATGATGTGCGGTGTGCGTACTGCTATACGGGAATGTTTGAGGGAGTACGGGTATCTGTGATGGCAGTCGGAATGGGCGGACCGTCCATGCTGATCTACGCCACGGAGCTCTGCAGGGATTATGGCTGTAAGATCCTGGTGCGGGCAGGTACCTCCGGCGGCTATCGGGACGATATGAAAAACTTCGATATCGTCCTGTCCCAGGCGGTCAGCACCACCAGCGGAATCAACGACAACATGTTCAACGGACATTTCTCACCGGTGGCAGATTTCGGGCTTTTGAGCACCGCGAAACGCATTGCGGATGAGGAACATCTCGTGACGTACGTGGGCGGAACGGTCTGCAACGACAGACTTTACCGCGACGAAAATTATAAGTCGAAGATGTGGAAGAAGTACGGCATGTTGTGCTCTGAACAGGAGGGCTGCGCATTTTATACGGCGGCAGCAGAGTTTGGATGCCGGGCTCTGATGATGGTGGGAATCACAACAGGAATCCGCTATGACGAGAACGGACAGGAGATCTTTGTGGACCTTCCAGAGCGGGAACATGCCCAGTCCATGGATGATCTGGTACGGCTGGCGCTTAAGGCGGCGGCACATGCGGAGTAGGGAGCGCTGAACAGGAAAGACCAGCTTATAGTAGGAGCGGATCCTGCTGGCTCAGAATGTTAAGGATCGTAATAGTGATAAGATGCAAAAAGAGGACACTGCACATTACATGCAGTGTCCTCTGAAGTTTATCAGCTTATAAAGCCAGATCAGTCAGACGATCAGATCTGCGGGCCAGCGGCAACGAGAGCCTTACCAGCTTCGTTACTCTCATATTTTGCAAAGTTCTTGACGAATCTGCCGGAGAGGTCTTTTGCCTTCTCTTCCCAGTCAGCAACGTTTGCGTATGTATCACGCGGGTCGAGGATCTTGGAGTCAACGCCCGGAAGCTCAGTCGGAACTTCGAAGTTGAAGTGCGGGATCTTCTTTGTCGGTGCGTTTAAGATATCGCCGTTTAAGATCGCGTCGATGATTCCACGGGTATCTTTGATGGAGATACGCTTGCCGGTTCCGTTCCAGCCTGTGTTAACGAGGTATGCCTTAGCGCCGCTCTTTTCCATCTTCTTAACAAGCTCTTCCGCGTATTTTGTCGGATGGAGCTCCAGGAATGCCTGACCGAAGCAAGCGGAGAAGGTCGGTGTCGGCTCTGTGATTCCGCGCTCTGTACCAGCAAGCTTTGCTGTGAAACCGGACAGGAAGTAGTACTTTGTCTGCTCCGGAGTCAGGATGGATACCGGAGGAAGTACACCGAATGCATCTGCGGAGAGGAAGATCACGTTCTTAGCTGCCGGACCTGCGGAGATCGGGCGAACGATATTTTTAATATGGTCGATCGGATAGGATACACGGGTGTTCTCGGTTACGCTCTTGTCAGCGAAGTCGATCACACCGTCTTTATCAAGTGTTACGTTCTCGAGAAGTGCATCGCGCTTGATCGCGTTGTAGATATCCGGCTCGGATTCTTTATCAAGGTTGATAACTTTAGCGTAGCAGCCGCCCTCGAAGTTGAATACTCCGTTGTCGTCCCAGCCGTGCTCGTCATCACCGATCAGGAGACGCTTCGGATCTGTGGAAAGAGTTGTCTTACCTGTTCCGGAAAGTCCGAAGAAGATCGCTGTGTTTTTGCCTTCCATATCTGTGTTAGCGGAGCAGTGCATAGATGCGATGCCCTTTAACGGAAGGTAGTAGTTCATCATGGAGAACATACCTTTCTTCATCTCTCCGCCGTACCAGGTGTTGATAATAACCTGCTCGCGGCTTGTGATATTGAAGACAACAGCTGTCTCGGAGTTTAAGCCGAGTTCCTTGTAGTTCTCAACTTTTGCCTTGGATGCGTTATACACAACGAAATCCGGCTCGAAGTTCTCAAGCTCTTCAGCAGTCGGCTTGATGAACATGTTCTTTACGAAGTGTGCCTGCCAAGCGACCTCAACGATAAAACGGATCGCCATGCGGGTGTCTTTGTTTGCGCCGCAGAATGCGTCGACAACGAAAAGTCTCTTGTTGGAGAGCTCTTTTAATGCGATATCTTTTACTGCCTTCCAGGTTTCCTGGGAAGCCGGATGGTTGTCGTTCTTATACTCGTCAGAAGTCCACCATACAGTATCTTTGGAATTTTCATCCACAACGATAAATTTATCTTTCGGTGAACGGCCGGTGTAGATACCGGTCATAACATTAACTGCTCCGAGTTCGCTGACCTGTCCTTTTTCGTAGCCTTCGAGTTCCGGTTTCATTTCCTCCTCGAATAACATCTCGTAAGACGGGTTGTAGACGATCTCTGTGGTTCCGGTGATGCCATACTTGCTTAAATCAATCTTTGCCATCGCTTATCTAACCTCTTTTCATAAATTTGGTCCCGACCGCAGTGGGGCAGGACTATCGTCTTGTACATGTTCAGGATTGAACAGGTACCATTACCTGGAAATTTTACAGGCAATAATGATATCTTTCACTTCCATTATACATGAAATTTGGACAAAATCAACAACAAAATGGCAGACTTTGTTAAAATAATATCATTCTTTTGCCGGATGCTGTTTTTCATACTGAAATTTTAAGAAAATAAAGTAAAGACATTATTTTCGAAGAAAAAGCAGAAATAGGAGGTTGACAAAATTAGATAGTTGTACTATCATCCAATTTAGATGATGGTACAACTATCTGGAGCAAAATTGTGTTAAAATTTGCATAGTGGTGAGACTGGACGGATATGAACGAGGGAGTCCGCCGGGATTTACGATATTGTAATTCTATGGAACAGGAATAAGATACGCAGATAGCGTGAAGCCGGGAGAGCAAAAGTAAAGCGATATTTGGAGGAGACTTTATGGACCAGACTGGAAGAAAGATCACAAAGATCGCCCGTGAGGTTGGAAAGTTCACGGTGCAGACCATGAAGGAAGAGGGGATCGGAACAGCAGAATTCGATTTTATCCATCTCGTGCGCCACAATCCGGGAATCACCCAGACGGAGGTACGGGAGAATCTTAAGATCGATAAGGGCGCTGCGGCGAGGCGGGCGGCAAGCCTGGAGGCAAAAGGGTATCTCGAGAGAAAGCCGAATCCGGCGGATGGAAGAAGCCAGCTGCTTTACGCGACAAAAAAGGCGGAGGCATTAAAGAATTCGAAGGCGAGTATCGAGGCGGTCTTTTATGAGTGGCTGCTGGCGGAGCTGCCGGAGGAGGAGAAAAACGCATTTTGTGAGACGCTCGACAAACTGTACTGGCGGTCGAAGAATGAGCGGAGAGCTGGATTTGTGGATGTAGCGGAGTTAGTGGAGAAGCATAAGGAAGAGAATATAGAGGGTGCAGATGAATAAAAAAAGATATAAAAAATAGAACTGTTTGAAGCTAGGATCTTGAAAGCGGCGGTGATAATAAAGAGAATGAGAAATTCTGGGTCTGGTGCAGAAAAAAGATATTTTTGAAGAAATTGCAGCAAAATTCAAGTCGAACGTCCGTGAGACTTGGCGCGTGATTCTGGTCAGCAAAGCTGACATATTCCATACAGAATCACTGCGCATCCTCGCGGAGCGTTTATCTCAGTCGGAGATTGGACTCCCACTGAGACAAATTTGCTATTACTCACCACCTAATGAGGTGGGAGTTTTCTCGACTGAGATAAAAACAGACACTCCAGAAGAAGCTGCTTCAGAGAGAAATCGGTAACTCGGAAAAGTTTATAAGACTTCAGGAAAGAACAGCAATGGAAAAGAAAAATTTTCGCCCAGATAAGATCATGATGTATTTCCGGGCAGAATGGAAGGTTCTGGCGTTGATCACAGTGTCGGGATTGATCTATAACCTGGGCCTCATGGCGGGGCCATGGTTTGAGGGAAAGATGGCGGGCTGCCTGATGCAGATCCTGACTGGGACGGAGCGTTTTCCGGCGATGCTCCGGCTGGCGCCCGCCTATGTGATCGTGATCGGAACGGTGCAGCTGGCGAGATATATCAAGCGGTTCTATGTGCGCCGGTTCGCCAACAATGTAAACCGGCGGATGAAGCGGATCCTGTACCGGACACTGATACATAAATCCCGTGTGGAGCTGGAAAAAGAGGGCGCCGGAAACGTCATCACGAAGGCGATCTCTGACGTGGATGACTGCGTGGAAGGTATGAGAAAGTTTACCACGGAGATCTTTGATACAGGTGTGGCGCTTTTCGGATATGTGTGCATGCTGCTCTATTACGACTGGAGATTGGCACTCTGTTCTATGATCTTTCCCCCTTTTTCCTATATTATAGCAGAGAAGATGAAACGGATCGTCCAGACAACGGGAGCAGCTTACAAGAAGCAGACCGGAAAGCTCAACGCGGTGACCCTGGATCGGATCACCAACGCCATTACATACCGTGTTTTCGGATGTGAGAAGGAGCGCGGAGAGAACTACGAGGTCCACTTAAAAGAGTATGAACAAGCAGCTGTGAAGGCGAATATCTGGAACGCGGCTCTGCCGCCGGTCTACAAGGTGATCGCCATGGCGGGAACTGTGATGATCCTGTATTTCGGTTCAGAAAATATCCTCGGAATGGGCTGGACGTCATGGGATGTGGCGGCATTTACCACATTCCTGGCATGTTACGCGAAGCTCTCCGATAAGTCCTCGAAGGCGGCGAAGCTCTTCAATGCGGTCCACAAGGCGCAGGTTTCCTGGAAGAGGATCCATCCGTACATGGAGCGGGCGTCTGAGGTTGTGGAGAAAGATGAGATCGCGGCGCAGAATGAAAACTACAATGCTGAAAGCTCCGACAAGGATGTGAAGAATGGACCGGGAGGCAGTGCGGTGCATAAATCCGGGCAGCAGTCAGAAAAGAACAGCGTCAAAGAAAACGTAGCCGTAGCTGATCATCTCACTTTCGCCTATCCGGGCAGTGCCCCGATCTTTAAGGAGATTTCCTTCACTGCGAAACCAGGTCAGATCGTCGGCATCACGGGTCCGGTGGCGTGCGGAAAATCTACACTGGGAAAGAGTTTTCTCTGCGAATATCCGTATGAGGGTCATCTGACTTACGGCGGCAGGGAGCTTTCTTCCTACACGGAAAATGAGCGGAGCCGGATCATCGGGTATCTTGGACATGATCCGGAGCTTCTGGGAGACAGCGTGGAAAACAACGTGCTCTTGGGGGATGATGACAACGTCTGGACATGGCTTAGGGCTGTATGCTTCGACGAAGAGGTCCGGGAGATGGAGGAGAAGGAGAAGACCGTTGTGGGAAACAGTGGCGTCCGTCTCTCGGGAGGGCAGGCGGCGCGTCTTGCGTTGGCGAGAACACTCTGCCATGGAAAGCCGGTGCTGGTTCTGGATGATCCGTTCTCGGCGCTCGACAGAAATACAGAAAAACAGGTATTTGAGCATGTGAAGGAGCTCTCGAAAGACAGGATCGTGTTCCTGATCTCCCACAGACTATACCTGTTCCCGGAGTTCGACCAGGTGATCTGGATGGACCAGAAGATGGGAACATGCAGCAGCCATGAGAGGTTGATGGCGGAAAATCCGCAGTACGCGGAGCTTTACAGGGCGCAGGTTTCGGAGAAAGATGAAAATATTCTGTCAAGTGAGAAAAAAGATCATCCTGACGGCGCACAGAAATATGAGGATATTGAATAGACAACGAAAAGAAGCGGAAATCGCGGGAATCCATCAGGGAGACCGCGTGAAAATTCTGGGGAGAGGAGATGGAAATCATGACTGCAAATAGACGTATCAGCGCGGCATCGATTATCGGAAATACCGTCGTGCGGGAAAAATGGCTTTCCATCGGAATCATTCTGACGGTGACGGGTGCCGTTGTCATTTCCCTGCTTCCGCCTCTCGTTCTCGGAAAGATCATTGACCGGATCGCCGGCGGAAATTTCCCGGGATTTTCCATGGCAGCGGAGTATTTTCTGCTGATCTTTTTGTCGGGGGCGCTGGAGTCCTTGAGAGAAAGTTTCCTGACTGTGTTTGGACAGAAGATGACCCATGCGTTCCGAAGCGAGCTTTCGAAGAAGCTTGTCCGGCTGAGCGCTGACACATTAAATAAGGAAGAGCCGGGTGCTGTGGTATCCAGGTTTGTGGGCGATGTAGATACCGTGGAGGCATTGTTTACCTCCGGAATCATCAGCATGTTCGCGGATGCCTGCAGAGTCATCAGTATCTTTGCGGTGATCTGGTTCCAGAACCGGGGACTTGCGCTGCTTCTTGTTGTATTGATTCCGGTGATCTTTGCGTTCACGAGAATCGTCCAGAAGCAGATGCTGACGGCGCAGTTAGAGAACCGCGCGGCAATGAGCCGTGTCACAAATCATGTTCCGGAGACAATCTGGTGTATCAGAACGATCCATACACTTGGAAAAGAGACGTATATGGAGAAAAGGTATGATGACTATATCGGGGAGAGCTATTCGGCGGTCGAGAAGACGAACTTTTACGACGCTGTTTACTCGCCGTTGATCCTGTTCCTGAATGCGGTGGCGGTGGCGATCATCATGCTGCTTGCGGCATCCGGAAACGCGAAGATCCTGGCATTGTTCGGCATGTCCGTGGGAAAATCTGTCGCAGTCATCAACTATATTTCCCAGGTATTCTCGCCGATCGAGAACCTCGGCATGGAGATCCAGACGATCCAGTCGGCGGTTGCGGGTGTTTACCGGATCAACGAGTTTCTGGCGAAGCCGGAGAGGGAGATGGTAGAAGAGAGAGCATTTGTGGATTCCAGACATACAGTTGGAAAGAATGGCGCTGTACAGGAATTAGAGAATACGCAGGGGAGAGCGGAGAATAGTTCCGGGGACACCAGTGCGGCAAGTATAGATTTATATGCAGTCAAGGTAAATGATAGCGGAATTTTCGAGAACACAGAACCATGCGTGGAGTTTAAGGATGTCACCTTCGGCTACGACGACCACATCGTTTTAAATGACATGAATTTCGCAATCTATCCGGGCGAGCAGGTAACGCTGACGGGACGTACCGGCGCCGGAAAGAGTACGATCTTTAAGCTGCTTTTGGGACTCTATCGCCCGAATTCCGGTGAGGCTCTGATTGAGGGCGAGGCGGCATATCGGCTCTCTGACAAGGAGAAAAGAAAGAAGTTCGGCTATGTGGAACAGTCCTTTCATATGGTTCCGGGCACGGTCCGCGACCAGATCACACTGTTTGACCCGGCGATCGGGGACGAGGCGGTGCAGGCGGCCGCGAAGCTCGTGGGACTCCATGGGACGATCGTGAGCCTGGATGATGGCTATGACACATTATGTAAACCGGAGATATTCTCCCAGGGTCAGTGGCAGCTCTTATCCATCGCGAGAGCCGTTGCCGGAAAACCTGGGATCCTGCTTCTCGATGAGATCACGGCGAACCTTGACGCGGAGACGGAGGAGATGGTGCTCCGGGCATTAAAGAGCGCGTCGGAAGGACGTACTGTTATCTCGATCTCCCACCGTGTTTACCAGAAGGACGGAACTGGGCGGCTCATTACCGTGTATGGATAGGGATTTTCTGAACTGAAAATCCCGTACAATACAGTTATGGCAGCGGATTTTGCCGATTTGGAATGCGAAGCATCGGCAAAATCGGTTACAGTTCATGTAAGCATGAACTGTAACACCAGATCAGGTATTTAGCGATTGGGAGCTGATTTATATTTACAAATGTTGACAGTGGGAATATAATAAGCCGAAGAAATCCTCGAGATTTTGTTTGACTGGAGGCGAAATCATGTCAATTTTATTTGCGATCGTATTTCTTGTCGTGATCTTTAAGTGCGTTGGTCTTGTGCTTGGCGTATGTGGAAAACTTCTCGGCGCGGTGCTGAGCTTGTTTGGATTTATCTTATCCATCGCTGTCGGAGCAATCGTATTCGGAATTTCCACGGCATTTGCATTGGTGCTGTTATGCATCGCGGCGGGATGGCTGTTGATCAAGCTGATATTTTAAAGATCGTGTGTTCAGAATGGACACAGAAAGTGTGAGACTCCGGGATGGTGATGCCGACCTGCAAAATCCGTCCCGGAGTCTTGACAAACATGGAAAAATCCATTAAAATCCATCATATATGCATATCAGACAGGCATTGAAGAGGGAAAGTAGATGAATGGCGGCATCCCAGAGAGGAAGCAGACGGTGAGAGCTTCCATGTGCGCGTTGTTGAACCGGCCTCGGAGCTTTGTGCGAGAGATGTGGAAAACGGCAGTGAAAACAGATTGCCGCAGTGAATGACTACATTGCTAAGTACAGCGTAGATCCGGCGTTAACGGATATCAGAGGAGAGTTCCCGTAAAGTGCGGGAGCTAATTTGGGTGGTAACGCCGGCTGTCGGTCCCTTTTGTGGACGACAGCCTTTTTTATGTAACAGGGAATTCCTTGGAATTTCCTGTTACATAAAAAGGCACTAATGTGCCAAGGCACATTCTTTTTCGTTTCCACGGGGAGTGCCCCGGAACGGAACAGGCGTCCTGCATCCTCAGAAATTTTAGATGTATGCAATCCAAGAATTCATATAAAGGAGAAAAGCAATGGCAAGAGAGAAGAAACTTGTGGAATCCATCACTTCTATGGAAGACGATTTCGCGCAGTGGTACACAGACGTTGTAAAAAAAGCAGAATTATGTGATTATGCAAGCGTAAAGGGCTGCATGGTCATCAAACCGGACGGATACGCGATCTGGGAGAACATCCAGCATGAACTGGACAAGCGCTTCAAAAAAGCAGGCGTAAAGAATGTTTACATGCCGTTATTCATCCCGGAGAGCTTACTTGATAAAGAGAAAGACCATGTAGAAGGCTTCGCACCGGAAGTTGCATGGGTAACACAGGGAGGTCTTGAGCCGCTTCAGGAGCGTCTCTGCGTCCGCCCGACATCCGAGACTCTGTTCTGTGATTTCTATCAGAAAGACATCCACTCCTACCGTGACCTTCCGAAGGTATACAACCAGTGGTGTTCCGTAGTAAGATGGGAGAAGACGACAAGACCGTTCCTCCGCTCCAGAGAGTTCTTATGGCAGGAGGGCCACACCGCACATGCGACAGCAGAGGAAGCTCAGGAGAGAACGATCCAGATGTTAAACCTCTATGCAGATTTCTGCGAGGATTTCCTTGCGATCCCGGTCGTTCGCGGACAGAAGACAGATAAAGAAAAATTCGCAGGTGCTGAGGCAACCTATACCATCGAGTCCTTAATGCATGATGGAAAGGCACTCCAGTCCGGAACCAGCCACAACTTCGGCGATGGTTTCGCAAAGGCTTTCGGCATCCAGTATTCCGATAAGGACAACCAGTTAAAATATGTTCACCAGACCTCCTGGGGTATGACGACCCGTATGATCGGTGCCATCATCATGGTACACGGTGACAACGAGGGTCTTGTACTTCCGCCGAACGTAGCTCCGACTCAGGTTGTGATCGTTCCGATCCGCCAGCAGCAGGAGGGCGTTCTTGAGAAGGCAAGAGAGGTCGAGGAGGTTCTCTCCAACTTCCGCGTAAAAGTTGATGATTCTGATAAGAGCCCGGGCTGGAAGTTCTCCGAGTCCGAGATGAGAGGAATCCCGGTCCGTGTAGAACTTGGACCGAAGGATATCGAGGCAGGTCAGGCTGTATTAGTACGCCGTGACACCCACGAGAAGATCAACGTTGCTTTAAGCGAGATCGCAGAGAAGGTGGATGAGCTCTTAAAGACGATCCAGCATGACATGTACGAGCGTGCGAAAGCACACCGTGACGCCCACACCTACGACGCACACAACATGGAAGAGATGAAGGATATCGCTGACAATAAGCCGGGCTTCATCCGTGCGATGTGGTGCGGCTGCCAGGAGTGCGAGGACAAGTTAAAGGAGCAGGTCGGCGTTACATCCAGATGTATGCCGTTCAAGCAGGAGAAGCTTGCTGAGACCTGCGTATGCTGCGGCAAACCGGCAACCAAGATGGTTTACTGGGGCAAAGCATATTAATGAAGCAATGGAATATCAGGGATCTGACGCTCGGAGGGCTGTTTACAGCCCTCATCGGCGTCGGAGCTTTTCTCAAGATCACGATCCCGGTACAGCCAGTGCCCATGCACTTTACGCTGCAGTTTTTCTTTGTGCTGCTTGCGGCCCTTTTGCTTGGATCAAAAAGGGCATTTGCCAGCGTGCTGACATATCTGGTGATCGGATTGTGTGGGATCCCGGTCTTTGCCACGGGCGGTGGTCCGGCGTATCTTTTAAAGCCTACATTCGGCTTTTTGATCGGATTTGCGGCGGCGGCCTATGTGACGGGACGTGTATATGAGATCAGGAAAAGTACATCTTTTTCCTGGCTTTTATTTTCTGCATTCTGGGGACTTCTCGCAGACTATGGCTGCGGGATGATCTATTTTTATGTGTGCAGCAATTTTGTCCTTGGCGTAAGCGTCGGATGGAAGGTCGTGTTTGTCAACTGCTTTCTTCTGACGGTCGGTGAGGATTTTATTTTATGTGTTCTGGCGGCAGTTTTGGCGAAACGGCTGATCCCAGTTCTTAAGAATCTGGGGAAATGATTACTAATTTATAAGGAGGAAACCGGACCGGTGAGAATTGAGATGCCCTATGAGGCGGAATGGATCATTGACAATATACGAAGCCATGGATACGAGGCATTTATCGTCGGAGGCTGTGTCCGGGACGCAGTCCTCGGGAGAATTCCGGGGGACTGGGACATTACAACCTCCGCAAAGCCGGAGCAGGTGAAGGAGATCTTCGGGAAAACCGTGGATACAGGCCTTAAGCATGGAACGGTGACGATCATTAAGCATGGAAGCGGCTATGAGGTCACCACATACCGGATCGACGGGGAATATCTGGACGGAAGACATCCGGAGACGGTTGAGTTTACGCCGGATCTCAGGGAAGATCTAAAGCGCCGGGACTTTACGATCAATGCCATGGCATACAGCCATGAGACGGGGATCGTGGATGAGTTTGAGGGCATGGAAGACCTGAAGCGCCGGGTGATCCGGTGCGTCGGCTGTGCGAAGGACCGGTTTACGGAGGACGCGCTGCGGATTCTCAGGGCAGTGCGGTTTGCGGCACAGCTGGACTTCGTGATCGAGGATGAGACGTACAAGGCCATTGCTGAGATCGCGCCGAACCTCGTCCATGTGAGCAAGGAGCGGATCCAGGTGGAACTCACGAAGCTTCTGCTGTCGGATCATCCGGAGAAGATCTGGATGGTGGATGAGACGGGAATTGCAGACTATGTGACATCCGGGTTCCCGGAGGTGTTTGAGAGGGAGCTGGAGAGAGAAAATTCGCATAATGCAGGGGAAAACGAAACTCCGGGGACATCTGGCTGTTTGGTGGACGGGGCTTCCAGAGATGCATTGAAAGAATGCTGGATCGGTCTCGCCGCGCTTCCGGCTGACAAATCCCATCGCTGGGCCGGTTTCCTGCGCCATATGACAGCGGAGCAGGCGGTGAAGATCCTTCGCGGATTAAAGCTTGACAATGATACTATTGGAAACGTAAAGAACATGATTACGGCATTCCAGGCACCGCTTGCGGTCGATAAGGTCGAGATCCGGAGACTTTTAAGCCGGGTGACGGAGTACCAGTTCCTCGGAGCCATGCAGCTAAAGAAGCTGGATGGAGATGAGACAGTTCCGGGGATCCTGCGGCTTTTTGAGGAGATCAAAGAGGCAGGAGACTGCGTGAGCCTGAAGCAGCTGGCGGTCAACGGAGGCGATCTTCTCGCAAAAGGTCTGGTAAAAGGGAAGCAGATCGGCGACGGGCTCATGTACCTTTTGAATCTGGTGCTTGAAAAACCAGAATTAAATAAAAAAGATATATTATTAGAGAAAATCAATCAATTTAAAGAGAAATAAAAATGTCAGTAGGGACATCTGCAGAGAATTTTGCAGGTGTCTTTTTGTAATAGGAAATTCCAAGGAATTCCCTATTACAAAAAAGGCACTAACGTGTCGATGATGCGCACTCGCGCGAAAATGCAGGTTGTTGCAAGCGGCCGCGCGAGGCGCGAAAATGTGCCAAGGCACATTTTTTTTATTTAACGGCGGGCAGCCAGAAAGCAGGAAAAACGTACAGGCAGTATTCTGGAAACAGGGGAATAATCCCCCCTTTCATTTCATATCTTGTGCAGAAGGAAATTCCGGCAGCAGGATGAGGGCCGGAATTGTTGTCGATGGAAAAGGTCAGAGCAGGATATGGGGGGATAGAATCGTGATCGACTGGAAGGAAGAGGCGGAGAAGACGTACGGATTTCGGGTGGATGTGCTGCGGAGAGGACGAGGATCCTGGATCCTTGAGACGGATCTGGGACTGCGGCTTTTAAAGGAATATCGTGGAAGTGTGAACCGCCTGGAGTTTGAGGAGGCGGTTTTGCAGTCTTTAGATGGAATGGAGACTCTGAAGGCGGACCAATATGTGAGAAATTCTGAGGGGGAGCTGTTGTCGACGGCGGAGGATGGGACCAGATATATCGTGAAGGAATGGTTCGCGGACCGGGAATGTGACCTGAAGGATGAAAGAGAGGTATTGTCGGCGGTGCGGGCATTGGCGCTTCTGCATCGGCAGTTCCGCATGATCAAACGGCAGGAAACGTGGAATATGAGATCCATGATCTCACTGCCGCTCTTTGAGGCCATGCGCCGCCACAACCGGGAGTTAAAGAAGGCGAGGACATTTATCCGCGGAAAGCGGAAGAAAAATGAATTTGAGCTCCGAGTGATCGGAAATTTTGAAATTTTCGCAGCCCAGGCCGTGGAAGCAGAGCGGGGCATGGAAAAGCTGTATGAGATTCACGGAAAAGAGATCGCAGATGGGTACGCGGTCTGCCATGGGGAGCCGGATTACCACCATATCCTGATCGGAAACGGGTACACGGCGGTGACGGAGTTCAACCAGATGCACCTGGGTGTCCAGATGGAGGACCTGTATTATTTCCTCAGGAAGATTATGGAGAAGCATGACTGGAATGAGCGGCTGGGGCGGCAGGTCATGGAGTCCTACGAACGGGTGATGCCGGTCTCGGAAGTGGAGCGGCAGGTGCTTTATTACCTGTTTTTATATCCGGAAAAGTATTGGAAACAGATCAATTTTTATTACAACGCCAACAAGGCCTGGGTGCCCGCGAAGAGTACGGAGAAGATCAGAAAGCTGGAGGCTCAGCAGGAGGCGAGGGAGAGCTTTATACAGACAGTTATTCAAGGCGTGTAAGGAAAAAGCTAGGAGATCGGAATTACGGATAAAGAGCAAAAGACTTGCGGAACCAGAGGATAGTGTGATAAGATATGGTATAAAAATGCGGCCGTGAGCGGAAAAATAGTACGGTCGGCAGCAAAGGAGGAAGTCCCATGAAATGTCCGTTTTGTGGTGCCCAGGATACAAAGGTCATCGACTCGCGTCCGGCTGATGATAACAGCTCGATCAGACGCCGACGTCAGTGCGAGGAGTGCGGAAAGCGCTTTACGACATATGAGAAATTAGAGACACTGCCGCTTATGATCATCAAGAAAGATGATTCCAGAGAACCGTACAATCGTGCGAAGATCGAAAACGGAATCCTTTTGTCATGTCATAAGCGTCCGGTCTCCTCGGACCAGATCACGAAGATGATCGACGAGATCGAGAAGCAGATCTTCAGCATGGAAGAGCGTGAGATCCCGTCCGTGACCATCGGCGAGCTTGTCATGAAAAAACTCAAGATGGTGGACGAGGTTGCATACGTCCGTTTCGCGTCTGTCTACAGGGAATTTAAGGATGTGAACGCGTTTATGGATGAATTGGCTAAGTTCTTAAATAATAAATAACAGCAAAAGAGGCGGTTTGGCTGTGTACCGGTCTGCAAAAGGGTCAATGAATGACGTTGTTCACCCGGATAAAAACAGGAGCAGGTATGGCTGAAGTGCTGAATTAAGGGTAATATTATGTTTGAAACATTCTATCCGGGGAACTATGTGGACAGCGCATACGAGATCCCGTACGAGAAACTTTATGAGAGAGGATACCGGGGAATCATCTTCGATGTGGACAATACCCTGGTTCCCCACGGGGCACCGGCGGACAAGCAGGCGATCGAGCTCTTTGAGCGGCTCCGCGCCATCGGCTTTTCCACCTGCATCCTTTCCAATAATAAGGAGCCGCGGGTATCACCTTTTGCGGACAAGGTGGGAAGTCCCTATATTTTTAAGGGTGGGAAACCGTCGAGAAAAGGCTACGAGCGGGCTATGGAGCGGATGAAAACGGACCGTGATACCACTTTTTTTGTCGGCGACCAGCTGTTTACGGACGTCTGGGGCGCAAACAGGACAGGCCTCTATTCGATCCTTGTAAAGCCTATCAATCCAAAAGAAGAGATCCAGATTGTCCTGAAACGGTATCTCGAGGCGGTAGTTCTCATGTTTTACAGGAAACGATTGAAAAAAACGGGGCGGACAGCCGGGGATTTTTGCAAAAAATAGTTGAAAACCGTTGGAGAATAGTATAGAATAGGATAGAATCAGCGATAAGCGTGAAATTTGAAATGAAATAATTGGAAACAGTTTTAAGGAGGATTATCATTTATGGTATCAGCAGGTGATTTCAGAAATGGCGTTACACTTGAAATCGATGGACAGGTTGTTCAGATCTTAGAGTTCCAGCACGTAAAACCGGGTAAGGGTGCTGCTTTCGTTAGAACAAAATTAAAAAACGTTATCAACGGCGGTGTAGTTGAGAGAACATTCCGTCCGACCGAGAAATTCCCGGCAGCAAGAATCGACCGCGTAGATATGCAGTATCTGTATGCAGACGGTGACCTTTACAACTTCATGGATGTTAACACATACGAGCAGATCGCATTATCCTCTGACGTTGTTGGTGATGCATTAAAGTTCGTTAAAGAGAACGAGACAGTTAAAGTCTGCTCCTACAACGGCAAGGTATTCTCTGTTGAGGCTCCGTTATTCGTAGAGCTCGAGATCACAGATACAGAGCCGGGCTTCAAGGGCGATACAGCTACAGGCGCAACAAAGCCGGCTACTCTTGAGACAGGCGCTCAGATCAACGTTCCGTTATTCGTTAACCAGGGTGACCGCGTTAAGATCGATACACGTACCGGTGAGTACCTTTCCAGAGCTTAATCCACGCAGTATTATAACCCCAGGAAACCTTATGTTTCCTGGGGTTTTCGTTCCATAAAACGCTGTAAAATATGCACAACTAGTAACAAACTAATAACACTGTGTTCATGAACGCTGCCGGCCCATATCCTGGCGGCTTTTTGTCATTGTTCACGGGTAGGAATTTTCTAAACTGAAAATTCCGTACAATATAGTGGTGGTAGTGGATTTTGCCGATTCGGAATGCGAAGCATCGGCAAAATCAGTTACTGTTTGCGCAAGGCGTGAACAGTAACGGCTTTTTTCATCTTCTTCACGAAAAATTGCGTAACCGGTTGCCAATTGGGTAAAATTTTCTTATAATGGAAAGCACAGAGAAAGGAAGTGAACACATAATGGAAGGTCGAAGTCATACGATGGAAGCAGACGCACACCCTGAACCGGTGGCAATAGGCATGACAGGGACGATCTGTTATGTGTATTGCCGAATTTAACTGTACAGGAGCTTGTGGACCGGCGCAGGGGAAATGCGGCGGCTGCAGGTGTCTTTGCTTCCATAATCGCGTGAAAAGATCAGCAAAATGCTGAGTGAAAACAACTGATTATGGGGGAAAAGAAAATGCCGAATGATGGAAATGAGACATTTGACATGGAGCATCTTCTGGAACTGGCGAAGGAGAAAAAGTACCGCCTGTTAAAGGAAGAGCTTGTGGAACTGAACGAGGTGGATATCGCGTCGTTCATCGAAGAACTGGATTCCGAGCGTACGGTCATCGTGTTCCGGATGCTGCCGAAGGCGCTGGCGACCGAAGTGTTTGCCGAGCTTCCGGTGGACAAGCAGAGCCACATTATCAACAGCATCACCGATAAGGAGCTTTCCGAGATCGTGGAAGAGCTTTATGTGGATGATGCCGTAGACCTGGTGGAGGAACTTCCGGCAACGGTGGTCCGCCGTGTTCTTCAGAACACGAAGCCGGAGACGAGAAAGCTGATCAACCAGTTTTTAAACTATCCGGAAAATACAGCCGGAAGTATCATGACGGCCGAGTATATCGGTTTGAAGAAAAACATGACGGTGGAACAGTGTTTCGCCTATATCCGTCACCATGCCGTGAATTCGGAGACGATCTACACCTGCTATGTGATGGACGAAAAGCGGATGCTGGACGGAGTTGTCACGGTGAAGGATCTTCTCCTTCAGCCCTATGAGCGTCTGGTGGGTGATATTATGGATACCCACGTTATTAAAGCTCAGACGACCGATGACCAGGAGCAGGTGGCGGACACGATGAACAAGTACGGTCTGCTCTCCATGCCGGTAGTTGACAGTGAGGACCGGCTTGTGGGGATCATCACCGTTGACGATGTCATGGAAGTCATGGAAGAGGAGGCCACCGAGGACTTCGAGAAGATGGCGGCGATGCTGCCGAGTGAAAAGCCCTATTTAAAGACCGGTGTCTTCACGTTGGCGAAAAACAGGATCCCGTGGCTTCTGATCTTAATGCTTTCCAGTACGATCACCGGCGGAATCCTCGTAAAATATGAGAATGCCTTTGCGGCGATCCCGCTTCTTGTAAGCTTTATCCCGATGCTTATGGATACCGGCGGGAACTCCGGAAGCCAGAGCAGCACCATGATCATCCGTGGTATGGCCATCGGCGATGTGGAGCCTTCGGATATTCTGAAGGTCGTGTGGAAGGAAGTACGGGTCGGCGTGATCGTTGGATTTGTCCTGGCGGTGGTAAACTTTATCCGTCTGATGATCCAGTATCCGGGCAATACGATGATCTGCGTGACGGTTGTGATCAGCCTGTTCTGTACGGTCATCGTTGCGAAGACGATCGGATGCACACTGCCGATCGGGGCGAAGGTCTTAAAGCTTGATCCGGCGATCATGGCGTCACCGATGATCACGACGATCGTGGATGCGGTGAGTCTGATGGTGTACTTTAATCTGGCTTGTCATTTATTAGATATGACGGTATAGAAAAAAAGAATGTCTGTCTGCGGAACTATCCGCGGATAAATATATATCAACAGGAGATATGGATTATGGAAAAAATCAGAACAAGATTTGCGCCGAGCCCGACCGGCCGGATGCATGTAGGTAATTTAAGAACAGCTCTTTACACATACCTGATCGCAAAGCATGAAGGAGGAGATTTCATTCTCCGTATTGAGGATACAGACCAGGAGCGTCACGTTGAGGGTGCTGAGGGAATCATCTACCGCACACTGGCAAAGACCGGCCTGATCCATGACGAGGGTCCGGACAAGGACGGAGGCTATGGTCCGTATGTCCAGAGTGAGCGCCAGAAAGCCGGAATCTACATGGAGTACGCGAAAAAGCTTGTAGAAAAAGGTGAGGCATATTACTGCTTCTGTACCCAGGAGCGCTTAAATTCATTAAAGAAGACCGTAAACGGTGAGGAGATCATGGTTTACGATAAGCACTGCCTGCATCTTACCAAAGAAGAGGTAGAGGCAAACTTAAAGGCAGGAAAGCCGTTTGTTATCCGCCAGAACAACCCGAAAGAGGGAACTACAACATTCCACGATGAGATCTACGGAGATATCACGGTAGATAACGCAGAGCTCGACGATATGGTTCTTATCAAATCCGACGGATACCCGACCTACAATTTCGCAAACGTTGTGGATGACCATCTGATGAAGATCACACACGTTGTCCGCGGAAACGAGTACCTTTCTTCCTCACCGAAGTACAACCGTCTATACGACGCATTCGGCTGGAAAGTTCCGGTATATGTACACTGCCCAACCATCACAAACGAGGAGCACAAGAAATTAAGCAAGAGAAGCGGACATTCCTCCTTCGAGGATCTTCTTGAGCAGGGCTTCTTGACAGAGGCGATCGTAAACTTCGTTGCCCTCTTAGGATGGTCCCCGACAGACAACCAGGAGTTCTTTACTCTTGAGGAGCTTGTAAAAGCGTTCGACTACCACAATATGAGCAAGTCCCCGGCTGTCTTCGATATGACAAAGCTTCGCTGGATGAACGGCGAGTACATCAAGAAGATGGATGATGAGAAGTTCTTCGAGCTTGCAAAGCCGTACCTTGAGGCTGCGATCAAGAAGCCGTTAGACTTAAAGAAGATCGCCGGAATGGTGAAGACAAGAATCGAGACACTGTGCGATATCGCGGATCAGGTCGACTTCTTCGAGGAGATGCCGGAGTACAGCGCGGACATGTATGTTCATAAGAAGATGAAGACAACAAAGGAGAACTCCTTAGAGACATTAAAGGAGGTTCTTCCGATCCTTGAGGCACAGGAGGTCTACAGCAACGACGATCTGTTTGAGACCCTGTCCAAATATGTTGCCGATAAGGGCGTAAAGACTGGTTTCGTTATGTGGCCGATCCGCACAGCAGTATCTGGAAAACAGATGACACCGGCAGGCGCTACCGAGATCATGGAGATCATCGGAAAAGAGGAGTCCCTGGCACGTATCAGGAAGGGAATTGAGTTGTTGGAGGCTGCTGAGTAATTTGCAAATCGCGTAGCGGTGAGATGACTGAACAGTCGCAAAACCGCAATACGATCATGCGGCGGACCGGACAGAAACAGAAAGAAACCTGACCGGAATGGATAAATATGGATTTTAATAAAGCACAGATGACGTCCTTGGAGCACCGGGATGGACCGATGATGGTCTTAGCGGGTCCGGGGTCCGGAAAGACGACAGTAATTACACACAGAATCAAGAGACTGCTGGAGGCGGGCGTTGACCCCTCCGGCATTCTTGTCATTACGTTCACGAAAGCGGCGGCCGCGGAGATGAAGGAGCGGTTTCTCAGACTGGCGCGGGAGGAAGATGAAAAGCGGAGAAAGGCGGGGAAGAAGGATGATCACCTGCCGAAAAACGGATGGAGTCTGCACAGGCCGGAAAAAAGCCAACAGAGTGCAGCCGAGGCCAGGCAGCGCGCGCAGGGAGCCGGAAATTCTTTGGAAGCCGCGGGCAGCCGTGTGAGTTTCGGAACCTTCCATTCCGTCTTTTACCACATCTTAAAGTGGGCGTACCGCTTTCCCGCCGGAAATGTGATCAGCGGGGAGGAAAAGCGGCAGTATTTTAAAAAGTTTCTCGATGAGTCCGGGATGGAGGTGGAGGACGAGGCGGAGTTTATCTCCTCCATCATCAACGAGATCAGCTACGTGAAGGGCGAGCGCCTTGACTTAAAATATTACTATTCCCAGAACTGCCCGGAAGAGTGGTTCAAGAAGCTCTATGACGGGTACGATGATATGCTGAAGCAGACTGGAAAGATCGATTTCGACGATATGCTCGTCATGTGCCATGAACTGTTCACGGAGCGGAAGGACATTCTGGCTGCCTGGCAGAAAAAATTCAAGTATATTCTGGTGGACGAATTCCAGGACATCAATCTTTTGCAGTACCAGGTGGTGCGGATGTTAGCGCTGCCGGAAAATAACTTCTTTATCGTCGGGGATGATGACCAGTCCATCTATCGGTTCCGCGGGGCGAAGCCGGAGATCATGCTGGGATTTGAGAAGGATTTTCCGGGGACGAAGAGAGTTCTTCTTGGAACAAACTACCGGTCCACAAAGGAGATCGTGGAGACTTCGCTGAAGCTTATCGGGCACAATAAGGTTCGCTTTGAGAAGAAACTGGAGCCGTTCCGGGGATCCGGGCGGCCGGTGGATTTCAGGGTCTTTGACAATCCGGGACATGAGATGGACACGGTGGCCCAGAGTATCCGGGCGTACCATGACGCCGGGTACATGTGGAACGAGATCGCGGTGCTGTTCCGCACCGGAGCGAACTCCGGGCTGATGGCGGAGCGGCTCATGGGATACAATATTCCCTTTCAGCTCCGGGATGTGATCCCAAACCTCTATAGCCACTGGATCGCGAAGGACCTCTTTGCCTACATGGAGATCGCGGCGGGCAGCAGGAAACGGTCGGATTTCTACCGGATCATGAACCGTCCGAACCGGTATTTCAGCAGGGACGCCTTTGATACGCCGACGGTGTCCTTCGACCGGTTAAAGTCCTTTTATCAGGACAGGGACTGGATGGAGGACCGGATATGCGACCTGGAGGCGGATCTCAGGACCATGTCGAGACTGAAGCCTGTGGCAGCGGTGAACTATATCCGCAAGGTCATCGGATATGACGATTATCTCAGGTCCTACGCGGAGTTCCGGAGAATGAAACCGGAGGAACTTTTCGAGACAGCGGACAAGCTGGCGGAGAGTGCGGCGGAGTTTGAGACCTTCGAGGCCTGGAAGGAACATGCGGTGCGGTACGAGGAAGAGCTGAAAAAGCAGAATCTCGAAGAGACCAGGGAAGCGAAAGACCGGGTGACACTGTCCACGATGCACAGCGCGAAGGGGCTGGAATATCCGGTGGTGTTCGTGGTGGATGTGAATGAGGGGATCGTTCCGCATCACAAGGCGGGACTCCCGGCGGATATCGAGGAAGAGCGGCGGCTGTTTTATGTGGCCCTGACCCGAGCAAAGGACCGGCTCCATGTGGCGGCGGTGCGGGAGCGGTATCACAGGAAGACGGATGTTTCGCGGTTTATCGGGGAAGCAGGTTTGTAGAGGATTCAGAGAGGAGCCAGAGTCATTGCGGCTTAGGCCGCCGGAAAGGCACCATAGCAGAGAACAGTTCTTTCCTGCTGTGAATGCATGAAGAATGGAGGAGACAAATGGGACTTGTCCATATTTACTGTGGTGACGGAAAAGGAAAGACCAGCGCAGCGATAGGGCTTGCGGTCCGGGCAGCGGGCAGCGGTAGGCGTGTCGTGATCGCGCGGTTTTTAAAGACAGATAACTCCGGGGAAGTGGAGATCTTAAAGAGACTTCCGGAGGTGACACTGATCCCGTGCCGGAAGAACTTTGGCTTTGTCCGGTCCATGGATGAGGAGACGAAAAAAGAGTGCGCGGATTATAACAGAAATCTGTTTTTGGAGGCGGCAGAGCTGGCGAAAACTGCGGATCTCGTGGTCTTTGACGAGATCATGGCGGCGGTGAACTACGGGATGGTACTGGAAAAGGACATCCTGGATTTTCTGGAAAACCGGCCGAAAAAGGGCGAGCCGGATGGACTGGAAATCGTCCTTACGGGGCGGAACCCGTCGGAGTCGCTACTTGGGGCGGCGGACTATGTGTCGGAGATCTGCAAGAGAAAGCATCCGTTTGACAAGGGAATCATGGCACGACGCGGAATAGAATACTGATGTTACAGTGCGCGGACATGGAGTGCCTGTGTACTGTAACTGGATTTAGGTAATTCTTTCTATTGATTTTATGGATGTTTACTGGTATTCTATAAAAAACAGCGGCCGCAGATAAAACGGTTGTCAATTAACGGCACACGGCCGGAAATGAGAGGAATGTTGAGGTTATGGCAAAGGAAAAAAATATGAATCAGGACGCAGCAAACGATGAGGAGATGACTGTCACTCTGACACTGGATGATGGAACAGATTTAGAGTGCGTGGTTCTTACGATCTTCGAGGCGGCAGATAAGGAATATATTGCGCTTCTCCCGTTAGATGGCAATGAGGCTGAGGACGGAGAGGTCTACTTATACCGCTACTCAGAGGATGCAGAGGGCAACCCGGATATCCAGAATATCGAGAGCGATGAGGAGTACGAGATCGTTGCGGACGCTTTCGACGAGTTCCTTGATACAGCAGAGTACGATGAAATCGTAAGCGAGGAAGACTTAGACGATTAAGCCGGGAGCAAAATAGTGTTTTCAGACCGGGTCTGTCAACAGAGCAGCGGAAAATGGAGATATGTTTCCGACAGGAAAACTGGTTCGGAGACAAAGATAAAAAGCATAGATGGAGTCAAAAAAATACAACAAAGAAAAAAGCCTGCCAAGGTTAGTTAATCCCTGGCAGGCTTTATTTGACATCTAGGCGGTGTGGTCAAAGATTTCTCCTGAGACCATCCGTGTGATATTCGATATTCATATACTTTACGAGCGGTTCCCCAATGCTCACACATGGATGTGATACTGTAATACTTTTCACCAAGGTGGTCGTAACATACAATACCACCATGTCTATTTGTCTACAAAAACCAATAAACTATTGTAACAATCATAAGGAAGATACCATATAGCCATATTATTATTTCTGTAATAGAAAGAAGTTGCTTAAGGTGTAGACATTTAGGACAGAATACGGAGTAGTGATTTCTCTATTGACATGAGGAGGGCGTATGATAGGCTGCCTTGCCTGTGGCAAACGTCCCTTGGACTGGGGGCCGTTTTGCTGATGCGTCATGCGCCCGAGAGGCTCGTGTCAATAGGGACAGATAATAAAAAACAGAGTATACTCTGTTTTTATTTGCTGCAGGGGATTTTGCATGTAACTGTGGGTACAGAACAGTCATGGATCTATTTCCTGACAGGGAAGGGATATTCAGCTGCGTGATTATATCACAGAAAATGGCGAAGTGTTTGCTTACAATAAGATCATAAACAAAGGTATAACCAAACAAAGCAAGGAGGTATTTTGAATGAGATTAAAGGATAAAGTTGCGATCATTACAGGCGGAAGCCGGGGCATTGGCTATGCTACCGCTGATAAATTTTTGAAGGAAGGAGCTGCCGTTATTGTAACAGCAAGTACGCAGGGATCAGCAGATCGTGCAGTGACAAAGCTGAAAGAAAAATATCCGGATGCCATCGTCGATGGAATCAGTCCCGATCTGGCCAGTCTTGAATCTGTCAGAAAGGCTTTTAAAGAAGTAACCGGAAAATACGGATGCGTGGATATTCTGGTAAATAATGCGGGGATTTCGGAAAGCACCCCGTTTATGGAGTATACAGAGGAGACATATGATAAGGTCATGGATCTGAATGTAAAAGGAGTTTTTACGGCTACCCGTGCAGCAGCAGAATGCATGGTGGCAAGAGGTGAGGGTGTCATTCTTTCCACTTCCTCCATGGTCAGTATTTCCGGACAGCCAAGCGGATTTGCCTATCCGGCATCAAAATTTGCAGTAAACGGCTTCACGATATCTTTGGCAAGAGAGCTGGGACCTAAAGGTATTCGTGTGAATGCAGTTGCTCCCGGTATCACCGAAACGGATATGATGAAGGCTGTGCCAAGGGAGGTCATTGAACCCATGATTGAAAGAATCCCGCTTCGTCGTCTGGGACAGCCGGAAGATATTGCCAATGCATTTGTATTTCTTGCTTCCGATGAAGCAAGCTATATCACCGGCGTGATACTGAGTGTGGATGGCATGGCAAGAAGTTAAGACAATGTAAGAATGGTGATGTCATCACCGAATATAAATGGATTTCAGGCTATCATAGAGTCATCAAAACAAAAGACAAAGGAGGAATGTAACATGTCTGCGATCAATATCAGTACCAATAATTTTCAGAAAGAAGTAATGAATTCCGATAAACCCGTCCTGCTGGATTTCTGGGCGCCCTGGTGCGGACCCTGCCGTATGGTAGTTCCGATCATAGAGGAGATTGCAGAGGAACGGTCTGATATCAAAGTGGGTAAGATCAATGTGGATGAGCAGCCGGAGCTTGCTGACAGGCTGCGGAAGGACATGATTTGAGTAGAGCACTTAGCGAGGTTATTTCGAGCTTAGTGCGAACCATACAAGTTCACTTGGCAAACCGAAGGTGAGTCTAGTGAAGCTTGTTCAGGAGTGGGCAGGCTCCTTTTGCGAAGTAAAACTTCAGCTTACAGAGCAATCACGAGCTTAAACCAGCCGCCTTCTGTGGAAAAATTATAAAAGGCATTATGCTTTTCACAGAAAGCCATGATGGAGCGTGTACCAGTTCCGTGACCTGTTCTGGTTGAGGTTGGGAGTCCGTTTCTTCCCAAGGTGATCTGTCCTTTATAGGGGTTTGCAATCTCAAACATAAAGGCAGGCCTGCAGATACAGCGGATAATAATTTTTCTCTCATTTTCAGGAAGCTCTGTACATGCTTTGGTGGCATTTTCCAGGGCATTGGCAAAACAGATGGAAAGCTCGGCGGAATCAATAGGGAGGCTTTCCGGAATCGCAAGATGGTGCTCTATGGTAATGCCAAAATTCCGGGCCCGCTCAAGATAAGCAGTGAGAGTAGCATTTAATATGGGATCACTGCAGTAGTGAGTGGGAGTGCTAATCCGGTTCAGCTCAGTTGATTCGGATACAAGATCAAGGATGGCCTTAGAATTTCCTTCTTTAGCAAGAGCAGCGATACCGGACAGCATCTTGTGAGTATCCTGCCAGATGAGCGTTACTTCTTTGGCGTTCCGTTTCGTATCATCAACATGTTTTTTAATGCCCTGTATCTGGATTTCCAGAATCTCACGGTTCTGTTCATCCATCTGATACTGATACTGTGTCCGCAGATATTGGAAAACAGCATAATAAATGATGGCGATGACAGCACCTGAGAGGTAGAACAGAAGTGGAAAAGCCGGGTTTTGTGTGTAATGGACCGGATAGAGTGCAAGCGTCATCACAAAGAGGAAAAAGGCGATAGGGATCAATGCGAGAATTCCAAAGCCCCGGGTGTTCATCCCGGTTATATCCGGAAAAGCTCTTCTCAGAACAAAAAATTCCAAGACAATCGCAGCAAGATAGGCAGACAGAAGAAGTATTGCATTTGACAGCAGCGTGCCTTTAAACAGTGTGTTGAGCAGTGTTACACTGATCAGAAGGTAGAGTGAGAGCAGGAGCTGAGACAGGCATTTGAAGACATGCCTTGAGACGGTGGTGTCTGCAGTCATATAGATCATGATCACACCCGGCAGAGAAATAGTAAGGATAACGATTCTGAGAAAAGACAGAAATCCCCAAAAATGCATGAAAAAAAAGGTGAACACAATTGCATAAATGGCATATCCGCCTAAAAAAAGCAGATTCCTTTTATAGTTTTTTCTCATCGGAGATGTGGCAACTACCATGCCGAGCGTGCCAAATATAGCGACAAAGATACGGTAGATCTGGTAAGCCGTATTATCATCAAAAATCATAGTATTCCTCCATTTTGAACATTATCATAATGTGACCATAATCTTAAACCAGCCGTTTTCAGTCGTAAAGGTGTAAAAGGCATCATATTTTTTGCAGAATGCCACGATAGAACGGATATGGGCTTCCATACCGCCCTCCGGTAAATGTGGAAGACCATTTCTGTCAAAGGTTATCCTGTCCGGCTGAGGATTCTCAATCTCAAACATCAGCTTAGGTTTCCCAATGCATTTAAAAATAATTTTTCGTTTCTCCTTTGGCAGCTTTTCACAGCATTCGATGGCATTTCCAAGCACATTGGCAAAGCAGATGGCAAGTCCGGCAGAGTCAACCGGAAGAATATCCGGGATAGTGACGGAGATTTGAAGCAGGATACCGGATTCCTCTGCGGATTTAAAATAAGAATAAAGTGTTGCATTCAAAAGGGCATCTGTGCAGTAATGGAAGGCTTCAGGCATATCAGGCTTCTGGTATGCGTTGTCGGTAAAGTCAAGGATCGCCTGCATATCTCCGCTCTCAGCAAGAGATGCGATTGTGGAAAGTATGTGCCGGGTGTCGTGCCGGATGATTTTTGTCTGCGTTGCAAGCTTTTCCATGTCGGCAGCCTCTCTTTGTATATTTTGTACCTGCAGCTCAAGAATTTTTCTGTTCTGATCTATTTCCTGCCTGTGATACTGCATAGAAAGAAATACGCCGATCGCAGTGTAAAGAATGACGATGACGGCACCGAGCAGATAGATCATTACGACACTTGTGGGACGTTTAGTATAATGCTCCGGATAAAAAGCAAGTGCTACGGCAAGGAGGATCAGAGCACAGGGAATCAGGGAAAGGATTCCCCAGCCTTTCCTGATCTCTGTGATAAAATCCAGATAGATGCGGCGGATGAAATGAAAATCAAACAGGATGACAAGCAGATAGGCGAGCAGACGCATCAGGATATCTGAGAGCTCCGTTCCGTGCAGCGCAGTATTTATGAGTGTGATGGTGCCTGCGATATATAAAGAAACAAGTATGTGTGTTGCACGGATGAATACAAGCCGTGGAAATGGCTCGTCAGACATATTATGCAGCAGAAGGATGGCGGGACAGGATATTGTCAGGAGAAATACCCGCAGCAAATGCTGGTAGCTGAAAAAACAGATGATCGCATAGGATGAAATTATGACATAAATGAAGTAGGAAGCAAAAATGATGATACTTATGGGCTTCTCCTTCACATAGCGGAACTTCGTGGTGGAGCCCATCATGCCTAAGGTACCTGTGAAGGTGATCATAACTTTTAAGATCAAAAAAATAATATTTTCCTCAAAAAGCATAGTATCTGCCTCCATTCAGCCAAAAGTCCGCCCACTCCTTCTTGACTGTTTCGTACATACGGCGGGGAACCGGAACACGAAGCTCCCCGGTCAGCAGCAGATCTGATCTTGTAACCTCTGTGACATGGAATAAATTGACGACAAAGGAGGAACCTACCAGAAGCATTCGTTTGTGCGAAAGCAGCTCAGACACAGCATTTTGGAAAGAACAGTTGAAGCTGGTGCTGTGTATCACAGTATTATCTGTCAGATGATAATCGATATGTTTATCTATGCGCTCTGCATACCGTATGTCGGCGATGGGGATCATACGGATACTGTCCGTGGTCTTTATGGCAACGGTCTTTTGCATGATCTGTGAAAAAGAGCGGTAAGCCTTGTCAAGGCTTTGGAAAAATAGTTCGCTCTCGACAGGCTTTAACAGATAATCAAAGGCATCTACCCGGTAAGAATCAAGCGCAAAGTCGGGGGAGGTGGTGAGGTAGATCAGGAATCCCGTATCATCACGCGTTCTCAGGGCAGCACCAAGCTCAATACCATTCATTTCCGGCATAATACAGTCCAGGATATAGAGGTCAAAGCAACCATGTTCATCTACATGGTTGATAAGCTCTTTTCCTGATGCAAAAGAAGATAAGGAAAGAGTCCGGTCAGAATGTATCTGTTTATATTGTCTGATAAGCTCCCTGACCGTTTCATGGTTCGTTATTTCATCATCACATAAAGCAATCTGCAAGGCTTGCTCCCCCTCCCGGTTTATTTTCTGAATAGTTACCAGTATATATAAAAGCTTGTAAAACGCCTGTTCCGGACGCATGAAACAGGCGTGGTCATTATCTGCGATTACATCTATAGTGTAGCAAAGAAGGCAGGAAGAGTCAACGAAACGGGGGGTGACCAAATCCGAACAAAAAGCTGCCAAATCCGCAATGATGACCATAACAAAAAGTAATTCCGATATACTTTAGCTGAAAAGACAGAAAAAGCTTTTAGAAGATAAAATGGGAAGGAGAGCATTATGAAGATACATAAGCTTAAGGCCGGAGAAAAAGCTACTCGTATCACAGCACTGGTTCTGACAGCAGCACTGATATTTACAAGCATTGATCTTGCCGTGTTTGCAGCTGCCAATGAAGGAATAAAAACACAGGAAGTGATCACGGGCTTTGGAGAGTTGGATGAATCGGTCGCAGTGCAGCTTTTGCCGGTCGGTGCACAGGAAAGTGAAATCGTATTTCCTGATACCCTTACTGTAATGTTGGAAACAAACAGTGTGGAGGAGTCCACCGGGGATGTAACGCAGGAGACAGAAGCTTCTGCGAAAGAGAACACAGAAGCTGAAGAAATCCAGACACCGGAGAAAGATACAGAGCATGGGGGAAGCACAGCTTCAGGAGAAAGCACAGACACCGGAGAAAGTATGGACTCGGGAGAAAGCACAGACACCGGGGAAAGTATAGCTTCGAAAGAAAGCACAGACACCGGAGAAAGTATGGACTCGGGAGAAAGCACAGACACCGGGGAAAGCACAGCTTCAGGAGAAAGCACAGACACCGGGGAAAGTATAGCTTCAGGAGAAAGCACAGACACCGGGGAAAGTATAGCTTCGAAAGAAAACGCAGGAACGGAAGAAGATGCGGCAGAGGAAGAACAACCGACAGAGGAAGAACAACCGACAGAGGAAGAAACGCTCCCCCCTGTAAAAAGCACGCAGGAGACTTCCATTCATGTGACATGGGAAAACAACACAGAGGACAGCTTTGACTCTTCCGCATTGGGAAATCATTATGTTTATATTCCGGTTATTCCGGAAGAATACAGGCTGGCGGATGGTGTCAGCCTTCCGCAGATCAGTGTGACAATTGCAGTTAAGGGAGGACAGGGGCTTGCAGAACTGCTTGCATTGTTAGAGAAGCTGCCGGATCCCCTTACCTATCTCTCCACAGGCGTAGAAAATAAGGAGATAATTGATCCGGAGCAGCTTACCGAGGCGCGGGAGAAGCTGGATGCATGGCTTGCAGAAAATAAAACAGAGGATACAGAGAATAAAGAAACATTTTCCGGGGAAGAGGAGGAGCGTCTTACGGAGCTTATCAAGCGTCTGGAGGGCCTTGAGCATATACGTGATACGGAGACGGACTGCATAGATCTCAAATGTCCGTATCATTATCCGGAGCTGATACAGCAGCGGATGGCGGAGGATGAGCTGCCGGAGCTTCTGACACTGAAGGATCTGGTGGAGGACTATGGAGTAGAGCCGCCGGAAGAGAATGCCTTGCCTGCTGCTGCCTGGGATATAGACCTGCCCTTGCGGGCACCTGCCAAGGCACCGGCTCTTACACCACATCCACAGACACTGATGGTTACGACAGATAATGAGAACAACAGTCATACGGGAAAGGCAGATGGCGACATTGATGTAAGTATGGGTATTTCAGACAAAAAACATCCCATCGAGCTGGCTTTTACTCTGGACGAGCTTCCGACCCAGAGTGCCTATCTGGCGGTGAAGGCTTATGATGTGGATGAGGATTACGGTGAGACAGATTACGTGTACCTCAATGATGACATATATCTGCCGATGGATCAGACCAATCAATCTGGTAAAAATTATAATAAAGAGACAATCGGGTATCTGTCAGGCACGGACAATACGTGGAATACGACTATATTGGAGATACCCCTTGAAAAATTAAAAAAGGGAAAAAATGTCGTATCTGTAACGGTGGCACCGCCGGGCTGGATTGTAAGAATAGACTGGATGCAGCTTGTGCTGGACGGTGGTGCAGCAGATCCTGACATTGAAAAATTTTCCCTGGAGCTTCAGGACACATCCACAAAAGGTAAAACGGTTACCGTACAGTCTCTTGTGACAATCCGGCAGAAAGGAAAGAAAGAATATGCGACAGAGTATACACTGACACAGACAGAGACAGGCAATGCGCTGGATGCCTGTTTTGGTAAGGCAAAGTCACAGGAGCAGATTGCTTTGAGCATGCCCCTGAACTCGCCTGGCGGTGTATACAAGATCACCGGAATTCTCAAGGATCCTGAGACAGAAGAAATCAAGGCAACAGACAGCTTCAGCTTTTATTTTAATCAGGGTGTAGGTCTTGGCCCGAAGGTCAGTCATACGCTGTCACCGGACACACTCACCAATCGTGATGTGACGATAACGGTAAAGGCTGAGGATATGCCGAAGCTGGAAATCACGGATGTAAAGGTTACAGCTGGTACAACGATGAAGGCGACAGAAAACAAAAAATACACCTTTACGATAACCTATAAGTTAAAAGGCCGTGAGAAGTCCTTCCTTTATCCGGTATGGGTGGATAATATCGACAAGACGGCACCGGTGCTCACCTATACGCCGGTCATTGTGGTGGAGGAAGAGCAGCAGGAGACGGTGGAGAAGCTGTTTGGTGAGGCACTCTCTGTAGCGGATAACCACAGGCTTGCCGAGAAGCCTTTGACTTATACCATACCAAAGGATATCGCAGCTCTTCCAGGGAAAAAGACAATCAAGGTAACAGCATCCGATGACGCAGGAAATACGACCACTCAGAATTGTGTAATCACGGTGACTGCAAAGCCATTGGAACTAAAGCTTGGCACACTTTCCGCAGCGGCAGGAAGCAAGGACAGCTTCAATCTGAAAGCGGTTCTGGCACATACCGGTGGGGATACGATTAAGGAAACCGGCTTTGTATGGGGCGTGATGCCTGCTCCAACGGTGGAGCTTCATAACGGAAGTATCAAAACCGCACAGGTCATTATAACAAAAAATGGAAATCTGACTGCAAAAGCTACAGGTCTGAATGCTGGCGTGGAATACTATGCGCGGGCGTATGCGAAGGTTACGGCTGACGGCAAAGAGAAGGTGTATTACAGTGAAGCGGGAAAATTCGGCTTCGGGATTCCACAGTATGGTACATTCTCTGTGAGCAGTGTATCAGGTAGTAATGGCAAAGCAACCTTTACGATCACAAGAAGTAATGGAACGGATAAATATCAGGTGGTATATTACCGCACGGTAAATGGCTCAGCGGTGGGTGGCACGCATTTTACCCATGAGGTGGGGGCTGTCTACTTTGCGGAGGGAGAAACGTCAAAGACTGTGACAGTGACGGAGCTTGGTGTGACAGAGCCTTATCAGAGTAAGGCGGGAACAAAGTATTCCAATGCCGACAGAACCTATTCGCTGGAGCTCTACCGTGTGGGGGTGGGCGGCGGAACGATTGACCAGGCGCACCGCTCGATGTTGCGGACAATGCCGAAAGACAACAGCTATACCGTGGACCGGTCGGTTTACACAACAGAAAAAACATTCACGCATGTCGCTGAGACATCCGGGAAAAACGGAAACCGGATTGCGGATACAAAACAAAATCAGGGTGGAAAAAGGACCAATGTGAGTTTTCTTAAAAACCGCTACAACGATACAAACTATAATACCAGCAGTTCTTTTTCCGGCTATTATACGGATGCACGGCAACAGGAGTATCTAAGATCCACAGCCGGCGGATGGTATTACCGGTATGTGCTGAGGGCATATGAAGACATTGACGGCTATGAACATGCCTATCTGGGAACCGAACCATTAGAAGACAAAAATTATGATATAGGGAGTGAAAACGCAGCTGTCGCAGGAGTAAAGGGGCAGCTTTGGGCCTGTAATTTTCTGCAGCCGGCAGGAAAATCAGTCGGAACCTATTATTTTCCTGATAAAAGAACGGGTGGAGGGGAAGGATCCTATTATCCCAAAAACAGCCACGGTACGGCGTATATTTACAATGATAAAATCTGGGTGAAGCTTGGGGTGGATCAGACCTGCTACGCCTATTTCGGTGCCACTGGTGCGGATACCGATGTATGGTATGTGGACGGTCTGCAAAGCTTTGTGATGGTCAATGACGAGAAGGAGCCGGCGCTCCTTGGGGTTGCACCGATGGCAAAAGGCACCTATCTTCCGGGAGATCCGATCACGGTAGCACTCGTCTTTGATGAGATTGTCGACAGTCAGAATAGCAGCTTAAGCAGCAGCCTTACGATTTCTACGAATGTGGGAACTCTGTCCTATGCCGGTGGTGCGGACACGAATGTGCTCTATTTTACAGGTAAGGTATCCTCTGCTGTCAGCTTAAATAGTGATGACGCACTGAAGGTCAACAGCATCAGCAATCTTGGCAGCATTAAGGACATGTGCAATCTATCCGGTACGAGCCAGACCTTTTCGGGTGGCAATACCAATATCAATGTGAATGCCACGAAACCGGTACTGACCGTCAGGGCGGATACCAGTGGCAGTCTGCCTCGTCATAAGGCAACGATCACAGCCACAGGAGCAGCCTCCATTCAGTATGCATGGACGAAGGATACTAAACTGCCAGGCTATGGCTGGCAGACCACTACAAGTGGTACGCAGCTCACAGAGAGCAGAGGAATCGCAGGACAGACACAGACCTGGTATCTGCATGTGCTTGCGACTGCAGCATCGGGCGCATCGACCCATCAGTATCAGAAATTTACCTTTATGAATCCTGCAATCACGGATGTGTCAGTGAGGGCTGGCGGCGCGACATCTTCAGTGGATGCAGCCAATGTGTGGAAGTCCGGTAAATATATCGTGGTGCAGTATGCGGGCGCCCAGAGTACAGGGACAACGCTTACCTTTGACGGACCAAAGAAGGAAGTGAAAGGCATTACATCCTCCAATGGCTCAGCCAGTCTGTATGTCACAGAAAATGGAAGCTATACCGTCACGCTGACGGATTCCTATGGGAATGTGATATCCAAGACCATTGAGGTGCGAAAAATAGATCGTAAAAAACCGACCGTGACGCTTCGCAGCGGCAGCAGTACCGGAGCGGACACGGTATACAATGAGCTGACCATTGCCGTACTGCCGGAGGACACCGGTGGCAGTGGTCTGGCAAAGGTGGAGTATGCATGGACAAATACGGCAGGGACACCTTCTGCATGGACGCCACTGTCTGCGGCTGCAGATGGCAGCTATCAGGCGGAGTATGCCGCAACAGAGACATCAAAGACCGCAAAGTATCTTCATGTAAGGGTGACAGACAATGCAGGCAATGTATCGGAAACCGTGAAGTCGGGACCTTATTATGTGATAAAGAAGGCAGTGGGAGCAGCCCTTCCTTCTATTACAGTAACGGGAAATCCGTCTTTGTGGACAAAAAGTGCCACACTTACATGGAAAGCTGCACCGGGAAGCGGCACAGGTGCGGGAGCACTTGCGTTTGTCTACACGCCGAAGGGTATCGTGACTGAGAATATGACCGGCGGAAGCTGTACTGTGACGAAAAACGGTGTCTATGAATTTATGGTGATGGATAAATTCGGGAACTCTGCGGCAAAAGAGGTGCTTGTGACCAGAATCGACAATGAGGCACCGAAACTGGAAGCTCTTACAGCTGCAGACAGCAAGCCGGGAACAATACGGCTGACAGGTGTTACAGATGACAATACGGCTGTTTATGATGGGAAGGGAAACATTACAGGATATAGTGGCAGCGGCATCAAGACCAGAGAGTACAGGATGCATGGAGATAGCAGATGGACAACCTTCACCGGAGACAGCTTGACCGTAACGAAAAACGGAAGCTATGTGGTAAGGCTTACGGACAATGCGGAAAATGTCAGTGAAGAATACCGTGTGGAAATCACAGGTATGGATACGACCGCACCAACAGTCAGCTGTACAGTCAATGGAACACTTAATGGAACAAGTGGATGGTATCTGGATTCCGATGTTTCAGTAAAGCTTACATTTACGGATATGGCAGGAACCGAGGGAGGCACACCCAGCGGCATTCAGAGTGCAGCGTATCAATGGGTGACAGATACTTCCCAAAAACCGGTCACAGGAATGGTCAATCTTGACGCAGCCGCGGTTGCAGCGGGTGAGTATACGATTTCTTTGTCAGACTATTATGGAACCTGTTATTTATATTATAAGGTGACAGACCGGAAAGGAAATATACGGGATGGTTTTTCAGAGCAGATAAAAAAGGATAATGTCCATAGTCTGGAATTTACCGGACTAAACAAGGCACAGCCCTTGTCCGCAGGACTGCCCATGCGTGTTTCACTTACCTATGGACCATCAGGAGGAAAGCTTACCGGAACGGCACAGACGGAGATACTGGCAGAGCTACCGGCCTATCAGGGAATCTACCGTTTCTCAGAACTGAAAAAGACACAGGCGGTCTATACGGTAAAAAGCACCGGCACAAAGCAGATCCGATATTATAAGAAGGCATACAGTGACAGCACCGCCTGTGAGCAAAAGACCTTTTATGTCAGACAGATCACCTTTGACAGTCGGGGTGGAAGCAGCGTGGAGCCGCAGCTGATATGGACGACCTACAATGGTCTTATTCCGGGGACGGCTGTGCAGTGCGCGGTCACGAAGCCGCAGGAACCTGTCCGTGAGGGATATACCTTCGGCGGATGGTATGAGGATGCGGAATGTACAGACAGCCGGAAATTTGATTTTGATACCCAGTCGCAGGTTATGGCGGACACAACGCTTTTTGCAAAGTGGATACCGAATTCCTATCATGTGAATTATACGCTGTCCCTGCCGGATGGCAGCGTTTATGAGCCGGAAGACAGTTATAAAACCTATGTCCATGGACAGGAGCTCACAATGCCGGTTCCATCACAGGAAGGATATGAGTTCTGTGGCTGGTATGACAATGCCGGTTATACAGGAACAGCTTATACAAAGATCGGGGCAGCGGAATGTGGAGACAAAATCTGCTATGGTTATTTTAAGGATATACAAAAGCCAGAGCTTGCCGCGGCAGTAGAGAGTGATGTCAGCCCGAATACAAAGGGCTGGTATAGTACGGATCAGATCCGCATTGTTCTGTCATATTCCGATAATAAGGGAGTCAAAAGCCTGTATGGTAAGGTGGATGATGGTGAGTATGAAGAGATTAATGGTGTTATTGCAGGAGGGGGGACAACCCTAACAAAGGATTATGCCTGTGTCGAGGGATGGCACACCTACACCTTCAAGGCAGTGGATGCAGCAGGAAATGAAACGGTGACAGAAGCACTGACCGTAAAGCTTGATACGATAAAGCCGGTGATGGGTGAAGCAGCCTTCAATGAGGGATATAAAAATCTCTGGAACTGGCTGATCCGAAAAGACAGTCTTGAAATTACGGTACCTGTCGAAGAGGCGGGAAGTGGAATAGAGAGTGTAGATTACGAGCTGATACCGGAAGATAGCAGTATTACAGCAGGCCGGGCATCGGTAAAAAAGGCTTCAGGAGAGAACAGTGCCGGTTATACGGAGGTAATCTATGTCAACCCGGACTTTAAGGGAAAAATCAAGATCGCTGCAAAGGATCATGCAGGAAATATTTCGGATACGAAGATGATAGGTACGGACGGCAGCGGCATCCATGGTATTATCGTGGAGGACCATGCACCGGAGATCACATTTTCTGTAAATGGCAGTGAAAGTCCGGCAGAAGAATATGAGAAAGCCCCGACAGTCGTTGTGACGGTAAAGGATGATAAGGAGAATGTTATTTCCGCTGGACTGGCTTCGGTAGCTTATCAGATCGGAAACAGTGCAGAACATGTATTACAGGAGGATTTTACCACAGGCATTAGAACAGAGGTCAAATTCAGCATACCCAAAGAGAAGCTTCCGGCAGCCGGTGCGGACATTACCGTGAAAGCTGTGGATAATGCCGGAAACCGGGCAGAAAAGAAAATCACGGTAAGGATACATACTCACAGAGCAGTTCTGGTGAAGGCTGTAGAGCCAACCTGTCTTGCAGAGGGAAACATAGCCTATTATGTCTGTGCCTGTGGAAGACGGTATGCAGACAGCAGTTGTACGACAGAAATTACATCGCAGGATGTGGTACTGCCGGCAAAAGGCCATACAGAAGCCATAGATCCGGCCAAAGAAGCTACCTGTACGCAGACAGGACGAACACAAGGCAGTCATTGCAGTGTCTGTGGGGTGGTGATCAAGGCTCAGACAGTGACACCAGCGCTGGGACATCATTATAGTGGGGATTACGCTTACGATGCAGACGGACATTGGAGAGTATGCAGCCGATGTGCTGCATTGGAAGAAAAGCATAGCCATGCATATGACGATGATAAGGATGCCATCTGCAATGTCTGTGGCTTTGAACGGACGATAAAGAATCCGGAACCGGAGAAACCGGGAGGTGGTGGAACAGAAACACCATTACCAACAGTACAGCCGGAAAAACCGGAAAATACCCCGGAGAACAAACCGGAAAATACTCCGGAAAACAAGCCGGAGAACACTCCGGAGAACAAACCGGAGAACAAACCAGAGAACAAACCGGAAAACAAGCCGGAAAACAAACCGGGGAACACTCTGGAGAACAAACCGGAGAACAAGCCGGAGAACAAACCGGAGAACAAGCCGGAAAACAAACCGGGGGACAAGCCGGAAAATACTCCGGAAAACAAACCGGAGAACAAACCGGAGAACAAACCGGAGAACAAACCGGAGAACAAACCGGAGAACAAACCGGAAAACAAGCCGGATGAACAACCGGACATAAGAGATGGCGTAGATGTACCGGAGATGACAGAGGATGGCAAGGCAAACACATCGGGTGAAGCTGTGCCAACGGGAAATGTGCAAGGCATGGCGGACGCAAGTACGGCCTTGGATTATGGAGATGGTACAGTCATTGTAACGGTTGTCTGTGAGGAACAGGAGTATACGGCAGGAGTGTCTGATACTGCTGCGGTGGTGAATGCAGTACTGACACCGGCACAGCTAAAAAGTGTAGCTGCTGGAGAAAACATAGAAATCCGGGTAGAGGTGAAGGATATTTCCGGCAATGTACCAAGGAAGGATAAGAGTGTGATTGAGAACGGTATAAAAGAGTACCGTAAGGAGATACCTGATCTGACACTTGGAATGTATGTCGATATCTCTCTGTTCGTTAAAATAGGAGAAGCTGACTGGAATGCCGTTACAGGAACGGTAGAACCGGTCGAGGTAGTGATCGGTATTCCGCAGAAGATGCAAAGCATTGACAGGGAGTTTTTCATTATCCGTTCCCACGAAGGGGAATATACCCTTTTAACGGATATGGATGATGCACCGGATACAGTAACGATCCATACAGACAGATTCTCTGCTTATGCCATTGCGTACAAGCAGGTGAGCCGGACACCACAAGCCGGTAAATGCAGTCTATGCCACATTTGTCCGACTTTCCTTGGCATCTGTTATTTTGTGTGGCTGATACTTATTATGGCAGTGCTTTTGATTGTCTTTAGAGTGATACGAAGAAACAGAAATGTGAGAGAAAACCAGAAGCCGTAATAGAAAATGGATTGTGGAAGTATACATTGGTTGTATGTGTAGTGCTGCAATAAAGTAGAAAATAAGTGACTTTATTGCAGCACATTTGATGATATCCCATGAAAGGGCATAAAAGTGAAATTACTATTGAAAAAAAGAGCTTGTTGTGGTACACTCTATAAGTTGTATTGGGCTCATTTTTTCAGAAAGGAGCTCAATATGGGAAAAGATTTAAAAGGTAGGGAGCTAGGCACTGGCCTTGCTCAAAGAAAAGATGGTCGGTATACCGCTCGCTTTGTTACCCGAACGGGGTATAGAAAGCAATCTTACTTTGACACGCTTACGCAAGCACGTAACTGGCTACAAGACGCGCAATATAATGACAAGCGCAAAAGCATTGTAGCACCGTTCGATATGGTTGCAAAAGATATCGTAAGTAGCAATGCTGAATTGGCTGCATGAAATGATATGACGGTGGATGGGTTCTTTGAGTTTTGGATGAATCATCTTATTCCTGATTTACGTAGCAACACAAAGCGAAATTATCGGGATCGTTACATCCATAATATTCAGCCTGTCGTTGGAAAGTTGAAAGTTGGAGATGTGCGTCCTTTTCATTGCAAAAAGGTTTTGCTTGATATGGAAGAGGATTATTCACCTTCTACTGTCGTTCAAACGTATATTGCGATGGGAACTTTGTTTAAGGCGGCGCGTGAAAATGGTGTAATTAATAAGCATCCTATGGATGGTGTGAAATGCCCAACAGCGCGCAAGAGTATGTCGGATATCAAGGTTCTTACTGTTGAGGAACAGACCAAGCTTTTAGAAGTGGTAAAGAGGTCTCGTAATTATGACCAATATGTTTTGCTTCTGCAGACAGGTTTACGAACAATAGAGCGCCAGATACCACCCAAAACACTGCAGCGTCTTCTTGGTCACGCTTCATTGCAGGTTACGATGGACACTTATGTTCATGTAACTGAGAATACGAAAATTGAAGCTATTAAGCAGTTTGAGAAAAATGAACCTGAATCATTAAAAATGGTGCAATGGTGTAAAACATTTCATCAGAATGGTGTAAAAATGGTGTAAAACCTCGCTGCATTACACTAAAAATCCCATAAATACGGGCAAGGAGGATATATTATGAAACTAGGCATTGTCGGCCTGCCGAACGTAGGTAAAAGTACATTATTCAACTCTTTGACAAAGGCGGGCGCTGAATCCGCAAACTATCCGTTCTGTACCATCGACCCGAATGTGGGCGTTGTTCCGGTACCGGATTTCCGTTTGAAACTCTTATCCGATCTTTACAATTCCGAGAAGATCACACCGGCTGTGATCGAGTTCGTAGATATCGCAGGTCTCGTAAAGGGCGCGTCCAAAGGTGAGGGTCTTGGAAACCAGTTCCTGGCAAATATTCGTGAGGTAGACGCTATCGTTCACGTTGTCCGCTGCTTCGAGGACCCGAACGTGATTCATGTAGACGGAAGCGTTGATCCGCTTCGCGACATCGAGACCATCAACTTAGAGCTGATCTTCTCCGATATCGAGGTCATCGACCGCCGGATCGCGAAGATGGGCAAGGGCGCAGCTTCCAACAAGGCACTTGCGAAAGAATTAAATATCTTAAAGGCTGTGAAGGAACACCTCGAGAACGGCAATCTTGCAAAGAGCTTTGAGTGTGAGGACGATGAGGAGCAGGCATTTGTTGCTTCCTTAGATCTCCTTACCTGGAAACCGGTGATCTTCGCTGCGAACGTCGGTGAGGATGATCTTGCCGATGACGGCGCTTCCAATCCGCATGTACAGGCTGTCCGCAAGTTCGCTTCTGAGAACGACAGCGAAGTGTTTGTTGTGTGCGCGCAGATCGAGGAGGAGATCTCCGAGTTAGATGACGATGAGAAAAAGATGTTCTTAGATGACCTTGGTTTAAAGGAGTCCGGACTTGACAAGCTGATCGCGGCAAGCTACCGTCTCCTCGGTCTTATCAGCTACCTGACAGCAGGAGAGAAGGAGACACGTGCATGGACCATCAAGGTCGGCACAAAAGCACCGCAGGCAGCAGGAAAGATCCACACCGATTTCGAGCGCGGATTTATCAAGGCAGAGGTTGTAAACTACAAGGATCTCTTAGACTGCGGTTCCTACAACGGAGCGAAGGAAAAAGGACTTGTCCGCATGGAAGGTAAGGACTACGTGATGAAGGACGGAGATGTCGTTCTTTTCCGGTTCAATGTATAATTTCTCCTGAAGATCTGATAGAATAAGGAATATAAAAGTCATGGAGTGTATCAGTTAAACACCATTCCATGGCTTTTCTTTTGTTTTAGGACAGCTTCCTGACGGTTCCTGTTTGCGCAAGACGTGAACGGCAGTTCATGTCGAATAAACACGAGGACTGTCAAGCGAATCTGTTTGCTTTTTGCCGCTTTTCGGAGTAAAATAAAATTCACCAAAGAAAAAAGGAGAACAGAATCAATGTCAGGAGCAGATGTAAGCTTCGTTCACCTGGGGATCTCGATTCCCCACATGGTGAAGAGCTTTTCAATCGGAGGAATATCCTTTGCGTACTACGGACTGATCATCGGGATCGGCATGATCTTAGGACTCTGTGTTGCCCAGTCCGATGCGAAGCGCAGGGGACAGAATCCGGATATTTACCTTGATTTCGCACTTTACGGAATTATCTTTTCCATCATCGGAGCGCGGATCTACTATGTTTTCTTCCAGTGGGCCTACTACAAGGACCACCTGATGGAGATCGTGAACTTGAGGAAAGGCGGACTTGCGATCTACGGCGGAGTGATCGCCGGAATCCTGACGCTGCTTGTCTTTACAAAGAAACGCCACCTTTCCTTTTTGTCCATGGCAGACAGCGCATGCCTTGGACTTATAACCGGACAAATGATCGGACGATGGGGTAACTTTATCAACTGCGAGGCCTTCGGCCGCTACACAGACTGCCTGTTTGCCATGCGGATCAGACGTAGCATTGTGAATGAGAGCATGATCTCACAAAATCTCCTTGACCATCTGATCCTGGACAATGGAATCGAGTACATTCAGGTCCATCCGACGTTCCTCTACGAGTCCCTCTGGAACTTCGGTCTCCTGATGTTCATGCTCTGGTTCCGCAAGCGGAAAACGTTCACAGGGGAAATGCTTTGTATCTATCTGACCGGGTATGGAATCGGAAGAGCGTGGATTGAAGGATTGAGAACGGATTCTCTCCTGATACCGGGTACCCAGATCGCGGTATCCCAGGCATTGTCTGTTGTGCTGGCGACCGTCTCTCTTGTGATCCTTATTTACAACAGGAGAAAGGCTTTCGTCCAGGGAAAGGAAGCAAACTGATATGGAGAGCAGGGAAGAATTGGTAAATCAGATCGAGGAGGCGAGAAAACGATTGAACGGAAGTATTGATGGAAAGGAGTCCTACGATCTGATCTACCGATACAGTGTGGAACTTGACCGGCTGATCGAACAGTATATGGACGCGGGATACTAAGGGGGCCACAGTACATAAAAATCGAATATACTCCAGATAAAATGCGGAAAAGCTGCCTGAAAGGTGGCTTTTTCGCGTTTTATAGGAAGATTTCCATAAAATGGCACCTTGTTTGTTACTGTACACGGGTAGGAATTTTCTGAACTGAAAATTCCGTACAATACAGTGGTGGTAGTGGATTTTGCCGATTCGGAATGCGAAGCATCGGCATAATCAGTTACTGTTTGCGCAAGGCGTGAACAGTGACCCTTGTTTTGTACATGAAAAAATGAAAAATTCCTTGCTATTTTAAAGTAAATGTACTAAGATTACATTAGAAGTGGTGGAAAGTGGATAAAAGTGGTTTAAAATGGTGGATCAGTGGATTACGATGGACCACATAATCACAGGAGTGAGTAATGTTCATTGGAGAGTACAGTCATACAATCGATGCAAAAGGCCGTCTGATTGTCCCTTCCAAATTCCGTGAGCAGCTGGGCGATGAGTTCGTTGTTACAAAGGGATTGGATGGGTGTCTCTTCGTGTACGAAAATTCTGAGTGGAAATCTTTTGAGGAAAAGCTCCACGCGCTTCCTCTTACGAATGCTAATGCCAGAAAGTTTTCGAGATTTTTCCTGGCTGGTGCCTGTGCCTGTGAGGTGGACAGGCAGGGAAGGATCCTGATCCCTTCTGTTTTAAGAGAATTCGCGAAGCTGGAAAAAGACGTCGTCTTAGTCGGCGTCGGAAGCCGGATTGAGATCTGGAACAAGGCGGTCTGGAACGAGAAGAATGTCTACGATGACATGGAAGAAATTGCAGAAAATATGGAAGGTCTTGGCATATGATTTTTGAACATAAATCAGTCCTGCTGATGGAAACCGTCGACAGCCTGAATGTAAAACCGGATGGGATCTACGTGGACGGGACTTTAGGCGGCGGCGGACATGCATACGAAGTATCCCGGCGACTCGGCGAAAAGGGCCGCCTGATCGGAATCGATCAGGACGCGGACGCGATCGCGGCGGCGACAGAACGTCTTCTCCCATTTAAAGATAAAGTAACGATCGTGAGAAGCAACTACAAGAATATCCGGGAAGTGCTCTTTAACCTTGGAATTGAAAAGGTGGATGGCATTTATCTGGATCTTGGTGTGTCTTCATACCAGCTGGATACGGCGGACCGTGGATTCTCTTACAGAGAGGATGCCCCGCTGGATATGAGAATGGATCAGAGAAACGACAAGACCGCGGCGGATATCGTAAACGGCTACAGCGAGATGGAGCTGTATAGAATTATCCGCGATTACGGCGAGGATCGTTTCGCAAAGAATATCGCGAAGCACATCGTCAGAGAGAGGGAGATCCACCCAATCGAGACGACACTGCAGCTCGCAGAGATCATCCGCGGCGCGATCCCGGCAAAGATCCGTGCTGAGGGCGGACATCCGGCAAAACGGACATTTCAGGCGATCCGCATTGAATTAAACCACGAGCTGGATGTGTTAAACGATTCCATCGACACAATGATCGACCTCTTAAATCCGGGTGGACGTTTATCGATCATTACGTTCCACTCTCTGGAGGACCGCATCGTGAAGACGAGATTCCGCACAAATGAAAATCCGTGTATCTGCCCTCCGGATTTCCCGGTATGCGTATGCGGAAGAAAGAGCAAAGGCCGCGTTGTGACGAGAAAACCGATCGTTCCATCAGATGAGGAACTGGAAGAGAACAGAAGATCAAAGAGTTCGAAACTGAGGGTGTTCGAGAGAAGCTGAGAGCCCCCAAGTACAGAAAAAGCAGAAAGTTTATGGTAAATGTTCAGCAGGTCTGCATGTTCCTGAAATCGACAACAGGGGAACATGAGCAGAACGGCACTGGACTGTTGCATATATATTAGAAAGGAAGTGATGGTATGGCAGCAAGGAGACGGAAAAGAGCCCCGCAGACCGAAGAATATGTAGAGGGAAATACTGTCCGTAAAGTCGAGCGTGTTCCCCGGTACGAGGAGCAGGAAAGAGGACATCAGCAGAAGCGGAATGTATCCCATACCGTTACAGTTCGGAGAAATCAGGAAAAAGCGCTTCAGATGAATCTTTTTTCCGTATTGTTGCTGACAGTGGCGGTGATTTGCACACTGTATATCTGTGTGAGCTATTTAAAGCTTCAGTCTTCCGTCACAGCGAGACTCAATCATATTGAGAGTCTGGAGGAGAGTATTGAAAAACTGAAAGGGGATAACGACGCTCTTCTCACAAGGATCAACACGTCGGTGGACCTGGATTATGTGTATAAGGTAGCGACTGAGGAACTGGGAATGGTTTATGCCAATAAGGACCAGGTTCGCTTATACAATAAGACGGAAAGCGAGTATGTAAGACAGTATGAAGACATCCCGGAACGGTAATAATAAGAAAGTTTTTACCATGAGTATGAAAGAAAAGCTGGCGGTTACGGTTCTCGTAACGACGCTGGCTTTGTTTGGTCTTGTCGTTGTTTTATACCGGATGATCAAGGATAAAAACGAGGACTACACCCAGATCGTATTGAACCAGCATTCCTCCTACGACAGCCGGACGATCCCGTACCGCCGCGGCGATATCGTGGACAGGAACGGAACATATCTGGCTACCAGTGAGAAGGTCTACAACCTGATCCTTGATCCGAACCAGATCAACCAGGATAAAGAGAACTACCTGGAACCGACGGTGTCCGCACTCTGTGAGGTATTCGGATACGACAGGGCAGATATTCTGGCGACGATCTCCGCCAATGAAAATTCCTACTATGTGCCTTATGAGAAACAGATCTCCGCAGACAAGAAGGAAGAATTTGAGACAAAAAAGAAAGAGCTGAATGATGCCTACGCGAAGTCAAAGGAAGACAGTGGAAAGAAGATCAAGGGCGTCTGGTTTGAGGATGAGTACCGGAGATTTTATCCGTATAATACCCTGGCCTGCAACGTGGTGGGATTCTCCTACGATAACGGAAAGCAGGGAAGTGGCGGAATTGAGCAGTATTACAATGACCAGCTCACCGGAACAAACGGAAGAGAGTATGGATACCTGGATGACGAGTCCAACATGGAGAAGGTCATTAAATCCGCTGAGAACGGAAATACCATCGTCTCCACCATCGATGTGAATATCCAGAGGATCGTGGAAAAGTATATCGACGAATGGATGGGCGGGATCGGAAGCAAGACGGCGGCTGTTATCGCCATGGACCCGAGAAACGGTGAGATCCTTGCCATGTCCTCCAACCGCAGATTTGATCTGAATAATCCGAGAGACTTAAGCTATGCTTACTCTCAGGATGAGATATCGGCTATGACGGATGAGGGCAGGATGGATGCCTGGAACCAGATGTGGAGAAACTTCTGCGTAAACGATACCTACGAGCCGGGTTCCCCGGCGAAGCCGATGACAGTTGCGGCGGGGCTTGAGGAAGGCGTCATCAGTCAGAATGATACATTTCTCTGCGACGGCGGACAGGATGTTGGCGGCTACAGGATCAAATGTTCCAATATCTATGGACACGGAATCCTGACGTTGGAGCAGTCCTTAATGAAATCCTGCAACGATGCTATGATGCAGATCGCGGCGAAACTCGGAGTACAGCGGTTTGCAAAATATCAGAAATTATTCGGCATGGGTCAGAAGACCGGAATCGATCTTCCGGGAGAGGCATATGGACTGATCTACAATGCGGACAATATGGGCCCGACAGACCTTGCGGTAAACTCCTTCGGACAGAGCTATAACAGCACGATGATCCAGATGGCGGCGGCATTCGCCTCTGTCATCAACGGCGGTTCCTACTATGAGCCCCATGTGGTAAAGCAGATCTTAAATGATCAGGGTTCTGTTGTGAAGAAAATAGAGCCGAATCTGGTGCGGGAGACGGTTTCCCAGTCCACCAGCGACTTTATCAGGCATGCGCTGTTTATGACCGTTGACGATGAGGAAGGAACCGGTAAGGCGGGACGGGTTGCCGGATACAAGGTCGGCGGAAAGACGGGAACGGCGGAGAAGCTTCCGCGTTCCGCGCACAACTATCTCGTATCCTTCTGTGGATTTGCGCCGGCGGATGACCCGCAGCTTCTTATGTACGTGGTCATCGATACCCCGAATCTTCCGGGCAAAGAGCAGGCGCACAGCACTTTCGCCACAGAGGTCTTTCAGAAGATCATGGCGGAAGCGCTTCCATACTTAAATGTATTCCCGGATACGGATACGATGACGGAGGACGCAAGTCTTGCGGATCAGAACGAGGGAATCGCAAACAACAACGAGGGCGGACTGGAGCCTGGAACCGGAGAGACCGGGGCGGAGACTGAGGCACCGACGGATGCGGAAGGAAATGTGATCCAGACGGAGCCTGCGCCGGAGGAAGAAGTGATCCCGTATGATGACGGTCTTGGACTTCCGGATGATATACCGTCTGACGGATCGGAATCTGCGGCGGGGAGTGCGGGCGAAGCCCAGAGCATGGAATCAGTCCAGGAGACTGAGACCATGGAAAATGGAGCAGAGGAGACAACGCAGGCCGCGCAGTAATTTGCTGACGGTTGAGCCATGTGGTAATTTATATTTGTGCAGAAAAATGTGCTGCAAGCTTGCTTGCATAAGCGTTTTCCTGCACAAATTAGTATATAGGGTAACTGTTGCCATGCATCTGGAAAAAACTGCCGGTGGCAGGTTCTGCAGGTGAGGGTGCTGAACAATTACATATGGGAAATAATAGGAGAAGATCATGAACAGAGAGATGGATATGGCGGAGGTTTCCGACGGAAAACTCTATGGCCTGGATGATATGGTGAAGGCGGACTGCGCAGGGTGTGAGGGCTGCCATGCCTGCTGTACCGGGATGGGAACCTCAGTGGTTCTCGATCCCTTTGACGCGTACCGCATGACGGTGGGGACAGGGAAGACCTTTGAGGCGCTTCTCGCGGGACCATTGGAATTGAATGTGGTGGACGGGATCATTCTCCCGAACCTCAAGATGGCGGGGGAGGAGGAGGCCTGTTCCTTTTTAGACCAGAATGGACGCTGCAGGATCCATGCGTACCGCCCAGGGATCTGCCGGCTGTTTCCGCTTGGAAGAATTTATGGGGACGGCGGTTTTAAGTATTTTTTGCAGGTCTACGAGTGCGCGAAGGAGACCAGGGCCAAGGTAAAGGTTAAAAAATGGATCGATATGCCGGAGCCGAAGCGTTATGACGAGTTTGTCTGTACCTGGCATTATTTTTTAAAGGATCTGGAGCAGGTGATCGGGAAAGACACGTCAGGTCAGGCAGCGAAGACCGTGAGTCTTTATCTGATCAAACAGTTTTATCTTCTCCCTTATAATAAGGAAGAGGAGTTTTACCCGCAGTTTGACGAGAGAATGACCGGAGCTAAGAGAGCACTGGCGGGCTTCCTTGCAATGTAAGAGTTCACAGCAACGATCCGTGATTGATTTTTATGGATTTTCGTGCATGAGAAAATGAGAAGTCCCGTATATTAATTACCAAGACTTTTGAGATAAAGGTTTTGGAATGACGGAATTTCTGACACATCACAGAAAGAAGCTTTTTATCGTTTTTCTGATCTCGGCGCTTCTGATGGTGGGGCTGTGCGCCCAGCTGGGATTCCTGATGATCGCGAGGTCGGACCACTACAGCAAGATGGCGGATGAGCTCCACAAGAGGGAGCGGACCATCAAGGCTGCCAGAGGCGAGATTGTGGACCGGAACGGCACTGTGATCGCCGCGAACCGGACGGTCTGCACCGTGTCCGTGATCCACAATCAGGTGACGGAGCCGGAGAAGGTGATCCGGGAGCTGGTGCGGATCCTGGAGCTTCCGGAGCCGGAGGTCCGGAAAAAGGTAGAAAAGTGGTCTTCCAGGGAGATCATCCGGACAAATGTGGAGAAGTCGGTGGGGGACCAGATCATGAATCTCGGACTCTCCGGCGTGAAGGTCGATGAGGATTATAAGAGATATTATCCTTACGGAAGTCTCGCATCAAAGGTCCTGGGATTCACCGGAGCGGACAATCAGGGGATCATCGGCCTGGAGGTCAAGTACGAGAGGTACTTAAAGGGCAGGGACGGTCTGATACTGACGACCTCCGACGCGAAGGGCACGGAACTCCAGAATGCCGCGGAGGAGCGGGTAGAGCCGGTGCCCGGAAATACCCTGACCGTGAGCCTGGATGTGAACATCCAGAAGTACGCGGAGCAGGCGGCGTACCAGGTCATGGAGAAAAAAGGTGCGAAGGCGGTCTCCGTGATCGTCATGGATCCCCGGAATGGGGAGATCTACGCTATGGTAAATGTCCCGGAGTTTGATCTGAACGACCCGTTCACGCTGAATGTGGAAAGCGGCGGACTCACTGGGACGGAGCTCCAGGACGCGAGAAATAAGATGTGGCGGAATCGCTGCATCAACGATACCTACGAGCCCGGCTCCACATTTAAGATCATCACAGCCGCGGCGGGGCTGGAGGCGGGAGTGGTCCATCTGGATGACAGGTTCTCCTGCCCGGGCTTCCGGATCGTGGAAGACCGGAAGATCCGCTGCCATAAGATCGGTGGACATGGAGGAGAGACATTTTTACAGGGAGCCATGAACTCCTGTAACCCGGTGTTTATCGACGTTGGCGCGAGACTTGGCGTGGATTCGTTCTATCATTATTTCGAACAGTTTGGGCTTCTCGGAAAGACCGGGATCGATCTCCCCGGCGAGGCAGCGACGATCATGCACAAGAAGGAAAATATGGGACTTGTGGAGCTGGCCACCGTCTCCTTTGGACAGTCCTTTCAGATCACGCCGATCCAGCTCATCACGACGGCGTCCTCCATCATAAACGGGGGCAGGCGGATCACGCCCCACTTTGCGATGAATGTGGAGAGCACGGATGGGACATATTACCAGAAGTTTTCCTATCCGGAGCGGATGGGAGTCGTGTCGGAAGCTACCAGCGAGACCATGCGGTATATTTTAGAGCAGGTAGTGGCGGAAGGAAGCGGAAAGCGGGCGAAGCTTCCAGGTTACCGGGTCGGCGGAAAGACGGCGACATCGGAGAAGCTGCCGAGAAGCTTAAAGAAATATATTTCTTCTTTTTTAGGATTTGCGCCCGCCGATGATCCCCAGGTCATCGCGCTGATCACTATCGACGAGCCGGTGGGGATCTATTACGGCGGAACCATCGCGGCACCGGTGGTGGCTGATATTTTTTCGAATATTCTGCCGTATCTGGATATCACGTCGGTTTCGGAGACGGATTAATATTGAACCGCTCTGCGCTTTGTGCGTATGTGAGCACAGATGGCAGGAGAAATTCAGGTCTTTTGGTCTTTGTATCAAATGTTCTGATTGATTATTGGGAAAAAAGGACGTATACTATTTACGCTATGAAATGTTGTCAGGCGGCAGCTGTGGGAGCGCCGAAGGCGCGGAACAGCTGAATTTCATGGTGCTGTCGGAAGACGGCATGTCAATTTACATAGGAAGTATGAGGTGCATCAGGAAAATATGAGGTTCAGCATGGTAAATGAGACAATTCTGGCGATCATTATCGCCTTCGCAATCAGCGCAGCGCTCTGCCCGGTGATCATTCCATTTCTTCACCGGCTGAAATTCGGACAGCAGGTCCGCGATGACGGTCCGCAGAGCCATTTAAAGAAACAGGGAACACCGACGATGGGAGGACTCATCATCCTCACGGCGATCGTGATCACATCCTTATTTTACATTAAGAGCTATCCGCGGATCATCCCGATCCTCTTCGTGACGGTGGGATTCGGAATCATCGGTTTTCTGGATGACTACATCAAGATCGTCATGAAGCGTTCGGAAGGTTTAAACCCGATCCAGAAGCTCATCGGTCAGTTCATCATCACAGGGATTTTCACCTACTATCTGATGACTTCCGGAGAAGTGGGAACAGGAATGCTGATCCCTTTCACTGGCGGATTTGAAAATGGATATTATCTGAATCTCGGCTGGCTGTTTATTCCGGCGGTATTCTTTATCGTTCTCGGAACCGACAACGGTGTAAACTTTACAGACGGCCTTGACGGTCTCTGCACAAGTGTTACGATCCTTGTGGCGACATTCTTCACCGTGGTTGCCATCGGAGAAAACAGTGGGATCAGCCCGATCACAGGTGCCGTTGTGGGAAGTCTGTTAGGCTTTTTACTGTTCAACGTATATCCGGCGAAGGTGTTCATGGGAGACACGGGTTCCCTGGCCCTCGGCGGCTTCGTGGCATCCAGCGCGTTCATGATGCAGATGCCGATCTTTATCGCCGTCGTTGGCCTGATCTACCTGGTGGAGGTCCTCTCCGTCATCATTCAGGTCACATACTTTAAAAAGACTGGCGGGAAGAGAATCTTCAAGATGGCTCCGATCCACCACCATTTCGAGCTTTGCGGATGGTCCGAGACGAGAGTTGTCGCAGTATTTTCGATCGTTACGGCGATCCTTTGCCTGGTTGCCTACATGGGATTATAATTAGGGTAAATGTTCAGACATGCGCAGGAAAATAGCAGGCTGAGCGGTCATTCATTACGAGTATATAGGAGGAGAAACCATGTCACAGAAAGTATTAGTTGCAGGAACGGGAATCAGCGGTATTTCTGCCGCAAAGCTTCTGCTTGCCCAGGGCGGCGAAGTGGTTCTTTATGATGGAAATGAGAAGCTTTCCGAAGAGAAGCTGAAAGCAAAATTTGATGAGGGCGCGAAGGTGACGATCGTTCTCGGTGAACTGAAGAAGACAGACCTTATGGGTGTGGAGTTATGCGTCATCAGCCCTGGTATTCCGCTTGAGGCACCGTTCGTTGCGGTGATCGACGAGGCGAAGATCCCGATCTGGAGTGAGATCGAGCTTGCTTACCACTGCTCAAAGGGAAAACTTGCGGCTATCACAGGTACAAACGGAAAGACAACAACGACAGCCCTCACAGGCGAGATCATGAGAAAGTTCTATAAGAGCGTATTCGTAGTAGGAAATATCGGTGATCCGTACACCGCTCACGCTCTTGAAACCACAGACGAGTCCGTTACCGTCGCGGAGGTTTCCAGCTTCCAGCTTGAGACCATCATGGATTTCCATCCGAATGTGTCCGCGATCACAAACATCACTCCGGACCATCTGGACCGCCATAAGACCATGGAGTGCTATATCCAGGTCAAAGAGGGGATCACAAGAAACCAGACAGAGGAAGATACCTGCGTATTAAACTACGAGGATCCGGTCCTCAGAGAATTCGGAAAGACCTTAAAGTGCAAAGTCCTCTACTTCAGCAGCAAGGAGAAGCTCGACGAGGGCATCTTCATGGACGGAGATTTCATCGTTTACCGCCATGATGGAAAGAACGAGAAGGTCCTCGATGTCAACGAGTTAAACATCATCGGAAGACATAACCACGAGAACGTGATGACAGCCGTTGCCATCGCGATCCATTTAGGTGTCCCGATGGATATGATCCGCGAGGCATGCAGGGAGTTCAAGGCTGTAGAGCACAGGATCGAGTATGTAAGAGAGCGTTTCGGCGTTACTTATTATAATGACTCCAAGGGAACAAACCCGGATGCGGCGATCCAGGCCATCAAGGCGATGCCGGGACCGACACTTTTAATCGCAGGCGGATATGACAAGCATTCCGAGTATGACGAGTGGATCGAGAACTTTGACGGAAAAGTCCGCTATCTCGTCCTCATTGGCCAGACAAGAGACAAGATCGCCGAGTGCGCAAAGAAACATGGTATCACGGATATCATGTACGCGGAAGACATGCAGGAGGCCGTTCAGGTATGCGCTTCTTACGCGAATGCAGGCGATTATGTGCTGCTCTCTCCGGCATGCGCAAGCTGGGGAATGTTCAAGAACTTTGAGGAGCGCGGGCGGATCTTTAAGGAATGCGTCAACGCGCTGTAATGGAGGCTTAGCGTGGCTCGAAAGAAAGTTCGAAAAGTCGGCAGCAGGGCACAGGCGCAGAGACAGGCGGTACAGAGACAGGCGGTACAGAGACAGCAGGTACATCGTCAGCAGATGCAGAGACAGCAGATGTCCGGAGAACAGTTGGAGCGTCAGCAGGTTGAAAGAGAGCGGGCGAAACGCCAGCAGGAGGGACAGCGAAGAGAGCAGCTTCTGATGCAGCAGCGCCGTGAGATGCAACAGCGCCGAGAGATGCAGCAAAGACAGGAAATGCTGCGGCAGCGGCAGATGTACGGGGCTCCTGTACAGGAAGAGGGAAAACGGAAAAAGAAAGCACGCCGTTTTTACGACTATGACCTCTTAGTGGTCATTATCTTCCTTACGGTATTCGGACTGATTATGATCTACAGTTCCAGCGCCTACAATGCCCAGGTGAGCAGGCAGCCGTCCAACTACTACATGGTGCGTCAGGGACAGATCGCCGTGGCTGGATTCATCCTGATGCTGATCATTTCAAAGATCGACTATCACTTCTTTGCGAAGATTACTGTTCCGGCAGTAGTGGTATCCTATATCTGCGAGATCCTTGTAACATTTACACCACTGGGAATCGCGGTTAACGGCAAGAAAAGATGGCTGGGAACAAGATCCCTGCGTTTCCAGCCTGCAGAGCTTGTAAAGATCGTGGTGATCCTGCTTCTGGCCGTGCTCATCACGAGGCTTGGAAAGCAGATCAATGAATGGCGGGTGTGGGGAATGATCGCGGTCCTCATCGGACCTCTGGCACTCCTCGTCACCATGAACAACTTAAGCTCCGGTATCATCATCTGCGGAATCGCTTTCGTCATGATGTTTATCGCGTGCAAGAGAAAATGGCCGTTTATTGCGACGGTGGTGCTTGGAATCACTGTCATCGTCTTCGCGCCGCCTGTGGCCATCGCCCTCGAGAAGGCAGGAATCCTCCATTCCTACCAGCTGAGCCGAATCCTGGTGTGGAAAAACCCGGAGGCGTATCCGAAGTCCGGTGGATATCAGGTCCTTCAGGGACTGTACGCCATCGGTTCCGGCGGCCTTCTCGGAAAGGGACTGGGACAGAGTATCCAGAAGTTAAGCTTCCTTCCGGAGCCGCAGAACGATATGATCTTCGCGGTGATCTGTGAGGAGTTGGGACTTTTCGGCGCGGTAGCCGTGATATTCATGTTCCTGTTCATGCTGTACAGATTTTTAGTCATCGCCGGAAATGCGCCGGATCTATTTGGTGCAATGCTGGTGACAGGTGTTCTGGCACATATCGCGATCCAGGTCGTCTTGAACATTGCCGTTGTTACGAATGTGATTCCTAACACGGGAATCACGCTTCCGTTTATCAGTTACGGGGGTACGTCGGTGCTGTTTTTGATGATCGAGATGGGAATGGTACTAAGTGTGTCCAACCAGATCAGGCTGGAACAGCAGTAACATAATTGATACTCTTGCATATACTGTTTTGTAGCGGCATATGCGGGGGAATCGGTTTGCAGGTGTTTAAAGTTCAGGGGCTTAAGCCTCTGCATGGAAAAATAAAAGTCCAGGGTGCAAAAAACGCGGTGCTGCCCATGATGGCGGTGAGTCTTTTGACAGAGGGAAGAACCGAGATACGGAATGTTCCGAGAATTTCGGACGTGTTCCTCATGGCGGAGATCTTAAGGGACCTTGGGTGTCAGGTGATGTTTCAGGACGATGTCCTGGAGATCGATGCCTCCGGGCTTTCTGGAACGGTGATCTCCGAGAAGACGGTGGGGAAGATGAGGTCTTCCAGCCTGCTTTTGGGACCGCTGTTATCCAGGGCCGGGGAGGTGACGACCTGGTATCCGGGCGGCTGTGTGATCGGAAAACGTCCGATCGATTTTCACTTGGATGTGCTCCGGGCAATGGGAGCAGAGATACTTGATGATGGCGGAATGCTGATTGCAAAAGCGAAAAAGCTTTGTGGAACAACATTCCGTTTTCCATATCCCAGTGTCGGGGCGACGGAGAACGCGTTGATGGCTGCCGCTCTGGCATCCGGCACGACAAAGCTCCTAAACTGTGCCAGGGAGCCGGAGATCGTGGAACTCTGCAGCTTCCTGCGTTCTATGGGAGCAAAGATATCCGGGGAGCGCACCGGGACTATCACGGTGGACGGGGTGGAAAAGCTCTTTCCGACGGATCATGTGACGGCAGGAGACAGAATCTGTGCGGGGACATACCTGGCGGCGGCAGCGGCAGCCGGCGGGGAGATCGAGATCACCGGTGTGGATCCGGTGGTTCTGGTAGAACCGTTAAAGGCACTCCGAAAAATGGGAGCCGGGATCCGGATATCCGGGGCGACCGGACCGAAAGCCAGGATCGGTATGGTGATGGAACGGCGTCCGGCCGGGGTCGAGATCGACACCGGGCCATACCCGGGATTTCCGACGGATCTTCAGTCTGTCTTTCTCGCCGTGGAGGCAGCGGGAAGCGGGGAGAGCCGGTTTAAAGAGACCGTGTATGAGGCACGGTTTGAGGCGGCGATGCGGCTTGCAGCCTTTGGGGCCGACGTATCGCTCCATAAAGATACAGCCATAATAAGAGGAAGATATCCTCTTGTTCCGGGAATTGCGGAGACGCCGGATCTTCGCGGCGGGGCGGCGCTTCTAGTGGCGGCCCTGGCGGCGGACGGACTCAGTGTGATCTCGGACAGTGGACATTTAAAGCGCGGGTACGAGGATATCGGAAGAGATTTGAGAAAGCTTGGGGCAGACATAGAGGAAGATGAGCTGTGATGATCGTGGCAATGGATTTTTTGCTCCAGACCAGAGTCTTCCGGTGATCAGTGTGTCGGGTGCGCGGGTCCCAATGATGTTACGTGAGAACAAGTGATCAGATAACAGGTGAAGAGAAAATGTTATTTAGAAGAAGAGGTCTTGGATTTGGAAGACGCGGCTTCAATTTCCATTTCGGGAGAAGAAGCAGCAACGGATTTGGAATGTACAACAGGAGAGGAGGAAGAAAGACGGGGATCATCATTGGAGTGATCCTGGCGATTCTCGTCATTCTTCTCGTTCTTGTCTTTTCGATACGGATCAAGGATGTGGAAGTGAGCGGAAATAAGCAGTATACGAAGGAACAGATCGAGTCGCTCTTATTTGACGGCAAGTGGTCCGGAAATTCCGCGTTCTGCTATTATCAGAACCGGTTTAAGGAGCACAAGTCCATTCCGTTTATCGAGGAATATAAGATCAATTTCAAGAGCCCCACAAAGGTGGAGGTCGTTGTGTTTGAGAAGAGCGTTGTGGGCTGCGTCTCCTACATGAGCAGCTACATGTACTTCGATAAGGATGGAATCATTGTGGAGAGCTCTTCCGAGCAGCTTCCGGGCGTTCCGGTGATCACTGGTCTCGAGTTCGGACATATCGTCCTGCACCAGCCGCTTCCGGTGGCGGATCAGGATATTTTCGGCGAGATCTTAAACCTGACCCAGGTGCTGAATGTCAGCGATATCCAGGTGGACAAGATCAACTATAACAGCTACAATGAGGCGGAGCTTGTGATGGGGGACATCACGGTGGAGCTTGGAAATTCGGATAGCCTTGACGGAAAGATCGCGGAGCTTCACGATATCATGACGGAGCTCACAGGACTTTCGGGTACGCTGTATCTGGATACCTATGACGAGACGAATTCCAGCCCGACGTACCGTTTTGTGAAGAAGAATTAGAGTAACGATTCATCAGGTCTGCGCACTTGCTGCGCTGACCGTAAGAAAGCTTAGGCCGGGGACAGCGGAAAATCAGTGTTTTTTTCAAAAAAACCATAAATTTAAGGTTGATATTTTTCAAAAAATCAAATATGATATATGTTAGATTAACTTGGGATTTTTATGACCATGCTAATACAGATGTAATAGATTGATAGATATTAAAGGAGGAGACATTCTTGTTAGAGATTAAGATAAACGAGGCAGAGAATGCCGCAAGAATTCTTGTGATCGGTGTCGGCGGTGCCGGAAATAACGCGGTAAACCGCATGGTAGAAGAAAATATTATGGGCGTTGAGTTTATCGGTATCAACACAGATAAACAGGCGCTTCAGTTCTGTAAAGCTCCGACTGCCATGCAGATCGGTGAGAAGCTCACAAAGGGACTCGGCGCAGGCGCAAAGCCGGAGATCGGCGAGAAGGCAGCTGAGGAGAGCCAGGAGGAGATCTCCCAGGCACTTAAGGGCGCAGATATGGTATTCGTTACCTGTGGTATGGGCGGCGGAACCGGTACCGGTGCAGCTCCGGTGATCGCTCAGATCGCAAAAGACATGGGAATTCTTACAGTCGGCGTTGTAACAAAGCCGTTCCGCTTCGAAGCCAGACAGAGAATGAACAACGCGTTAAAGGGAATCGAGAACTTAAAGAACGCAGTGGATACTCTGATCGTGATCCCGAACGACCGTCTCCTTGAGATCGTTGACAGACGGACAACCATGCCGGATGCATTAAAGAAAGCCGATGAGGTTCTTCTCCAGGCAGTACAGGGAATCACAGACCTGATCAATGTTCCGGGTCTTATCAACCTTGACTTCGCTGATGTTCAGACGGTTATGACAGATAAGGGCATCGCTCATATTGGTATTGGTAAGGCGAAGGGCGACGAGAAGGCACTTGAGGCTGTTAAGCAGGCTGTATCCAGCCCGCTTCTTGAGACAACCATCGAGGGTGCTTCCCACGTTATCATCAACATTTCCGGCGACATCAGCCTGATCGAGGCAAACGAGGCTGCTGGCTATGTTCAGGAGCTTGCAGGCGATGACGCTAACATCATCTTCGGCGCTATGTACGATGAGAATGCGGAGGACGAGGTAACGATCACAGTTATCGCTACAGGCCTTGACGCACACGGTGCAAACACACCGGTTGAGCGCGCAATGAAGGATTTCACAAACTACAAGACAAAGGTACCGGCTCAGCAGGCTCCGGTTCAGAGAACTGCTCCGTCCGTAAAGACTCCGTCTGAGGCAGCAGCTACAACAGAGACTTCCGTACCGAAGTACAACATCCCGACTGGAAATGCCCCGGTTTACCGTCCGGCACAGCGCGGCGAGACCCAGATCAATATCCCGGATTTCTTAAAGAACCGCAGATAAGATTCTGAGGACGGACAAGCCGTATTGGAATTTAATTTATGAACATATTGAGACCTGGAAGAGAGAAATCTTTTCCAGGTCTTTTTGTGTAATAGGAAATTCCGAGGAATTCCCTATTACACAAAAGGCACTAACGTGCCAATGATGCGCACTCGCGCGAAATATTTCTGAAATTTCACCGCAGATCGCGACAAAAAATGTCCAGATCTGCGCTCTTTTTGTTCTTCTTTTTTCGTGTATTCCGCAAATGTCTGCGGAAATCTCTGATCTTCATGAAAAAACAGGAGAGATTCTGTTAAAACGACCCGATGGGTTTTCAAATTTCTCGTCCCTGCTTTGACAAATTCTGGAGAGAAAGACAGGTATACTATGGGAAAACATCAGAAAGGGATGCCAGGGAAAGGAGGAAGTCCGGTGGAGTATGATTGGTACGCCGATCTCTTTTTTCTGGAGGAGGTGTACCGGGATGTTTTGATCTTATGGCTGGCGGCGGTGCTTATGAGAAGGCGGGCAGAGGCCTTGAGACTTCTGGGCGCCGGGATCGCCGGGGGACTCTGCAGTACTGGAAGCGTTTATCTGGAACTTATGGGAAGATGTCCTGCAGGCGGACAGCCGGTATTCGCTGGGATATGGGAAGTTTGGAAACTGCTGGTGACAGGATTTTTGATGATCTGGATCGCTTTTCCGGGAAAACAGACCATGCGCCAGGAGAAAAGGAATGCTTCTGCAGATAGAGGAGATTCCTGGATGAAAGTTTTGAAGTGGCGCGGGAAGGAACTGGGAGTCCTGGTCTTATCCGCAGGGATTTTGCAGAGTGGGCTGGCGATTCTGCGGGAGCGGTGTTTTCTTACAGGCTGGAAAAGTCTGATGTTTATGGGATTTTTCTGTATGGGAGTTCGTTTCTTGGCGGTAGCTCTTGTGAGGCGGCCAATGATCGGGAAAACACGATATCAGGTCCGCCTTTTCTTAAATGAAAAGTCGAAGGAGTTCACGGCGATGGCGGATTCAGGGAATCGGCTCGTGGAGCCTGTGACGGGAAAGCCGGTGAGCATTATCGCGGCGGCGGATGCGAAAGAGTTCTTAGGCGAGAAGGCGGGAGTCCTTATGATCCCATACCGGGCTGTCGGAACGGAAAATGGAATGCTGCCGGGAGTTCTCTTTGACCGGATGGAGGTCATATCCGAAGAGTGCGGGAGTATCTGGATCGAGCGTCCGATCGTGGCGATTTCGAAGGAACCTCTGTTTTTCGGGAAGGATTTTACGATGATACTGCCGGAGTGTCTGGTGTCAGGGGAAAATGTGCCTGTGGCAATAGGGGATTGACATGAAGTCTGAATGACGATGTGTGAAAAAATAACTGTGAAGGTGACTAACAGTTAGAAAAAGGAGAGAATGAGTATGATTATGAGAATTTCTATGCCAAACCGGTTCCGCCTCAAAAAAGTGATGGGGTTCCGCACGATGATCCGTCCGGAGCGGGGGGAGATCCATTATATTGGAGGTGCGGATATTCTTCCGGCTCCGCTGTCACTGAAGGAGGAGACTGAGGCGTTAAATAAGTTTGGAACCGAAGAGGAGAAAGAGGCAAAGGCAGAGCTGATCGAGCACAATCTCCGCCTGGTTGTCTACATAGCAAAGAAATTTGACAATACCAGCGTTGGCGTAGAGGACCTGATCTCCATCGGGACCATTGGACTCATCAAGGCCATCAACACCTTTAACCCGACGAAAAATATCAAGCTGGCGACCTATGCGTCCAGATGCATTGAGAATGAGATCCTGATGTATCTTCGTAGGACCAGCAAGATGAAGCTTGAGGTTTCCATCGATGAGCCGTTAAACGTGGACTGGGACGGGAATGAGCTTCTGCTGTCGGATATTCTCGGGACGGAGGAGGATGTGATCTATAAAGACATGGAGGATGAGGTGGAAAAAGACCTTCTTAAGAATGCGGTGAGCCGCTTAAGCCCGAGGGAGAGAAAAATCGTGGAGCTGCGCTATGGTCTGAAGCGCCGGGATGGGGCGGAGATGACGCAGAAAGAGGTGGCGGATCTCATGGGGATCTCCCAGTCATATATTTCGAGGTTGGAGAAGAAGATCATGATGAGGCTGAAGAAGGAAATCGTGAAATTTGAATAAGAAAATTAAAAAGACTGCCCGGCTGATGAATCAGGTTCATCGGTCAGACAGTCTTTTTAATTATTCCTGATCGTACAGCTTCGTATACAGCGTCTCACAGAGCGAATCCGCATAGGACTGGTCAGGGATGTCGCGGCCGGTGATGAGGAAATCCTGGATCAGCTCGAAGCGCTTGAGACTCAGTTCCTCGTCGGAGAGGTCCGGGTCTTCCATCAGAAGCTGCTCATCCAGCTCTTTTGCGGAGTAATTCTTTAAGAACCAATCGATGATCTCCTGGGTCTGGCGTTTTTCATCGTCGGCTTCCACCTTTAACTCGGCAGCGCGCTTCCTTGAGGAGACTGCAACGACAAAGCTGCCGATGGCGAGAACAACGAGAACGCCCTCAAACATATATTTCTGGAATCCTGCCATTGGGAGATGGAAAATTCCCAGAAGGCAGAGTGCCGCGCCGATGGCAAGTACCCCGCCGACTAAGAAGAACGCGGATGCGGAGGAACTCATGTCATCGTAGCGCTGGCCTTTATCCACGTAGGCGTGGACCGGCTCAGCGGCCGGGGAAGACTTCTCGGGTGGATTATCCCCGGAGAACTCCGTATCAGTCCCTTCACCGGAAAACGGATCCATCTCCTGCGCCATGGCGGCAAGCTGTTCTTCCTGTTCCTTCTTTTTCATGGCTTCCGCCACTTCTTTTGATTCCACGAGGGGACCGCCGCAATCGCTGCAGACTTTGATTCCCTCGACAAATTCCATATCGCATTTCGGACAATAAGGCATAATCTGTACCTCCATATTAAAAATACATTGCATATTACGGTCTGCGCTTTCACACTAAGCGCTGCTTTGCGGCTGCCGTAATCCGCTTCGCCGCTCGTGCCAAACATGCGAGCATGCTTTTCACTCACTTACTGCTCAGCATATCATAAATTTTCTATTTCGTCCACAGTTTGGGCAGTTTTGCACTTCCATTTAGGTAGGAAATCGGTTAAAATAGGAGCGAGTCCTGTCCGTATGGAATGGAGAGAAAGAGGGCGGACGAAAGAGAAACAGAAAGGGGCAGTTTTGTATGAAAATTGCAGTTGTAACAGACAGCAACAGCGGAATCACCCAGGCTCAGGCAAAAGAGATGGGGGTTGCGGTTCTGCCAATGCCGTTTATGATAGATGGAGAAACATATTACGAAGATATCACACTGACACGGGAGCAGTTCTACCAGAGATTAAAGGACAATGCTGATATCGCTACCTCCCAGCCCACACCAGATTCCATCCTGAAGATGTGGGACAAGCTCTTAAAAGAGTATGACCAGATCATCCATATCCCGATGTCCTCCGGACTTTCCGGATCCTGCTCTACAGCGATGATGCTGGCGGGAGAGGATGAGTACGAGGGAAAAGTGTTCGTCGTTGACAATCGACGGATCTCTGTGACCCAGTATCAGTCTGTAAAGGACGCGCAGCTGCTGGCAGCTATGGGGATGGACGGAACGCAGATCAAGAAGCGCCTGGAGGAGACTGCGGCTGATTCCGTCATCTTCATCACCGTCGATACCTTAAAATACCTGAAAAAGGGCGGCCGGATCACACCGGCTGCAGCGGCTCTCGGCACACTTTTAAAAATCAAGCCAGTGCTGATCATTTTAGGTGAAAAGCTTGATTCCTTCGCGAAAGCCCGTACCATGAAGCAGGCAAAGACCATGATGATGAACGCGATCCAGAAAGAGCTGGACGGGAGGCTTCACGACAGCGAGTGCAGAAACTGCCATCTGGCAATCGCCCACACCGACAACGAGGAAGCAGCGCTGGAGTTTAAGAAAGAGGTCGAAGAGCGCTTCCCGAATGCTGATGTATACATGGCACCGCTTTCCTTAAGCATCGCGTGCCATATCGGACCGGGCAGCCTTGCTGTGACGGCAACGAGAAAGATGGAAGAGGAACATGAGAAAAATTAGGGAAAGGATCCGGAAAATTTACCGGAAGCATACGCCGAGCGTCAAGGTTCCCCTGATCATCCTGATGGTGATGTTCTGTATGATCCCGCTTCTCGTGGAGAGCCGGATCCTTGCCAGTTCCTCAAGACAGAGTCAGGTGGAGCGCCGGATCATTGATGTCCAGAACCAGTGTCAGATCCTGAGCAATAAGATGTCAAGAACTGGATATCTCACAAACTCGGTGGTGGACAACGCCGCCATCGATACGGAGCTCTCCCTGCTCTCGGATATCTTCAGCGGACGGATCCTGATCGTAAACTCCGGGTTTAAGATCGTAGAGGATACGTTTTCTCTCTCGAAGGGAAAGACATTGATTTCCAATGAGGTGATCAGGTGCTTCCAGGGTGAGAATACGAGCCGGTATGACAGCCTGAAACACTATTTCGTCCTGGCAATCCCAATTCCGGAGTTTGAGCAGGAGACGGGAACCATCACAACGGGAAAGACTGCGGGCGTGATGATCGTGACAGCGTCGACGGAGAGCATGTACAGTCTGGAGGACAGTCTGAATGATAAGGCATCCCTGTACGAGATGATGATCTTCGTGATCCTGCTGATCCTTGCGGTCCTCTCGGTCCATTTTATCATGAAGCCCTTTGGAAGCCTGATCGCGTCGATCCGGCGTGTAGGTGAGGGAAACCTGGATGAGGATGTCAATGAGGAGGCGTACCGGGAGACAAAGCAGATCTCCGAGACCATCAATAAAACCCTGGAGAAGCTGAAGGCCGTGGACCAGTCGAGACAGGAGTTTGTTTCCAATGTCTCCCATGAGCTCAAGACTCCGATCACGTCGATCCGTGTCCTTGCGGATTCCCTGATGGGAATGGAGGACACGCCGAAGGAACTTTACCAGGAATTCATGCACGATATCTCCGATGAGATCGACCGTGAGAGTAAGATCATCGACGATCTTCTGACTCTGGTCCGCATGGACAAGGCGTCCTCGGGACTTTCCTGCAGCCAGGTCCAGATCAACGGACTGATCGAGATGGTCTTAAAACGCCTGCGTCCCATCGCCAGAAAGCGGAATATCGAGCTGATCTTCGAGAGTAAGCGCGATGTCTCAGCGGATATTGACGAGGTGAAATTCTCCCTGGCGGTGAATAACCTGGTGGAGAATGCGGTCAAATATAATAAGGAAGACGGATGGGTCCGGGTCACACTGGATGCCGACCACAAGTTCTTCTATTTAAAGGTTGCGGATTCCGGAATCGGTATTCCTGCGGAGTTTAAGGAGCGCGTGTTCGAACGCTTCTACCGCGTGGACAAGGCGAGATCCAGGGAGACCGGCGGAACAGGGCTTGGACTTGCGATCACGAAAAGTGTGGTCCTGATGCATCACGGCGCGATCCGTGTGGACAGTGTCGAGGGCGAGGGAAGTACCTTTATGGTGCGGATCCCGTTGATCTATATTCCGTAGGAGGGAGAAAAATGAAGAAATTTAGGATGTTTCGGGTGTTTTTTCTCCTCTTCGCGGTCCTGTTCGCCTTAAGCGGCTGTACGGGAAAGACGACCGTGGAGCAGAGCGGAAATGCCTATACGATCTACTATTTAAACACGTCCGGGATCCAGCTCGTTGGAAGCGAGTACCGGACGGAGACGACGGACCTGGATGCACTGGTCCGGGAACTTCTCGATAAGATGGGAAATGTGCCGGCGGATCTCGACTGTCAGAGAGCGCTGCCGGAGCGGATCGAAAAGATCACCTACCGGATCGAGGGGAATGTTTTGTATTTATATGCAGATGCCAACTATGCGCTGATGAATTCGGTGCAGGAGATCCTGTGCCGGGCGGCGCTGACGAAAACACTGACCCAGATTCCGGATATCGAGTATCTGAGCATCTACTGCGCGGAGCAGCCGATCACGGACGCTGCGGGAAACCCGGTGGGAATGCTTTCCGCCTCTGATTTTGTGGACAGCATCCGCGATGTCAACTCCTTCGAGCGGACGGAGCTGACGCTGTATTTTGCCAATGAGGCGGGAGACCAGCTGGTGGAGGAAAAGCGGGAAGTTATGCAGAACAGCAATACATCCCTGGAGCGCCTCATCGTGGAACAGCTGATCGAAGGTCCTCAGGAGCTTGGACATTATGCGACGATCCCGTCAGATGTGAAGCTTTTGAATGTGTCCGTCAATGATTCGGTCTGCTCGATCAACCTTGACGCGGCGTTTTTAAACAGCACTCTGGATGTGGCGGCATATATTCCGATCTATTCCATCGTGGATTCCCTTGCGGAGCTCTCGACGGTGAGCCGTGTGCAGATCCGGATCAACGGATCCCAGGACGATGTGTTCCGGGACCAGATTCCGTTAAGCACGGTATTTGAACGAAATTACGATTATATCGTAGGAGGAAAAAACGATTAAAAGGCCTTTGCTGTGTGTGACAGGGGGATTGGTACTTGGAGAGGCACTGAACCTGTGGATCCCGGCAGAGCAGATGATTTTTGGACTGGCAGTCTGGCTGCTCTTTTTGGTGTGCGTGTTTGCCCGCCGGAAGAGCAGATATGGGCTGCCGGTCTTTCTTTTTGTGGCGGGAATGTCTGCCGGATGTCTTCGGATGGGAGCGGAGCAGGCGGTTTTCTCCCGGGAGGAGGGATTTTTCCGGGAGGAACATGAGGATGGCGTGGTTCTTCAGGGAACTGTCCAGTCGGTGAAGGAGAAGGATGGGACGCTGGAGGTCGTGCTTAGGGATTGCGCAATGGAAGGTAAAGATGGGGAGTCTGGTGAGAAGCTTCGAAGAGTTTTATGTTATCTGGATGTGAATAAAACAGGGGAAGCAGCTGAGGCGGTTTCGAAGCAAAAACCATCACCCGCTGTCGGTGGGAAAATCCGAGTCTTCGGAGAGGGAAAAGCGGCAGATCCGGCGAGAAATCCTGGGGCGTTTGACTACCGTCTGTATTGCAGGTCCCGCGGAATTTCCGGGATCATCTATGTGGAGGGATATACGGTGACTGGCGGAAAGGTACGTGTATTTTCGGACAGCCTGTACCGGATCCGGAGGTGCTTTTCTGAGCGGTTAAAGGCGATCGCTCTCCCGGAGGACGCTGGAATTCTGTCGGCGGTTCTCTTTGGGGAGAAGGATGATCTGGACAGTGAAATTTATGAACTTTACCGGAAGAATGGGATATCCCACCTCCTTGCCATCAGCGGGCTTCATGTCTCCATTGTGGGACTGGGAATCTGGAAGATTTTCAGGAAAGGCGGGGCGGGGTTCTGGATCTCCGGGATCTTCGCAGGGGGATTTCTCTGCGCCTACGGCATGATGGTGGGCAGCGGCGCGTCTGTGGCCCGGGCGGTGTCAATGGCAGGGCTCTCCTTTCTCGCGGCGGCCGTAGGGCGGACATACGATCTTCCGACGGCAATGTGTATTCCGGCGGCAGGATTGCTGCTTGCTCATCCGTATCTGCTGTCCCAGGCGTCCTTTCAGCTGTCCTTTCTTGCGGTGACATCACTGATCTATCCCGGCAGGCTTTTTTCTTCGCGGGGGGAAAAGCTTTTTACGGATGAAAAAATATCTGCGGCAGCGTCCGCGTTCTTTACAAGTCTTTCGATCCAGGTGGTGACAGCGCCGGTCATTCTCTGGCATTCTTTTGGGATACCGGTCTACGGGGTGTTCTTAAATCTAATTGTGATCCCGCTTATGGCGTATGTGGTCATATCGGGATTTCTTGGACTAGGTCTGTCTTTTTTATCAGAATCGGTTGGGGGTGCGATGCTTGGAGGCGCGCATTATATTTTAAAATTTTATGAGGTGATATGTAATTGGACAGGGGAGCTTCCGGAGGCAGAGCTGGTGCTGGGGCAGCCGGAAATATGGAAAATTGGGTGTTATTATGGATTGATGATATTCGGAGCAGTTGTTTATGAGAGGGGGATGGAGATTGCGGAAAATAAAAAACATCGCCTGGTGTTATTATGCGCCGCCTGGCTTGCGGCATTTCTTTTCCTGCTCCCATCCCGCCAAACCGGACTCTCTGCCACATTCCTCGACGTAGGCCAGGGCGACGGAATCGTTCTGCGCTCCGAATCCCATACGATCCTGGTGGACTGCGGCAGCAGCCAGCAGAAATCCATCGGAGAGAAGGTTCTGGTGCCGTATCTCAAGAGCCAGGGGGTGACGCGTCTGGATCTTGCGGTCATGACCCACGGGGACCAGGATCATATGAACGGGATCCGGTATCTTCTGGAACACCCGGAATCGGGAATCCGGGTGGGAGGTCTCATGATGCCGGAGGCGGGAAAGGATGAGATCTACGGGAAGATGGCGGAACTTGCGAAAAAGCGGGATATTCCTGTTTTTTATGCCCAAAAGGGAGATATATGGAATAACTTTCCGGGAAAAGGAATGTCCATGGAATGCCTGTCGCCGGATGGCGGAACAGAGTTCACGGACCGGAATGAGGAATCCCTGGTATTCCGCCTGACCTACGGACGTTTTTCCATGCTCCTCACGGGAGATATGGAGACATCCGGGGAGGAAACACTTTTGACTTCCGGCGTTCTGACTCCGGTGACGATCTTAAAAGCCGGACATCACGGTTCCGCCACCTCATCCAGCGAAGAGTTTATAGAAAAACTGTCCCCATCCGTGACGATCCTCTCCTACGGAAGAAAGAACCGGTACGGACATCCTGCGGAGAAAGTCCGGAAGCGGCTTTTAGAACATGGATCAAAGATCTATGAAACAGGCCTTTCCGGCGCTGTCATGGTCCGGACAGATGGAAAGAAACTCAAAATAAAAACGATGCTTCCGCTTGACACAGACTGACTGTACTTTACATCGGAAGGAAAAGTTTTAATTTCCGCTTATAAGGATTTTATAAAAAGTCCGTTTTGCATTTTACATCGCGTTTCTATAATGCATTTTGTCTGGAGGAAACAAAATGAAAGGATTCTATTTTTCATCGACGCTCATGTGGGACGCCGATGCAGAGACGCTCATGAGGACGGCAGCGAAGAAAGGCGCGGCTTGACCGTATTTCGGATATTTGATAAAATAAGAAAAGTTTTAGATGATCAATACGACAGTTCACGGAGGCGGCTATGCAGATATTAAACCAGGATATTAAGGATAAGACATTTAGGAGAGTCTATTTGCTGTTTGGGGATGAGCCGTTTCTTGTGAACAGTTATAAAAAGCGTCTCCGGGAGGCGATCGCCGGGGATGACACGATGAATTATAATTATTTTGAGGGCAAGGGACCGGATGTGAAAGAGATCATTAGTCTTGCGGACACCATGCCTTTTTTTGCTGAGCGGAGACTTGTGCTGGTCGATGGCAGCGGATTTTTTAAGAGCAGCGCACCGGAGGAGCTTGTGAATTATATCCCGGAGATCCCGGAGTCTACATGTATGGTGTTTGTGGAGAGTGAGGTCGACAAGAGAAATAAGCTCTACAAGAAGGTGAAGGACAACGGGTATGCGGCGGAATTAAAGAAGCAGGACGCGGACCAGCTGATGCGTTGGGCTGCGGGGATCCTTTCGAAGGACGGGAAGAAGATCACGCGCCAGGTCATGGAGTATTTTATGGAGCGGACCGGGGATGACATGGAGAATATCAGGATGGAGCTGGAGAAGCTGATCTGCTATACCATGGGGCGCGAGGTGATCACGAAGGAGGACGTGGAGGCGGTCGGGACGGTCCATGTGACGAACCGGATCTTTGAGATGGTGACGGCGATCGTGGCGGGGAATACGAGGAAGGCGATGGATCTCTATGAGGATCTTCTGACTCTGAAGGAGCCGCCGATGAGGATCATGTTTTTGATCGCGAAGCAGTTTAATCAGCTTTTGCAGGTGAAGGAATTGGCGGGGAAGGGGGCGCAGAAGAGTGAGATCGCGTCCAGGGTGAAGGTACCGCCGTTTGTGGCGGGGAAGCTGATGGCGCAGGCGAGGGCGTTTACGAGGGAGCAGATTCTTTCTTATGTGGAGTTTTGTGTGGAATCGGAGGAGGCTGTGAAAACCGGTCGACTCTCGGATCGGTTGGCGGTGGAGCTGTTGATTGCGAAGAAGTATGAGTAAGGTTGGATCAACTTGGCAAAAGGACGCGCAGGCCTGGCTTCGGATTCGGGTGCTGGTGGATTTCGGGGGCGGTTCCTGCGAGCCAAGAGGAAGCCAGAGCCCCCGCAATCAGGCACCCGGGTCCGAAGTCAGGCCTGCGCTGGGGGTTGGATGGAGCTGGGTACATTGATCGGTGCTGGAGCTGGATCGGTGCTGAGATATAAAAAAGAACCGCTGTTTCCGACACACCCTCGGAAACAGCGGTTCTCTTATTTATGCGTAATAATCCAGTTCGATGATAAATTAAGCCATTGCGCTTACAGCTTTAGCCAAACGGGATACTTTTCTGGAAGCGGTATTCTTGTGATATACGCCCTTGGAAGTAGCCTTATCGATTTCGCTTGTAGCAGCAAGAAGTGCAGCCTGTGCAGCAGCCTTGTCACCAGCAGTAATTGCAGCCTCTACCTTCTTAACGAAAGTTTTCACTTTGGATCTGATTGCTTTGTTTCTAGCAGCTCTTGTCTCTGCTACTACGATTCTTTTCTTTGCAGATTTGATGTTAGCCAATCTGTACACCTCCATATTATTTTAAAAAATTATCTCTGTTTGTTTTGCATCAAAGCCTGGACACGGACAGTTCAATGTAAACATACTATTACATTCTAGCGAATATTTCCCGGTATGTCAATACATAAATTGCTTTTTTGCGAGAAAAATAAGGAGAAAGTTGAGATAGGAGGCGTGTTTATGAGACAGGCGGATGTGGAGTTTACGGTGAGGACGGATCTGGCGCTGGAGGAGAGGGAGAAGGTGCAGGGGAGTGAGATTCCGGGGATCCGGGTGCGGGAGTGGGAGAAGGAGGAGACTGGGATCCGGGTGACGGAGGTCGCGGTGTGTGATGAGAGAGGAGAGAAGGCGCTGGGAAAGCCGGTGGGGATGTATTTGACGGTGGAGGCGGCTTCGCTGGCGAAGAAGGATGATGATTATCACAGGGAGGTTTCGGAGGAGTTGGCGGGGCTTTTGCGGGGGATGCTAAAGGAGCATGGGCTTGAGACGGAGAAGATGGGGCGGCCGGTGAGAACTCTGGTTGTTGGCCTGGGAAATCCGGAGGCGACGCCGGATGCTTTGGGACCGAAGGTTTTGGAGCATCTTCAGGCGACGAGGCATCTGGAGCTGGAGTATGGGACGGATTTTTGCAGGAAGCACGGGTATCCGGTCTTAAGCGGGATCACGCCGGGGGTCATGGCGCAGACGGGGATGGAGACGGCGGAGATCGTGAAAGGCATTGTGCAGGAGACGGAGCCGGATGCAGTGATCGTTGTGGATGCGTTGGCGGCGAGAAGTGCCGGGAGACTGGGAGTCACGGTGCAGCTATCCGATACGGGGATCCAGCCGGGATCCGGGGTCGGGAATCACCGGAGCGGGCTGACGGAGGAGACACTGGGGATTCCTGTGTTTGCGATCGGGATCCCGATGGTCGTCGGGGCGGCGGCGATCGTGTATGATACGGTTGGGGCGATGACGGAGGTGTTGAGGGAGAAGATAGGGTGTGATGTTTTGGAAAAAGATGATGAGGTAATGGAAGCGGAGGACTCGGACAGGGATCGAAATGGTGAAAAGAAAAGAAAATCCGGAGAGAAGAAGCTGGAAATTCTTCGGGTAGAAGAATCTTATGAGCTTGTTAAGGAACTCTTAAAGCCGGACCTCGGTCCCATGTATGTGACGCCCCATGATATTGATGAGCGGGTGGATTTTCTGAGCTTTACGATCTCGGAGGCGATCCATGAGGCGTTGTTCAGAACTGCATAGATTTGCGTGATATATGTGAAAAACTCTGCATTTTTTATTCGGAAATGGCTGTTGGTGCCTGGCTGATATGGTTCGGATTTTGCGGCGGCAGTATGGTTGCGCAGGTACTGAATAACCGCATATTCACATAAACTGTAAAGAAACGGCGAATCAGGCGGCAGATATGAGGCGGAGATGGTACTATTTTAAGCGGATGCTTCAGGCGGACCGCCTGTTTGTTGCGCAGATGATCGGAAATATCATCGGGATGGTCCAGTATGCCGGGCGGTGGATCGTGTTGGCGGTGGTCTGCGTGGCGGCGCTGTATCTCGGACGTGGGTTGTGTGCGGGCGCATGGAAGGATTTCTATGAAAATTACGCGGTGCGGATCGCGGATGATGTGGTGCGGGGATTTCTTCCGGCGTGGAAGGAGGATGAGGGTATGGATTTTTATCTGGAGAGCAGAAAAAATGGCAGCAGGCGGACAAAGGAGTATGAGGAGATATTTGGGATCGAGAATGAGAATGGGGTGCTGCGGGCAGAATGGATCGCAGACAGGGAACAAAATCAGGGAGTTTACGGAGATGATCGTAGGAAGAATGCATGGGGAAGCGGAAATGCGGATGAAAATGCACAAGACAGAGCAAAAACAGAAAGTTCAGAAGAATGGGGGAATTCGGGAAAAAGCGGAACTGGAGAAAACGGATCATCCCAGAATGAAAAGACGACACTCGCAGGCCTGCTCGCAGCAGGAACCTTCAACACCGGAAATTCCGGCATCATTTTAGAAAAACTCAACGATTACGACTACCTGATGAAAAAATTCTACAACGTCCACCCCACAACAACGGCGGGCCGGGACCTGATGCGGGCGGAGAATTTCCTCGCCGCGGACCTTTCCATCGAAAAAAACGCCGACATCCCCCAGATCCTGATCTACCATACCCACTCCCAGGAGACCTACGCCGACTATCCGGAAAATTCGGAGGCGGACGTGATTCACCTCGGAGAGTGCCTGGCGAAGCTTCTCAGGGAAAAGGGGTACAACGTGTACCATGATGAGAGCGTCTACGATTACCGGAACGGAAAGCTGGACCGCAGTGCGGCGTATACCTACGCCCTCGACGGGATCTCTGGTCTCCTGCAGAAATACCCGTCTATCGAGGTGGTCTTGGATGTCCACCGGGACGGCGTCTCGGATGGGACGAGACTTGTGACGGAGATCGACGGGACGGAGACCGCGAAGATCATGTTCTTCAACGGGACATCCATGAGCCCGGACGGCCCCATCGAGTATCTTCCGAATCCAAATCTCAAGGAAAACCTGGCGTTCAGCTTCCAGATGCAGCTTCTGGCTGCTGGAAAATATCCGGGACTTACGCGAAAGATCTATTTAAAAGGCCTCCGCTATAACGAGCATGTCCGGGCGCGTTCCGCCCTCATCGAGGTGGGCGCCCAGACAAACACGTATGCGGAGGCGAAAGCGGCGATGATGCCGTTATCCGATCTCCTGGATCAGGTACTGACAGGAGAATAACAGAACATGGGAAGAGGTTACATATTGATCTTTTTCTCCCATTTTCCGGACATATAGTAGAGCTCTACGAGAACCGAAGCTACGATCCAGCCCACTGGATATCCGAATCCGACAACTGCGGCTGTATTGCAGATCGAGGTCGCGATATAGAGGTAGATCTGGCGGAACAGGACAAAGGAGAACAGCATGATCAGCATTGGTGTCCTGGAATCTCCGGCTCCGCGCATCGCACCCGCAACGACCTGGTTCGGGCAGCAGAATGCCAGCATGAACACGTTCATCCGGAGAAACATGGTTCCGTACCGGACAACGTCAGGCTCCTGGTTGAAGACTGCGACGAGCCGCGGAGCAAAGAGGAAAAGAATCCCAGCGCTGGCGAATGTAATGAGGAGTGCCAGCCGGAGCGCCACACCGGTTCCTTTTTTCGCGCGGGGCAGATTTCCTGCTCCCAGGTTCTGACTCATAAAGGTCGTGGATGCCTGTCCGATACTCTGCATCGGAAGAAAGACAAACTGGTCGATCTTTGAGTAGCTGCTCCATCCGGCCATACAGCTGGATCCGAAGGTGTTGATGTAGGACTGGACATACACGTTGGAAAATGATGTCAGTGACTGCTGAAATCCTGTCGGTAGTCCGACCATGAGAATCTGCCGGAAGATTTTTTTGTCAATCCGCAGGTCCTTCCAGGTCAGGCGGTAATTCTCCGTGCTTCTGGTGAGAACGATGAGCACGAGAATTGCGGAAATAAACTGGGAGATGATCGTCGCGTATGCAACCCCCTCGATGGCCATGCCGAAGCCCACTACAAAAAGAAGGTCAAGGCCGATATTCATGACACTGGAGAGACAGAGGAAGTACAGCGGCCGCTTCGTATCGCCAACGGCACGCAGGATAGCACTTCCCATGTTGTATACAAGCAGACCGAAAACACCGGAAAAATAGATCTTTAAGTATACGGAGGCGGACGGCAGGACATCATCCGGTGTGGACATAAATTTTAACATATAGGGGGCAACAAAGATTCCAAGACCTGTAAAAATGATCCCACAGATGAAAGTCACTGCCATCGTGGTCTCCACGGCAATGTGAAGCTTTTCATCATCGTGGGCCCCGTAGTACCGGCTGATGACGACGCCGGCACCAACAGAGGTACCGGTAAAGAACATGACGATCATGTTGATGATGCTGGTGGTGGAACCAACGGCGGCGAGAGCATGGGAGCCGACAAAGTTTCCAACAACGAGACTGTCCACAGTGTTGTATAGCTGTTGAAAAAGGTTTCCGATCACGAGGGGAACCGCGAACATGATCAGGAGCTTTGTGATGGACCCTGAGGTCATGTCCATGGACTGATGTTTTTTCTGAGTTTGATTCATTTGTTATCTCCCGGGCAGCCATTCAGAAAACGCAGAACGGTCAAGGAATATACAGGATCTGCGAACATGCAGGATAGCTGCTGAAATGATAGAAAAGGTGGACGGGTGACGGGACGAAGAAAAGTCCTGAATATACGTGACAAAATGTTAATTAAAGTCTAAATCAGAATGGATGGAATGTCAATTGATTTTACAACACATAAAAGAATTGTAATTTGTCAGCTTTTTGTCTATTTTTTATCACATCCAAACCTCATACTACTGCTTGCGCGGAAACCTAAAAAATGCTATATTTAACATGATAAATTGCCATTTCTGTCCCCAAGGGAGAAATTCCTGTGTATAAAGGTATTTTCCGATGGACCGAACGATCAGGAGTAAAGATCTGGTGGTTCGACAAGCGGTGACAGAGAGATGGATCATATAAAGACGAAATCATATAGAAGAGAGGAACATGAATGGTTCATTATTCCCAGGATAAAATCAGAAATTTCTGTATCATTGCCCATATCGATCACGGTAAATCCACATTGGCGGACCGCATTATCGAGAAGACCGGTCTTTTAACCAGCCGTGAGATGCAGGCCCAGATCCTTGACAATATGGATCTTGAGAGAGAGCGCGGAATCACGATCAAATCCCAGGCAGTCCGCACGGTTTACAAGGCAAAGGACGGCGAGGAGTATATCTTTAACCTGATCGATACCCCAGGTCACGTTGACTTTAACTATGAGGTATCCCGAAGCCTTGCGGCGTGTGACGGTGCGATCCTTGTTGTAGATGCGGCTCAGGGCATTGAGGCCCAGACCCTTGCAAATGTGTATCTTGCCCTTGACCATGATCTTGATGTTGTCCCGGTCATCAATAAGATCGACCTTCCGAGCGCTGATCCGGATCGTGTGGCGGAGGAGATCGAGGACGTGATCGGACTTGAGGCTCACGACGCACCGAGGATCTCTGCAAAGATGGGACTCAATATCGAGGATGTTTTGGAAGCGATCGTCCATAAGATCCCGGCACCGAAGGGAGATCCGGAGGCACCGCTTCAGGCGCTGATCTTTGATTCCCTCTACGATTCCTACCGCGGTGTTATCGTATTCTGCCGTGTGAAAGAGGGAACCGTGAAGAAAGGCACCCCGATCCAGATGATGGCGACGGGAGCTTCCTACGATGTCGTTGAGGTCGGATATTTCGGCGCAGGCCAGTTTATCCCCTGTGATGAGCTCCGGGCCGGCATGGTTGGATACATTACAGCCAGCATCAAGAATGTGAAAGATACCCGTGTGGGTGATACGGTGACAAACCGCTTAAATCCGTGTGCGGCCCCGCTTCCGGGATATAAGAAGGTAACACCGATGGTGTACTGCGGACTCTATCCGGCGGATGGAGCGAAATATCCGGAGCTCCGTGATGCCTTAGAGAAGCTGCAGTTAAACGACGCGTCCCTGTTCTTTGAGCCGGAGACATCCATCGCGCTGGGCTTCGGATTCCGCTGCGGATTCTTAGGGCTTTTACACCTGGAGATCATCCAGGAGCGCCTGGAGCGCGAGTACAACCTTGACCTCGTGACGACAGCACCGGGCGTTGTATACCGGATCCACAAGACGAACGGCGAGGTGATCGATCTCACGAACCCGTCCAATATGCCGGATCCGTCCGAGATCGACTACATGGAAGAGCCGATCGTCTCCGCAGAGATCATGGTGACAACAGAATTTGTGGGCGCGATCATGCAGTTATGTCAGGAGCGCCGCGGCGTTTACCTCGGCATGGAATATATGGAAGAGACACGTGCGCTCTTAAAGTATGAGCTCCCGTTAAACGAGATCATCTACGACTTCTTCGATGCGCTGAAGTCAAGATCCCGCGGCTATGCGTCCTTCGACTATGAATTGAAGGGATACGAGAAGTCTGAGCTTGTGAAACTCGATATCCTGATCAATAAGGAAACCGTGGATGCCCTTTCCTTCATCGTGTTTGAGGGATCCGCTTACGAGCGCGGCAGAAAAATGTGCGAAAAGCTGAAGGATGAGATCCCGAAGCATTTATTCGAGATTCCGATCCAGGCTGCTGTGGGTGGTAAGATCATTGCCCGTGAGACGGTGAGGGCTATGAGAAAGGATGTCCTCGCGAAGTGCTACGGCGGCGATATCTCCCGTAAGAAGAAGCTTCTCGAGAAGCAGAAGGAAGGCAAGAAGCGTATGCGCCAGGTCGGAAACGTAGAGATTCCGCAGAAGGCGTTTATGAGCGTTCTGAAGCTGGATGAGGAGTAAATTAAAATATTGATCCAGATAAAAAGTCCATTTCAGATCGTTCGAAGAAATGGACTTTTTTGCACATAGATGAGGAACTATTATGAAGCTTACAACATTATGCTACATTGAAAAAGATGACGAATACCTGATGATCCATCGTATCAAGAAGAAACACGACGTCAATAAAGACAAGTGGATCGGCATTGGCGGGAAGTTTGAGCGGGGGGAGAGCCCGGAGGACTGCATTTTAAGGGAGACGAAGGAGGAGACAGGCCTGACACTCACAAGCTATAGACTTCGGGGCGTTCTGACTTTCGTGTACAATGATGATGATGCCGAAATGGAGTACATTTTCCTCTACACGGCAGATGGCTTTACAGGTGAGCTGGCAGACTGCAATGAGGGTACTCTGGAGTGGGTTCCTAAGACTGAGATTGACAGCTTGAACCTCTGGGAAGGCGACCGGATCTTCCATCGGCTTCTCGATGAGGAAGCACCGTTTTTCTCCTTAAAACTCCGCTACCAGGATGATCTCTTAAAGGAAGCGGTCCTGGACGGAAAGCCGCTGGAGCTTCTTGATCTCCTCGATGAGAATGGAGAGCCGTCGGGACAGGTGAGAGAGCGCACGCTGGTCCATCTCAACGGTGACTGGCACCGGACGAGCCATGTCTGGGTCGTAAGAAGACGGGGGGACGGCGGACATGACCTGCTTTTACAGAAGCGGAGCCGAGGGAAGGACTCCTTCGGGGGCTGCTACGATATCTCCAGCGCCGGGCATATTCCGGCGGGACAGGACTATCTGGAGTCGGCGCTCAGGGAGTTGAAGGAAGAGCTGGGAATTGCGGCAGAGCCGGAAGACCTGCGGCTTGTCGGGGTCCATGACGGACGCTATGAAGGCGGGTTCCATGGACGGATCTTTAAGAATCATGAGAAGAGTCATGTTTTTGTCTATGAAAAGCCGGTAGAGATCGAAAAACTCAAGCTTCAGAAAGAAGAAGTGGAGTCTGTGAAGTGGATGCGGATCGAGGATGTCCTGGCGGCGGTGAAAGCCCATGATCCGGGATACTGCCTGTTCGAGGACGAGATCGAGATGCTCAGTGAGGTCCTCGCATGAACGGGGGCATGGAATTATATCTGCACATGCCGTTCTGTGTGAGAAAATGCGCTTACTGCGACTTCCTTTCATTTCCGACGGACCAGGAGACCCAGAACCTGTACACGAGGCGGCTCAGGGAAGATATTGACGCCATGGAAAAAAAATACGGGGACATTCCGGTAGATACGATCTTTATCGGCGGCGGAACCCCGTCCGTGCCGGATTCGGCGCTGATTGTCGGGATCATGGAACATGTGCGGAAGGCGTTTCATGTGGCGGAAGGCGCGGAGATCTCCATGGAGGCGAACCCTGGAACCGTGACAAGGGAGAAACTCACAGATTACAGGCGGGCCGGGATCAATCGCCTGAGCTTTGGACTTCAATCAGCAAATGACAGAGAGCTAAAGCTTCTCGGTCGGATCCATACCTGGGCGGAATTCCTGGAGAGCTTCCATCTGGCCCGGGAGTGCGGGTTCACGAACATCAATATCGACCTTATGTCAGCGTTGCCGGGACAGACCCGCGAGTCCTGGAAGGACACCTTAAAGCGGGTCACGGACCTGAATCCAGAACATATCTCGGCGTACAGCCTGATCATTGAGGACGGAACTCCTTTTGGTGAGAAGTACGGGAGCGAAGAGGGACGGAAACTTCTTCCCGACGAGGATTCCGAGAGGGAGATGTACCACGAGACGAAGCGGTTCCTGCGGGACTGTGGGTATGAGCGGTACGAGATCTCAAACTACGCGAAGCCGGGGAGAGCGTGCCGCCACAATATCGGCTACTGGACAGGTGTGCCCTATCTGGGACTGGGACTCGGGGCATCCTCCTACATGGATGGCTGTAGGTTTGCGGTCAATTCCGATATGAAGCAGTATCTGGAAGAAAAGCCGGGGATGTTTACGGATGTGGAAAAGCTCACGAAGAAAGACATGGAGGAGGAATTCTTCTATGTGGGACTCCGGATGACAGCAGGGGTGTCCCTCTCGGAGTTTGAGCGGAGGTTCGGGGTGTCCGCGAAGGACGTCTATCCGGGGCTCATGGAAATGTTTGTGGAGGAAAAAGCGGCAGTATTTCAGGGCGACCGGTTCGTTCTGACGGATTATGGACTTGATGTAAGCAATTATATTATGGCGCAGTTTCTGCAGGACTAAAGATCCTGCGGAGACCGCGCTTTTTTTCAGCCGTAGTTTTCGATGTCAGAGATCCTGCGTGGAGTGAAAAAGGGCATGCATGCTGAGAAAAAACAAGTAGATCATAAGCGCAGCTTAAATGGTACAGAGGATAAAAAAGCAGAATACATATATAGATCATGTAAAAAACATGGTAAAAATGCATAAAACCACTATCAAAAACGGCAACAATGTGATATGATTTGTACAATCCAATGAAATGCATGGTTGTACATTTTGCACGGAGAGACTGTATCCAAAAAACAGGGGGATATTATTATGGCTAAGGAAATGATCGCAATGCTTCTTGCAGGCGGCCAGGGTTCAAGACTCTATGCACTGACACAGAAGCTTGCAAAACCGGCAGTCCCTTTCGGCGGGAAATACAGAATTATTGATTTTCCGCTCTCGAACTGCGTAAATTCCGGAATTGATACCGTGGGAATTCTGACCCAGTACCAGCCGATGGTACTGAATGAGTATATCGGAAACGGCCAGCCGTGGGACCTCGACCGTCTTTACGGTGGAGTACATGTGCTGCCGCCGTATCAGAAGGCATCCGGTTCCGACTGGTATAAGGGAACCGCAAACGCAATCTATCAGAACATTCCGTTCATCGAGCGCTACGATCCGCAGTATGTGATCATCTTATCCGGTGATCAGATCTGCAAGCAGGATTACAGTGATTTCCTGCGCTTCCACAAGGAAAAAGGCGCAGAATTCAGTGTCGCGGTTATGGAAGTGCCGTGGGACGAGGCATCCCGTTTTGGTCTGATGGTGGCGGATGGGGACGACCGGATCACAGAGTTTCAGGAGAAACCGAAGAACCCGAAGTCGAATCTGGCTTCCATGGGAATCTATATCTTCAACTGGGATATCTTAAAGAAGTACCTGATCGAGGATGAGGCAGACCCGAATTCCGAGAATGATTTCGGAAACAACATCATTCCGAACCTCTTAAAAGACGGACGGAAGATGTACGCGTACCACTTTGCGGGATACTGGAAGGACGTTGGAACGATCTCATCCCTCTGGGAAGCAAATATGGAGGTTCTTGATCCGGAACACAGCGGGATCGATATCTTTGATGAAAACTGGAAGATCTACAGCCGGAACAGCGGTATGACCGGTCACAAGATCGGCTCCAACGCAGTCGTTGAGAATTCCATGATCACAGACGGATGCCGGATCGACGGAAGTATTAAGCATTCGATCCTGTTCTCCGGTGTCAGGGTAGAAAAGGGAGCGAAGATCGAAGATGCCGTTGTCATGGGCAAAACGGTCATAAAGGCCGGAGCTGTTGTAGAACACTGTATCGTCGCGGAAAATGTTGTGATCGGTGAAAATGCCGTTGTTGGATCCATGCCGAAGGGGGAAGAACACGGCGTTGCGACGATCGGTTCCGGAATCACCATCGGAAAGGGCGCAAAGATCGGCCCGAGCGCCATGGTCAATAAAAATGTGGAGGATGGTGAAGAACAATGGTAAATTCCAATGCAAATGCGATCGGTATTATTTTTCCAAACAGTTATGATAATCTGGTGCCGGAGCTTGCGGGTGACCGCCTGATGGCATCGATCCCGTTTGCGGGACGTTACCGGATCATCGACTTCCTGCTTTCCAGTCTCGCAAACTGCGGGATCAGCAATATTGCCATCGTGGTCCGGGAGAATTATCATTCCCTGATGGACCATCTGGGCTCCGGACGAGCGTGGGATCTTCTCAGAAAAAACGGAGGCCTCAGTATTTTTCCGCCCTATGCGGAGAAAAATATGAAGGTCTACAGCGGACGCGTCGAGGCACTTGAGAGCATCCTTCCGTATCTGAAAAGCAAAAAAGAAAAGTATGTGATCATGATGGACGCCAATATCGCGGTGGATTTTGATTTCAACGCAATGTTAGCGGAACATATCGAGAGCGGTGCCGATGTGACGGTTGCCTACACAGAGCAGGAGATCCCGGCGGAACTGATCCGCGCAGGTTCCCACGGGGATATGTATTACACGTTAAAGCTTGATGACGGACGCGTGAGACGGATCTTTATGAATTCTGAAATGTGCGGAAAACAGAACCTCTCCATGAATATTTATATTATGGATAGAGAAGCACTGATCGATAAGATCCATGCGGCGTTTGTACGTGGATACTCCTGCTTCGAGCGTGATATCCTTGCACCGCGTCTTGAGAAGTACAATATCCGCGGATATAAATATGATGGATATTACGCGAGGATCTGCGGCTTAAAGAGCTACTTCGATGAGAATATGAAACTTCTCGATGATGAGAATCTGGACGCGCTGTTTACCGGCGGCCAGATCTACACAAAGATCCGTGATGACAACCCGACAAGATATATTAACGGATGTAAGACAAAAAATAACCTTGTGGCTGATGGCTGCGTGATCGAAGGCGATGTGGAGAACTGTGTTCTCTTCCGAGGCGTTAAGATCGCAAAGGGCGCAAAGATCAGAAACAGTGTCCTGATGCAGGATACGGTGGTGAAAGCAGGCGCACGGCTGGATTACGTTGTCACAGACAAGAACGTGACGATTGAGGTTGGCCAGGAGCTGAAGGGAACGGATACACAGCCGTTTTATGTGGCGAAGGGGCATACTGTTTAAAGATAGGAGCAAGCCTGTGAATTCAGGAGAGGTCCTGACTCACATAAGATATGTATAATTAAGAAAGGGAATCTCTCATGAGCATTTTCGCATGCTCAGGAGAGATTCCCTTTTTTGCCATGTAGCAGGAAGAATTTATTAGTGGATGTCCTTCCAGTCCTGTCATATATCGGGTGGAAACTCATATAACGGGGCAGATGAACTTAAGACTGGATCAGATAGACCTCAGACCGCTCAACGCCGTGATCTCTTGTTTCCGAATGTGTGTTGTAAAAAATATCGATATGTTTTCCTTTGACGCCGCCTCCGACGTCCTCAGCGATATACTCGACACCATCGATCAAAAGGTGGCTTCCAAGCGGAATGACCCGCGGGTCAACGGCTACGGTGCGGCTTGCGGTCGCCTGGGTTCCGGTCTTTGTGAGACGGCCGTAGCCCTCGGAGCAGCTTCTGCACGGGCAGTAAGCTGTGGTCTTAAATGTACCTAAGGAAACGAGGGTGGCATTTTTGATGATCTTTGTTGCGGTATTGTACTGGTAAGCTAACGGAAGTGCTGTGCCGTTCACGCTGAGCTTGATCATGTAGGTATCATCCGGGATGGAGGACCAGTCGATCATGATCTCAAAGCCGTGGGCACCGTTTCCGATGCCGCTTTCCTTTAAGTCATTGCGCTCGATATCAGCTTCGGCGGTCTCAGATAAAAGAGACTCGCCTGTATGGGAGTTGGCCACAGTGACGGTGACGGAGACCGGGGTATCCGGGGCAGCGGAGTTCCACGCCCATCCGGAAACCTTATTTCCATCGATGCTGTCCAGGTGGCCAGAGTTTTTCGGGGTACTTGCGAATGCACATACGGTGTTTAAGAGCATCGAAATGACGGTCAGTAAAACACAGATGGTCAATCTAAATTTCTTCATATAACAATCCTTTCTTTTTTTGTTTCATATCTATTACAAATTATATGCAGATATGTAATAAAAATGTAACAATTTGGAAACAAGTATGTATTATACATAATTTTCCAAATTTGTCAAGTTTTTGGGTATTACTGCCAGGACGCAAACAGTCCCCCCATATGGCAGAAATGTTCTTAATGTGACGCAAAGCCCCCGGGATTCACAGGAAAATCCAGGGGAAAGCCGGGCGGATCCTGTAAAATCCTGGTAGAAAAAGGCGATGAAAAAAATAGTGAAAAAAATGTGAAAATTATCAAAAGCCCTTGACAAACAACACACTAAGTAATATAGTAACAACTGTAAATGTTAGCACTCCTCAACAAAGAGTGCTAATAAAGAAGAGGTGAGAGTTTTGGAACTGGATGAGAGAAAAGAAAAAATTTTAAAAGCGATTATCCAGACGTATCTGGAGACCGGTGAGCCGGTGGGATCCAGAACGATTTCCAAATACTCGGATCTGAAGCTCAGCTCCGCGACGATCCGAAATGAGATGTCTGATCTGGAAGAACTTGGCTACATCATTCAGCCGCATACCTCGGCGGGACGAATTCCTTCCGATAAAGGTTACCGCTTCTATGTTGACCAGATCATCAAGGAAAAAGATAGTCAGGTCGAGCATATGCAGGAACTTATGATCCAGCGGGTAGACCGCGTGGAACTGCTTCTGAAGCAGCTTGCAAAGGTTCTTGCCAACAATACGAACTATGCGACCCTGATCAGCGGACCGAGTTACAACCAGACAAAGTTAAAGTTTATCCAGCTCTCGAAGGTGGAGGAACACAAACTTCTGGTGGTAGTCGTTGTGGAAGGAAATATTATAAGAAACTCCTTTGTTACGATCGATGAGGAACTCAGTGACGAAGAGCTTCTGAATTTAAATATTCTTTTAAACAGCAGCCTGAACGGTCTGACGATCGAGGAGATCAACCTTGGCGTGATCGCAAAAATGAAAGAACAGGCCGGATCCCACAGAAGAGTGGTGGATCTGGTGCTGAATGAAGTCAGTGAAGTGATCCGGTCCCAGGACGAAGATCTCCAGATCTATACCAGCGGGGCAACCAATATTTTCAAATACCCGGAGCTTTCCGATACGGAAAAAGCGAGCCAGCTGATCGGTACTTTGGAACATAAAGAACTTCTCAGGGGACTGATCGACGGGCAGCAGCAGAATAAAACGGATGATCCGGACAATGAAATTCAGGTCTATATCGGAGATGAAACTCCGGTCCAGAGCATGAAAGACTGCAGCATCGTAACCGCAAATTATGCGCTCGGCGATGGGATGCGCGGAACGATCGGTATCGTGGGACCAAAACGAATGGACTACGAAAAAGTCGTATCGACCTTGAGATCGTTAGTTGCGCAGCTGAACGAAACGTTTAAAAATGAAAGGTGAAGAGAGCAGTGAAAGAGAAAGAGTTAGAAAAAGAGAAAACGGAAAAAGCCGTTTCTGAGGAAAAAGAAACCAAAGAGACAGCCGCTTCCGAAAAAGAAAATAAAGAGACGTCCGAAAAAGAGGAAAAAGCTTCTGAAAAGAAGAAAGATCCGAAGGACGAGAAGATCGATGAGTTAAATGACAAGCTCAAGAGATCCATGGCGGAGTTTGATAACTACCGCAAGAGAACGGACAAGGAAAAGTCCGCAATGTATGAGATCGGTGCGAAGGATGTAATCGAAAAGATCCTTCCGATCGTCGATAACTTTGAAAGAGGTCTTAATTCCATTCCGGAAGACGCGAAAGGATCCGCGTTTGCAGACGGAATGGAAAAGATATATAAGCAATTTGTAAAGACACTCGATGATATGGGCGTTAAGCCGATCGAGGCAGTCGGAAAACCGTTCGACCCGAACTTCCACAACGCAGTGATGCATGTGGAGGATGAGAATCTCGGCGAGAATGTTGTGGCAGTGGAACTCCAGAAGGGCTACACCTACAAAGATTCCATCGTTCGTCACAGCATGGTGCAGGTTGCAAACTAACATTGAAACAATGTGATCATCCGGCAGAGACTGCTGGACGACCACTCATTCCTAATATTCCAAATTTAGAGGAGGAAAATCATTATGAGTAAGATCATTGGTATTGACTTAGGTACAACAAACAGCTGCGTAGCAGTTATGGAAGGCGGTAAACCAACAGTTATCGCTAATACAGAAGGTGTCAGAACAACACCGTCTATCGTTGCATTTACAAAGACAGGAGAAAGACTTGTGGGTGAGCCGGCAAAGCGTCAGGCAGTTACAAACGCTGACAGAACCATCTCCTCCATCAAGAGACATATGGGTACCGACTACAAGGTAGATATTGACGGCAAGAAGTACACACCGCAGGAGATCTCCGCGATGATCCTTCAGAAGTTAAAAGCAGATGCTGAGAGCTACCTCGGTGAAAAAGTAACAGAAGCTGTTATCACAGTTCCGGCTTACTTCAACGATGCCCAGCGTCAGGCAACAAAGGATGCAGGTAAGATTGCCGGTCTTGATGTAAAGCGTATCATCAACGAGCCGACAGCGGCAGCCCTTGCTTACGGTCTTGACAACGAGAAAGAGCAGAAGATCATGGTATATGACCTCGGCGGCGGTACATTCGATGTTTCCATCATCGAGATCGGTGACGGCGTTATCGAAGTTCTTGCGACGAACGGTGATACACACCTCGGCGGTGATGATTTCGATAACCGTGTCACACAGTGGATGATCGACGAGTTCAAGAAGACAGAGGGCGTAGATCTTTCCGGTGATAAGATGGCACTTCAGAGATTAAAAGAAGCTGCTGAGAAAGCAAAGAAAGAGCTTTCTTCCGCAACAACAACAAACATCAACCTTCCGTTCATCACAGCAACTGCTGAGGGACCGAAGCACTTAGATATGAACCTCACAAGAGCTAAATTCGATGAGCTGACAAGTGATCTCATTGAGAGAACAGCAATTCCGGTACAGAATGCGTTAAGAGACGCTGGTTTAACAGCGGCAGAGCTCTCCAAGGTTCTCCTCGTAGGTGGTTCCACACGTATGCTTTCCGCACAGGAAAAGGTTAAACAGTTAACAGGCAAAGAGCCGAGCAAGAGTTTAAACCCGGATGAGTGCGTAGCCATCGGTGCAGCGATCCAGGGTGGTAAGTTAGCAGGCGACGCCGGTGCAGGTGACATCCTTCTTCTCGATGTAACTCCGCTTTCCCTTTCCATCGAGACAATGGGCGGCGTTGCTACAAAGCTGATCGAGAGAAACACAACGATCCCGACAAAGAAGAGCCAGGTATTCTCCACAGCTGCTGATAACCAGACAGCCGTAGATATCCACGTTGTACAGGGTGAGCGTGAGTTTGCAAGAGACAACAAGACTCTTGGACAGTTCCGTCTTGACGGTATCCTTCCGGCAAGAAGAGGTGTTCCGCAGATCGAAGTTACTTTCGATATCGATGCAAATGGTATCGTAAACGTATCCGCTAAGGATCTCGGCACAGGCAAAGAGCAGCATATCACCATCACATCCGGATCCAACATGTCCAAGGATGATATCGATAAGGCTGTTAAGGAAGCTGCAGCTTACGAGGCTGAGGATAAGAAGAAGAAAGAAGCGATCGATACAAGAAATGAAGCTGATTCCATGGTATTCCAGACAGAGAAGGCAATGGAAGAAGTTGGCGATAAGATCGATGCAAACGATAAGGCCGCTGTTGAGGCTGACTTGAATGCCCTCAAGGAAGCGATCAACAAAGCTCCGGCAGAGCAGATGATAGACGCCCAGGTCGAGGAGATCAAGGCAGCAAAAGAGAAACTCATGAACAGTGCGCAGAAGCTCTTCGCAAAGGTTTATGAGCAGGCTCAGGCAGCTCAGGGCGCAGCTGGAGCACAGGGTCAGGCAGGTCCGCAGGCCGGACAGAGCGCAAGCCAGGCTGGATATGGCGATGATGTCGTTGATGGCGACTACAAAGAAGTCTAAATAACAGTTTGATCGAGCGACAATGAGGGCTGGAAAGGACGTTGCAAGATAGCTTGCATAAGTCCTTTTTAGCCGGAATTACCATTTGGCGGACGCCAAAGGTCTCTTGTTTTTGTGAAATGAAAACAGAAAGACAGCTCGAGTCAGGCACTATAAATCCGAAAGAACGCCCCATCTTGGGCGTTCTTTCGGTTGCCTTATATCAAGATTTTGATCGGCAACGATCCGGAAATATTGCCGCGGCAGGACTCAGCCGTGACGTCTGAAGAAAGCTTCCGTCGGCAGGTTCCGTAAAAAGGTACGCGTGATGCGTGGTACCGCTCACTAACAGGAAAGGTAAGAATAAAGAAATGGCAGAGACCAAGCGAGATTATTACGAAGTCCTCGGCGTGCCGAAAGATGCGGACGAAGCGGCGTTAAAGAAAGCATATCGAGTTCTTGCAAAGAAATACCATCCGGACGCAAATCCGGGAGATAAAGAGGCGGAGGCAAAGTTCAAGGAAGCTTCCGAGGCATACAGCGTTTTAAGTGATCCGGAAAAGAGAAGAAAGTATGACCAGTTCGGCCATGCGGCCTTTGAGGGAGGCGCAGGCGGGGCCGGCGGCTACGGCGGATTCGATTTCAACGGAGCCGACATGGGAGATATCTTTGGAGATATTTTCGGAGATTTCTTCGGAGGTGGACGTTCCGCTTACGGAAGAAGCAGCAACGGTCCCATGCGCGGCGCAAATTTAAGAACCGGCGTAAGGATCACATTTGAAGAGGCAATCTTTGGCTGCGAGAAAGAGATCGAGCTCACATTAAAGGATGAGTGTCCGAAATGTCACGGAACAGGCGCAAAGCCTGGTACATCTCCGGTTACCTGCCCGAAATGTAACGGTAAAGGCAAGATCGTCTACACCCAGCAGTCCTTCTTCGGCCAGGTACAGAATGTCCAGACATGTCCGGACTGCCGCGGTACCGGTAAGATCGTCAAAGAGAAGTGCCCGGACTGCTACGGTACCGGATATATCTCCAGCAAGAAGAAGATCCAGGTCAAGATCCCGGCAGGTATCGACAACGGACAGAGCATCCGTATCGCAGGAAAAGGAGAGCCTGGAACGAACGGCGGCGAGAGAGGAGACCTTCTCGTTGAGGTAACCGTATCCAGAAGCCCGGTATTTATGCGTCAGGAGACATCCATCTTCTCGACTGTACCGATCTCCTTCGCGACAGCAGCCCTTGGCGGTCCGATCAAGATCAAGACCGTCGACGGCGAGGTCGAGTACGAGGTAAAACCGGGAACCCAGACTGACACAAAGGTACGTCTCCGTGGCAAGGGTGTTCCGTCTCTCAGAAATAAGAACATCCGCGGTGACCACTATGTAACGCTTGTTGTTACAGTTCCGGAGAAGCTTACGGAGGAGCAGAAAGAAGCTCTGAAGCGTTTCGACGATGCAATGAAGGGAATTTCCCCGGAGCCGAAGAAGAAGCGCGGGCTGTTTAAATAACATAGAGTCGTTATAAATAGGATTATGATATCCCACCGAATGTATGACAGGAGAAAATGTGATATGTTTGGTGGGATTTTTTTGCAGTAGAATCAGCGCATCTGTCGAGAAAAGTTGTGGGGCAGGTCAATACATAACTTATGCTTTTAACTTGGTTAGTAATATATTTTCGATTCGGTTAATATCTGGCTGTGTTGGTGCGAAACGCACACCATGATGTAAAAGATTAAAAATTTTTATGGCATTCTTTTCCAAAGAAACGATCAGAAATGAAATATAAGCGCCCTTGTTGAAAAACTATAAAATCACTTCCTATTCAGATGAATGAAGCCCCCTGAAAAATCAGAGGGCTTTAAAGACTTTAACACGGTCTATTTATGATTCGCATGACCGGAAGCGAACTACGTCAGCACGGTCTATTTATATCCCGCACGACCGACAGCGGTCTGCTTTTAAAGATAGATGCGCTATCTGCCTATAGTATGGGTGATTTGGACAGATGTATCAACTATAAAAATCAGGCAGAACCTATCACTCCGATAAGTCCTGCCTGATTTCATTATATGAGAAAAGAAGTTGGCAAACGATTGATTAGAAATCAAACATTCCAGCCGGTTTTGTATCCGGTTTCTTTGTGTCTGTGTAGGTCTTAGCTGTCTTATAGTCAACATCGTTGATCGGCCATGTCGGCTTCTTGCCCTCGTAAACTTCCTGAACACCCATAGCTGCGAAGTAGGAAGCGCGGTGGGCAGCCTCAGATGTGTTGCCGCCGATATGCGGATAGATGATAACATTGTCGAGTGTAAGAAGCGGGTTAGCCGGATCAACCGGTTCCTTCTTGATTGCGTCAAGACCGGCACCTGCGATCACGCCATTCTTGCATGCCTCATAGAGAGCATCCTCATCTACGCAGCCGCCGCGTGCGGTGTTGATCAAGAATGCTGTCGGTTTCATCATTGCGAGACGCTCTTTGTTTACCATGTTCTTGGTAACCGGAGTGTTCGGGCAGTGAAGGGAAACATAGTCGCACTCTTTGAAGATGCGGTCAAGGTCGCGGACAACCTCAACGCCGTCCGGGAACTCAGAAGCTGGTTTGTACGGGTCGTATGCGAGAACATTCATCTCGAATGCGAGGCAGCGCTTTGCAACGCGGCTTCCGATGTTGCCGCAGCCGATCAGACCGATAGTCTTGCCGTTTAATGTGTTCTTGCGGACTTTTAATTTTGCCTTGTAGAAATCGTTTACCCATGTCTTGTGAAGGACAGTCACGTTACGGCTGCACTCTAAGATGAGTAACATAGCTGTCTCTGCAACGGAGGTGCTGTTTGCGACCGGTGCGTAGAGAGCCTGGACATTGTTGTCGTGGCAGGCCTTTACGTCAAGAGCGTCGAAACCGGCGCCGTGACGAACAATAACCTTTAAGTTCGGGTTTGACTCGATCACTTCACGTGTGATCGGTGTGATACGGACGATCATAGCGTCCGGCTGATATTCCTTGAAATCAGCGAGAACGTCCTCTGTCTCAAATCCGCGGCCGTCGATTACGGTATGACCAGCATCCTCAAGAAGCTTACGGCCTTCGGACATAATTTCCTGCGGGAGTAAAATTTTCCAACCCATGATAATACCTCCTATAATGAAACATTTTTGATAAGCTGTTTTTCACTGTCTTTATTATAACGGAGATTGTTCACAAAATAAAACAATCTGTTTTTGTAAGGTTGAAAAGGAAATGTTGTTGAAAATCGTTAGTACGAAAAGAGAACGCTTATATGTTATGGCACTTTCTTTTATAAGGCAAATATGCTAATATAAGATCATCAAACAGATCTCTTTCCTGGAGATCCCTACCCGTGATTCCGGGCGTCTGTGGTATCTGACTTCAGTTCTGAAATCGTTCCCACGAAATTGCAAAAAAACTCTATATCGTGTACAATGAAAGGAGAAATTATGACGAAAGTAAAGAGAAACTTTAAAGACAGTCTTTTTCGACTGGTGTTTCATGGGAAGGAGGAGTTACTGAGTCTGTATAACGCAGTAAACGGAAGTTCGTATACGAATGCGGACGATCTGGAGATCAATACGCTGGAAGATGTAGTGTATATGGGGATGAAAAATGATGTCTCATTCTTGTTTGCGCATTATCTGAACTTGTATGAAGCCCAGAGTACCAGTAATCCAAACATGCCATTGAGGGGAACTATATATTTTGGAGATCTGATAAAGGGATGGGTAGAAAGCAACCATCTTGATATGTATTCCGAAAAGCAGATCATGATCCCAAAGCCGAAGTTTCTTGTCTTTTATAACGGTTTAAAGAAGGAACCGGAAAGAAAGATTCTCCGGCTGTCAGATTCATTTGAAGGCGGGCAGGATGAGGAGGCAGCGCTGGAATGCACTGCGATCATGTTAAATATTAATTATGGGTATAACCGGGAATTAATGGCGAAGTGCCAGACACTGCACGATTATTCTTATTTTGTGGAAACTGTGAGACAGGGAGTCCGTGCCGGAAAAACGCTGGAGGAAGCTGTAGATGAAGCAATCAGTAAGTCCTTAAAAGAGGGGGTACTGAAGGATCTTTTAAAGAAAAACAGATCGGAGGTGCGAAACGTGGTATTGACAGAATATAACGAAGAACTGCATCTGAAAAATGTGAGGGAATGCGGATATGAGGAAGGTTATGATAATGGATACGATAGTGGATATGGCAGTGGCTTGGATCAGGGACGCATACAGAACCAGATCGAATTAGTAATTAAAAAAGTACGGAAAGGCCAGTCACTGGAACAGATTGCGGATGCTCTGGAAACATCGGAAGATCAGCTGAAAGAAATATACGAGGCAGTAGTGAAAGCAGCGCCGGAGTATGATCTTGAGAGAATTAAAGAAGAATTGAAAATAAAGAATCGCTAATAAAAAAACAGGCAGAACCTATCACTCCGATAAGTCCTGCCTGTTTTCATTATATGAGAAAAGAAGTTAGCAAGTGATTGGAAATCAAACATTATAGCCGGTTTTGTATCCGTTATCTGTGTGTCTGTGCAGGTTTTCGCTGCCGCATAGTCGACATCGTTGATCGGTCAGATCGGTTTCTTGCTGTCGTAAACATCTTGAATGTCTATGGATGAGAATGAAATTGGCTTGTACGGATCGTATGCGAGAACATTTATCTTGAATGTGAGACAGTGCTTTGCAACGCGGCTTTCGGACATAATTTCCTGTGAAAGTAAATTTTCCAACCCATGTTCCTTTAATGAAACATCTTTGACAAGCTGTTTTTCACTGTCTTTATTATAGCGGGAAGTGTGCGCAAAACAAAACAATCTGTTTTTAGTAAGATTGAAAAGGAAATGTTGTTGGATTGAAAAATTCACTGATACGTCATTATACAAGTGGGTCAGCTTTGTGTGCAAGGTGCACGGTTTCAACTGTAGATGCATATTCAAGAAGAAGTTCAATTAAATATTTCATATATAGCGGCAGATAGCGGCCTTTTGAGTAGGCAATCGCAAGCTGGTGAGGGAGATGAACTCCATTTGAATAAATTGGAAATATATTCATATCTGACGGAATCTCTTTTAAATGGTTAGCAAGATGCATTTGTGTCATGATACACGCAGCAAAACCTTGGGAACATAGTTGAAATCCAAGGGGCGTGTAGGTGCTGTAAGAATAAATTTTAGGTTGAATTCCAGCAAGATCAAAACAAGAGCGGATTTTATTCCATACAATATTTTTAAAAGCACAGAAGGGAAGCTCAGAAAAATGTGTGATTTCAATTCCTTGAATTCCTTGCTCTTTTAAACTCTCTTTTGTAAGAGGGTAGAATTGATCTAAAAGTTTCTCGGAAACACATAAATATAATTTATCGTTTAGGAGCAGCTTTTGTTCAATTTCAGGATGACTATCTGAATAGGCGATAATTCCCAAATCAAGATCGTTACTGGTTAAAAGAGGCACCAGTTTAGAAGTAACAGCTTCTGTAATTTGAAAATCCACAAGAGGATATCGTTCGTGAAATTTAGGAAGAACAGCTGAAAAACATGTACTTAGGCGCAATGCACTTGAAGAAAAACGGATAGTGCCACGTTCTTCTTTGGACATATCAGAAAGTGTATCTTTTAAATTTTGATGATTAATAATGACCATATCAGCAAATTTTAATACCTCAGTGCCTGCCGAAGTGAGAGATAGTTTTGGCTTTCGATAAAAGAGTGGGGTTCCATAAAAGTTTTCAAGACGCTGAATGTGATTGCTGAGTGTTTGCTGAGATATATATAATCGATTGGCTGTATGTGTCATATTTAAACTTTTTGATAGTTCCGAGAAATAATATAAACTTTCAATATCCATAAAGCCCTCCATATGCTTAATTACAAAATTAATTTGTAGAGAATAAAAAAAAGCTCCGTTGGATTTAGTAGTATAAATATACTACTATAAAACTAACAAAAAAACAAGAGCGGTTGGCGGAAAATGTTAATCAGAATACAAAAATACAAACAATATTCTGAAAAAGCCGATTAGCAGAGTGGAGGTCATCATGAAATATAATTGTAATAAGATGCGTGAATTTGCAAGTGCAATTATGCAAAAAAATGGCTTATCAAAGCAGAAAAGTGATTTATTTGCAGAAAGTCTCATAGCGGCAGACATGCGAGGAATTTCTTCTCATGGTGTCACAAGATTAAAAACATATGCGTATCGTTTGGAGGCGGGACTTGTCGATGCACATGCAGAAACAACAATTATAAAAGAAACTCCAGCATTGGTCCTGATGGATGCAAACAATGGACTGGGAGTTCCAGCAGCAATGGATGCAATGAAACTATGTGTTGAGAAAGCAAAAACGATAGGTTGTTGTTTTGCGGCAGTAAAAGGAGGAAATCATTTTGGAATGGGGGAATTTTTTACTGATTATGCAGCACAGAATGGAATGATAGGAATCGCAATGACCAATGGACCAGCAGCATTGGCTCCGATAGGGGGAAAGAAAGCAATTCTTGGGACAAATCCGCTTGCGGTGTCTGTGCCTTCTGAAAAATATAGGACAGTTTCGCTTGATATGGCGACCAGTGTTGTTGCAAGAGGAAAAGTGACACTCGCAAAGAAAGATGGGAAAAAAATTCCAGAAGGATGGGCAATTGATAAAGATGGACATTCGACAACTGATCCTAATAAAGTATCGTGCATGCTTCCGTTTGGCGGAGCCAAGGGGTATGGAATTGGTTTGTTGATCGAACTGATGTGCTGCGGACTGGCAGGAGCTAAAAGTGGATTAACAATGGGATCATTTTATGATTTTAGTGGAAAAAAGCAGGATGTTGGTTATTTTATTGGTGCAATTAATGTTGGTGCAGTTGTTGAAGAACAAAAATTTAAGGAACAGTCAGATGTAATTCTTACATCAATTAAAGAATCACCAAGAGCAGAAGACTGTGATGAAATTTACCTGCCGGGGGAGATCGAATTGAATCGTGCAGAAAAAGCGCAGAGAGAGGGAATGGAAATTTCAGATGCTGTGGTAAAAGAGCTTGAGGAAATCAGTATGAAATATAAGGTTCCATTCAACTAAAATAATAAAGAGTGCTGCCTGAAAATATTTTCAGGCGGCTTTTACTTAAGAAATCGGCTTCATCGCCATCGCGTAGGAATGAAATTCCTGTGTGATGGCTTTTTTCATGCCTTCGGCATAGTGGGGCAGGATCAGGTCATTGCGGTAGACCAGGGAGATATCGATTTTTGAGAAAGAGTGGTTCATCCTCAGACAATGGCAGTTCTCTGGCCAAGTGATCGCCCCTTTTTTATGATCAAAAAGGATCATCGGAGACAGGAAAGCGGCTCCCTGGGCAGAACAGGCGAGTTGATAGATGATGTTCTGGTCAGATGCCTCGAGAATTGTCTTAGGCATGATTCCACAACGATCATAGGCGCGGTCTAAAAGAGAACGGATTCGGTTGTCCGAAGCGAGGAGGAGGATTGGAAAGTCTTTGAGATCAGAGACATCAAGACCTTCGATGGCACTTTTATTTAAAAGTTCCTGCCAGTGATTCGGACAGCATTCCTTCAGAATATTATCGTGGATCAGACAGAAAAGGTATTCGGACGCTAAAGGGATCATATTTAGATTAGACGCAGCGGGAACATCAACACCGATGAAAAGATCGAGTTTTCCAGCCTGAAGAGCGTCAGCCATTTTCAGAGTATAAGACTGACGAAGATCGAGAGAGACATTTGGATAGGCGTTGTGGTATCGCTCCCAGATTCCCGGGAAAAACACCTGGATCCGCTGCCTTGACATTCCAAGAACAAGATGACCGGAACATTCGGCGGAGAGATCTGCCAGGGATGCTATCATCTGGGATTCATTTCGCAGCATCTGCTTTGAGTAAAAAAGCATAGTCTCCCCGGCAGGTGTGAGCTTCAGATATGGTTTTCGCTGAAACAGCTCCACACCATATTCCTCCTCCAGGCGCTTGATGGAACCGGAGAGGGACTGCTGTGTGATATGAAGAGCTTCAGATGCTTTTGTAAAATTCATTTCTTCCGCAAGTGCTACAAAGTACTGACATTTTTTTTGGTTCATAGATGCCTCCACAGGAAAATACTGTTTAAAATTGAAAATATAACTGTTGGAAAACTGTTATAACTGTATGATAGTATAAAAACAACAAGAAAACCAGTAGATTTTACAGCAAATTAACGAAAGGAAGTATTTGTGATGGTTAGATTGATGGACTGCACTTTGAGAGACGGTGCAAATGTAGTAGGAAAAGGATTTGACGCGGAGATCACAAAGATCGTTCTGGATATCCTGACAGAGAGCAATGTTCCGATCATTGAATTCGGAAACGCAGGCGGAATCGGGGCTTATGAGGTTGCTGGATTCACAAACGCTCTGACGGACATGGAGTATCTGGATCTGGTACAGCCGTATCTGGGAAAATCAGAGATCGGCATGTTCTTAAATGCAAAGAGATTCCGCGAACCGAATGTGGAGCTTGCGGCATCCAAGGGAATGAAGTTCTTACGCTGCGGCGCTGATGCCGGGGATGCGAGAAAAATCTCAGAAGTTCCGGTAAAAACGATCAAAAAATGCGGAATGAAAGCGTACTATTCCGCAATGAAAGCATATCTTCTCACTCCGGAAGAACTGGCGGAGGAAGCGAAGTTCCTGGAGTCCATCGGACTTGACGAATTTACGATCATGGATTCCGCCGGAACTATGATGCCGGATGACGTAAAGAGAGCAACGGAGTGCTGCAAGAACGCGGTTAAGATCCCGGTGGCTTTCCATTGTCACAATAACCTTGGACTTTCCGCAGCAAATGCCATCGCTGCCTATGAGAGCGGAGCAGATATTTTAGACTGCGGTCTTATGGGAATGGCGAGAAGCGCAGGAAACCTTCCGACAGAGGCAGCTGTGGCATTTATGCAGAAATACGGGGAGTTCAAGGATATTGACCTTTACGCGATGTTAAACGGAATCGACCAGAGACTTCTTCCGGCAATGGAAAAGCACTCCTACCATGACGCAATCCCGCCGTACGACCTGATCCTCGGCGTGTCCGGAGCGCATTCCAGCTTCGGAAAGACTTTCAATGCGGTCGCAAAAGATACAGGCGTTGATCTCTATAAACTGATCGTTGAGGTCAGCAAGATCAACAGAAAGAATCCGAGCGAAGATCTCATGAGAGAAGTGGCAGAGAAAATCAAATAAAAAGAGGGAAAAAACGTGAAAGTAGCAATCGTAGGAACATATCCGGAAGGTACATTTGAAAAGTTTAAAAATTATTTTTCTGAAAAGCCGGAAATTGAAGTGGTTGAAGTTGATACACAGGAGAAATTTGATGCACTGACAGAGGCAGACGCCATCGTTCTTCGAATTTTAAAAATGCCGAAGGAAGTAGTCGCAAGGATCAAAGGATTAAAGATGATCATGCGCTGGGGAGCCGGTTTTGATTCTGTTGACATTGAAGAAGCAGGAAAACATGGAATTTATGTCTGCAATACTCCGGGAGCAAACGCGTATGCTGTGGCGGAGCTTACGGTGGCATTGATGTTAGCAGTCGGAAGAAAACTGATCTGCCATGACCGTGCGATTCATCAGGGGGAGTGGAGTAAGAACACATTTTTAAACCTGACGAGAACTTTAAACAATAAGGTAGTCGGCATCATCGGCGGAGGAAATATCGGTCGTCAGGTGGCATCCAGGGTACAGGCCTTCGGATCTACAGTCCAGTATTACGATCCGTTCCGCTTGCCGGAGGAGATGGAAGAAAAACTGCATATGAAATATGTAGGACTTGAGGAACTGATCCGTACAAGCGACGTGATCACCCTTCATGTACCGCTCATGGATTCCACGCGTCATATGATCGGTGAGAAGGAAATCGAAAAAATGAAGGACGGCGCGATCCTAATCAACGTTGCGAGAGGCGGACTTATGGATGATGAGGCTGTTGTGAACGCAGTCAATTCCGGAAAACTTTCAGGTGCCGGAATCGACTGTGTGGAAGAAGAACCGGCAAAACCGGGCAGTTTGATTCTCGAAAATCCGAACATTATCGTGACACCACATGTAGGCGGCGGTTCCGCGGATATTTCTGATGTCATGTTCCCGATGATCACAGGAAATATTGAGCTGCTGGCAATTGGAAAAGAGTTGAAGTATGTGGTGAATAAACAGTATTTGGAAGGCAACAATAAAAAATTGTAAAAACGCTCTTTTTTATTGTTGGATATTATGATTCCTGTTTAATATTATTATGTTGTAAGTATTTACAAACAATTTGCAAATGATTCACAGATAAAAAATAAATTAAACAGATAGCAGAAACAATAGGGGGAAAATCAAATATTAAATGGCGTATTGGTGGGTCAATAGCCTACGGGGACTTATATCTAATTACTTTACTTTTCGCGCAATAGGAACTGATTGCGCAAAGGTATCACTGAAAATGAAATTGGAGGGAAACAAATGAATCCTATGGTATTAGCTTTGCTCATTATGGGCGTTACAATTCTTTGCTTTATTTTCGAACCTCTGCCGTTAGTTGTTGTCAGCATTACAGCATCTCTGGTCTATGCCTTCACAGGTCTGATCGACATGAACGCTGTGTTTGCCAGCTATGGTACGACTACAAATATCCTGATGATTGCGATGATGGTGATCGGAGCTTCACTGTTTCATTCGGGAATCAGTGAGCTCATTGGCTCCAAGATGGCATCGGTGATCGGAAAGAGTGAGAAAAAAGCAATTCTGGTTACTATGCTCGCATCCTGCGTACTCAGTTCGTTCTGCACAAACATTGGTGTAATGACGGCTCTGGCTCCATTAGTCACAGCTATGTGTCTGGCTGCCGGAATTGCTCCCAGCAAGGTGCTTCTTTCTCTGCTGTTTGGTGCCCAGCTTGGCGGTTTTAATACCCTGGTAGGTGTTCCATCTAACATTTTATCCAGTGGTCTCTTGGAGAGTGCCGGATATAAAGGCTTTGGCATGTTTGACATTACCCCCTTCGGTCTGGTATTGTGTGTAGTGGGAGCAATCTATTTTGCGCTGGCTGGTTCCAAGTTTCTGCGTGATACCGGTTATATTCCTGAGTTTGCCCAGACAGAGAGAAAACCTCTGGATAAAAGAAAAGCAATCATTTCCTGTGTGACCCTGTTTTGCGTTCTGGTACTGTGTGCACTGAGACTGGATGCACTTCCAATGCATATTGCAGCTGTGATCGGAGCTCTGATCATCGTAGGAACAAGATGTATGACCGTGCAGGAAGCTTTCCGTGCGATCGACTGGAACTGCCTCTTCCTGATGGGCTCCCTGTCTGCTGTATCTACCGGTCTGCAGAATAGTGGATTTGGAAATGTGGTAGCGGATTTCGCACTGAAGATTCTTGGAGACAACCCAAGTCCGCTTCTGATCACGACGATTTTATTCGTTTCTGTTGCAGTACTGACACAGCTGATTTCGAATACGGCGACCATCCTGCTGTTTATGCCGATTGCAATCTCGGTTGCTGAAGCAATTGGGGTCAATCCGGCTTCCGTTGCCATGGTAGTCTGCCTGGCAGGTGCTGCTTCCTATGCGACTCCGTTTGCGGCTCCTCAGAATATGCTGGCAGCAGGCTGGACGAATTATAAGTTTATGGACTATATAAAAATTGGTACACCGATGGTAGTGCTTACATATATCGCGGTTGCTATCCTGATTCCTGTATTTATGCCGTATTAAAATGGATATCTTCTCAGAGTGTATCTGTGGAAAGGATTGTAATTTATGAACCATATTTTGCAAGGAGCATATGATCTGCATATACATGTAGCTCCGGATGTTATTCAAAGAAAATGCAACGATCTGGAATTGGCAGAGAAAGTTCGGGATGCTGGAATGAAGGGCTGTGTCATCAAATGTCATTATTTTGAAACAGCGGCGCGGGCTGCTTTGCTTCGCAGTCAGTTCCCTGAATTGGAAATTGCAGGCGGTTTGGCCTTAAATCTGTCCGTAGGCGGGATCAATCCCTATGCAGTGGAGCGTTTTGGACAAATGGGCGGCGGAATTTTGTGGTTTCCTACTATGGATGCTCGGGCATTTCAGACTTACAAGCATAAGGAAGACCCTGACTTTGACGGATCTTCATACTTGGTGGCCACTGACGGGCAGGGAACACTGCTGCCTGAGACGGCAGAAGTATTAAAACTGGCTGAAAAATACCATATGGTCGTGGCTACCGGTCATCTCAGTCCGGAAGAAGGATTGTGTATTCTGCGCGAAGCCAGATGTTTGGGTGTGGAGCACACGATCGTGACCCATGTGGAACATCCGGCGATGCAGTACACCGACGAGCAGCAGCTTGAGGCGGTGAGACTTGGGGCGATGATCGAACACAGCTATAATAATGCCTGGTTTGGTCGCTGCACCTTACTGGAAATTGTCCGACAGATTCGGGTTGTGGGATGTGAACACGTTATTATGAGCACTGATTTTGGTCAGGTGAATGCACCATTCAGTGTTGATGGTCTGCGAGAGTATGCCGAAAAACTGAAAGAGTATGGTTTTTCTGATGATGAGTTACATACCATGTTATGCCGCAATCCCGGTGCAGTGCTTTCTGGTATCGTAAAGAAAGAGGTCATCTAAGAGGAACGTTCCGGATTGACCGCATTGTTATATCTTTGTGTATTCTTCAGAAAGGAAAGAAATAGAAGAAAATGCTCTGGTGCTTCTGCCTTGCGGCGGAGAGTTCCAGAGCATTTTTTGATAGTCATATATCTTGATAGATGAAAGAGAGTATTTGGCAGGTGCCGCGGCTCCTGCATCTCTTTTTAATCCGTAGGGTGTGTAGTTGCAGCGAAATTTACCACCTCAAATAGTCTTTAATATATCTGAGAAACCAGTTTGCGATGTAGTAATACTATAGGTATTTAACTATGTACAGGCAATAAATTCACGATGGGAAATGTTTGATTAAAACTGATAAATGCGATTACCTCATTTCTGAGTCCGGAATACTTTAGTTATTCTGACTTTTGTCTAGTTCGGCCGAACCTTCGCGATCCCATCAAACACATCCTTCGTGATCTCAATAAAATCATGGGCATACTCCGGAAGGAAACGTTCTTTGTGGTAGGCAAGGACCAGCCGGTGGTTGATCAGTGATTTTTTCAGCGCGAGTGGAAACGCATTGGCATCCGGGTGGGCAGCTAAGAGCGTTGGGAGACGCATCTGGGTGCAGAAGAATGCTCCATAATTATGCGGATACAGGGACATAAAAAGCTCTGTAGTCTGGGATTCCAGAAAAATATTCGGCTTTACCTTTGCGTCGAGAAAACATTGATCCAGAGTCTTTCGAAGCTTCATGGAGGAAGCTGGGAGCAGGAACGGAATTTTTGAAAAATGTGCCAGTTCCACGCCGCTTAAGGACTCCTCTTTTAATTTTTGCCAGGAATCGGGATAGTGGCGCTGCAAAAGCTCGTTGGAACAGACCAGGTAAATATGGTCGGTCAGAAGGGTGGAAGACTCCAGTTTGGGATTATCCTGATACATGACACCGATAAAAATATCAAGTTCCCCATTGTAGAGGCGTTCTTCCATTTTATTGGAGGATTCATTGCAGAGCTCGATCTTGATATTCGGCCATTTCGCGTAGAATCTCGGCAGAATCTCCGGAAGACAGATCTGTCCGCGGTAAGACGGGATACCGAGTTTCAGATTGCCGATGCTCTTTTCGGAGATGTCGGCGAGACGGTTCTGGAATTCATGTTCCTCGGCGAGGATCTTCACTGCAACAGCGTAGAGCTGTTCCCCTGCATAGGTGAGGGCGAGCTTTGGCTTCCGGTGAAAGAGCGGGACACCGTAGTACTGTTCCAGACGCTGGATATGCTGGCTTAGGTTCTGCTGGGAGATATAGAGCTTCTGGGCTGTGTTGGTGACGTGAAGCTCTTTTGCAAGTTCAACGAAATAGTACAAGCTGAGTAAATTCATAAAAAGACCCTTTCTATCTTTTGCAAGACGTAACGATTCAGCGCCTTCATAGTTACGAGTAAAAATCTATTTTAAAACGATCTACGCTCCGCTCAGGTCCGTGCTGGCTGTGTGCCACTGGTCCACAGCACCTGCGTCGATGGGATTTTTGACTTCCAGCCTATGTTTTCTTACGGTCAGCGCAGCAAGTGTGCAGACCTACTGAACTGTTACTGTAAAACAGCGTTTTGCGAAAAGACGGATTTTCCGCCAATACTTTCATTATATATATTGTTTATCGGGATGTAAAGTGAATAACAAAAAAATATTGTGAGAAGCAAATAAATACATTGTTTGTAATTGTTATAGACCTGCGATACAATATGGTCAGAAAGAGATGAGAGAGCAAAAGAAGCGATCTCAACCACATAAAAATCCAAGGAAAAGGAGATTACAAAATGGCAGTAGGTAAGAGAATCTATTTAAAGAGACACATGCCGGACAAAGAGGTTATGATGCAGTTTAAGAACATTCCGGCATCCAACACATGTGATGTAATGGGAAGAAACGCAGCGATGAATCCGAGAATCCGCCTTGTAAGTCAGCCGAAAGAGCAGATGGCAGTCGGACCGGCACTCACCGTTAAGGCAAGAGGCGGTGACAACCTTGCCCTTCACGCAGCATTAAACATTGCACAGGAAGGCGACTTCATCGTAGTATCCAACGAAGAGGATGATACACGTTCTCTTATGGGGGAGATCATGATGGCTTACCTTCGTTATGACAGAAAGATCGCCGGTATTGTTCTTGACGGACCGATCCGTGACATCGACGAGATCGGCAAGTGGGATTTCCCGGTATACTGCACAGGCACAACACCGGGCGGCCCGTACAAAGAGGGACCAGGCGAAGTTAACGTACCGGTATCCTGCGGCGGAATCAGCGTAAACCCGGGAGATATCATTCTGGCTGATCCGGATGGCGTTATCGTTATCCCGAGAAAAGATGCTCCGCAGATCTTAGAGGACGCAAAGAAGTTCCAGGCAGCAGATGAGAGCAAGCTCGCAGCTGCAAAGAACGGCACGGCAAAGAGAGAATGGGTCGAGAAGACTCTCGCGGCAAAAGAGTTCGAGATCATCGACGACGTTTACGAGCCGTAATCCAGATCATATACTGACAGTTCGCCATGCGCGGAGCTGGTCGAAAAGCCGCTGTGGATTTATTTGCAGAGACGTTTGACTAAATCAGGCATGGAAATAGAACTGTTGTCTTCCTGGACGGTCAAATGTCCGGGGAGAATTCAGCATCCATTCATTTCATAATGAAGACCTCTATACTTTATGTTTGTTATACCCCAAACCTTATTTTGCGAAAAGCAGACCAGGGACAGGAAGCTCAACCTGTCCCTGATCTGCTTTTTGCATTTTTCACACAGGTGTCTGAAAACACGAGATTAAATGTGAAAGGCCAATCATAAAAATAAAGAAAACAATAGTTACATAACAATGATTTTTTGTTAAAATAGAAGAAATACATTGTTTGTATTTGGAAAAGAACAGAGATACAATATGGACATAAAGAGATTGGCCCAATCAAAAGAAAAAAATATTTTTACGGGGGTACATATGACAGTTGCGTCTCTATTTAGCGACATGATCCTCATTGGCGTGTTCATGCTCGCAGGATTTTTTGTAAGAGAAATCGTGAAACCTATCCAGAAGCTGTTCCTTCCGGCTTCCCTGATCGGAGGACTTCTGGCACTGATCCTTGGTCAGCAGATGCTTGGCCTTGTTGAAATTCCGGAGTCTTTCTCAAAATTCTCCAACGTCCTGATTGCTCCGATCATGGCGGCTCTGTTATTCGGCGTTACGATCAACAAAAAGAAAGTTGTCGGATACATGGATTACATCTGCGTTGAGCAGGGAATCTACGGTATGCAGATGGCAGTCGGCGCTGCTCTTGGAGCACTGCTCGCGGTGCTTTGGCCGGGTCTTCCGAAGGGATGGGGCACCATGGGTGTGTTCGCGTTCCAGGGGGGTCACGGAAACGCAGGTGCGGCAGGACAGACATATGAGAATCTCGGTATTCCGGAAAATCTGTCTGTCGGAATGGTCCTTGCTACATTTGGTCTGATCATGGCTATGTTAGTCGGCATGGTCGTTGTAAACATCGGTGTAAGAAAAGGCTGGACAAAATTCGTTAAGGATGCGCAGAAACAGCCTGACTGGTACTATGGCGGAGTCCTTCCGGAGGAAAAGAGAAGTTCCATCGGCAGCACCGTGACAAGTTCCATCGGTATCAACCACCTTGCGCTTCAGGGCGGATGGCTTCTCGCGGCAGTTTACGCAGGTCGTCTTCTGATCAAGGCCGTCGGTCTTGTATGGCCGGGTGTCAGCGTTCTTCCGACTGTTATTCAGGGCATCCTCGGCGGAGCAATTATCTGGAACCTTGCGAAGGCAGTCAAACTTGACCGATATATTGATGTAAAGACCATCAAACATGTCAGCGGATTTTTACTTGAGGTCGTTGTCCTCACAGCGATGGCAACGCTTGATATCGAACTCATCAGTACATACATCGTGCCGATCGTGATCTACACAGCGATCTGCTGTGCGCTGACACTTGCGATGTCTCTTGGCTTCTGCAAGCTGTTCTGCAAAGAAGAATGGTTTGAAAAAGCATTGATGGCATTCGGAGTAGGTACAGGAAACACGGCGACAGGTCTTGCACTTGTCCGTGCCGTTGACCCGGATTCCAACTCCAGCGCACCGGATAACCACGGTATCTACAGCGCGGTTATGTGCTGGAAGGAAGCTTTCGCAGGGCTCGTTCCGATGTGGACCATGTCCGGAATCGGAATGACCGTTGGTGTCGGCGGAGTGATGTGCGCGATCTGCATCATCGTAGGCTGCATCTTATTCGTTCGTCCGAGCAGAAAAACAGCATAAAATCGGAAACCTTTGCGGGGCAGAGCGGGAACGCTCTGCCTTGTTCTGTTTCCGCATTTTCCCACCTTGCAAACCCCGGAAAACTATGTTATGATATCATGTGATTTCGTCTGCGTCCATGCTGGATGCGGGCATATGTGCGGTGAGTCTGGAACCAAAGATCGGAATGATGGGCGAAGAACGTGAAAGAGCAGCGGGAAGTTCTGATCCTGGACAGGCAAAAGAACATAGAAGGAGAAATGATATATGAAATGGAAGAAATTTACGCTTGAGACGACCACGGACGCAGTGGATTATCTCGGAAGCATGTTTGATGATATCGGAATCGAGGGAATGGAGATCGAGGATAACGTACCGCTTACCGAAAGCGAGACGAAGGGAATGTTCATCGATATTCTCCCGGAACTTCCGCCGGATGACGGTACCGCGAGAGTCAGCTTCTATTTAGACGAGGACGAGGATACGGAAGAAAAGTTGAAGGCAGTCCGTGAGGGGCTTGAGGAGATCCGCCAGTTCGTGAATATCGGTACCGCGAAGATCACAGAGTCCGAGACAGACGATAAGGACTGGATCAACAACTGGAAACAGTACTTCAAACCGTTTACGGTTGACCATATCCTGATCAAGCCGACGTGGGAGGAGATCCCGGAAGAACATAAGGACAAGCTCCTGATCCAGATCGATCCGGGAACTGCGTTTGGAACCGGAAAACATGAGACGACACAGCTCTGTATCCGCCAGCTCGAAAAGTATGTAAAGCCGGGCGTAAAGGTCCTTGACCTCGGAACAGGAAGCGGAATTCTCGGAATCGCTGCGTTAAAGCTTGGTGCGGAGTATGTATTTGGAACGGATCTCGATGAGAACGCCATCACCGCAGTTCATGAAAATCTGGCAGCCAACGATATCCCGGAGGAGAAGTTCGGTGTGATCCAGGGAAATATCATCGACGATAAGGCGACACAGGATGCGGCGGGATATGAGTGCTACGATATTGTTGTTGCAAATATTCTTGCAGACATTATCATCATGATCCAGAAACAGGTTCCGTTCCACTTAAAGAAAGGCGGAATCTTCATCAGCTCCGGCATTATTGATATGAAGGAACAGGCCGTCCGCGAAGCACTTGAGGCGAACGATGCCTTTGAGATCATCGAAGTGACAAGACAGGGCGAGTGGGTATCCTTCACAGCGAGGAAGAAATAGTGTACCATTTTTTTACGGAAACAGAATTTTTTACAGAGTCGGAGGCCGTGATCACCGGTCCCGATGTGAATCATATTAAGAACGTACTGCGGATGAAGCCGGGGGAGAAGCTCCTGCTCAGCGACGGTAAGGGCACAAACTGTCTCTGTGAGATCACAGAGCTTTTCCCGGATAAAGTCCTTGCGAAAATCCTGCCGGAGGAAGTGGACGATACGGAGCTTCCTGTAACAGTAACCTTGTATCAGGGACTTCCGAAAGCAGATAAAATGGAATTTATCATCCAGAAATGTGTAGAACTGGGTGTCACAAAGATTGTTCCGGTGGATACCGACCGCGCGGTGGTGAAGCTCGACGCGAAGAAGGAAGAGGCGAAGAGAAAACGCTGGTACGGGATCTCCGAGAGCGCGGCAAAACAGTCGAAGCGCATGATCGTTCCGGAAGTTGGAAATGTGATGAAGTTCAAGGCGGCCATTGAGGCGGCAGCGCTGGATGATCTGGCGATCATTCCCTACGAAGATTCTGAGAGTCTTCCGGGAGCGGGCGGAATGGCGCTTACGAGAGAACTCATCGGGAGCTTAAAACCGGGACAGAGCCTGTCCATCTTTATCGGACCGGAAGGCGGATTTTCGGACGGGGAAGTGGAGCTTGCGATGCAGTCTGGGGTGAAGCCGGTGACGCTTGGAAAGAGAATTCTCAGAACAGAGACAGCCGGAATGTTTGTGATGGCGGCTGTGGGGCTGCTACTGGAATAAATGGTAAATTAAAAAAGCAAAAGAAGACCGGTATATGAATGTGGAGAATGTTTTGCCGGTCCAGACTGGGAGTAAATAAAACTCATGGAAAAGAGAGAAGTTTATTTTGATAACTCCGCGACGACCCGCGCTTTTGACGAAGTGCGCGATATCGTCGCAAAAACGATGACGATTGATTACGGCAATACCTCTTCGAGACATATGAAGGGGGTAGAGGCAGAAAATTATATTAAGACTGCCCGTGAGGAGATCGCGAAGACTTTAAAAGTGAAGGATAAAGAGATCCTCTTTACCTCCGGCGGAACCGAGTCCAACAATCTGGCGCTGATCGGAACGGCGCTTGCAAATAAGCGCGCCGGAAACCACATCATCACCTCCTGCGTGGAACATGCGTCGATCTACAATACGACAGCGTTCCTCGAGGAGCTTGGCTTCCGCGTGACCTACCTTCCGGTGGATCATAACGGACATGTATCCTTAGACGCGCTTCGGGAAGCGATCTGCGATGATACGATCCTGGTTTCAATTATGTATGTGAATAACGAGATCGGCGCCGTAGAGCCTATTGAGGAGATCGCGAAGATCATCAAAGAGAAAAAGCCGTCCGTTTACTTCCATGTGGACGCGATCCAGGCTTACGGAAAATATGTGATCCGCCCGAAAAAACAGGGCATCGACCTCTTATCAGCCAGTGGACATAAGATTCACGGCCCAAAGGGAACCGGCTTCCTGTATATTGATGAGAAGGTAAAGATCAAACCGATCATCTACGGCGGCGGACAGCAGAAAGGCATGCGCTCCGGCACCGAGAATGTTCCGGGATGCGCAGGTCTCGGACTTGCAGCAAAGATGGTTTATACAGATCATGATGCAAAGATCGATAAGCTCTATGCGATCAAGGACCGCATGGTGAAAGGTCTTCAGGCGATGGACGGCGTTACAGTCCATGGTCTTACCGGACGGGACAGCGCTCCGCAGATCGTTGCGGCAGGCTTTGAAGGTGTAAGAGCAGAGGTTCTGCTCCATGCGCTGGAGGATAAGGGAATCTATGTTTCTTCCGGCTCCGCATGCTCCTCCAACCATCCGGGTGTGTCAGGAACCCTAAAGGGGATCGGCGTGAAGGATTCCCTGCTGGATTCCACGCTTCGCTTCTCCTTCGGTGCATTTAATACCGAGGAGGAAGTGGATTACTGTCTGGAAGTACTGAATGAACTTGTGCCGATGCTCAGAAGATATCGGAGGGCATAAAGATCATATACAACCTTTGACGGGAAAAACGAAGAATTCCCGGTCAGTCACTAAGAAAATGTCCTGAAAAGCGGCAAAGGTTTAAAAAATGCCGGCTGTGAAACATTCAGGATCCTATGGAGGATATTCCGTGAAATACAGATCATTTTTAATCAAATACGCAGAGATCGGCGTAAAGGGAAAAAACCGTTATCTCTTTGAGGATGCCCTTGTAAAACAGATCCATCACCGTTTAAAGAATCTGGAAGGTGATTTTTCCGTCACAAAGGAAGCAGGAAGAATCTATGCGGAGGCAGCAGAAGATTTTGATTACGATGAAGTGATCGACGCTCTTCAGCATGTATTCGGAATCGTCGGTATCTGCCCGATGGTTCAGATCGAAGACAACGGTTATGAGGATCTGAAGGCACAGGTCGTAAAATATATTGATGATGCCTATGAGAATAAGAATTTTACCTTTAAGGTCGTTGCAAGACGTGCCAACAAGCAGTATCCGGTTGTTTCCGACCAGATCAACCGTGACCTCGGTGAGGTAATCTTAAACGCGTTCCCGGAGACAAAGGTCAATGTCCACACACCGGATGTGCTGCTCCGTGTGGAGGTGCGCCATAAGATCAATATCTTTTCCGAGACGATCCCGGGACCGGGCGGAATGCCGATCGGAACAGCGGGACGCGCCATGTTATTATTATCCGGCGGAATCGACAGCCCGGTTGCAGGCTGGATGATCGCAAAGCGCGGCGTGACCATCGATGCGACCTATTTCCATGCACCGCCATACACGAGCGAGCGCGCAAAGCAGAAGGTCGTTGATCTCGCAAAGCTTGTTGCGAAATACACAGGTCCGATCCGCTTGAATATCATCAACTTTACCGATATCCAGCTCTATATCTACGATCAGTGCCCGCATGACGAGCTTACGATCATCATGCGCCGCTATATGATGAAGATCGCAGAGACGATCGCGAAGGAGAATGATTGTCTGGCACTTGTCACCGGCGAGAGCATCGGTCAGGTCGCATCCCAGACGATGCAGTCCTTGGCTGTCACAAATGAAGTCTGCGAGCTTCCGGTCATGAGACCGCTCATCGCCTTCGATAAGCAGGATATCGTTGATATCTCCTTAAAGATCGGCACCTACGAGACATCTGTTCTTCCGTACGAGGACTGCTGCACGATCTTCGTTGCAAAGCATCCGGTTACAAAGCCGAGCTTAAAAAAGATCAAAAATTCAGAGAAAAAGCTGGATGAAAAGATCGACGAGCTGATGAAGACAGCACTGGAGACGAGAGAGGTGATCCGCTGCATCTAAAATGCGGTTTGGGATTTCCAGTTGGACTGAAATGTGCCGCAGCATGGAAAATGATGTTATGCGGTGCGGAAAAAACTGGCGGAAAAGGAAACTATGAGAAGCACGCTTTGCGAGCTTCTCAAGTTATCGCGGCATCTACACTCCGTTTCGGTCGTTGCTAAACAAGCGCCACCGGCGCTTAGCAACGCCAAGGTCTCATGCAAGCATGGACTTTGGCTCGTTGCACGCGTAAAAAACTGCCGGAATTTAGTTTCCGGCAGTTTTTAAAAACACTTTCTTATGCTTCAATGATATACGGAGCAAGTACAGTAAGGATCTCTTCTGTATTTCCGCCATCGTGGATATTTAAATCGATCGGCTTGGAAAGGTCCAGACTGAAGATACCCATGATGGATTTTGCGTCGATGACGTATCTGCCGGAAACAAGGTCGAAATCGGTATCAAACTTGGTAAGGTCATTTACAAAAGATTTCACTTTATCGATGGAGTTTAAAGAAATTTTAACGGTTTTCATGTCAGTGTTCCTCCCAATATTCGAATATTTTTTGATTCTGGTAATAAAAAAACCTATCTTCATACTAAATGGACATGCATGAAAAGTCAAGAGGTATCTTGAATAAAAAACAAGCTTTGCACATGATATGATTCTGAAATTTTGAGGACGGAAACATGGCATGGCAGAGAAATCACCCCAGTAATTACAAGGAGATTGAATATGAGAAAAGCAGCGCTGCATAATCTTGGCTGCAAAGTAAATGCATACGAAACGGAGGCCATGGAACAGCTTCTGGAGGCTGCAGGCTATGAGATCGTGAGCTTTGAGGAGAAAGCGGATGTCTATGTCATCAACACCTGTTCCGTGACAAATGTTGCAGATAAAAAATCCCGCCAGATGCTGCACCGCGCGAAGGCGAAGAATCCGGACGCGGTGGTAGTTGCGGCAGGATGCTATGTCCAGGCGGCGGCGGACAAACTGAGAGAGGATGCCGCTGTTGATCTGATCATCGGAAACAACCGCAAGGCGGACCTTGTCCCGCTTCTGGAGGCATGGTTTGCCGGAAAAGAGATCCGGGAGTCCATCACGGACCTTGCGGGATCCAACGAGTACGAGAAACTTCACATCAACAAACAGGCGGAGCACACCCGCGCCTTCATCAAGGTTCAGGACGGCTGCAACCAGTTCTGCAGCTACTGCATCATTCCGTATACGAGAGGCCGCGTCAGAAGCCGCCGGCCGGAGGATGTGGAGGAGGAAGTAAAGATCCTGGCAGAGGAAGGTTACAAGGAGATCGTTCTCACCGGAATCCACCTGACCTCCTACGGCATCGATTTCAAGGATGAGGGAATCGACTTTCTGACACTGATTAAGAGACTTCATGAGATCGACGGAATCGAGCGGATCCGTTTTGGTTCCTTAGAGCCCCGTGTCATCACAGAAGAGTTCGCGTCGGAGCTTTCCAGGCTTCCGAAGATCTGTCCGCATTTCCACCTGTCCCTGCAGAGCGGATGCGACGATACCCTGAAGCGCATGAACCGCCATTACACCTGCAAGGAATATGCGGACCGCTGTGAGATCTTAAGAAAACACTTCAGGAATCCGGCGATCACGACGGATGTTATCGTCGGATTTCCGGCAGAGACGGATGCGGACTTTGAGACAACAAGGAGATTTCTCGAAAAAGTTCACTTCTACGAGATGCATGTGTTCCCGTATTCCAGACGTGCCGGAACCCGCGCGGACCGGATGCCTGACCAGGTGCCGGAGCCGGTGAAGAAAGAGCGCAGCGCCGTTCTCTTAAAACTCGAGAAGAAGATGTCCGGGGAGTACAGAAGTTCCTTCGCGGGAACAGAACAGGAGATCCTTCTGGAGGAACCGGTGACCATCAATGACGAGATCTACATGACCGGGTATACAAAGGAATATGTAAAGGCAGCGATCCGTCTCGACGGACGTGATCCGAAAGCGCTGAAAAATACGTTCGTTTCGGGCATTCTTGGAGATTTTCTGACAGAGGAGATTCTGCTTCTGAACGAAAAATAAGTATTTTTGGCACCCAAAATGCCGTGAAACAGTGTTGGAAGTCCCGATTTTTCTGGCTGAAAATGAAAAACAGCGTTAAATTGGGCGAGTAAGTTTTATATTGCACAAAATATGAAAGTAGAGTAGAATAAGGATAGCAACAAAAGGAGTGGCTTTGCGCGAAAAGCGCGGGACAGCCGTCGAAGGACGTGGGGATATTTATGGGCGATATCAGTAATACACAATATTTTAAAGCGGTACAGGAAGATAAAAAACTGGAGGTTGGTGAGGTCCTCCGTGAGGTTTACGAGGCGCTCACGGAAAAGGGATACAACCCGATCAACCAGATCGTCGGCTATATCATGTCTGGTGATCCGACCTATATTACAAGCTACAAGAGCGCAAGAAGCCTGATCATGAAGGTGGAACGTGATGAGATCCTGGAAGAACTGATGGAGAATTATATCGATACGAGACTCCGCTAGTTTCCGGGAAAGATAAGAAAGAATATGCAGACAGCCGGGAATCACCGGCTGGTTTTGCTATGAGGAAAAACAGATAGGATAATATACGTTATGAGAATACTCGGACTGGATTTCGGTTCAAAGACCGTAGGAGTCGCAGTCAGCGACGGACTTCTCCTGACGGCACAGGGTGTCGAGACCATCGAGCGCAAGGACGAGAATAAACTGCGCAAGACATGCGCCCGGATCGAGGAGCTGATCGCGGAGTACGAGATCACGGAGATCGTGCTGGGACTTCCGAAAAATATGAACAATACAGAAGGAGAGCGCGTCGAAAAGACGAAAGCTTTCGGAGAAATGCTGGAGCGCCGTACCGGACTTCCGGTGCATTACTGGGATGAACGTCTCACGACCGTTGCTGCGGAACAGATCCTGATGGAGAGCGGAGTGCGCCGCGAGAACAGAAAAGCGGTGATCGATAAAGTCGCTGCGGGGCTGATCTTACAGGGTTATCTGGACTGCCTGAAAACGAAGGAAAAAGAATAATACGAAACGATACCTGAGAACTTTTCGTTACTGTACATGTAACCGCTGCCGTGCATCCGGAAGAAGCTGCCGGTGGAAGGTTCTGTAAGTGAAGGTCTTGAAAAGTTACACATTTTTCAGAGACAGGAGAATATGTATGGAAGAGAGAAAAATCACATTGGTCGACGATGACCAGACACTGGAATTCTATGTTGTGGAGGAGACAAAATTAAACGGGGCAAACTATCTTCTTGTCACAGACGCGGAAGATGACGACGAGGAAGGCGACTGCTATATCTTAAAGGATATGTCCGGCGCAGACGAGTCTGATGCTCTCTATGAGTTCGTGGAAGATGAGGACGAGCTGGAAGGTCTCATGAAGATCTTCGCGGAGCTTCTTGACGACGTGGATCTCGAGAAACAGTAGAGCACGTACAAAAAGCAGAAAACAAACATTCAATACACAGATACAGACAAACAATCGTATTGACAGTCAGGAAACTTGCCCGTCTGGATGACGGGAAATAGGCGGGTCCTGGTGCTTGGAAAAGAAACTGATCGAATGCAGGACCGGTTGCTGTCTGCGCAGAACGCTGGCAGCAGGAAGGTTTTCGGAGGACAGATGTTGGGGGACAATGAAAATGAACGACGAAACGGTAAAAGGACTGCTGCGCAAGGCAGGACTCAAAGTAACAAATCAGCGTATGATGGTACTTGATATTATTGCGTCCCATCCAGCGGAACATCTGACTGCGGAAGAAATTTATGATTTAGCGAAAGTAAACAGCCCGGAGATCGGACTGGCTACGATATACAGGACCGTACAGGTCCTTTTAGACCTGCATGTAATCGACAAAGTCACATTTGATGACGGTTTTACCCGGTATGAGCTGAACGGTGAAGAAAGCGCGTCGGGACACCGCCACCACCATGCCATCTGTACCGGCTGCGGAAAGGTGTATTCCCTGGAATCAGACCTTTTGGACAGTCTGGAAGAGGAGGTTATGGAGAAACTGGGCTTTCTCGTGACAAACCACGAGGTAAAGCTCTATGGACTTTGCAGTGAATGCAGGACGAAGAATGAAAATAAGAAAGAGGTTATGAATCGTGAAGAACGTGAAGAATGATACAGCAGACTGCAAAGTCAAAATTATCCCTCTCGGGGGACTGGAACAGATCGGAATGAACATGACAGCCATCGAGTACGGCGACAGCATCATCATTATGGACTGCGGACTTGCATTCCCCAGTGATGACATGCTTGGAATCGATCTTGTCATTCCGGATGTGACCTATCTAAAAGATAATTATGAGAAAGTAAAAGGATTCGTTATTACCCACGGTCATGAGGACCATATCGGAGCGCTTCCGTACGTGTTAAAAATGGTGAACGCGCCGGTCTATGCGACAAAGCTGACCATGGGCTTAATTGACCATAAACTCGAAGAGAACAACATGCTGCGCAGCGTAAAGCGCAAGGTCGTAAAGCACGGACAGTCCATCAATCTCGGCTGTTTCCGCGTAGAATTTATCAAGATGAACCACTCCATTGAGGACGCGGCTGCCCTTGCGGTATTCACACCTGCGGGAATCATCTTAAATACCGGTGATTTCAAGATCGACTACACTCCGGTATTCGGCGATGTGACAGACCTCCAGAGATTGGCAGAGCTCGGAAAGAAAGGTGTTCTTGCCCTTCTCTGCGACTCCACAAACGCGATTCGTCCTGGATTTACCATGTCCGAGAGAACCGTCGGAAAGACCTTTGATGCGATCTTTGCGGAGCATCAGCAGAACCGTATCATTGTTGCGACATTCGCTTCCAACGTGGACCGTGTCCAGCAGGTCATCAACTCCGCATGCAAGTACGGCAGAAAAGTCGTTGTGGAAGGCCGCAGCATGGTCAACGTCATCGGAACTGCCCAGGAGCTCGGATATATCAATATCCCGGATGGAACGCTCGTGGATATTGAACAGTTAAAGAATTATAAGGAGGAGGATACCGTCCTCATTACAACAGGAAGCCAGGGTGAGTCCATGGCAGCCCTTTCCAGAATGGCATCCTCCATGCACCGAAAGGTCTCCATCACTCCGCGCGATGTGGTCGTTTTAAGCTCCACACCGATTCCGGGAAATGAGAAGGCTGTTTCCAGAGTGATCAACGAGCTCTCTATGAAGGGCGCGAAGGTCATCTCTCAGGATACCCATGTATCCGGACACGCCTGCCAGGAGGAGATCAAGCTGATCTACGCGTTAGTACGCCCGAAATTTGCGATCCCGATCCACGGCGAATACCGCCACAGAATGGCACAGAAGGAGCTTGCGATCTCTCTTGGAATCCCGAAGGAGAATGTTGTGATGCTCCACACAGGAGACGTGCTTGAGATCGGTGAGAGCGGAGCGGACGTCATCGATCATGTACAGTCCGGCGGTGTTCTCGTTGACGGACTCGGCGTCGGAGATGTCGGAAACATTGTTCTCCGCGACCGCCAGAACCTTGCCCAGAATGGTATCATCATCGTTGTCCTCACACTGGAGAAGCATTCCAACCAGCTGCTCTCCGGACCTGATATCGTATCCCGCGGCTTCGTCTATGTGCGTGAGTCCGAGGACCTGATGGAAGAGGCTCAGGCAATTGTTGACCAGGCGGTGGCAGACTGCTTAGAGCACCATGTTTCCGATTGGGGCAAGATCAAGAACATTATCAGAGACAGCTTAAGCGACTTCTTATGGAAGCGCATCAAGAGAAACCCGATGATCCTTCCGATCATCATGGAAGTTTAAATGAACCCAGTTAGCCGTGCACTGAGCTGGGCTGAAAATTGTGTTGCAAGCTTGCTTGCATAAGCAATTTTTGGCACAGCTCAGTATAGGGGGAACGCCCCCGGTTTCTTGTTTTCATGCACATGAAAACAAGAAGATACACGGCGGAGCTACCTGCAAGGAAAATGATATGAGCAAGATAACGAGAGAAATCAACAAAATCAGCCTGTTTGTCATCAGCACATCCGGAAGGATCATCCTGTACGGTCTCGCTGCGGTACTCATCGTTACAGGGGCGAGAAGCGCCTACTCCTTCGGACATGGGATCTTCTACGCGCCGGCAATGGAAGCAGAGCCTGGAACAGAAAAGAGTATCAAACTGGACGGGGATGAGTCGGTGGAAGAGGTCGGAAAGATCTTAAAGAAAGCCGGTCTGATCCGCGATGCCCGCACATTTACGATCCAGGCAAAATGCTATGGATATGAAGTGAACGCGGGAACCTACGAGTTAAACACCTCGAAGGATTCCAAGGAGCTGATCAATATTTTAAAGGAAAATCCGGACGATACCGCGAAGGAAGACACAAAATCATGATCACGGAAAACAGACTTACGACTTATATAAATTCCCTGGCCCAGGGAGACGGATCGCTTATTGAGACGATCGCTGAGAATGCTGTGAAGAACAGGGTTCCGATCATCCGCAGGGAGACAGCATCGCTCTTAAAGACGATGGTGACGCTGGTGGCTCCGAACAGGATCCTTGAAGTTGGAACTGCGGTCGGATACTCGGCACTTTTGATGGCATCGGTGATGCCAAAAGAGTGCCGGATCACGACCATTGAAAAATATGAAAAGAGGATCCCGGAGGCGAAGGAAAACTTCCGCCTTGCTGGGATGGAAGAAAAAATCACGCTGCTGGAGGGCGATGCCGGGGAAATCCTTGCGGGTCTTTCCGGCTCCTTTGATTTTATCTTCATGGACGCGGCAAAGGGCCAGTACATCAACTGGCTGCCGGATATCCTGCGCCTTCTGCGGGATGGCGGACTTTTAATGTCTGACAATGTCCTTCAGGACGGAACGATCATGGAATCGCGTTACGCGGTGGAGCGGCGTGACCGGACGATCCACGAGCGGATGCGGGAGTATTTATATACGTTAAAACATATGGATGAATTCGAGACTTCGATCCTGCCGGTGGGCGACGGGGTCGCGCTCAGTGTGAAAAAAGGAAGCGGTCCGGCAAAATAGAGGCGGACTTGTTTCACGCGGTCAGCGCAGCGGGTCTGCAGACCGGTTGAACATTTGGAAAGGATGAATTATGAGAAAAACAGAACTTCTGATTCCGGCAGGAAGCCTTGATGTCTTAAAGACAGCCGTTATCTACGGCGCTGATGCTGTATATCTCGGCGGTGAGGCATTCGGCCTCCGCGCCAAGGCGAAAAACTTTACGAACGAAGAGATCATGGAGGGCATCAAATTTGCCCATGACCACGGCGTAAAGGTGTATATCACAGCGAATATCCTCGCGCACAACGACGACCTTGCGGGTGTTGAGGAGTATTTTGAGGAGTTAAAGACGATCCGTCCGGACGCTCTCATTATCTCAGACCCGGGTGTTTTCACCATCGCAAAGCGGGTACTCCCGGATATGGAGATCCATATCAGCACCCAGGCGAACAATACAAACTATGGAACATATCTCTTCTGGCATGAGCTCGGCGCAAAGCGTGTGGTTTCCGCCAGAGAGTTATCTTTAAAGGAGATCAAGGAGATCCGGGAGCATATCCCGGAGGACATGGAGATCGAGAGCTTCATCCACGGCGCGATGTGCATTTCCTACTCCGGAAGATGCCTGCTCAGCAACTTCTTTACGGGCCGCGACGCGAACCAGGGTGCCTGTACCCATCCGTGCCGCTGGAAATACTCCGTTGTGGAGGAGACGAGACCGGGCGAGTATATGCCGGTATACGAGAATGAGCGAGGAACCTATATTTTCAACTCCAAGGATCTCTGCATGATCGAGCATGTGCCGGAGATGATCGACGCCGGAATCGACAGCTTTAAGATCGAGGGCCGCATGAAGACGGCGCTCTATGTGGCGACAGTTGCCAGAACCTACCGCAAAGCCATCGATGACTATCTGGAGAATCCGGAGAAATATAAGGCGAACATGGAGTGGTACAAGGAAGAGATCGGAAAGTGCACTTACCGTGAGTTTACCACAGGTTTTTACTTTGGAAAACCGACGTCCGAGACCCAGATCTACGACAGCAACACGTATGTAAAGAACTATATCTATCTCGGAACCGTGGAAGAGCGCGATGCGAGAGGATTCGCGAAGATCGAGCAGAAGAATAAGTTCTCCGTCGGCGAGACCATCGAGATCATGAAGCCGGACGGAAGAAATATTTCCGCCCTCGTCCGCGGCATCTACACCGAGGATGGCGAGAGCCAGGAGAGCGCACCGCATCCGAAACAGGTCCTCTACATCGACCTGGACGGGGAAGTGGAGCAGTACGATATTCTGCGAAAGAAAGAGGCGGAGTAAGAGATTACCGGGTGGCGATTTCCTGAGTAGAAATGTTCACAGCACGCAGAGCTGGCTGGGATCCTGCGGGGCTGGAGGGAAACATTTTCAGAGTTGACAGAATTGCAGATAATAATGGGAAAGACTGGAAAGGAGGCATAATTGTGGCGGTAGTTTTTGGCATCCTTGGAATATTATGCCTCATGTATTACGGCGTGATCGTGATCTACTCCGGCGCGGGAACTTCATTCTCGGCGATCTGGATCATTCTGGCGCTGGGATTTTTTGCCGCGGCCGCGGTGATAAAGTTTTACCCGAGATTCCGAGACAAGGTTCCGGTGCAGCTGGAAGTGGCGGTGATCACGTTTTTTTCAGCCATCGCCTTTATTTTTGTCATGGTGGAACTCATGATGGGTTTCAGCTCCATCACCTTCCAGAAGGAGAGCGTGAACTATGTGATCGTCCTCGGCGCCCAGGTGCGCGGAAACAAGATCAGCCGCACCCTGGAGCGGCGCCTGGATAAGGCGGTGGAGTACGCGGCCTATCACCCGAACACGGTGTTCGTCCTTTCCGGTGGACAGGGCGAAGATGAGGATGTGACGGAGGCATCCGCCATGTACCGATATATGAAGAGCCGTGGGGTGCCGGATTACCAGCTCCTCTTAGAGGAATCGTCCCGCAGCACTTACGAAAATATGGTATACAGTAAGATTCTGATTACGGAAAGAGAACGTCTCCGCCGGGCAACGCTGCGCGCGGCCATGGCGGAATACGGTTACCTTCTTCCGCCGGATGAGGAGATCACGATCCGCGTGGGCATCCTCACCAGCAATTTCCACGAACTCCGGGCAAAAGGAATCGCAAGACATGTCGGAATCCCGAATGTCAGCGGAATTTCCGCGAAGTCGGATCCGGTGCTTTTTACACATTTTTGTGTCAGAGAGTGTTTTGCGATATTAAAAGATAAATTTGTGGGAAACATGTAAATAAGGGCATCAAGGTCAGGAATCCGACGCAAGCTTGCCTGCAGGAGAGGGCATGACCTTGAGACCCGCCAAAAACATGAGTAAGCAGCCATTTTTTTGCAGAAAAAATGAGCGGATTACGAATGTTTTTGAGGGTGCTATGTGCCGGTGGCACATGATCAGCACCGACCGGAGCGGAGCGCAGACGTGGAAGCACGAAGTGCGGAGCGATCCGGTTACAACTATAGCCTAAAGCACAACAGAAAGGACATTCAGATATGGAGAGCCAGATTGAATCAGTCAAAGCCCTTGACGCGTACCGGCTTCGGCAGGTAAAACATATCCCGGAACTGAATTCCGACGGTATGATCTTAGAGCATAAAAAAACAGGCGCAAATATATTCCTCATGAGCAACGAGGACAATAATAAAGTATTCTGTATCGGTTTCCGGACGCCGCCGTCAGACAGCACCGGCGTTCCGCATATCATCGAGCATACCGTGCTCTGCGGATCTGATAAATTCCCGGTGAAGGATCCATTTGTGGAGCTCGTCAAGGGATCCTTAAACACCTTCTTAAACGCCATGACTTACCCGGATAAGACCGTTTATCCGATCGCAAGCTGCAACGACACTGATTTCCAGAACCTCATGGACGTTTACATGGACGCGGTCTTCCACCCGAATATCGGAAAAGAGAAGAAAATCTTCATGCAGGAAGGCTGGCACTACGAGCTGGAAGAGCCGGAAGGCGAGATCACCTACAACGGCGTTGTATACAACGAGATGAAGGGCGTGTTCTCCTCCCCGGAGAGTGTCCTGGACAGCTATATCCATACGGCAATGTTCCCGGATACCTGCTACGGCGTGGAGTCCGGCGGAGATCCGGAAGACATTGTAAAGCTGACCTACGAGGATTACCTCGCGTTCTATCATAAATATTATCATCCGTCCAACAGCTATATCTACCTCTACGGCGATATGGACATGACGGAGAAATTAAGATGGCTGGATGAGGAGTACCTCGGAAAGTACGACAGAAAAGAGATCGATTCTGAGATCCAGATCCAGAAGAAATTCAAGGAACCCATCGAGAGGGAGATCTTCTACTCCGTATCCGAGTCCGAGAGCCTTGATCACGCGACCTACCTTTCCATCAATACCCAGGCGGGAAATGAACTCTCCCCGAAGGAGTACGTGGCATTCCAGATCCTGGAGTATGTGCTCTTAGATGCCCCAGGCGCGTCGCTTAAGAAAGCGCTTCTGGATGCCGGGATTGGCGATGACATCATGGGCGGCTACGAGTATGGGATCTTACAGCCGTATTTCTCCGTGATCGCGAAGAACGCGGAGAGAGGGCAGAAGGACGAGTTCGTAAAGATCGTAAAGGCGGAGTTAAAGAAGCTCGCGGACGGCGGCATCGACAAAAAGTGCCTGAAAGCTGGAATCAACAACTATGAATTCCAGTACCGCGAGGCGGATTATGGCTCCACGCCGAAGGGACTCATGTACGGTCTCCAGTGCCTGGACAGCTGGCTCTATGGCGGCGATCCGATGATGCACTTAGAGTATGAGGACACCTTCGCGGCGTTGAAGAAAGGCGCGGACAGCGGATATTTTGAGGGACTGATCAGGACATACCTTCTCGACAACCCGTACGAGGCTGTTGTGATCGCGAGCCCGAAGAAGAACCTCACCGCACGGATCGAGGAGCAGACGGCGAAAAAGTTAAAAGAATATAAGGACAGTCTCTCTAAAGAGGAGATCGAGACTCTGGTACGCCAGACGAAGGAATTAAAGGAATACCAGGATACCCCGTCACCGAAGGAAGATCTCGAGAAGATCCCGATGCTCACGAGAGAGGAGATCGGAAGGGAACCGGTGAAGCTGATCTTCGAGGAGACGAAGCTGGACGGCATCACAGTGGTCCGCCACAACATGTTCACGTCAGGGATCGGTTATCTGAAGGTCCTCTTCAACACGGACCGGATTCCGATGGAGGACCTGCCGTATCTCGGACTCTTAAAATCTGTCCTTGGATATGTGGATACGAAAAATTACAGCTACAGCGATTTAAGCAGCGAGATCTTTTTAAACAGCGGTGGAATTTCCTTCTCCGTGACATCTTACCCGGATCTCACAAAGGCAGGAAGCTTCACAGGTGTCCTTGTCTGCAGCGCGAGAGTGCTCTACGAGAAGCTTGACTTCGGCTTCGAGATCCTGGAGGAGATCCTTAACCGCTCTGTTCTCGATGATGAGAAGCGGTTAAACGAGATCCTAAGCGAGGGAAAATCAAAGTCCCAGATGAAACTCATGGGATCCGGCCACACGGCGGCAGTCGCGAGAGCCACATCCTACTTCTCTGACACCTCCTACTATAACGATATGACAGGCGGGATTGGATACTTTAAGTTCCTGGAGGACTGTGCGAAGAACTTTGACGAGAAGAAGAGCGAGATCATCGCAGGTCTGAAGCGTGTGATGGAAGCTCTTTTTACAAGGGAGAACATGACCGTCAGCTACACGGCGGACGACGAGGGATTCTCTTACCTCGGGAATGCTATGAAGAAGCTCTCTGAGAAGCTTCCGGCGGGCAGCGGAAAAATCTATCCGTTTACGGCACCGAAGGAGAATTTAAACGAGGGATTCACTTCCTCCTCAAAGGTCAACTATGTGGCACACTGTGGAACCTTCGCGGGAAGCGGATATTCCTACACAGGCGCGCTTCGGATCCTGAAGGTGATGCTGAGCTACGATTACCTCTGGATCAACATCCGCGTGAAGGGCGGCGCTTACGGCTGTATGAGCGGCATTGGACGTTCCGGCGAGGGATATTTTGTCTCTTACCGCGATCCGGAAGTGAAGAAGAGCGATGATATCTATCTCGGCATTCCGGCTTATCTGGAGAACTTCGAGGCGGATGAGCGCACCATGACAAAATATGTCATCGGAACCATCAGCGATATCGACACACCGCTGACTCCGTCCTTACAGGGAAGCCGCGGACTCTCCGCATGGTATTCCGGAGTGACGGACGAGATGCTGAAGAAGGAGCGCGAGGAGATCTTAAACGCGACTGTGGAAGACATCCGCGCCCTTGCACCGATCACGAAGGCGATCCTTGAGACTGGCGCGGTATGCGTGGTCGGAAATGAGGATAAGATCAAGGCAGACAGCGAGATATTTAAGGAGATCAAGCCGCTGTTTGCATAATACCAAGGGAAAAAAGGCCGGAACTTCGACGCAGGCTTGCCTGCAGGAGAAGTTTTGACCTTTTGGCCCGCCAAAAGCATGAGTAAGCAGCCATTTTTCGAAGAAAAATGAGCGGATTACGAATGCTTTTGAAGGTTGCGGGAGCACGCAGTGCGGAGCAACCTGGTATGAGAGAGATTACCAAGGGAAAAAAGGCCGGAACTTCGACGCAGGCTTGCCTGCAGGAGAAGTTTTGACCTTTTGGCCCGCCAAAAGCATGAGTAAGTAGCCATTTTTCGAAGAAAAATGAGCGGATTACGAATGCTTTTGAAGGTGCTATGTGCCGGTGGCACATGTCCAGCACCGACCGTAGCGAAGCGTAGATGCGGGAGCAATTCGGTATGGGAGAGATACATATAAAAGAATTAAGGAGATTTCATGAAAAAGGGATATAAATCTGGTTTTGTGACATTGATCGGACGCCCGAATGTTGGTAAGTCCACGCTGATGAACCACCTGATCGGACAGAAGATCGCGATCACATCGGAAAAACCGCAGACCACGAGAAACAGGATCCAGACCGTGTATACAGATGAGCACGGTCAGATCATCTTCCTGGACACACCTGGTATCCACAAGGCAAAAAACAAGCTTGGTGAGTACATGGTGAATGTAGCGGAGCACACGCTGCGCGAAGTGGATGTGATCTTATGGCTCGTGGAGCCGGGAACCTACATCGGTTCCGGCGAGCAGCATATCTTAAAGGTGCTGCAGACCGTAAAGACGCCGGTGATCCTCGTCATCAACAAGATCGATACGGTGAAGAAAGAGGACATCCTAAAGACTATCGAGACCTACAAGGACGCGTACCACTTTAAAGAGGTGATCCCGGTATCCGCGATGAAGAAGACAAACACGGATACCCTGATCCACACGATTTTCCAGTATCTGCCGGAGGGACCGCAGTATTACGATGAGGACACCGTCACAGACCAGCCGATGCGCCAGATCGCCGCGGAGCTGATCCGCGAGAAGGCACTCCGCATGATGTCTGACGAGATCCCCCACGGGATCGCAGTCACAATCGAGCGCATGACAGAGCGCGATAACGGCATGTTTGATATCGACGCGACGATCATCTGCGAGAGAGAGTCCCACAAGGGAATCGTCATTGGAAAGGGCGGTCAGATGTTAAAGCGTATCGGAACCTCCGCAAGAATCGAGATCGAGAATCTTATGGACACGAAGGTCAACTTAAAGCTCTGGGTCAAGGTCCGCAAGGAGTGGAGAGATTCTGAGCTCTACATGAAGAACTACGGTTATAATTCTAAAGATATTTAAAGTGTGATATAACTGCACCGTTCCCTTTGGGCAGTGTGTAAAAGTTGCTTTCATATCGACTTTGCAGGTGGCATAGGGGCTGAGGCAGTGCAGTGGATTTTGAAGGAACAAAAATGAGAGAACAGGTGATTCTGACCGGGATGGTCATTAAATCCGCCCCGGCGGGCGAATACGACAGAAGACTCGTGATCTTAACCTGTGAACGGGGAAAGATCACGGCCTTTGCCAGGGGGGCGAGACGACCCGGAAGTACGCTGATGGCATCATCCGCGCCCTTTGTGTTCGGCACATTTTCCCTCTATGAGGGCCGGGACGCCTATTCCCTCGTCTCTGTGGATGTACAGAACTACTTCCGGGAGATCACCGAGGACATGGAGACAGCATGCTACGGCTCCTATTTTCTGGAGTTTGCGGACTACTACGGGAGAGAAAATCTGGAGGCAGTGGAGACCTTAAAGCTTCTCTATCAGTCCCTCAGGGCGCTCTTGAAAAGCGCGATCCCCAATCGCCTTGTGCGGGCAGTCTTCGAACTGAAACTCATGGAGATCAACGGTGAGTATATGGAAAAGCCCCTGGGAAGACTGGAAGATTCCACGATCTATACATGGGAGTACGTCCTTGCGTCGCCGGTGGAAAAGCTCTATACCTTTACGGTCACAGAGAAAGTTCTGGAAGAATTTACGAAGTGCGTAGCGGAAAATAAGCGGCGATTCGTAGATAAAACCTTCCATTCACTTGACATTTTGGATGTTCTTGTATATAAATAGGGTAATCCTTAAAAATAGCGGACATCTGTGCGGCTTATTCGTACAGTCGGAGATACCGGAATATCCGTGCGTAACGATGAAGGTACTGAAGCGTTGCGGATTTTTAGGGATAAGGAGGAATTCATGAAAAAAGGACAGACGGCAGCAGCCATTCTCCTTCTTTCGCTTGCCTTAAACGGCTGCGGCGGAGGAAACGGAACGACCGCATTTGCCCCGACGGAGTCCAGCCTTTATGTCACAAAGGAAGGAACCGTTACCAGCGCAGATGTGGAGACTTACGAGAATGATTACTACAGTGCTGATGAATTAAAAGCTTACGCAGAAGAAATGCTGGGCGTGTTTGAGAGTGGAAATCAGTCCGGAAGCAGCGAAAAAAAGGCTGAGATCGCGGAATGCACCGTGAAGGACGGAACCGCAAAGCTTCTCATCACATTTCCGGATGCGGAGGAATATCTTCGTTTCGCGGAGGAATATCCGGATACTGAGAGTGGGATCCGGATTGAGAGCCTGGATGTCGTTTCCGTTCCGGATGGGGTGGAAAAGGGCTATATCGTCGGATCCACGTTCTACAAGGCGGGAGACGAGAATACCGAGGTCTCCGCTGTGGATATAACAAAACAGAAAAAGCTCTATGTGGTATGTGTGAAGGGCAGCGCAAAGATCCAGACAGACGGACAGGTCCGGTATGTGTCTGAGGGTGTGACCCTTAACGGAAGTATGGCCGAGACACCGGAAGGTGAAACGTCCTATATTATATTCAAATAGTGAAAAACTGTTCAGCCGGTCTGCGCGTTTTCCTGCGCCGGCCGTAAGAAAACACTGTTTGAAGGGCTGGACAGTTACAATAGAAGAATTACTCTGCCGCGCAGACCAGCACGGACAGAAAGAGATCAAGAGGAGAGTCACAATGGAAAAGACAATGGAAAAAATTGTAGCACTTGCGAAATCCAGAGGCTTTGTATATCCGGGTTCCGAGATTTACGGAGGTCTTGCAAACACATGGGATTACGGAAATCTGGGTGTAGAGCTTAAGAATAACGTAAAGCGCGCATGGTGGAAGAAATTCATTCAGGAGAACCCGTACAACGTAGGTGTTGACTGCGCGATCTTAATGAACTCCCAGACATGGGTAGCATCCGGACATATCGGCGGTTTCTCCGATCCGTTAATGGACTGTAAGACATGTAAAGAACGTTTCCGTGCCGACAAGCTCATCGAGGACTACATGGCAGAGAAAGGCGTTGAGCCGGAGACTCCGATCGACGGCTGGAGCCAGGAGCAGATGAAGAAGTACATCGATGATAACCAGATCCCGTGTCCGAGCTGCGGAAAGCATGACTTCACAGATATCCGTCAGTTCAACTTAATGTTCAAGACATTCCAGGGTGTTACGGAGGACGCAAAGAACACGGTTTACTTAAGACCGGAGACAGCACAGGGTATCTTCGTAAACTTCAAGAATGTACAGAGAACATCCAGAAAGAAAGTTCCGTTCGGTATCGGACAGATCGGTAAGTCCTTCCGTAACGAGATCACACCGGGTAACTTCACATTCCGTACCAGAGAGTTCGAGCAGATGGAGTTAGAGTTCTTCTGCAAACCGGGTACAGACCTTGAATGGTTCGCATACTGGAAACAGTACTGCATCAAGTGGCTGCAGGATCTCGGCATCAAGCCGGACGAGATGCGCGCCCGCGACCATTCTCCGGAAGAGCTTTGCTTCTACAGTAAGGCAACCACAGACCTTGAGTTCTTATTCCCGTTCGGCTGGGGAGAGCTTTGGGGAATCGCGGACAGAACCGATTATGACCTGACGCAGCATCAGAATGTATCCGGTCAGGATATGTCTTACTTTGATGATGAAGTAAATGAGAAATACATTCCGTATGTAATCGAGCCGTCTCTCGGTGCGGACCGTGTGACACTTGCATTCCTTTGCTCCGCATACGACGAGGAAGAGTTAGAGGGCGGCGATGTCCGCACCGTTATGCACTTCCATCCGGCAATCGCTCCGGTGAAGGTTGGTATCCTTCCGTTATCCAAGAAGTTGAACGAGGGTGCAGAGAAGGTATATGCAGAGCTTTCCAAGTACTATAACTGTGAGTTCGATGACAGAGGAAATATCGGTAAACGTTATAGAAGGCAGGATGAGATCGGTACGCCATTCTGCGTAACCTATGACTTTGATTCTGAGACAGACGGAGCTGTAACCGTTCGTGACAGAGATACCATGGAGCAGGTTCGTATCCCGATCGCAGAGTTAAAGAGCTATTTTGAGGAAAAATTAAGCTTCTGATTACTGGAAAAATCAGTGATTAGGACAGGATGAGGCGGCTGGATCTTATGTCAGACCGCCTCTTTCTTCTATTAAAATAGAAAAATGCGATAGTTTGAGTATGAAACTGTCCGCGCAGGAAAGACATAAAGGAAAGAAAAACAAGATGGAAAAGAAGAGAATCATCCTGGCATCCGGTTCCCCGAGACGGAAAGAACTGCTTCTGCAGATCGGAATCGTCCCGGAGATCATCGTGAGCCACGTGGAGGAGAAGATCACATCGGATGAGCCCTCGGGGGTAGTTATGAGCCTTGCGGAGCAGAAAGCCGTTGATGTTGCGGAAGATATGCCGGAAGGCGCGGTAGTCTTAGGATCTGATACGGTCGTTGCGGCAGATGGAAAGATCCTCGGAAAACCGAAGAGCCATGAAGAGGCATATGAGATGATAAAAAGACTCGCGGGACGCAGCCATCAGGTCTATACGGGCGTGTGCATCGTGAAAAAAGGAACTGCGGGAGAGAAAGATACCGTTGTTTCTTTCTACGATGAGACGGACGTGAACGTGTCCACGATGACAGAGGCGGAGATCCGTGAGTACGCGGATTCCGAGGAGCCCATGGACAAGGCTGGATCTTATGCGGTCCAGGGATTTTTTGCGAGATATATTGAGGGATTAAAGGGATCCTACGCGAATGTGATGGGACTTCCGGTGCATTTGGTGTACCAGAAATTGAAAGAACTTGGCGCTGTGTAGAAGTGGAGACAGAAATATGGGAAAATGGAACCGATGGGGACGGACGCTTAGCGTAGTCGTCCTCGCGGCAGCAGTCGTCTGCGGATGCGGCGTGAAGGAAACGCTGCTTTCCGGCAGAAAAAGTGAAAGAGAGTACGGGAAAGCCGAGACCATGGTGATCGTCACCACGGAGCGGCTCCGTTATGAAGAATTATATACAGACAAGATCTGGGATACGGTGGTGGACGAGTCTGGAACTACCTTCGAGGAGACATTGCTGTCCCAGATCCATGATTTCTTAAAGGAATTAAAGACCATGAGCCGCATGGCGGACGAGGAAAAAGTCACGCTCTCCGGAAAAGAGCGGGAACTGGCAAAACAGGCAGCGGCTCAGTACATGAAAGAACTGAAAAACGCCGGGGAGAGTTCCGAAATCGACAAGGATGTGGTAGAATCTTTATATGAAGACTACTGGAAGACCGAAAAACTGGTGGAGACGCTGACGGGCAGCGTCAACCTGGAAGTCAGCGACAGCGAGGCGAAGGTCATCACCGTGGATGAGATCGTGCTCTCCGATAAGGACCAGGCGGATGAGGCGTTAAAGAAAGTCCAGATGGAAGGAACCGACTTTATGACCGTCGCAAAGGGGGTCTCCGAGGATCAGGAGATCGAGAAGAAGATCTCCAGAGGCTTGAGACCGGAGGCTTACGAAAAGGCTGCTTACGTCCTGGCCACAGGGGAGATCAGCGATGTGATCGAGGCGGATGGAAAATATTATATCCTGCGCTGCGTCAACGACTACGATGAAGCTGCCACAAAGGTCCGGAAGGAAGAGATGGTCCGGGAGAAGAGGAATGAGGTGTTTTACGAGACCTACTCGGAGTACGCGGCGAAGGTCCATCTCGCGAAGGATGACAGCCTGTGGAAGAATCTCTCGATAACAGATGGAGAGAGGACATCGGCGGACTTTTTCGAGATATTTGAAACAATATGTAAAGGTACAGACAGTTAACAGCTTAAAAATATTCACCAGATCCGCACAGCTGTAATGACATAAGAGTATATTTTAAGTTACTGTACACGGGTAGGAATTTTCTGAACTGAAAATTCCGTACAATACAGTGGTGGTAGTGGATTTTGCCGATTCGGAATGCGAAGCATCGGCAAAATCAGTTACTGTTTGCGCAAAGCGTGAACAGTAACTATTTTAAGCAGGACAGATATGGAACAGGTAAAAAGTTCCAGACATAATCAGGGAAACAACATGCGGAGGTAAATAATGGTTGCATTAAAGATCGAAGAGCAGAAAGCGTTTACGGCAGGGCTTTTCATCGGGGAGATCTTTGATAAATTTCTGGTGCGGGAAGCGGAGATCGTGACCTACAACCAGTTCACGATCGACGGAAAGGTCCGTCAGGGCTATTTTTCCGAAGAGGAACTGGAAGAAAACAGGATCGAAGAGTACTCTTCATGGAAGACCTTAAAGCCGGTCTGCTACTCCTTAATAAAAGGAAAACGGCTTCCGGAGAGCTTCCGCATTGTATTTCAGATGCCCCCATCCGCCAGAGACCGGTTCGTTGCCGGAAAAATCCCGGGAATCTATCCGGATCAGGTCGGCGGGCTTTACATCAATATCCAGTATGAGAACCACGAGATGATCTGCGTTACAGGGACGTCCATGAAGCAGTTTACCTTGGACAGGACGTTAGAGAACGAGTGGGATGAGAATGTAAAGAAGTTCTTAAAAAAGAACGGGGTAGTCTTCAGTTAGGCAGCCGGTTCCTGCGGGCAGCAGGGAACGGGATGAGAAACTTGGGGAAAGGGGTTACTTATCATGAAAAAATTTGCAGAGCTTCAGTATGTCCGTCCGGACATGGAAAAAATCTTCGCGCGCGTATCGGGGGATATCGCAGTGTTGAAGGAAGCAAAGAACTACGAGGAATTTCGGAATGCCTATATGGATTATGTGGAAGCCGACACAGAGCTTGAGACATCAAAGACTGTCGCCCATATCCGGAATACGATCAATCTTTTAGATGAATTCTATGAGGCGGAGATGGTATATTTCAACAGCCAGATGCCGAAATATGAAATCCTGAAAAAAGAGATGGGCGAGGTGATCGTGGCATCTCCGTTTAAGGCTGAGATGGAAAAAGAATTCGGCACGATCCTGATCCAGAATATGGAGGCCCAGAAACAGCTTTCTGACGAATCTATCGTGGATGATCAGGTGAAAGAGGCAGAGCTTGTCAGCCGCTTTATGAAAACGCAGGCAGCTGCTACCGTGGAATTTAAGGGAGAGCAGATCGGAAACTACGGACTCTTAAAGATCATGCAGAGCACAGACCGTGCGGAGAGAAAAGAGGCGTTTGAGGCATGGGCAAAGCTCTATGAGGGAATTGCACCGACGTTAGAGGAGGTTTATGACGGTCTTGTAAAGGTCCGTGCCGGTATGGCAAAGAAGCTTGGATTTAAGAGCTTTATTCCGATGGGATATCTGCGCCGCCGTCGTTTTGACTATACGGAAAAGGAGCTGGAGGTATTCCGGAAACAGGTCCGCGAGGTCGTGGTTCCGGCAGCGGCAAAGCTGTACGAGCGTCAGAAGGAAGCTCTTGGGATCGATACACTCTATTATTATGACGAATCCATCGCTTCTCCGTCCGGAAATCCGGTTCCGATCGGAGATAAGGAATATCTTGTCGGCGAAGCCCAGAAGATGTACCGTGAGCTTTCCAAGGAGAGCGGAGAGTTCTTTGATTTCATGATGGAGTACGAGCTTTTCGATCTGGACTCCAAGCACGGAAAACGCGCCGGCGGATACTGTACGACACTCCCGCAGTATCATGCACCGTTTATTTTTTCAAACTTTAACGGAACCGACGCAGATGTCAATGTTCTGACCCATGAGGCCGGTCACGCGTTTGCAGGATTTACAGCGGCAAAATACCAGAAGACCCCGGAATTATGTCATTCCACCAGTGAGATCAATGAGATCCATTCCATGAGCATGGAGCTCTGGACTTATCCGTGGATGGAGAATTTCTTTGGAGATAAGGCAGAGGAATACCGCAGAGAGCATCTGGCAGACGCTCTTATGAAGATCCCGTATATGCTCTGCGTAGACGAATATCAGCATAAGGTATTTGAAAATCCGGAAATGACCACAATGGAGCGGAGAGCAGTCTGGAGCGGTCTGGAGAAGATCTACATGCCCTGGAGAAATTATGCAGGAAATGAGTTCCTTGAGAGCGGAGCATTCTGGATCAAACAGCAGCATATCTTCCTGTATCCGTTCTACTATGTAGATTACGCGATGGCACAGATGGGCACCTTTGAGTTCTACACAAAGATGAAGGAAGACCGGAAGGCAGCCTGGGCAGATTATTATAAGCTCTGCGCGGCGGGAGGATCCATGGGATACTTCGATCTTTTGAAATACAGCGGACTTCACAAAGTGCTGGAGGATGGTTCTGTGAAGATTATCCTGAAGGGCGTGTTTGAGGAGTTAGGGCTGTAAGAGTACTGTGGGGAGAAAACAGAATTGTTTTCTTACGGTCAGCGCGGCAAGTGCGCAGACCTACTGAACAGTTACATGAAATCTAAAATGAGGCAGTGGGACATATTCTTTTTAGAGTAGTTCTGCTGCCTCTTTTATACACAGATAATGAGCCCAAATGCGTGTATACATGAGACATGGCATTTGTTGAGCAAAGTTCGCTGTTTTTCGGAAACCTTAAAAAAAAAAAAAAAAATTGTAACATTTACTCATTAGTTAAAAAAAAAAAGTAAGGAAAAAAAGGTCGAAATATGATACGATGGGATATTAGGAATAAGTCTAAAAGGAGGAAAAATCATGGAGCAGATCAATATCCTGGTAGTGGATGATGAAAAAGAGATCGCGGACCTTATAGAGATCTATCTGGTCAGCGATGGATATAAAGTATTTAAGGCAAATAACGCGAAAGAGGGGCTGGAGATCCTGGATCAGGAGGAGATCCATCTGGTACTCTTAGACATCATGATGCCGGGAATGGACGGTCTTGAGATGTGCAGGAAGATCCGCGAGACCAACAATATTCCGATCATCATGCTGAGCGCAAAATCCACGGATCTTGATAAGATCCTGGGTCTGGGAACCGGCGCGGACGATTATGTGGTAAAGCCGTTCAACCCGCTGGAGCTCACGGCCCGCGTGAAATCCCAGCTCCGCCGCTACACCCAGTTAAACCCTAACAGCAGCACCGGAAAAGCGGCAAAGAACGAGATCTCGATCCGTAGCCTCTCCATCAATAAAGATAACCACAAGGTCGTTGTCTACGGCGAGGAGATCAAGCTGACGCCCATCGAGTTCGATATCCTGTATCTTCTGGCATCGAATCCCGGCCGGGTGTTCAGCACGGACGAGATCTTTGAGAAGGTGTGGAATGAAAAAGTATACGAGGCAAACAACACCGTCATGGTACATATCCGGAGACTCCGCGGAAAAATGAAAGAGGACACGAGACAGGATAAGATCATCACAACGGTCTGGGGGGTAGGATACAAAATTGAAAAATGATTGGAGCAGAAGCTTTTACAGGCAGATCGCGGTGAACATCTGTTACAGTGCCCTGATCGCATGTCTGGTGGACGCATTCCTCATCATGAATATGAACTTCCTTCTGGCATACCTGGACCGGACCAGATACGCGAATCTGTTGATCCTGCAGATCTTTAAGATGGGTACGATCACCACGATCCTCTATGTGATCGTTGGAATCGGGATCTTTGCGCTGGCGTTTCTCATGATCGAGAAGAAAAATATGAAGTATATAGGGAAGATCGCGGTGGCGATCCAGAATATCTCCGAGGGTGACTTAAACACCCAGATCGAGGTGGTGGGGGACAACGAGTTCTCCGCCATGGCATCGAACCTGAACCGGATGGAAGCGGATATCCGGAAGCTCATGGATAAGGAACGAGAGTCGGAGCGGACGAAGAATGAGCTGATCACGAACGTGGCCCACGACTTAAGGACACCGTTGACTTCCATTATCGGTTATCTGGAACTCCTGTCTTCCGGACCGGCCATCAGCCTGGATATGCAGAAAAAGTATATCGATATCGCCTATGTGAAGGCAAAGCGTCTGGAAAAACTCATTGAGGACCTGTTCGGATTCACGAAGATGAATTACGGAAAGATATCCATGAATGTTGGAAAGGTGGATATCGTAAAGCTCTTAGGGCAGCTTTTGGAGGAATTTTATCCGAGCTTCGCGGACAAGGACCTGACCTATGAGCTCAAGAGCAATGTCCCGTCTCAGATCATCACGGCGGACGGAAACCTTCTGGCGAGACTTTTTGATAATCTGATCAACAACGCCATCAAGTACGGTGCGGAGGGAAAGAAGGTCCTGATCCAGGTATTCGCGAAGGACGATATCGTCACGGTGTCTGTCACGAACTATGGCTATGTGATCCCGGCGGAGGAACTGCCGTTGATCTTCAACAAGTTCTACCGGGTAGAGCAGTCGAGGTCCTCAAAGACAGGCGGAACGGGTCTCGGTCTTGCCATCGCGAAGAATATCGTGGACATGCACGGCGGAACGATCTCCGTGGCCAGCGACCTGAACGGAACGGTGTTCACTGTGAAGCTGAAGGTGGATTTTGATGTGAATAAAGAAAATTTTGGTATGATCCAGTAAAGAGAGATAACAGCTGTTCAGCAAAAACGCATATTTCCTGCTCTGACGGCAGAAAAGCGGTTGAGAATACTGAACAGGGATACCCGTTGATCAATGATAGGAAGAATGTATGAGAAATAAAAAGAAACAGCTGCTGTTTGGCTGTCTTGCGGCCCTGGTCCTGTCCGCGGGGGCATTCCCGGCCTTTGCCCAGGACCAGGACAGCTTCAGCACAAACATGGAGTCCAGCTCGCAGAATTCTGTGCCGGTGGCGGTGGACATCACGGCAGTTTACGGAAGAAATGCGAAGCCCGGAAGCTTTGTGCCCATAAAGGTCAGCATCTACGGCCAGACGGAGGCACCGTTTTCCGGCACACTTACTGTCTCTACTTTGGAGAGTGATAACGATGAAGGCACGGAGGAATACGAGTATTCGTACCAAGTAGAGGTGGGACCGGCGGAGACGAAGACGATGGAGTTCTATGTCCCCTTAGGACAGAAGAGCGGGACGATCCACCTGACATTAAAAGACGGGAAGAAGAAGACCATGGGGGAGACCTCCATGGATTTTGACGTTTCTAAGGACGAAAGCCGTCTGTTTGCAGGTGTCCTGGAGAACAAGTCAGGAAGTCTCTCATGGATTGACGGGATTGGGCTGAATTATGGAATGCTCACCACACGGGTCGTTGAGATCCCAGGGGAAGACTTCCCGGAAGATTCCAGGGGATTTTCCATGTTTAATGTGCTCCTCATAAACGGATATGACTGCCGGACACTGAACGATGTCCAGAAAGAAGCCGTCCTCACATGGGTGGAAAATGGCGGAACACTGCTTATCGGAACGGGAAGAGACAGGGATAAGACCCTGGATATCCTGGGAGAGGCAGAGCCGAAGGTCAGCTTAAGGGAACCGGAGGTTCTCTTGGTCGGCATGGGAACGGAATACACGAAAAACAGTCCTGAGGACTCGGAAGTCCGCGTGACCTACACGGAACCTGTGATCTCCGGGGCCAAAGAGCGGATGGTGACGGATGGAACGCCGCTTCTTAAGACCATGAAGTACGGAAAGGGGACCATCGGTGTCTACGGGGTAAGCCTGTCGGATCTCTCCGGCTTTGCGAAAAAGAACCCGTCCTTCGCGTCATATTTTCTCGGTGAGATCTTTAACGAGGATGAACTGAATACGATCTATTATTATTCCCAGGGCGGCGATGCTGATTACTGGAACGCCTACAATCTCGTCAGCGGGGGAAATGGGGAGCGGATCCCCAATCTCGCAGTCTACGGGATCAGCGTTGCGGGATATCTGGTGATCGTGGGACCCGGGCTGTATCTTCTTTTAAAGAAGCGTGGGATCAACCGGTACTACGGGACTGCAGTGTTTATTTTTTCCGCGGCCTCCTGTGTCGTGATCTGGGGCATGGGATTTAAGACGAGATTCACCAGTGAATTCTGCACGACAGCGACGATCCTGGACGCATCCGGGGACAGCGCGGGGGAGATGACCTTCTTAAACGTCCGGACTCCGGACAGCAGCGGATTTACCGTGGATCTTCCGACGGATTACAGGGTCACACCCCTTACGAGGAGCGCCCGCTACGACATGAACCAGCTGGAAGACTACCCGAAAAAGCGCCAGGCATCCATCGGGATCCGGAAAGAGGCAGACCAGACCGTGCTTTGGAGTCGGAAGTCCAAGGCCTTCGATTCCAGATTTTTCCTTCTGGAGCGGCAGAAAGACCTGGGGGCTGGAAATGTGGAGGCGGACTTTACTGTGTCGGATGGGATGATCACGGGGTATGTGGAGAACAGGCTTCCTGTGACGCTTGAGAACGCGGCAGTCTATCTCTATGGCCAGGTGCTGATCATTGGAAACATGGAACCAGGACAGCGTCTGGAATTTGACCGGGAACCGCTAAAGGTATGGCCGTTGGGCATGACATGGATGCTTTCGGACACCCTGACCGGAACTCCGGACCGTCAGGAAGACTCCGATGAGGAGTACATTAAAAATGTCCAGAAATCCAACCTCAGCGGATACTTTACGGATCGTTACTACTCGTCCTACAATGGCGAGGTGCGCTTCGGCGCGTTCCTCCCGGAAGGTTATGAGGGAAACGACGATCTCTTCGGAAAAAACTGGGACGGAAGGACCTTCTACACCCAGAAGATCGACTGCGCCATGGGAACAGATGGCGAGGTCTACCGCTGCGGTCAGATCCGGGAACCATCCGTGACCTCCGGTATAGGGGCAAATTATGGAAATTCCATGATCCTCTACGGGACAGACCCGGTGGTGGTGGAATATGACCCGGGAACGGACATTGTGATCGAGAAATTCTCATTTCTTCCGGTGTCCGACGACTTTTTCCAGGGCAACCAGTATTCCTATATCCGCCCATTCTCCGGGGAGACGAGTTTTTACAACGAAAAGACAGGAAGCTATGACCCGGTGGATATCCGGAAACAGGATTTCTCAAGGGAAGAGCTGGCAGATTATATCGCTGCCGACGGAAAGATCACGGTCCGCTACACAGCCGGAAGCGATGCGGAAATCGGAGTGAGCCAGACACTTCCACTCCTGATGGTGACGGGGAGGGAAAGCTGATGTTGAAGATACAGGGACTGAAAAAAAAATTCGGAAATTTTGAGGCTCTCTCCGGACTTGATATGGAAGTGGAGGAGGGGGCGCTCTATGGCTTTGTCGGACCGAACGGAGCCGGAAAGACCACGGCGATCCGCATTATCACGGGACTCCTGAAAGCAGATGAGGGAACCGTCATGATCGGCGGAAAGGACGCGTTCCTCTACAGCGGGCAGGTGAAAAATGAGTTCGGCTATGTGCCGGATGAATTCGGACTTTACGACAACTTAAAAGTCTGGGAATACATGGACTTTTTCGCCTCCTGCTACGGACTCTCCGGCCTTGTGGCGAGAGAGCGGTGCACAAAGCTTCTGGAACAGGTAAAACTCGCGGGAAAAGAGGAATTCTTTGTGGACAGCCTGTCCAGGGGAATGAAACAGAGACTCTGCCTGGCGCGGGCCATGATCCACGATCCGAAGCTCCTTGTTTTAGACGAGCCCACATCCGGCATGGATCCGAGAGCCAGGATCGAGTTTAAGGAGCTTTTAAAGGAACTCTGCGCTGAGGGAAAAACCATCGTGGTCAGCTCCCACATCCTCTCAGAGCTGGCCCAGATGTGTACGGATATCGGGATCATCGATGCCGGAAAGGTCGTCCTATCGGGAAACATGGGGGAGATCTTAAAGAAGGTGAACGACTCTAACCCGATCCGGATCCAGGTTGTGGAGAATGTCTGGGAAGCGGTGAAGTTTCTCCGAACGGAGCCGGAGGTCCAGACCATCACGGTGGAGGGAAACGATATCGTCGTGGGATTCCACGGCGGAAAAGACGCTGAGGCGATGCTGCTTGCAAAACTTGTGGCCCACAATATTGGAATCTGCGGATTCTGGAGAGAGCCTGGTGACCTTGAGAGCATCTTCATGCAGATCACGGATCATGATATGGAAAAGGTGGTGATGACGAGTGAAGAATAATCCGGTCTATAAGAGGGAAATGCTGGTACGTTCGAGGAGCTTCCGGATTCCGCTCATCATCATGATCTTCAACGGGATCCTGGCTGTGGTGGCACTCTTAAACATGTACCAGAGCATCGCCCAGGTGAAGGTCAGCGGCTCGGTGCGCTATGAAAATTTTCTCCAGCTCTACGCCTTTGTGGCAGCGCTGGAATTTATGCTTCTGATGTTTATCATGCCTGCTCTGACCTCCGCCAGCATCAGCGGGGAGCGGGAGCGGCACACATTGGAACTCATGTTTACCACGAAGATCCGTCCTGTGGAGATCGTTGTCGGGAAGCTCATGTCCGCGTTCTCCCAGCTTATGATCTTAGTGGTATCGAGTCTGCCGATCCTGATGCTGACCTTTATCTATGGAAGTATCAGCTCCGGGGATCTCATGATCCTTCTTGTGAGCTATGTGGTGGGGGCGCTGTACTGTGGAAGTCTCGGAATCTTCGCGTCCTCCCTCATGAAGCGGTCCACATTCTCCAATGTGATCACTTACGGGATCATGTTAGTTGTTGTCGTTGGAACATACATGCTGAATGTGTTCCTCCTCAAGATCTCCGAGACAGAGATCAGCACGATGGCGCTCAATTCCGGGGAGACGATCCCGAAGGCGAGCTCTGGAGCGTCGGTATACCTTCTTCTCCTGAATCCGGCAATCATGTTCGCGGAGCTTTTGGAGAATCAGGTGGCAGGTGGCGGAGGAAACTTTACGATCACACATCTCCTCGGTGACAACGGCGGAAATTTTATCACAAACCACTGGGTATTCTGCAGTCTGGTGATCCAGGCGGTGCTCTCTGTGCTTTTTACCTGGGGAGCGGTATTTTTCTTAAAGCCGGAGAGATCGAAAAAAACAGGTTCCTTTGGAAAGCCCACAGGAACAGGACGGAGGTCATAGACAATGTTTTATATCGGATGCCATCTTTCCTCGGCGAAGGGATTCCTTGCCATGGGAAAGGACGCGGAAAAGATCGGCGCGACGACGTTTCAGTTTTTTACAAGAAATCCCAGGGGCGGAAGCGCGAAGCCGTTAGACCATGAGGACATCGCAGCGTTCCTGAAACTAAAAGAGGAGCTGGGGCTGGGGACTCTGGTGGCCCATGCGCCATACACACTGAACGGCTGCTCAGCGGATGAAAAAATCCGGGATTTCGCGAAGCGGACCATGGCGGATGACCTGGAGCGCATGGAGGCGGTTCCCGGAAACCTCTACAATTTCCATCCGGGAAGCCATGTGAAGCAGGGTGTGGAGGTTGGAATCACCTATATCGCGGAGATGTTGAATGAGATCCTGAAGCCGGAGCTTCACACCACGGTGCTCCTGGAGACCATGGCGGGAAAGGGCAGCGAGGTCGGAAGAAGTTTTGAGGAACTTCGGGAAATTCTTGACAGAGTTGAACTTTCTGATAAGATGGGTGTATGTATGGATACCTGTCATGTATGGGATGCCGGATATGACATCGTGAATGATCTCGACGGAGTGCTGGCGGAATTTGACCGTGTTGTGGGGCTTGAACGCCTGAAAGCGGTCCATTTAAATGACAGCATGAATGTCCGGGGAGCCGGGAAGGACCGCCACGCCCGGATCGGGGAAGGTGAAATTGGCGCGGAGGCAATTGTGCGGGTGATCAACCATCCGGCGCTGAGGAATCTGCCGTTCTGCTTGGAGACGCCGAATGAGCTTCCGGGGTATGCAGCGGAGATCAGGTTCTTGAAAGATCATAGGATCGGATAATTTTCGGAAAAAATCCGGACCGGCGGGTATAGGCGGCGAAAACCGCTGTCCAGGAATCCGACCGGTGAGTGATAAAAGGAGGAAACGGGATATGGGTATTTTAAAAGTTGGTGCCGGCGCGTTAAAGAGTGTGCTGGAAGACCAGTGGCGCGAGTATTTTTACTGCCCGTCCATGGAGGCGGACGTTCTTGTAAAGAAAGGTGAGAACCGGAAATCAAAGAGAAGCTATAACACAAAGGGAAGCGACAACCTGATCTCTAACGGCTCCATCATCGCAGTCAACGAGGGACAGTGCATGATGATCGTTGACCAGGGCGCTATCGTCGAGGTATGTGCGGAGGCCGGTGAGTTCGTTTATGATACCTCCGCAGAGCCGAGTATTTTCTACGGAAACCTTGGAAAGAGCATCGGGGACAGCTTTAAGCAGTTTGGAAAGCGTTTCACCATGGGCGGCGACACGGCGAGGGACCAGAGAGTCTACTTCTTCAACACGAAGGAGATCGTCGGAAACAAGTACGGCACAGCGAACGCAGTCCCGTTCCGTGTTGTAGACCAGAATATCGGCCTCGACGTGGACATCGCGATCCGCTGCCACGGCGAATATTCTTACAGAATGGTGGATCCGATCCTCTTCTATAAGAACATCTGTGGAAATATCGAGGAAGATTACACGAGAGATAAGATCGATTCCCAGCTCCGCAGCGAGCTTCTGACAGCTCTGCAGCCGGCCTTCGCGAAAATCTCCGGGATGGGAGTCCGCTACAGCGCGCTTCCGGGTCATACGGTGGAGCTTGCGAACGCGCTCCGTGAGATCCTTTCCGACAGTTGGGACGATGTATACGGAATTACTGTGAGCAAGATCGGCGTGAGTTCCGTGAAGGCCTCCGAGGAAGACGAGGCGATGATCAAGGAACTCCAGAGAAATGCCACATTCAGAAATCCTGGAATGGCGGCGGCGCATTTAGTCAGCGCGCAGGCTGAGGCGATGCAGAGCGCGGCGAAGAATACTTCCACAGGCCCGATGATGGCCTTCGCGGGAATGAATATGGCGGCGCAGAACGGCGGATTCAACACCCAGGGGTTGTTTAACATGGCAGCCGGACAGGGACAGCAGGGAAATCCTGCTATGGCAGACCAGGCACAGCAGGCATCCGGCGGTCCGGCGAAGATGGCACCGTTATCCGGATGGACCTGTTCCTGCGGACAGGAAGGAAATACCGGAAACTTCTGCTCCAACTGCGGAAAGAAGAAACCGGAGGAGAGCGGATCCTGGACCTGCAGCTGCGGACAGGAGAATACAGGCAATTTCTGTTCCAACTGCGGAAAGAAACGCCCGGATGCCGTTTGGACCTGTTCCTGCGGACAGGAAAATAAAGGAAACTTCTGCGCGAACTGCGGAAAACCGAGACAGTAAAAAATGTAAGCTCCCTGGCTGCCTTTTAGGGCAGATAGGGAGCTTAAGCCAGATACAGGGGGAAAGAAAATGGCACTTGTAAGTTATAAATGCCCCAACTGCGGCGGCTCGGTGGTCTTTGATCCGAAGAAGCAGAAGTTCTGCTGTGAGTTCTGCATGTCGGAATTTACGAAGGAAGAGATGGAAGCCGCGGCGTTAAAATCTACGGAGACCAGCGGCACGCAGGAGGAAAGCAGTGCTGCAGATACAGCACAGAATAATAACGCGGGCAGCACGAAGCAGAACGAGGATGCCCTGGTCTATATCTGCCCGAGCTGCGGCGCGGAGGTCGTGACGGACGCAACGACGGCGGCAACATTCTGTTACTACTGTCACAACCCGGTAGTGCTTTCAGGAAAGCTTTCCGGCGAATTCCTGCCGGACTATGTGATCCCCTTTGCCATGGACAAGAAGAAAGCAACGGGGATATTCCTTGACTGGATCAAGAAGAAAAAATATATCCCGGACGACTTCTTCTCGAAGGACCAGATCGAGAAGTTTTCTGGTGTGTACTTCCCGTACCTGATGTACAGCTGCAGGGTCGACGGAAGGATCCAGGCGGAAGGCGAGAAGAACCGGACCTGGGTGACGGGAAATATCCGCTACACGGAGCATAAAAAATACCGGATGGAACGTGCGGGACAGCTTGATGTAAAGAATGTCACGAGAAACGCGCTTAAGAAGAATAACAGCGCTCTCGTGGAAGGCGTCCTGCCTTTTGACATGGAAAAACTCCAGCCCTTTGATATGGGATACCTCTCCGGTTTTCAGGCGGAGAAGCGGGACATGGAGAAAGAGTCCCTGACCCCGGAGGTGGAGAGCGAGGTAAAACAGTACACGGTGGAGCAGCTGAAAGCTGATGTTATGGGGCAGTATTCCGCAGTGCGGGTGGACCAGAGCGACACAAATATCCGGGACGCGAGATGGCACTACGCCCTGCTTCCGGTGTGGATCCTGACCTACCGGGATAAGGCGGGAAAAGACGAGCTCTACTACTTTGCCATGAACGGGCAGACAGGGAAGATCTGCGGAAAGCTCCCGGTGGCGAAGGGAAAACTTGTGAAACTGTTCCTGGAGATCTTTGTGCCGGTTGCGGCGATTCTGATGATCGGGGGGTGGTTCCTGTGATGAAAACAAAGCAGATAAATGGAAAAACAGCAGGGAACAGCCTGGAGAACGGAAGAAAGTTAAGTGCGGTGGAAAACGTTTTTCATGCTGTAAAGACAGCGGCGAGAACTGTCTTTGCAGCGAGTGCTCTTGGAGTGCTTCTGGCAGGAACCGCCTTTGCGGCAGCTGGAGAAGATGCCTATCAGATGGCAGAGGGAACGGAGAGCTATGCGGATGTCTACGACATGGCGGATCTGTTTACCGATGAGGAAGAAAAACAGCTTTCTGAGCAGGCACAGGTCCTTTCAGATACGATGAAGATGGAAGCAGTCATCGTCACCACCGAGGAGAATTCCGACTCCGCCCAGGTGTTCGCGGACGGATTTTACATGGAAGGCGGTTTCGGAACCGGTTCCGACCACTCGGGAATCCTGTTTCTCATCGATATGGATAACAGGGAACTCTACATATCTACAAACGGACAGATGATCCGTTACATGACGGACAGCCGCATCGATGATGTTCTGGACGATGTTTATAATTACGCGGCAGATGCCGATTACTACGGGGCAGCGGCGGCGTTTCTGACGGATACGGAAAAGTGCTATTCCAACGGGATTTCAAGAGATCAGTACAACTATGACACGGAGACGGGAAAGATCAGCCGTTATCACCATATCGAATGGTATGAGATCCTGATCGCCCTCGGCGTGGCGGCGGTCTGCGGGGGTACTGCGGTGGCATCGGTACTTCGAAGCTACGGTCTTCACGGGGAAGATAAGCGGATGGCCGCAAACTTTAAACTCTCTTACCGGAGAGACAGCCGGTTCACCATGGGGAATGTCCTGGCAGATGCATTGCTGACATCCTATATCACCCAGCAGGTGATCCAGACACAAAAGAATAACAGACCGGGGTCAGGCGGAGGAAGCTTTTCCGGCGGAGGAAGATCATCCACCCACAGTTATGGAGGAAGCAGCCACGGCGGCGGAGGAAGGAAGTTTTAAGGTATGGAGATCAAAAAGATCGGAATTATCGGACAGGGCGCTCTCGGCGTCATGTACGGAAATTATCTGAAAAAACGGATGGGAAATGAGAATGTCTTTTTTATCGCGGATGAGGGGCGCGTAAACCGCTACCGGAGCGCGGATATGGTCTGCAACGGGGAAGCCTGTGGATTTTCCTACCGGTCTCCGGCGGAGGCGGTGACGGCGGATCTCATTATCTTTGCGGTGAAGTTCATGGGAATGGAGAGCGCGCTTGAGACCGTGAAGCCGTTTGTCGGGGAACATACCCTGTTCTTGTCGGTACTCAATGGAATTTCCAGCGAGGAGATGATCGAGAAAGCCTACGGCGCGGATCATGTGCTCTACGCCTGCGTGCAGGGCATGGACGCAGGAAAGGACGGAAATGAGGTCACCTACAAAAATATGGGTTATATCACCATCGGAAATAAGGACAGGAGCCATGATGAGAAGCTGAAGGCGGTGACGGAGCTTTTTGACCGGACGGGGCTGGCCTACAAGGTTCCGGATGATATTCTTCGGGAACAGTGGAACAAGCTCATGTTAAACACCGGTGTGAATCAGGTGACAGCGGTCTACGGTGCGCCATACAGCCTGATCCAGAAAGAGGGAGAGGCGCGTACCATGATGATCGAGGCCATGCGGGAGGTTCTCCGTGTGGCGGACACCCAGGATATTGATCTTACGGAGGCGGACATCGATTACTGGCTGGAGCTTCTTGCGACCTTAAACCCGGAGGGACATACCTCCATGTGCCAGGATGTTCTGGCAGGACGCCCGACGGAGGTGGACCTGTTCGCGGGAACGATGCTTAAGATCGCAAAGAAAGAGGGATTTTCTCTTCCTGTGAATACGTTTTTATATGAGAAGCTGAAGGAATTAGAAGGCGCCGCGGATTGAGGGCGGTGAGTCAATGCTATCATTCGGACAAAGGAGACCAAGAAACACATGACGATCATGGTAATAGACGGCCAGGGCGGAAAGATGGGCAAAGGCCTGGTGGAACAGTTAAAGAAGCTTTGCCCGGAAGATGAGATCCTGGCGATCGGAACGAACAGCATTGCCACAGCAGCAATGCTGAAGGCGGGGGCGGATGCCGGCGCCACAGGGGAAAACCCGGCGGTAGTCACAAGCCGCACCGCCGACATCATTGTCGGTCCCATGGGAATCGTCATCGCTGATTCCCTCATGGGTGAGATCACGCCAAAAATGGCCGTCGCCATTGGCCAGAGCCTGGCCCAAAAAGTTCTGATCCCCGTAAACCGCTGCCAGCACTTTGTTGTAGGATGCAGGGATATTTCTATGGGGGAGTATGTGAAGCTTGCGGTGGAGGAAGTTTTGAAGATCCGCCGCGGGGAGATATAGGTTTCATGGCATAATTCTCTGCCTGTCCGCATACACTGGGATGTATGTGGGAAGGAGAGTGTGCCATGAGGAAAAAAGAGCATTCGGGATCGGCAGCAGTGATCGGGGCACAGCTGGTGATCCTTTTTATTTTGACGGTTTCCCTGTGTGTTCAGAGCAGGAAAGCGGCGGCGGAGAATACATATGCGGTGATGGAGGAGAGCGGTGAAGGCAGTCGGGCCGGGGCGTCCGGAAAAGCAGCGGGAGACAGCCAAAAGAAGAGGTACATCCACTGGGTGGAATTTAATGTTCCGGCAGATGTGATGGAGAAGGCGTTCCGGCTGGACATGGGGACGGTGCAGGAAGAGGTGCATCTGGATTGGGTGGAACTGCTGGCATATCTCGGGGCGAAGTATGGTGGAGATTTTGAGCGGTTCCGGCAGACAGATCTGGACGCAGTGGTGGAGAAACTGAAGTCCGGGTCAGCGATGGAGGAGATCGCAAAGGACATGAAATATTATGCCTATTACCGTGAGGCATATGGGGCGGTCCTGGATGGCATGGTTGGATATTTTGAGCAGGAGAGCGGCAATGATAAGATCTGGCTCAGAAAATATGGCCTGAAGGTGTTCTCACCGATCGCGAAAAACTTTCCCTACAGCGATTTTGACGATTTCGGCGCGTCCCGGTCCTACGGATTTAAGAGGAAGCACCTGGGTCATGACATGATGGGACAGGTGGGGACGCCGGTGATCGCGGTGGAATCCGGGTATGTGGAGGCTCTGGGCTGGAACCAGTACGGGGGGTGGCGGATCGGAATACGAAGCTTCGATAAAAAGAGGTATTACTATTACGCCCACCTGCGCCAGAACTACCCGTATCAGGCGAATTTAAAAGAGGGCAGTATCGTGACGGCAGGCGATGTGATCGGATATCTCGGCAGGACCGGGTACAGCACCACGGAGAACACGAACAATATCACGACACCGCACCTTCACTTCGGAATCCAGCTCATTTTTGATGAGTCACAGAAAGAAGGAAACAATGAGATCTGGATCAACTGCTATGAGATCGTGAAATTCCTGCGGATGAACCAGAGTGAGACGGTGAAGGTGGAAGGGACGAAAGAGTGGACGAGAGTCTATAATATGAAGGATCCCGGAATTCCAGAGAGCTCAGAACGTACAGAAAATTTAGAACAGCCGGAGGAGAGTGAAGGTCCAACGACTGACTAAAGGCGGGAAACATGGATAGAATTTCAGAAATCTCCCCATAATAACCCAGGTAAGAAAGTTCCGGTACCACTTTCCGGAACTTTTTTCTTAATAAAAAAACGAAAGGGTGAGATTCATGAAAGATCAGGTCTTTGGCGTCCTGCAGAGGATCGGGAGGTCGTTTATGCTGCCGATCGCACTGCTGCCCGTGGCGGGACTATTGCTTGGTATCGGCGGTTCCTTCTCGAATACCACGATGCTTGAAACGTACGGGCTCACGCGGATCATGGGACCGGGAACCTTCTGGAACGCATTGTTCACGGTGATGAGTCAGGCGGGGGATATCGTGTTCGCGAACCTTCCGATCCTGTTTGCCATGGGCATCGCCATCGGCATGGCAAAAAAGGAGAAGGAAGTGGCTGCGCTGGCTGCGGTCATCTCCTTTCTCGTCATGCATGCGGCCATCGGTGCGATGATCGCGGTAAACGGTGGGACGGATGCCTTAAAAGAGGGGGCCGGTGCCATGGTGGCGGGGATCCAGTCCCTGCAGATGGGGGTGTTCGGCGGAATCCTGGTGGGACTTGGGACCGCATGGCTCCACAACCGGTATTACAGGATCGAGCTCCCACAGGTGCTGTCCTTCTTCGGCGGGACAAGATTCGTCCCCATCGTGAGCGCCCTGTTCTATGTCCTCGTGGGAATTCTCATGTACTTTATCTGGCCTCCGGTCCAGGCGGCGATCTCAGGAGTCGGCGGCTTCGTGCTCCGCTCCGGGTATCCTGGAACATGGTTTTACGGCTTCATGGAGCGTGCCCTGATCCCCTTCGGCCTGCACCATGTGTTTTATATCCCGTTCTGGCAGACCGCAGTGGGCGGAACCATGGAGATCGGCGGAAAAATCGTGGAAGGTGCCCAGAACATCTTCTTCGCGGAGCTTGCGGACCCAGGAAATACGAGATTTTCCGTGGAGGCCACAAGGTTTATGGCAGGAAAGTTCCCGCTTATGATTTTCGGACTTCCGGGAGCAGCCCTGGCCATGTACCAGGCGGCGCTGCCGGAAAAGAAAAAGGAGGTATCGGGACTTCTCCTCTCCGCAGCACTGACCTCCATGCTCACGGGGATCACAGAGCCGCTGGAGTTTACATTCCTCTTTACCGCGCCGCTTCTCTACGGGATTCACTGCGTGTTCGCAGGACTGGCGTACATGCTGATGCACATGCTCGACGTTGGAGTCGGAATGACATTCTCCGGTGGGCTCATCGATCTGTTTCTGTTTGGAATCCTTCAAGGAAACAAAAAGACCGGGTGGCTCTGGATCGTTGTGGTCGGAGTCTTCTATTTTCTCATGTACTGTGCGGTGTTCCTGGTTCTGATCCGGAAACTTGACTATAAGACGCCGGGGCGGGAAGTGGGGGCTGCGGCGAAGCTCTATACGAGAAGCGATGTGGAGCAGAGGAAGGAAGAGAGAAAAGGAACTGGTCCCGGACAGGCCGGCAGGGAAAAATCTGCGGGGAAGACGGGAACACGTTCCGGGGAGATCCTTAAGGGGCTTGGCGGGCCGGACAATATCACGGATGTGGACTGCTGTGCGACGAGACTTCGGTGCACCGTAAAGGATGAGAAAAAAGTAGACGAGTCCGTATTAAAAGCGACCGGGGCGTCAGGTGTCATTAGAAAAGGAAAAGGTGTTCAGATCATCTATGGTCCGCAGGTGTCGGTCATCAAATCGGATCTGGAAGAGTATCTGGAAAAGTACGGGGATGAAAGTGATGAAGGTGATAGTCATGAACTTATAAAAAGTCCCATGACAGGAACCGTAATCCCGCTTTCGGAAGTCCCGGATGAAGCATTTGCCGGAAAAATGATGGGAGATGGTGCAGCGGTAATTCCGGATGATGAATATGTGTACGCACCGGCGGACGGGACAGTAACATTTGTATTCCCGACAAAGCATGCAATCGGATTCCAGACTGATGGTGGACATGAGATGTTGATCCATGTTGGAATCGATACAGTATCGTTATCAGGAGATAGCTTTGAGGCTTTTGTGCACGATGGAGATCATGTACGGACCGGGGATAAGCTTTTGAAGGCAGATATTCAGGAAATTAAAGATAAAGTTCCATCTTTGGCATCCCCGGTTCTTTTCACAGATCTTCCGGACTGCCTGGAAGTTCATATTTTAAAGCGCGGAAAGATCCGGAGCGGGGAACCTTTTTTAGAGCTGCATAATAAAGAAAAATAGGAAGTGGGTTGATTATGGAGACATTTCAGTATACAATTACAGACGAGATCGGAATTCATGCGAGACCGGCGGGAGAGCTTGCGAAGCTTGCAAAGGAATTCCAGTCGAAGATCACGATAAAGACAGAGACAAAACAGGCAGATGCCGAAAGGCTCATGGCGGTGATGGCCCTCGGGATCCGTCACGGTCAGACGATCATCGTGGAGACCGTCGGTCCGGACGAAAAAGAGGCGGCAGAGGCGGTACAGGACTTTTTTCAGGCAAAACTGTAAGGCGGATATATGAGTATGGAGATCATAAAAGGAAAATCAATCTTAAATAAGGTAGCGATCGGGCCGATCCTCTACCACAGAAAGACGGAAAGCCAGGTAAAGCGCCGGACGGTGGAGGATACCGAGGCGGAGGTAAAACGGTACGAGATGGCTGTGGCGTGCGCGGAGGACGAATTAAAGACACTCCATGAGAAAGCCTGCGAACAGGTAGGAGAGACGGGGGCGGCGGTGTTTGAGGTCCATATGATGATGCTGGAGGACGCGGACTACCGTGATTCTGTGCTGAACATTATAAGAAACCAGAAGACGAATGCGGAGTACGCGGCGGCGGTGACCGGTGACAACTTTTATCGTCTCTTCGCGGATATGTCGGATGAATATTTCCGCGCACGGGCGGCGGATGTGAAGGATATCACGAACCGCCTTGTAAAGATACTCTCCGGTGACGCGGTGGAGTCGGGCTTCCTGACCCAGCCAGTGATCCTGATGGCGGAGGACCTGGCCCCCAGTGAGACAGTACAGTTGGAAAAGGACATGCTGCTTGGATTTATCACCGAGCAGGGTTCCCCGAACTCCCACACGGCGATCCTGGCCCGCAGCATGAACATCCCGGCTCTTGTGTCCGTGGATGTCAAGGAAGCTTGGGACGGAAAGATGGCGGTCATCGACGGCGAGACGGGAATGCTCTATGTGGATCCGGACGAGGAGATGCTGGCTGCCATGGAGAAAAAGAAGCAGGCGGAGGAAGAAAAAGAGCGCCTGCTGCAGGAATTAAAGGACAAAGAGGATGTCACTTTGGACGGAACGAAGGTGAAGCTCTACGCCAACATCGGGGATGTCTCCGATGTTGCGGAGGTCTTAAAGAGCAACGCGGCGGGCATCGGCCTGTTCCGGAGTGAGTTTTTATATCTTGAGAAGAAGACATACCCGACGGAGGAAGAACAGTTTGCCGCATACCGTCAGGTGGCGGAGATGATGGCGGGAAAAGAGGTCATTATTCGCACCATGGACATCGGCGCCGACAAGCAGGCGGACTACTTTAAATTGAAGAAGGAAGAAAACCCGGCGATGGGCTACCGCGCGATCCGGATCTGCCTCACAAGACCGGAAATCTTCCGCACCCAGCTTCGGGCAATCTACCGCGCCAGCGCATTCGGAAAGATTTCCATTATGTTCCCGATGATCGCATCCCTTTGGGAGGTCCAGAAGGCGAAGGAGATCGCGGCATCTGTCCGTGATGAACTAAAGGAACAGGGCGTTCCATTCGGCGATGTGGCCATCGGCATCATGATCGAGACCCCGGCGGCGGCGATCATCAGCGAGGATCTGGCAAAAGAGGTGGATTTCTTCAGTATCGGAACCAATGACCTTGTCCAGTACACGTTAGCCATCGACAGACAAAACGAGAAACTGGATGAATTCTACGATCCGAAACATCCGGCGGTGCTGCGGCTGATCCGCTTTGTGGCGGAGAGCGGCCATAAACATGGCTGTATGGTTGGAATCTGCGGCGAGCTTGGCGCGGAGACGGATCTCACGAAAGATTTTTTGAAGATGGGAATCGATGAGCTGTCGGTGTCCCCGTCCTTCCTGTTAAAAGTGAGAGAGAAGATCAGACAGACGGATCTTACAAAGTAAAATCGAGCGCATCCTGCGCATAGAGGAGTTATAAATGCAGACAGAAAAAAATATGGCAGGTCCATACGAGATCATCGTACTGGACCTGGACGGCACGCTGACAAACCGGGACAAGGTGATCACACCGCGGACGAAGGCGGCACTTATGAAGGCGCAGGAGCGCGGAAAAAAGGTGGTTCTCGCGTCGGGACGTCCGACCCAGGGTGTAATGCCGCTTGCGAAAGAGCTGCACCTGGACGAGTACAGCGGGTATATTCTCTCCTTCAACGGCGGACGGATCATCAACTGTAAGACCAGGGAGACCGTGTTTGCGAGATCTCTGCCGGTTTCTGCCAATAAGAAGATCATCGGGCTTGCAGAGGAACATCAGGTGGATATCGTCACATATGAGGGCAGCAGGATCATTTCCTCAAATCCGGAGTCCCCTTACGGAAAGCTGGAGAGCCGGATCAACGGGATGGAGCTCTGGAAGCCGGAGGACATGAAGGAGTACGTAAACTTTGAGGTCCCGAAATTCCTTATGATGGAGGACGGCGATTACCTTGCGATGGTGGAGCCGAAGGTGAAGGCGGCCATGGGAAAGAATTTCAGCATTTACCGCTCAGATCCGTTCTTTCTTGAGGTTCTGCCGAAAGGAATTGATAAGGCTCAGAGCCTGGAGCGCCTGCTGGAAGTCCTGGGACTCACGAAAGAACAGATGATCGCCTGTGGGGACGGTTACAATGACCTCACGATGATCAAGTACGCGGGTCTCGGTGTTGCCATGGAGAATGCGGTCCTGCCGGTGCGGAGCGCGGCAGACTATATCACGGCCTCCAACAATGATGATGGTGTCGGGCTGGTTGTGGAGAAATTTATGCTGGCATAGAAAATGGCTGCTTATATTCCGACAGGATATGGCAGCCATAACTCTTTTTGCTTTTTTATGCAGAAACACTGGACTTTTTGAATCTAACGTGTTAAACTGTGATTAGTGCGTTGAACGAAATGATCCATAAAGATGCAGCAAAAATATTGTTCTGAGCTTGCTGCAAATATGAAGCAGAAGGGGTAACAGTAAACATGAATAAGAAAATCAAGACAGATGCAGTTGATCACCTTTTTGAGGCGATTCTGACATTGAAGACGCCGGAAGAGTGCTATGCCTTTTTCGAGGACGTCTGCACGGTGAATGAACTATTGTCCTTATCTCAGCGTTATGAGGTTGCGAAGATGCTGAGGGAAAAACGGACATATCTCGATATCGCGGAGAGCACAGGTGCTTCCACCGCTACGATCAGCCGTGTAAACCGGTCTTTAAATTATGGAAGCGACGGATACGATATGGTATTCAAGCGTCTTGGATTCGAGAAACTCGATGATGAGGACGGCGCGGAGAAATAAGAGAAAGTATTTTGATATGAAAACAAGAAAGACCTTCTGACAGAAGCAAATTGGGGATTGCTTCTGAAGGAAGGTCTTTTTGAATTTGTAATTTCAGTGCTGTTTAGCGTCAAAAGCTTGCTTTCGACATGTTGGAAACGATACAATTATTTCTTTTTTTTCGGCGGATTCGCATCCCGCAGTTCGTCGGCCAGACGCTCGATCATCTGCTTCTTTAAGAACACGTCGAAAGCCAGCTCGCAGATAAATGCGAAGAGCTGCAGCGATTCTGCATTCTCAGGATCCTCCGATCCCTCCGCGGCAGTGGGGAAGGTCTCCTTCGCTTTCTCGAATTTCTCCTTCACATCTTCCTTCAGCCGGTCCATCTGATCATGTTCCATGGAGAAGACCTTTGTGTAGATCTCCGCCAGGGAGGATTCCGATGTGCCGAAATGGTTCTCTGTAATATAGGAAAGAACTGTCTCGATATCCGTGAAGCTCAGCAGATTTTTAAAATAATAGATAAATACCAGAAGCAGGATATGTTCCTGGGTATATTTTTTCCGTACCGGGGATGGAAGCAGGTTGTTTTTCGCATAGTTGTTGATCATAGTCTTTGTCAGAACCTTGTCTTCCGGGTAGCGTTTTAACTCACCGAGGTGCTTCTCCATAAAGGTCGTCACCTGATCCATATAGAGGTCGATCTGCGGGATCTCATCCACATGAATGTGGTCGAGGCTGTCCAGGTGGGCAAGCAGCTCATTCAGTCGTTCTTCATTCGTTCTCATGGTGAAACTCCTTTCATCCATCTATTATATAGTATTAAAAACTATATGACAAGGGGCAAAGATGATTTTAAACAAAAAGCGCATCATCCGGGGACGATATCCCGGATGGTGCGCTTTCGACTGTTTATACTTTTATACTGAAAAGAGTTATCTGCTATGCTCCTGCAGCAGTCCCTGTTCCGCATAATACCGTTCAGCTCCCGGATGAAGCTCGATCGGAAGATCCTCGTACATGAATCCCGTCTGTGAGGCATAGGAGAGGGCGGGATGGAGATCCTTTAAGCGGTCACGGTTCTCGTAGAGGATCGAGGTGATCTCATAGACGAGATCGTCGTCCATGCTTTCGCTGACGCAGAGGAGACATTTGATCCCAAAGGTCGCAACATTCTCGTCCTGACCGTTGTAGGTACCGGCGGGGATCTCCTCCATATAATAGAATGGATTGGAGCGGATGATGGAGCGGAGCTCAGAATCCGTGTATTTTAAAAGATGGCAAGGAACCGCGTCCGCCAGATTTGCGAGTCCGGAGATCGGCACACCGGTAAACCCGTGGATCGCGTCGAGGGTCATGTTTTTAACCTCCTCAGCGCCCGAGCCGAGACCGCAGTTGACAAGGGTGGAATTCTGTTCCGTGACACCGAGAACACTCAGGGAGATCTTTGCGGCGAGCTCCGTGGTGGAATCATGAGGACCGACCCCAAGTTTATTCCCCTTCAGATCATGCACGTAAAAAATACCGGAATCATCCCGGGCCATCCAGTTCGAGATGCTTGGATAGAGGGCTGCGATGACCTTGAGTCCTTTAAACGGGGCATCTTTGAATTCCCCGCTTCCGTTTACTGCGGCAAAGGCCACATCACCGCTGACGAGTCCGAGATCGATGCTTCCCTGTTCGAGGGAACGGACATTCCCGGCGGAGCCCGTGGAAGCGCTGACATTCAGTTTGAGGGTGGAGTCAGAATCCTCAACGACCCCGGAGATCGCTTTTCCGACCGGGTACATGGTCCCGCCGCTGTCGGCAGTTCCGATCGTCAGGATTTTTAATGAATCTGATGCTGCCCCTGTCTGGCCCTGCGGGGGCGCGGAAGCCTTTCCGCATCCGCCAAGCGCGAGACCGGTGCAGAGGAGGAACAAAGAAATTATGTGTGAAAATTTATGCATGAAGATATCCTATTCCTTGTGTGTTCAGGCTGTAAAACCGGAAAAAGCTCCGGACAGCTTTTGTAACTTTACATCTTTAGAGTATAACATAAAATCTGTGGCAGATACAATGTATTTTAGAAAAACAAACAAAAACCGGTCGGAGAGGGGGGATCTCCGACCGGAAAAGAGGGTTATACAAATGAGAAACCAATAAATATTGTAAGGCTCTGTCAACTCCGGAACAGACCTCCGAAGATGGAGAGGAAGATCGGGTTGTAGATATCGTCGATGATAACGGCAAAGGACGGATATAAAACCCAGGCGATAGTGTGCCAGCCGTACTGGTCCATGATCGCTTTCTCGTTTGCGACGGCGTTGGAACCGGAACCGCAGCCCCAGCCGATATTTCCGGCTGTCATGACAGCTGCGCCGTAATCGCGGCCGAAGAGGTTGAAGGATACAAAGATTCCAAAGAGTGCCATGAAGATGCCCTGTGCTACGAGGATGATGCCCATCTGTCCTGCAAGGGGAGCAAGCTTCGTGAAGTCGGTGGTCATAAGTACGAGGGCAAGGTAGAGCTCTAAGAACATGTGTTCAATAGCGTCAACCTCCGGTACATAGAACTTGATTCCGGTTGCTTCCATGACGTTTCTCGCAATGGCACCGGCGAAGAGGCAGCCGATGAATTTCGGCATCTCGATCATCGGGATGTTATCGAGCAGGCAGTAGATCGGCATTCCGAGTGCTGCGAGAAGAAGACACATCGCGAACATCATGATCATTTTCGTGTTGTTAAGCTCCGGAACTCTTCCGGTTGCATGTGCTTCCGGTTTGTCGTTCGGATCAGACTTTAAGCCGTGCTTTGCGATCAGGAAGGCTGCAACCGGACCGCCGATCAGGGAGCCCATGATATTTCCCATGGTACCTGCCGCAACACCAACAACGGTGGCATCCGGCGCGCCCCATTCCTCAAAGATCGGGCCGAACGCAGACGCGGTGCCGACACCGCCGGACATCGCTGCGGAAGAACACTGGAGAGCTAAGAGCGGGTGCATTCCGATGAGCTGGCTCAGTGCGTATCCTAAGAGGTCCTGACAGGTGATCAGAAGACATGCTGCAAATGCGATGAGGATACAGAGCTTTCCGCCTGCGTGCTTTAACATCTTCGCGCTGAAGCCGAAGCCTACGCAGAGGAAGAATAAGTTCTGGCAGAGATCCTTCATGATCGTCGCGTCGAAGGAGATTCCGACGATTCCGGCACCCTTGATGCAGGATACGATGATCGAGAAGATCAGACCGGAAATAACAGGCGCCGGGATCGCGTATTTTCTGAGCGTTTCAGAACGGGCAACGATGGCCCTGCCGAGGAAGATCACGATGGCCGCGAAACCGAGAGTACACAGGTACTCAAACTTGAAAGAGGCGACTGCTCCGTCGGCTGCCGGTTTGTAGGTGCCGAAATAACTGATGATACTTTCCATAAGAGTTCCTCCAATCCTTTTTTAGTAGGTGTGTTCCGATAGACTCCCGAAAATAAAACAGTGAATGGAACTGTTTTATTTCCCCACAGAGGAATCTGCCGGAGGTGTTTGGGAAGGTAAAATCTTTATGAAAAAAGAATAAAATATTTTCAAATAAAATGCAATTTTAATAAGTATTAACCAATAATTGTAACTTAAGTAACAAAAATACAGTAAAAAACTTACAAAAAAGGATACAGAGAGAATATAAAGCTGTACGGAAAATTAGCGGGAAAGGACTTGACATCTTTGAGCGTCCCGCGCAGCCGGTATCTTTGCGCAAAAAATCCGCCCGGAAGAGTGGGAATCTCTCCGGGCGGATATAAGAGGGGTATGTTTCAAGATCAAAAACTGTATATGGGATACGACTTGCGATCAGCCTTTGAATAAGCCACCAAAGATGGAAAGGAAGATCGGGTTATAGATATCATCGATGATAACAGCGAAGGACGGGTAAAGAACCCATGCGATGTTATGCCATCCGTACTGATCCATAACAGCCTTTTCGTTCGCTACTGCGTTCGGACCGGAACCGCAGCCCCAACCGATGTTGCCGGCTGTCATAACGGCTGCGCCGTAGTCACGGCCAAAGAGGTTGAAGGAAACGAAGATACCGAACAGAGCCATGAGGATCGCCTGTGCTACGAGGATGATACCCATCTGGCCTGCAACCGGGGCAAGCTTTGTGAAGTCTGTTGTCATAAGAACAAGTGCAAGGTAAAGCTCCAGGAACATATGCTCGATGGCGTCAACCTCCGGAACATAGAACTTGATGTTTGCAGCTTCCATGACGTTTCTTGCGATGGCACCTGCGAAGAGGCAGCCGATGAATTTCGGCATCTCAATCATCGGGATATTGTCGAGTAAGCAGTAAATCGGCATGCCGAGAGCTGCGAGAAGTAAGCACATTGCGAACATCATGATCATCTTTGTGTTGTCAAGCTCCGGTGCCTTGCCGGTTGCCTTTGCTTCCGGCTTATCGTTCGGGTCAGCCTTTAAACCGTGCTTTGCGATCAGGAAAGCCGCAACCGGACCACCGATGAGGGAGCCCATAACGTTACCAAGAGTACCTGCCGCAACACCGATCGTTGTAGCATCCTGTGCACCCCAGCCCTCGAAGATCGGACCAAAGGCAGATGCGGTACCAACACCACCGGACATCGCTGAGGAAGAACACTGAAGAGCGAGGAGCGGATTTAAGTTGATCAGGTGAGCGATCGCAACACCGAGAACATCCTGACAGGTGATCAGGAGGCAGGCTGCAAATGCAATCATGACGCAGAGCTTTCCGCCTGCATGTCTTAACATCTTTGCGCTGAAGCCGAAGCCTACGCAGAGGAAGAAGAGGTTCTGACAGAGGTCTTTCATGACCTTTGCGTCAAAACTGATACTGACTGTGCCGGTCATCTTGATCGCGGAAATCAGGAGTGAAAAGATGATACCGGAAACAACCGGAGCAGGAATCGCATATTTTCTTAATGCCGCGGAATGTGCGACGATTGCGCGTCCGAGGAAGATTACGATTGCTGCAAAGCCGAGAGTACATAAATACTCAAATTTAAAATTTGCGATTGCGCCATCGGCAGCTGGTGTGTAGGTGCCGAAATAGCTGATGATATTTTCCATAAAATATCCTCCTATCCTTTTTTTGCCTTACACATTCCGCTCTTCTTTTCCTGTCCCGGGAATCCGGAAACAGCTCACAGATGAAAAGAAAAGCGCTCCATCTGTTTATACCCCGTTTACATTGATGAAAATGTGTAAAAACTTTATAAAAAGAATAAAAGATTTTGTGCATGGTGTCAATTTAAGTAAGTAAGTAACAGGTTTTGTAAATATCGTAACTGCCGCCGGAGGGCAAATCATTTTTGCCCGAATCCATATTTGATCGAAGGGCGGCCGCCGGTCTTGTAATCGATCGTGCTGATGATCTCGCCTGTGTCCACCATATAGTTCATGTATCTGCGGATCGTGATGCGGGAGAGGTGGATCTGCTCGGCGATCTGCTCGCTGGTAAAGAAGCCATTCCGGTTGTTCTGCAGATATTCCCGGATCATGGCGAGGGTTGTCTCGTTCAATCCCTTTGCGAGTGACGGCTTTGCGTCTGCCCTCTGGTCATTCACGGAAAAGAGACGGTCGATATCGTGCTGGCCGAGTCCCCCGTGGCTGTGCTCCAGATACTTCTTTGTCTCGGTAAAACGGTCAAGAGCTGTCTTAAAACGCGTATATTCGAAGGGTTTCACGAGATAGTCGGTGATCCCGCGATTTAACAGGGAGCGGACGATATCCGTATCGTTCGCGGAGGTGACCATAATGACGGACGGTGTGAGGCCGGCATTGTGGAGGGCATCAAGAAATTCACCGCCGTTCATGACAGGAGTATAGTAATCGAGAATGATCAGGTCAGTGGGATTCGTCTTCAGGTAGGGGAGCGCCTCCGACCCGTTTTTAAAGATCCGGTCCACCCGGAATTCCGGAGTGACCTCGACATACTGTTTATTGATGGAGGCGACCATCGGATCGTCCTCGATGATGATTACATGGTACATGGTGTATGCTTCCTTTCCGTAAATGTGATGGTAAAGCAGGTGCCCTCTCCCGGTTCTGTCTCGATGGAGATCTCGCCGTTCCCGCTGTCTACAAGCTGTTTGATCAGGAAAAGTCCGGTCCCGCGGTTTGTGCCCTTGGACGAGACGCCCTTTTCATAGATCCTGTCGATCAGATCCGGACGGATCCCGCGCCCGGTGTCCTCACAGGTGATGATATTGCAGCCCGGGTCACAGTAGATCCCGAGTGTGATCTCCCGGATCTCAGGACTGCCTGCGGAAAGCTCCTCGATGGCATTTTCGAGAAGATTTCCGACGATCGTGATATAGTTTTCGACCGGAAGAAGGAGATCCTTTTCCAGACAGCGGCTGTCCGGGGAGACGGTGAGCAGGATGCCGAGCTCCGCGGCATGCATCATTTTTCCGATCACAAGGGCGCAGATCTTTGATACGCGCAGACAGTCCGCAGTCTGGCGGATCGACTGGCTAGAGACAAGGTTGCTGTTGATAATGAAGTTGATGGCCTCCTCCGTCTGACCGGTCTGGAGGTAGCCCAGGATCACGTGGAGCTTATTTAAAAATTCGTGGTTGAAGGCGCGCAGTGTGTCAAGCATCGCCTTTGCTCCGGTGAGCTCGTCCATGACCGTCTCCATCTCCGTCTGGTCATTGATGATCGTGAGGATCACCGGATGCTCCGTCTGGGTGTCTGCCGGAATCTCACTGACCAGAAGTCTTCGGTTCTCACAGGTGCAGGCACGGTGGTAGGACGGTGTGCCGGACGCGAGGACCCGGTCTGCCTGGGATTCCGGGAAGAAATCCCTGAAAGTGCGTCCTTCCATAAGAGGTTCAGTCCGTTCCTGTCCGGAAGTCCCATCGTCCGGGGAGACAGAAGGCGGATCCTCCGGTTTTTCAGGCAGGACATGAAAGAGATTTTCTGCCGCCTGATTTGCGTAGACCACGGAACCGGTGGAATCCGTGGCGACAAGCCCCTCCTCCAGTGCATTCAGCACGGTATCCTGACGCAGATACAGGTCGAGAAGCTCCGTCGGATGATGTCCCATCAGGGAATCCCGGAGAAGGGAGACGAGTCCGTGAGACAGAAGGATGCTGACGAGCAGCATGACCATCGCTGCTAATAAATAGGTAGGAAAGACCTCGTGGATCTGCTCTGAGATATAGGTGTTGAAGACCGACGCTATAACGAATCCGATGATCGCTCCGTCGCTGTTCCGGATCGAATGGAAAGCCCGCCGCTGGGAACCGTTTGTACCGTAGCCGATGGTGATATAGGGCTGGCTTCCCTTTAATATTGCCTCCTCCTCGCCGCCGACGAAGGTTTCACCCGTCTCCTTCCGGTTTGTGTGGTAGAACCGCAGCCCGGTCGTATTATAAATGGCTATGACATTGAGATCGGGAAAATTTTCAGACAGGGAATCCAGAGCTTCATTGGCGGATCCGTCCGGATAACCGTTTTCCAGCATGGAGACAACGCTGTCCATGGAGGCAACATAGGCGGCGAGAGCGCTGATATTTTTATCGATCTCCTGACGCTGCCGTGTAATCGTCGAAGAAAGGGTTATACTTAAGGAGAGGAGCAGCAGGCAGACGGACACTGCCATAAAGCTGAAAAACAACTGGCTCTCCAGGGATAGTTTTCGAAATTTCTGCATCATGAAACGTGTCCTCCATAGTGGAATACAGGGTATTGAAATTTTGAGGGTGCTATGTGCCGATGGCACATGTCCAGCACCGACCGGAGCGTAGACGCGTGAGTACGTAGAACATCATATTTATGCCTTAGTATAAAAAAAAAAAGAAGGAGTTTCAAGAGGAAAGATGACGAAAAAAAGAGGGATTCCCGGCTTTTGCCGAAAAAAGGAGAAAATCTTCGATTCATATTGGGAAAAGTTTGTAAAAAGGACTTGCTATTTCTGGCAGAATTATGTACAATAAAACCAAGGTTGATTAATATTTAACAATCATAACTGTTTGGCGTTTCAGAGTATCCTTTATGTTCCGTGAAACGTGCGGACATGCTGAATGGTTATGAAACGACCACACATCATTTTCTAGGAGGAAAAGAAAAATGGCAGTTAAAGTTGCGATTAATGGTTTTGGCCGTATTGGCCGTCTTGCATTCAGACAGATGTTTGGCGCAGAGGGATTCGAGATCGTTGCGATCAACGACTTAACTTCTCCGGAGATGCTCGCACACCTTTTAAAATATGATTCCACACAGGGCAGATACGCTCTTGCGGATACAGTATCCTACGGTGAGGATTCTATCACTGTTGATGGCAAAGAGATCAAGATCTACGCGAAAGCAAACGCAGCAGAGCTTCCGTGGGGCGAGATCGGTGTAGACGTTGTTCTTGAGTGCACAGGCTTCTACACATCCAAAGCAAAAGCACAGGCTCATATCGATGCAGGCGCTAAGCACGTTATCATTTCCGCTCCGGCAGGAAACGATCTTCCGACGATCGTTTACAACGTAAACCACGAGACATTAAGCAAAGATGACCACATCATCTCCGCTGCTTCCTGTACAACAAACTGCCTTGCTCCGATGGCAAAGGCATTAAACGATTCTTACCCGATCCAGTCCGGTATCATGTGCACAATCCACGCTTACACAGGCGACCAGATGACACTTGACGGACCGCAGAGAAAGGGCGATAAGAGAAGAAGCCGTGCAGCAGCGATCAACATCGTTCCGAACAGCACAGGCGCTGCAAAGGCAATCGGCCTTGTAATTCCGGAATTAAACGGTAAGCTCATCGGTTCTGCTCAGCGTGTTCCTACACCGACAGGTTCCACAACAATCTTAACAGCTGTTGTTAAGGGCCAGCCGACAAAGGAATCCATCAACGCAGCAATGAAGGCAGCTTCCAACGAGTCCTTCGGCTACAACACAGATGAGATCGTTTCCAGCGATATCGTTGGTATGAGATACGGTTCTCTCTTCGATGCAACACAGACAATGGTTCTCCCGATCGACGAGAACACATCTGAGGTTCAGGTTGTATCCTGGTACGATAACGAGAACTCCTACACAAGCCAGATGGTTCGTACAATTAAGCACTTCGGAAAACTGTTAAATGCTTAATCGGTCCACAGAAATTGTGACAAATTAGACTCACTGAGGGGTCCGGTCTGTTGAGGACCGGATCCCTTTTTTATGTAACAGGAAATTCCGAGGAATTCCCTGTTACATAAAAAGGCATTGACGTGCCAAAGATGCGCACTCGCGCGAAGATGTAGACTGTCGCAAGCGACCGCACGAGGCGCGAGAATGTGCCAAGGCACATTCTTTTTTACACGGAAAGCGCGCGAAAGCCCGCCTCCCGCGAAAGACTCCGGCGGCTGCCGTGGGTCGGAAGACAGGAAGATGTCTGTCAGAAAATATCAAGGAGGAATTCCGACATGTCTTTAAATAAGAAAACAGTTGATGATATCAACGTAAAAGGTAAAAGAGTTTTAGTCCGCTGCGATTTCAACGTACCGCTTAAGAACGGCGAGATCACAGATGAGACACGTATCAACGCGGCTCTCCCGACGATCCAGAAGCTGATCAACGATGGTGGCAAGGTAATTCTCTGCTCCCACCTCGGAAAAGTTAAAAACGGCCCGAACGAGGGAGAATCCCTTGCACCGGTTGCAAAGAGCCTTTCCGCAAAGCTTGGAAAGGAAGTTGTATTCGTTTCTGATTACAACGTAACCGGAGAAGCTGCAACAAAGGCAGTGGACGCGATGAAAGAGGGGGACGTAGTCCTTCTTCAGAATACACGTTTCCGTGGTGCTGAGGAGACAAAGAACGGCGAGGAGTTCAGCAAAGAGCTCGCGGATCTCGCAGACGATTATGTATGCGACGCGTTCGGTTCCTCCCACAGAGCACACGCTTCCGTAGCCGGTGTTACAAAATTCATCTCCGCAAAGGGTGGCTCCAACGTAGTCGGCTACCTGATGGAGAAAGAGATCGCGTTCCTTGGAAACGCGGTTGAGAATCCGGTTCGTCCGTTCGTAGCGATTCTCGGCGGAGCAAAGGTTGCTGATAAGTTAAACGTGATCTCCAACCTGCTTGAGAAGTGTGATACCCTCATCATCGGCGGCGGCATGGCCTACACCTTCTTAAAGGCACAGGGCAAGGAGATCGGTAAGTCCTTAGTTGACGATACAAAGATCGACTACTGCAAGGAGATGATGGAGAAGGCAGAAAAGCTTGGAAAGAAGCTTCTCCTTCCGGTAGATACAACTGTTGTTGCTGAGTTCCCGAACCCGATCGACGCACTGGTTGAGGTTGAGTACGTTTCCGTGGACGCGATCCCGGCAGACAAAGAGGGCGTTGATATCGGACCGGAGACCTGCAAGCTCTACACAGAAGCTGTAAAGAGTGCAAAGACGGTTGTATGGAACGGACCGATGGGCGTATTCGAGAACCCGACTCTCGCTGCAGGTACCATCGCGGTTGCGAAAGCACTTGCTGAGACAGACGCTACAACGATCATCGGCGGCGGCGATTCCGCGGCAGCAGTCAATCAGCTCGGCTTCGGCGATAAGATGAGCCATATCTCCACAGGCGGCGGCGCATCCTTAGAGTTCCTGGAAGGAAAAGAGCTTCCGGGCGTTGCTGCAGCGGATGACAAATAATGAATGAAACCAGTACACCGTGCGCCGGAACAGGCGTGGAAGGGCGCTGCAAGCTCGCTTGCACAAGCCCTTTCAGGTCTGTTCCGGTATAGGGGGCACGCCCCCGGCTTCTTGTTTTTATGAAATAAAAACAAGAAGATGCACGGTGGGGAGCAAATGTACGCATTTACTTCCCTGGCTGTAAATATTATATTGTCCGAGATTCCAGATCCGGGGCGGTGATCCCGTCCCGGATTTTGTCATAGTATGGAAAACTGCAGATGTAGTTTTTGAATGTTATCGTTCAGAGAGAATCCTGGATATGGATCTTGAAGATAAATATTGGTATATATGGGGGTAGATAACCATGGCAAGAAAGAAAATTATCGCTGGAAACTGGAAAATGAACATGACTCCGTCCGAGGCAGTGGCACTCGTTGAGACATTAAAGCCGCTCGTTAAGACGGAGGAAGCGGACGTTGTATTCTGCGTACCGGCTATCGACATCATTCCTGTCGTAAAGGCATGCGAGGGAACAAACATCGAGGTCGGCGCTGAGAATATGTATTTCGAGGAGAAGGGCGCGTACACAGGCGAGATCTCCCCGAACATGCTGACAGATGCCGGCGTAAAATATGTGATTATCGGACATTCCGAGAGAAGAGAGTACTTCGCTGAGACAGATGAGACTGTCAATAAGAAAGTCTTAAAGGCATTCGAGCATGGACTGACCCCGATCATCTGCTGCGGTGAGACTCTTACTCAGAGAGAACAGGGAATCACTCTGGACTGGATCCGCAAACAGGTAAAGATCGCGTTCCAGAACGTGACAGCAGATCAGGCAAAGACTGCTGTGATCGCTTACGAGCCGATCTGGGCGATCGGAACCGGAAAGACAGCTACCACAGAGCAGGCTGAGGAAGTCTGCGGAGCAATCCGTGCGTGCATCGGTGAGATCTACGACGAGGCAACAAAGGAAGCAATCCGCATTCAGTACGGTGGATCTGTAAACGCCGGAAATGCTGCAGAGCTCTTTGCGCAGGCGGATATCGACGGAGGACTTGTCGGCGGCGCGTCCTTAAAGGCTGATTTCGGAAAGATCGTAAATTACAAATAAGGTAACTATTCAGTACCTTCATAGTTACGTGCAAAAATCCATTCCAGATCAGCTTCGCTGATGGGATTTTTGCCTTCCAGCCTATGTTTTCTTACGGTCAGCGCAGCAAGTGCGCAGACCTACTGAACAGTTACCAAATAAGTATCATATATGCGGGAAGAGATTCCCGGCTGTATGAATATGCAGTTTACATAAAACTGCAAGGGAAATAACAGAAAAAATTTTGAGCGCTGTGTCATGGAAAATAAGATGTGACACAGCGCCTTTTATTTACGCGAACAACGAGCCAAAGTCCGCGCTTGCGCGAGACCTTGGCGACTGTCGCGATAACAAGGGGAAACTCGCGAAGCGTGTTTTCACTTGTTTACAATTTACAATAGTGACAATCTGTCATTTTTTTGCGTCCACCCTATTGACTGGAAAGAATGAAAATGTTACGATATTTAGATGTTCAAAATATATTAGACAAAAATGATTTGATTTTACGGGAATCCGGCTGCGTCGGATCAGAGAATGAAAGAGGAAATACCTATATGAAAAAGATTGGAATCGTAACAGACAGTCACAGCAGTATCAGTCAGGAAGAGGCGGAAAAGCTTGGGATTTTTGTCCTGCCGATGCCGTTTTACATCGATGGGGAGTGTTTTTATGAGAGCGTTACACTGTCCCGCGAACTTTTTTTTGAGAAGCTGGCGGCCGGGGCGGATATTACGACGTCCCAGCCATCACCGACTGCAGTGATGGAAATCTGGGACAAGGCACTGGAGCAGTTTGAAAAGATCCTTTATATGCCGATCAGCAGCGGTCTCAGTGGTTCCTACGAGACAGCGATGATGTTGGCGAAGGATGAAGCGTATGAGGGGCGCGTCCTCGTTGTCGATGACGGACAGGTTGCGGCTCCGCTCCACCAGATGGTATTAGATACGTTGGATATGATCGAAAAAGGATATGAGGCGGAACAGATCCGTGATCTCCTTGAAAGGGCGGGAGACCGGATGATGATCTATATCGCGCTCCAGACGCTGGAGTGCTTAAAGAAAGGCGGAAGAGTGACACCGGCGGCAGCGGCGTTGGGGTCTGTGTTTAATATCAAGCCGATCCTGAAGCTGCAGACAGGAAAACTGGACTCCTTTAAGAAATGTCATGGGATCGTAAAAGCAAAGAAGGCGGCCATCGAGGCCATGCAGGCGGAGATCCGGGATAATTTTCAGGACGCGTTAAACGACGGCGCCCTTCACCTTCTGGCGGCCTCCAGCGGAACGGACGAGGAGAATGCGGCATGGGTCGAGGAGATCAGGGAGGCATTTCCGGGCGTTCCGCTTCTCTATGATAATCTGTCCCTCGGCGTATCCTGCCATATCGGACCGGGCGGAATGGGAATCGGGTGCGCGGTGGCACCGGATTATAAGAGAGTGTAATGCCGGGGATATGGTTCTTTTGCAGAATGTGCGCCGGGTAGAAGATGATTGTGGAATTCGATAAGAGTTTCAGATAGAAGTTGTAAGCTCTGTGAGTGTTGCGTGTATACAAAATTTGTCTTATAATAGAAATCAGACCGTAAAAAATGAATGTTATGTTTTGCGCACAGGAAAACACAATCCTGCAGCAGGCGAAGGTCTGCAGGCAGGGCGGTGCAGGTGCGCATAGAAGGAGGTAACGATGGAATACCGCAGATTTGGAAATACGATCGTAGCAAGGATCGATCAGGGTGAGGATGTTCTGGAGAAGATGAAGCGGATCGCGATGCTCGAGGACGTAAAGCTTGCGAGCGTCAGCGCATTAGGTACATTTTCTTCCATGACCGTAGGAATTTATGACCTGGAAAAACGTCAGTTTATGGGGAATGATTTCGAGGGAATGTTTGAGATCGTCTCCTTTACAGGAACCATCAATACGATGGACGGAAAGTATTACAGCCACATACACGCGGCGGCAGCCGACGCGAAGGGCAATGTGTACGGCGGACATTTAAGCCGCGGCATCATCGGAGCGACCTGTGAGATGGTGATCACGGTGATCGACGGAGTTGTGGACCGCGTAAAGGATGAGGAGACAGGACTCAATATCTTTAACTTCAAGTGTTAAAGTGCAGAAAGGTAACTGTGAAGGTACTGAATCGTTACATATTTTTGCGAATTGTGATAAGAGATAAGAAAAGATCGATAAGGAGCAGGCTATGGAGCAGATGTTTCCGGGATTTCTGGAAGAGATGTTGAAAAAACAGTATGGAGAGGAAGCTTTCGCGAAGATCCTCGCGGGATATCAGGCGAGACGCCCGGTGACACTCCGGGTCAATCCCTTAAAGGCGGACCGGAACACGGTAGAACAGGCACTTACCGGTGCAGGGATCGCGTTTAAAAATGTATCATGGTATGAGGATGCGATGATCATCGAGGACGCAAGGGAGCCGGAGATCCAGGAACTTCCGATCTACAGGGAAGGCGGAATCTATCTCCAGAGCCTCTCCTCGATGCTGCCGCCGTTGTTTCTCGCACCGAAAGCGGGAGAGTCTGTCCTTGATATGGCAGCGGCCCCGGGCGGAAAGACGACCCAGATGGCAGCGATGACAGGAAACCAGGCCCAGATCACGGCATGCGAGAAGAACAAGGCGAGATCGGAAAAATTAAAGAACAACCTGGAAAAACAGGGGGCGTCCGGAACCTATGTGATGGTGGAGGATGCGAGAAAACTCGACGATTTCTTTTCCTTCGACCGGATCCTCTTAGACGCGCCCTGCAGCGGAAGCGGAACCGTAGAAGTGCGGGACGGTGTCTGCCGGACAAAAATCTCAAAGGAACTTGTGGAAAGATCCGCGAGAACCCAGGAAGAACTGTTAAAAAAAGCGCTGAAGCTCTTAAAATCCGGACATGAGATGGTCTACTCCACCTGCTCAATCTTAAAAGAGGAGAATGAAGGTCTCTTAAAGCGCGTGTTAAAGAGTTCAGGCGGAGAACTTGTACCGATCGGGGAAGAGTGGACGAAGGAACTTCCGTTACTTCCGAACGCGATGCCGGGGACGCTCCTCGTGGGACCGGATGAACTGTTTGAGGGATTTTTTGTGGCGAAGATCAGAAAAAAATAGAAGCTCCGCGAGGAGTTTCTATTTTTTTGCAAAAAAACGCTTTAAGCTTTTATGCCGCCCTGCGGTTCTCAACCTCGATCCGTTTCAGTTCAGGCATGATCGTGATCAGCATCGTGAGAATGCAGGCGGTTCCGCCGATGACATTGGAGACTGGCTCAGCGAGGAATACGCCGTCGGTCCCCATATGCATGACGTAGGGGAGAAAGTAGGTCAGCGGTACAACGATGAATACCTTGCGGAGCAGGGAGAAGAAGATCGCAAAGACCTTCTTATTCAGGGATTTAAATACCGCCTGACCGATGTACTGGAGGTCCATAAAGATAAAAGCTGCAAAATACATGTTCAGCGCCGGAACTGCATCCTGGATCAGCGCCGCGTCCGAGCTGAAAATACGGATCAGCGTTTCCGGGATGAGGATGATCATGCTCCACATGACGGCCGTGTAGCCGAAAACAAGGAGACTCATGATCAGAATGGATTTCCGCACGCGTCCCGGTCTGCGGGCACCGTAGTTGTAGCTCAGGATCGGGGAGGTTCCCTCTACCATGGCGTGAATCGGAGTCTCAACAAGCTGGCGCACACTGGAGATGATGGTCATGACGGAGATATAGATATCACCGCCGGTGACGGAAAGAATATTGTTGCAGCAGATCGTCACGAGACTGTTGGTGAGCTGCATGATAAATCCGGCTGCACCGAGGCTGAGGATGTTTTTCGCGTGTCCGGTACATTCCGGGATCTCATTTTTATGAAGGAACCGCAGTTTCAACTCGGATTTTTTCGTGAGGAAAAACAGGACGAAGGCTGCGGACAGGCACTGGGAGATCACGGTGGCGATAGCAGCGCCGCGGACGCCGAGTCCGAGGGCAAAAATAAAGAGCGGATCAAGCACCAGGTTCGTTCCGGCACCGATCGCGACGGATAACATGCCGATGCTGGAGTAACCCTGGGCGTTGATAAACGGGTTCATTCCGACCGCGATCATTGACGGCAGGGTTCCGATCAGATAGAGCATCATATACGGATAGGCGTAAATGATAGCCTCAGCGGAAGCGCCGAAGAGGATCAGGATCGGGCGGGCGAAGAGAAAGCCGACCGTCATCAGGATCATAGCGCAGACACAGAGCATCGTAAAAGAAGTGTTCATAATGCGCCTTGCTGTGTCAGGGTCCTTTTTCCCGCGGAAGATCGAGAAGAGTGGTGCACCGCCGGTTCCAAAGAGATTGCTGAAGGCTGTGATGATGACAATGATCGGAAAGCATAAGCCGACCGCGCCGAGAGCGGCTGTTCCGATCTCCGGGATCCGCGCGATGTAGATGCGGTCCACGATATTATATAGAAGGTTTAAGATCTGGGCAACCAGCATGGGGAGCGCGGCTCCGAGGATATTGCCCGTTATGGTTCCGTTTTCAAAATCAATACGTTTCATATGTATGGTAGCTTTCCGTTACTTTTCATGGGTAGGAATTTTCTGAACTGAAAATTCCGTATGATACCGTTATGACCGCGGATTTTGCCGATTCGGAATGCGAAGCATCGGCAAAATCCTGTTACAGTGCGCGGGCATGGAGTGCCCGTGTACTGTAACAGATTTCCTGTAACGATTTGATCCTTTCTAAATTTTTTCTTGCGGTTCAAGTATAGCATCCCCTATAATATATGTAAATTATTGTTTTTGTATAGAAATACAATAAAAATTATATAATACAAGAGAATTTTTACATTCAGACCATGATTGTTATGATCCGGGATCAGGATCCCGCAATTCGTACTGTTGCGGGAGTGGAGGTCTGCAGATCACCGGTCAGAAGGAGAGATTATGGAGATCAGACAGTTAGAATATTTCCGGGCCATCGTTGACGCCGGAACCATCAGTGGGGCGGCGCGGGAGCTTCATATGACACAGCCGCCGCTAAGCTACCAGATGAAAATGCTGGAGGAGGAACTTCAGGTGCCGCTTTTTATCCGCGGCATGAAGCATATCACACTGACGGAGGCGGGAAAAACGCTCTACGAACAGGCGGGAAAGATCCTGATGCTCTCGGAGGTAACGAAGCGGGAGGTCATAAAATCAAGTCAGGCGGCGACGATCCATATCGGAATGACGCCGTCCACCGTGTCTATGATGTCCCATTACCTGATGCGCTTTGCAAAAAGCCATCCCAATATCCATTTTGATATCCACGAGGGATCCACATTCACGATGAGGGATCAGCTTGAGAACCGGATCCTTGACCTCACGACCCTGCGCACGCCAATTACGTTAAGGGGCTGTGAGACGAAAACTCTGGCCGAGGAACGTCTTCTCGCCATGGCAGTTCCGGAGTTTCCTCTTTTAAAAGGACGCACATCGCTCCATCTGCAGGAGCTCTCGGAACAGCCCCTGATCCTGTCCCACCGGTTTCAGAAATATATCGCCTCGAAGTTTGAGGAGGCGGGACTTGTCTGCGATATCTATCTTGCCTGTGAGGATGCGAGGACCGCGATTACGATGGCGGAACGGGGAATGGGGATCGCGATCCTGCCGACTTCGATGCTGGAATTTTCTGATAAGCTGAAAGCATGTGAGGTCAGTGATGCTGATTTTACAACAGAGGTCCTTCTCGCTTGGAGAAAAAGTCGAATTTCGTCGGAAATACAGGAATTTCTGAAATTTTGGAATTAAGAAATGTATTCGTGAAATGCATGAATCCTGATCATCCTGAAGGACTACTGCCGAAAGCACAAGATCAAGGAAGTATTTTCCGCTCAAGGAACGGAAGATAACTTTAGAAAGCATAAAAGTATACAGATTTCATGTAAGAACGATGCATACTCTTTTAAGACAAGCCGTTCATGACATAATACACATTATGTCATGAACGGCTTTTTTGAATGAAAAAATGTATGATCGGAGAACGATACGGAAGTCTTGTGGTAATTGAAAAAGTGAAGATTCCGGGAAAACTGAAAACCTATTGGCGGTGCCGGTGTGACTGCGGGAATACATGCACCGTGGAAGATTCTCACCTGAAAAACGGACATACGAAGAGCTGTGGATGCAGAAGACGGATCCGACTCCAGGAAAAACGCCTCGATCTCACCGGACAGCGGTACGGCAGGCTTGTCGTTCTGGGACCGGCAGCGGGAACGGCAGAAAAATGTGATGGCGCAGTGGAGCAAAGCGGATCGTCCGAAGGGGATCGCGCGGATCGTCCGGTCATCGCGGAGTATACAGAAGAGAAAACAACCGATGGAGAGCATCCATTGGCTTTCAGGGAAAGTCCTACAATCTTGGCAGCTTCGCAACCTATGAGGAGGCAGTTCAGGTGCGGCTGGACGCGGAAAAGCGGTTATATGATCCATTTTTAGCGAAATATCGCGAAGAAAATTCCTGAGGACGCAGGGGGATCACAATACTGATAAAAACACTTCCAACCGCAGGAATACCGGGCAGCTCTGCTGCATAGAATGCAGTTTAGGAAGTGATTTTTATAAATTTTTAAGAACAAGGGGGAAAGGAGGAGCTTTGTGAGCATAAAGAGGCAGAAGAATCCTGTGTGCAGCAATTGAAATATTGACTCACAGTAACTGTTCGACAGAGATACAGTTACGATCCACGATTCGAAAAAAAGGAGGAAAAGAGAGATGAAGAAGCGCGGAATAAAAAAACGTGTTCTGGCAGCACTCATGACGGCCTGTATGGTCGTTGGGTCTGTGCCGGGGGTGTCGTTGGCGGATGTGTCGGGTGAACCATCTGGTACGCTGACACCGGCTGCAAAGAAACATAACTTTGATGGAACAGCGTCAACAGAAGCAGACCCGGATATTGAGCTTAACAAGACAGCTGCATATAACGGAACATTTACTGAGAACGGTCAGACAGAACTTACAAAGACCTTTGAGGTTGGAACGAAACTCACGCTTGCGGATATTCCTGCATCCAAGGGTAAGAGCAGCAGTTACAGCGATCAGACCTGGGATAAATTCCCGGTTGGATATATTGTAGGAAAAGATGGAACGACCTTCACGATCACCTACAAGTGGAGATCAAGCGGCAGTGGCAGTGATTATGACTATAGCACCTCCACAAGAGGCAAAGCCACAAACGCAGCTGGTAAGTCCGGACGTTGGATCTTAGAGGGCGGCGAGTTCACGGAGGATAACGGGACAACACAAGAGGACGCATGTACACCGGCTGGCATGAGATCGACGGCAAGTGGTATTACTTCAACACAGCATCCGACAAGGGAACTCTTGGCGCAATGCTTGCGAACACCACAACACCGGATGGATATCAGGTAGATGCAAATGGAGCATGGATCCGGTAATTCCGGCAGGAAATCTTCATGGCTCACCGGGCGCGGGATCCTCATAGCAGTCATATTTCTTCTGGGACTGGGAATTTTCCTGTACCCACATATCTGTGACTGGTACTATCAGTATCAGTTCAACAAGGCGATTGCGGCGTATGACCGGTTTCAGGGAATCGACTGCGAAGGAATGATTCAGGCGGCCAGAGAGTACAATGAAAGACTTGCAAAGAAAGAGGAACAGTTTCTGGTTCCCGCAGAGGAACGGGAGGAGCTTGACCACCTTCTGGATCCATGGGAAACAGGGATGATGGGATATGTGGACATTCCGAAGATCGGGGTCCACGTTCCCATTTACCACGGAACGGAAGAGCGGGCGCTTCAGTCGGGCGCCGGTTTCTGGTATGGGACAAGCCTGCCGGTGGGCGGTGAAAATACCCATTGTGTGCTGGCCGCCCATAACGGTCTTGTGAAGGCGAAACTGTTCACTGACCTGGACAAACTGGAAGTGGGAGATCGGTTCACTCTGGATGTCTTAAACGAGACATTCACGTATGAGGTGGATCAGATCCTCGTAACACTTCCGGAAGAGACGGAAGAACTTTATGTCCAGAACGGAAAAGACCTTGTGACGCTTTATACCTGTACTCCGTATGGGGTAAATACCCACAGGCTCCTTGTCCGCGGACACCGGGTAACAGAACCGGAAGAATGATGGAAAAAATGCGCCGGTTCACAAAAAAGTGAAAACGGAGCTTTTTTCGACATAAATTGACATGGAGGGAATCGAAAATGAAAAAGAAAATGAACAAGGTTTTAGTAGTCTGCACAGCGGCAGCAGCGATGACAGCATTTTCAGGAACCGCTTTTGGGGCAACTCTCGATCTGGAGTCAAAGACAGCGGTTGCTGACGCGAAGGATGGAGCCGGGGATATCCAGGAGGCCATAAATCAGATCTCGGGGAACGGAAATAAAGATGGGTGGACCATCAAAATAAAGTCTGGTACATATGACCGATTTACAATTCCGGCAGATTTTAAGAACATCACGGTTGAGGGAGAGAAAAACAGCGTTATTCAGGTGATGAATGCGTCAGTGGCAGACAACCTTTCAGATGCTGGCGGAATTAACGCGTTTGGCAGTAATATTACTTTAAAAGGACTTACAATTGATGCTGGAAATGTACCGGCTGAAGAGGGAAAGTTTACAGCAGCGGTTTCCAATCACAATGGCGCAGTAGGTGGAACTGGCTTTTCTCTTCATGTTGAAAACTGTACGATCAAGGGAACAGATTCACAATTTGCGGATGGTATTTTATTTGACAGTCCGGGATTTGATGTGAAAAATTGTAAAATTTCAGGTTTTAAGCAGGCAGTTGAATTCTTTGGAGATAATTTTGTAGTTCCGGAATCTGGAAATATGGTCAGTGGGAATACGTTCCGTGACTGTAGCTTTGCTATTCATGGATATTTTGGCGGCGGCTCGGATGGCGGAGTGCTGAGTTTTAAGAATAATAAGGTAACCGGTACGGATGATCTGCGCGCCAAAGTAGTGATTCAGGATCAGAGTAATACAGGGGCTGTTCGCGCGGATATCTCTGGAAACACATTTGTGAATGCACTTGTGGGACTTGTCAATCTGAGAGAAAACGGGAAAACGATCTCACCAGTATTGACCTCCAATGAGATGGGCGCAAACAGTTTTTATGTTGAGGCGGTGGAGCCGGGAACCATTGAATTTTATGCGACATATCATGCGCCGGAGAACAGCGAAGGCTGCTGGAGAGTGACAGGAATTGAAGATTTTGGCATTGATGCCGGATTAAATCCGGATGGATCCAAAGCAAAGATCGAGGAGTTGGTGGATGCAGCGAATGAAAGTGGATCCAGAACGTTGAGCATTACGGGAATTGATGAAAACAATCTGATCAAAACGTTCACTTATTTTAAAGATGGAATTTACTGGGACAGCGATAAGGAAAGTAAACCGTCGGTGGACAAAAAAGCGGATGGTCAGGACCGTATCGAGGCAGCAAGGCCAGGAGATGTTATTTCTTTTACACTGGAATCCAATCTGCCGCAGTCACTGTCAGCGCAGGTAAAAAGACGTACTCCAAATGACGACAGACCAGATGATGACAGACCATATATTATAGAAAAGCAGTCTTATCAGCTGATATTCCATGATAAGATGAGCAGTAATCTTTCTCTTAATCAGGCTACATTGAAAGTCGAAATCATGAATAATGGAAAGCTTGTGGAACTGCCGGAGAAATATTACATGGTGCGTACAGATCTTGAAGGTGAGACTTTCCGGGTAACAGTAGGACTTGTGGCAGCGTTTAATGATGGTCAGATCTCGTATGATCAGCTGAAGAATGCGGCACAGATCGTCGTATCTTATGACGCAACGGTAAAAGACAGTGTTATCAATGGAGACAAGGTGGAGAACCGTGCATGGGTCAACGACAGCGAAGAGGATATCGTTGACGGCCCGGTCATCGATCCAGATGTTCCGTCCACCGGTGGAGTTGGAACAAAAGCCTTCACAGCAGCAGGAATCGCCCTGATGGGAGTTGCAGCAGGTGCTGTGATCGTGACAGGTAAGAAAAAGAAAGAAGAACAGTAATTCAGACTTTTCGGATTGTTGCTAGTTATGAGAACGAGGTAGAGACATGAAAAAATCATGGAAAAGTTTCATGACCGTCACCGCAGCCGCTGCTGCGATGACGGCTGCCATGGCATTTTCTTCGTTGGCGGCTGTGGCGAAGGTAGATGATGACCTTCCGGAAAACCGTCATATCGTAGCGGTAGCCTCCGGCGGATATGAGACGGGATTCCAGATCAAGGCGGCTCATGGCGCGGATATCTACGAGACGACAAGTTATCCGATCGATAAAAAGGCAGACGGCGAGGATGAGATCGGAACCGTAAGTCAGGGAAAGAAGATCGAGTTTACACTGAACTCCAGTCTTCCAAAGCTGCTTGCACGCTATGTTGTAACGGCATCCAACGCCTCACCGGCAAACTCCGCAAGGGAGATTCGCAAAGTCCGCGTACACAGTGCGTCCGGCGCGGGAATAGTCCGCGTACACAGTGCGTCCGGTGCGGAGACAGTCCGCGTGTACAGCGCATCCGGTGCCCAGTTCCTTTTAGCAGATGAAAAATATGCGATCCCGGATTCTGTTGTGGAGACCATGGTCTTCCACGATGAGATGAACCGGTATCTGAAGTTTATCGACGGTACGCTCCGTGTGACTGCGGGCAGGGATGGAAAAGAAGTTCCTTCCGGGTATTACACGGTAACAGCCAGTGGTTCCAACGCATTCCGGGTTGAGGTTGATCTTGTAAACCTCTTTAATACCGGAATCATCGATTATGAAGATCTGACGGGTGAAAATCCGATTACAGTGACCTATGAAGCGATCGTGACAGACGACGCGATCCAGGGGGACGAGCTGTTTAACGAAGCCTGGATCAACGATGGAGAACATGATTCCGTGGAAGGTGATGTCCTCGATAAGAAGGTTCCATCCACAGGCGGAACGGGACGGGGAATGTACACGGGTCTGGGACTCCTGTTTATGGTCACAGCGGCAGCAGCAGGGAAGAGAAAAAGAAGCATGTAGATCAGATACAGAAATCGATGTAGAAGGAAGGAATCCAAGATGACAGGAATTCGGAAAAAGAATAAGATCCTGGGCTTTATTTTTGCCGTGCTTGCGGTATGGATGGTGATATTTCAAAATCCGTCCTACGCGGCACAGCGGTGCAGTCTGAACGTAAAAACAGAACAGGCCGGAATGACAGTATATCTCTATCGGGTTGCCGAAAAACAGGCAGGTGTCTATGTACTGAATGAGAATTTTCAGGCATCCGGTGCGGATGTTTCCGGGGGTGGTTCCAGAGAGGCTGCGATCACTCTGGCAGATTTTACGAAGGCGCAGGGGATCCAGCCTTACCGGACCGGAACGGGAAGCGGAAAGCATGTGGTTTTTCGGAATCTTCCGGATGGAGAGGCTCTCTACCTTGTGACGGGGGATCCGATGACCGTTGGCGGCAAGACCTACATTCCGGCACCGGTTCTCGTGGAAGCGGGCGGTGCCGCGGCGGAAGCAGATATCAAGTGTGATATTGAAGAACCGGAAAACCCGACAAACCCAACGGAACCCACAAACCCGACGGATCCATCGAATCCGACCTCTCCGACCCGTTATTATGATGACAGCGATGATGACGACTGGGATCCGACTCCGAATAAGAAGCCGACGATCACAACAGCGGCTGACGAGACGGTGACGATCACAGATGCGGAGACACAGTCGGAAACCAGAGTGGAGGAGAGTACGGCAGAGAGTGAAACAGAGACATCTACGGAGACAACCGTGGAGAACGAAAAGAAGCTTCCCCAGACAGGACAGCTGTGGTGGCCGGTAGGGATTCTGCTCTCCGCAGGCGCGGTCCTTCTGGCGGCAGGTCTTGTGATGAAAAAGAGAAGTAAGGAAAAATAAAAAATTAAAGAGAAACATGAGGATACAGATATGAAAAAGAAAACGCTTCATCCCTCCGGATTTACAAGCAAATGGAGAGCATACTCCAGCACCACAACTCCGCCGACAGAACCGGGACGTTATACCATGACAGTCGTTGTCCTTGGCGGTAACTATCTGGCCTCCCCGATCAACCGGTCCTTCCAGATCACGAAGTAGAACGGCTGAATGGTAAAATCGCGGATCCTGTAACCCGCGATCAGGAGACATTCATATGAAAAAAGTACGCATCACATTCCCGTTATCAGATCAATGGCGATGTGATGCGTATTTTAATGTAAAAAGACTGTGCCCAGGCGGCTCCGTAAGGAACCACCCGGGCACAGTAGATTGTTTCGTTATTAGTACAGCTTTGCACCGGCCGGGATTCTGTCATCGACCATCAGAAGGTTCAGTCCTTCATGACCATCTTCCTCATGTACTGCTGAGATCAGCATACCTTCGGAATCGATTCCCATCATCTTTCTCGGCGGAAGGTTCACAATCGCGATCGCTGTCTTTCCAACCAGCTCTTCCGGCTCGTAATACTCGTGAATACCGCTTAAGATCACGCGGTCCTTGCGCTCTCCGTCGTCTAATGTGAATTTCAGGAGTTTCTTGGACTTCGGTACCGCTTCACAGGCTAAAATCTTAACTGCGCGGAAATCGGATTTTGCGAATGTTTCGAAATCAACCATTTCTTTGAAGATCGGCTCGATCTTAACGTTGGAGAAATCGATCTTCTCAACAGCCTTTGCTGCCGGAGCGGCTGCAGAAGACTTGGAAGATTTTTTGTCGGAATCTAAGGACTTCATTGTCGGGAAGAGCAGTACGTCACGGATCGCCGGGGAGTTTGTAAATAACATAACAAGACGGTCGATTCCGTATCCGATACCACCGGTCGGCGGCATACCGATCTCAAGGGCATTTAAGAAGTCCTCGTCAGTGGTATTTGCTTCGTCATCACCGGCAGCAAGTGCTGCTTCCTGTGCTTTGAAACGCTCTCTCTGGTCGATCGGATCGTTTAACTCGGAGTATGCGTTGCACATCTCACGGGCATAGATATAGAGCTCGAAACGCTCAACCTGCTCCGGGTGACCCAGTTTCTTCTTGGTAAGCGGGGAGATCTCGATCGGATGGTCTGTGATGAAGGTCGGCTGGATCAGGTGCTCCTCAACGAATTCCTCGAAGAAGAGGTTGATGATGTCACCGCGGACATGACGATCCTCATAGTGAACGCCCTTCTCATCTGCTAATTTCTTTGCTTCCTCAGTTGTAGTGATCTCGTTGAAATCAATACCGGTATATTTCTTGATCGCGTCGATCATGGTAAGGCGCTCGAAGGGCTTTCCAAGGTCGATCTCGACATCTGCGTACGGGATCGTTGTGGATCCGCAGATCTGCGTTGCGATATGACGGAACATATCCTCTGTGAGATCCATCATTCCCTGATAATCGGTGTATGCCTGATATAACTCCATCAAGGTGAATTCCGGGTTGTGTCTTGTATCAAGACCTTCGTTACGGAATACACGGCCGATCTCGTAAACGCGCTCCATACCGCCGACGATGAGTCTCTTTAAATAGAGCTCAAGGGAGATACGAAGCTTTACATCCTCGTCGAGGGCGTTATAGTGTGTCTCGAACGGTCTTGCGGCAGCACCGCCTGCGTTTGCAACGAGCATCGGAGTCTCAACCTCAAGGAATCCGAGGTCATCTAAGTATCTGCGGATGCAGCTGATGATCTTGGAACGCATAACGAATGTCTTTTTAACGTCCTCGTTCATGATCAGGTCAACGTATCTCTGACGGTAACGGGTATCTGTGTTTGTGAGTCCGTGGTACTTCTCCGGAAGGATCTGTAAGCTCTTGGAGAGCAGTGTTACGGAATGGGCATGAACAGAGATCTCGCCCATCTTTGTTGTGAATACAAAGCCCTTGACACCGACGATGTCGCCGATATCCATTCTTTTGAAGTCTTTGTAGGAATCCTCACCGAGGTCATCGCGGCATACATAGCACTGGATGTTGCCCTTGAGATCCTGGACGTTGCAGAAGGAAGCTTTACCCATGACACGCTTGGACATGATACGTCCTGCGATGGAAACTTCCTTTCCGTCATATTCTGTGTAATGATCCTTGATATCCGCGCTGTGAGCTGTCTGATCATATTTTGTGATCTGGAACGGGTCTCTGCCCTCTGTCTGTAACTCAGAAAGCTTTTCGCGGCGCACCTTTAAGAGCTGGTGGATATCCTGCTCTTTTGCATTTGCATTCTTGTTCTGATTCTGCTGTTCAGCCACTTTTCTATTTCTCCTTCACTGTAGTCTTTGTGTATGATCGATACGGTCGTGTACAGAATTTTCAGTCCGGAAAATTCCCGCCTGTACACGGCGGCGATCAATCGACTCTTTTAATATCGAGTACCTTATACTGGATAACTCCGGACTGTGTCTCAACGTCAACAACGTCACCAACGCGTTTTCCGATCAGCGCGTGTCCGACCGGGGACTCGTTGGAGATCTTATTCTCAAGGCTGTTTGCCTCTGTGGAACCAACGAGCTTGAATTCCATCTCCTCGTCGAAATCGACATCGTAAACCTTTACGATACATCCGACGTTGATCTTGTCAAGGTTTACCTCGTCCTCAACAACGACCTCCGCGTTCTTTAACAGCTTCTCGAGTTCTTCGATTCTTAACTCAATATCTCTCTGCTCATCTTTCGCAGCATCGTACTCGGCGTTCTCGGATAAGTCTCCCTGTTCTCTTGCCTCTTTGATCTTCTGGGCAATCTCACGACGGCGGTTTACTTTCAGATCCTGAAGCTCATCCTCGTATTTTTTCAGTCCTGCATAAGTTAAAATATGTTTCTTATCAGCCATGACGTCTTACCTTTCTTATTGTTTCGGGGCAGAATGTCCCTTTATAATTTTTAGCTTTACATTCTCTGTATTATAGCGTGAACACTGGGGATTGTCAAGAAGACGAAAGGCTTTGTTTTTGAGGATTTTCACGGTATCTTTCGATAAAAAATGACTCGTATGGACAGAGGCTGCATTTTATTAGGAAGAAACAGAAAACAGGGAAAGGATAGGAAATAACAGACAAGGCAAAAACAGGAATAATTACTGATATTTACTTGATATCCTATCCGCACTATGTTATAATCAGGTTGATCAAAAAATATTTATGAGAAAGGAAGTTACCAATATGCAGTACGCGATTGCACATTTAGATCAGGACGGCAACGGGGATTCCGATAAGAATCCATATATTTCCGTAGATTTTGAAAATAACCTTGAGTCATGTCTTGAGGCGGCAAATATGATGGAGGATGAGGGATATAAGGAGATCACACCGTTTATCCTTGAGGATGAGGGAAAAAGCGGCACTTATACCTGGGAGTATGTGAGACAGCATTCCATTTAAATTTGGAAAAGAGAAATTGGGGAGATCCTGCGGGGCGTGTGAATGCTCTGCGGGGTCTTTTTTGTTGCGATGCAGTTGGAAGAAGCTGTCGGCAGCAGGTCCTGTAAGTCTTAAGTCTTGTAAGTCTTGTTAGAAGGAAAAGATAGAAAGTCTTGACGAACATATGTTCTGATTGTATAATGGAGACATAAGATTTCAGGGAGAATTACAGGGAGGATTGAGTCTGGAATCGAGATAAATCATATCAGGAAAGCCGCAGAGACATTTAGCGGCCATGTGTTAGGAAGAGGCTGTTGGCGACAGGTTCTGTAGACTTTTTGGAGTGCTGGAAGATGACGGATAAGACTGAATAAAAGCTAAGACTAAATAACAGAGAAAACGGAGAAAATATATGAATCAGATCAACCGTGAGGATATGTTGGAGCTTACGAGAAGAATGACATTGAAGAGAAACTGCTTTGACCGGATCGCCGGGGCCTATCTGGATAGGGACGGGTTTGTAGACGGGACATTTAATAAGAATTTCCGTCAGCTCTCCCTGCCGGATCAGCAGAAGAATCTTGATATCGCGAAGACGATCCCGTTTTCGGAGACGAATGTGGCGTTAAAGGAATATGTCTTTGCAGTGGATGAGAAAAAGCCCGGGAGTGTGTGGCAGCTGCTCTGCGCGCTGCGGGAGTGTGAGCTGAAAAACGATGCACTGCTTGATATTTTTTATGAAGTGTTTGGGGAAAAATATCCGGCGTCAGGGGATTATGCGGTCTATTTCTTTCACGGGAATTATGATGTTCCGAGAAAGGCAAAGGATAAGGAAAGCCTCTGGGAATCGGAGGAAGTTTACCGTTTCCTGATCTGTGCGGTGTGCCCGGTGAGCGGAGATTATGAGCCGGGGATGCCGGTCTGCGGATTTATGTTTCCGGCGTTTAAGGACCGGGGACCGGATAATGGGCGGATCCAGGTGTTTGAGGCGGATCCGGCGCGGCCGCATAGGGATTTTTTGAATTTGATCTTGCCGGTGAGTGCATATATTTTGTGAAGGTATGTGGGGGAAATGGAAATTGATATCGGAAGGGAGACGGACCATGGCGGATAGAATGGGCAAGATGGATAGATCAAACAGAATCTACGCAGCGATCGATCTGAAGTCATTTTATGCCTCTGTTGAGGTGGTGGATCGAAAACTGGATCCGATGACGACGCACCTTGTCGGCGCAGACCGGAGCCGGACGTCGAAAACGATCTGCCTTGCGGTATCGCCTTCCTTAAAGGCGTATGGGATTCCCGGACGCGCGCGCCTCTTTGAGGTGGAGCAGAAGGTGGAAGAGGTGAACCGGGAGAGAAGGCGGCGGGCCCCCGGTGGAAAATTCACGGGAAGTTCCTGTGATGCGGTCGAACTGGCGAAAAGACCGGATCTTGCGCTGGATTTTATCGCTGCGCCGCCGCAGATGGCCCACTATATGGAGAAAAGTTCACAAATTTACCAGATCTATTTAAAATATGTGGCACCGGAAGATATCCATTCCTATTCGATCGATGAGGTCTTTATCGACCTGACTTCCTATCTTGAGACATACCATATGTCGGCGCATGAGCTGACGACACGGATGATCCGGAATGTGCAGAAAGAAACCGGAATTACGGCGACTGCGGGGATCGGAACGAATCTGTACCTTGCAAAGATCGCGATGGATATTATGGCAAAGCACATCGAACCGGACGCGGACGGAGTGCGTATCGCGGAACTGGATGAGATGAGTTACCGGAGATATCTGTGGGGACACCGTCCGCTGACGGATTTCTGGCGTGTGGGCCGGGGATACGCGAAAAAACTGGAAGAACGGGGAATCTACACGATGGGGGATATCGCCAGATGCTCCCTCGGAAAGGAAAACGATTATTATAACGAAGATCTTCTGTACCGGATGTTCGGTGTCAACGCGGAACTTCTGATCGACCATGCCTGGGGGTATGAGCCGTGTACGATCGCGGATGTCAAGGCGTACCAGCCGGAAAACCGCAGCGTCGGATCCGGGCAGGTTCTTGCCTGTCCATATACCGTCCAGAAGGCAAGGCTCGTCGTGCGGGAGATGGCGGACCTTTTGGCTCTGGATCTTGTGGACAAAAAGCTGACAGCGGACCAGGTGGTCTTGACGGTGGGATACGATATCGAAAACCTGACGGATTCAAAACTCAGCAAGGACTACAACGGGGAGATATCCACGGACCGTTATGGAAGACGGATCCCGAAACACGCCCACGGCTCCAGAAATCTTGGCGGGCAAACTTCCTCCACGAAACGGATCACGGAGGCAGTTATGGAGCTCTACGATGAGATCATGAATCCAAAGCTTCTTGTGCGCCGGATCGCGATTTCCGCAAACCATGTGGTCTGTGAGGGAACGGAACAGAAAGTGCAGGAGTACGAACAGTTGAATCTCTTTACCGATTACGGCACACAGGTGGAGCAGAAAAAGAAGGAAGAGGAAGAATTGGCGCGGGAAAAACGAATGCAGCAGGCGGTTTTGGAGATCAAGAAAAAGTTCGGAAAGAACGCGGTCTTAAAGGGAATAAATCTGGAAGAGGGCGCGACCGCGGTAAAGCGGAACAACCAGATCGGAGGTCACAGGGCATGAGTACATGGGAGAAATATCGGGATATGATCGATCTTCCATATCCGGGAGAATCAAAGCATACCCGGATGCCGGTGAGGGACAGGGCAGCCCAGTTTGCTCCATTTGCTGCGCTCACCGGATTTGGCGCAGTGTTAAAAGAGACGGAACGTATTACGGAAAAGCGGATCGAGCTGGATGAGTACGAGAAGGAAAAGCTGAATGAGAATCTGCGGCTTCTATTGGAAAAACAGGAATCCCGTCCGGAAATCACAGTAACCTTTTTTGTACCCGATGAAAAGAAGGACGGAGGAGCATATCGGACGATCTCCGGTCATATAAAGAGAGTGGACGAGGAGAGTCATTGTTTGATTTTAGAGGAAGGGGAAAGAATTCTGCTGGAAGATATTTTTGATCTCGCATTCACTGCTCATGAAAAGTAAAGAGAGACGATATAAAAATGTTATAAAATTAATAACAAAATACTTGCGTTAATTATTTAACAATAGTATAATGTTTATAGAACTTAGGAAAGCGAAGCGTGATTGGTTCCTGATAAAACCTGTGAAACACAGGTCGGAAACTTGAGATCCCTGTCTGTAATGACAGAATTGTGAAAGGAGAAGAGAGCGTATGGCAAGATTTACATTACCGAGAGACATTTATCATGGAAAAGGATGTCTGGAAGAACTGAAGAATCTGAAGGGAAAGAAGGCATTTCTCGTAGTAGGCGGCGGTTCTATGAAACGCCAGGGATTCCTTGACAAGGCTGTTCATTACTTAAAAGACGGTGGAATGGAAGTTGAAGTTTTTGAGGGCGTAGAACCGGATCCGTCGGTGGAGACCGTTATGAGAGGCGCGGAAGCGATGCGCAAGTTTGAGCCGGACTGGATCGTATCCATGGGCGGCGGTTCCCCGATCGATGCGGCGAAGGCGATGTGGGCGTTCTATGAGTACCCGGAGACTACATTTGAAGACCTGATCACTCCGTTCAGCTTCCCGGAACTGAGACAGAAAGCAAGATTCGCGGCGATTCCGTCCACATCCGGTACAGCTACCGAGGTGACCGCGTTTTCAGTTATCACAAACTATCAGACTGGCGTAAAATATCCGCTTGCTGACTTTAATATCACCCCGGATGTAGCGATCGTAGATCCGGATCTCGTTATGGGACTTCCGGTGAAACAGGTTGCCTATACCGGTATGGATGCCCTGACCCATGCGATCGAGGCGTACGTCTCCACATTAAACGGACCGTTTACGGATCCGCTGGCACTTCAGGCGATCGAGATGGTTCTGGAATACCTTCCGGCATCTTACAATGGAAATACCCATGCGAGAGAGGAGATGCATTACGCGCAGTGTCTCGCGGGAATGGCATTCTCCAATGCGCTTCTTGGAATCGTTCACTCTATGGCCCACAAGACGGGAGCTGCGTTCTCCACCGGACATATTCCGCACGGATGCGCGAACGCGATCTATCTTCCGTATGTCATCCAGTATAACGCGAAGGATACCGTCGCAGCTGATCGTTACGCGGAGATCGCAAGAAGAATGGGATTAGAGGGAAGATCCAGACAGGCCCTGATCAACAGTCTCTGCGCGAAGATCAATGAATTCAATGAGAAGCTGAATATTCCGAAGACACTGAAAGAATTCGGCATCAATGAGGACGAATTTAAGGAGAAGGTGGACCGTATCGCGGAACTCGCGGTTGGCGATGCATGTACTGGATCGAACCCGAGAGAGATCGATCCTGCGAATATGGCGAAGCTGCTTACCTGCACATATTACGGAACTGAAGTTGACTTTTGACGATAATTTGAGATGCGGCTGTGAGGGTGCTAAGCAGCTGCTGGAAAGATTATCCACATAATATAAATATTGTGGTGTAATCAGATCTTGTATGGAGATCGAATTGGGAAAATCTCTGCCGGGAATATCCGGCAGAGATTTTCTGTTTTAGAGGACATATCAAACCTGATTCTGAACTGAAAATTCCGTACAATACAATGTTGGCAGTGGATTTTTCCGATTTGGAATGTGAAGCATCGGATACGAGGTTTTTCTATCATTCTATTGACTTTCTGTAGAAGCCACTCTATAATATATGGTATTGAATACTACATCACAGGGAAAAATAAATGAGAACTGTGATAGGGAATAGAGCTGGAGGAAGCAGTATGAATTATAGAATTATTGGGGATAGCTGCATGGATCTTACCGAGGAGCAGAGGAAGGACCCGCATTTTACCCTGATCCCGTTTACGCTTATGGTGGAAGACCACCAGTTTGTCGACGATAAGAATTTTAACCAGAAGGAATTCTTAAAGATCGTAAAGGAAAGCCCGGAGTGTCCGAAGACTGCATGCCCGTCTCCGGAGACATTTAAGGAAGCTTACTGCTGCGAGGAGGAGAATGTATTTGTTATTACGATCTCTTCCCACCTGAGCGGATGCTATAACAGTGCGGTTCTCGCAAAGAATCTTTATGAGGAAGAGTTTGGAACCGGAAAGAAGAATATCGTGGTGATCGATTCTGAGTCTGCTTCTACCGGAGAAGTAAATCTTGCGCTTTATGTTCAGGAACTCTGTGAGCAGGATATTCCGTTTGAAGAGATCGTAAAGAAAACTCTCGAGTACCGCGACAGACAGAAGACGTATTTCGTTCTGGAAACTCTGGATACATTGAGAAAGAACGGACGACTCACCGGACTTCAGGCGTTCTTCGCGACAAAATTAAACATTAAGCCTGTTATGGGTGCGGATCACGGCGTGATCATCAAACTGGATCAGGCCCGCGGAATCCAGAAGGCACTTCAGAGAATGGTGGAGATCGTTGTGAAAGATGCAGGAACAGTGGAAGATAAGTGTCTTACGATCGCTCACTGCAATGCGCCGGAACGTGCCCAGTATGTAAAAGAAAAATTTGAACAGGCCGCAAAGTTCAAAAAGATCATTGTGACCGAGACAGCCGGACTTGCTACCGTTTATGCAGGGGACGGCGGAATCATTGTGGCAGTGTAACTGTTCAGTAGGTCTGCGCACTTGCTGCGCTGACCGTAAGAAAACATAGGCTGGAAGGCAAAAATCCCATCAGCGAAGCTGATCTGGAATGGATTTTTGCACGTAACTATGAAGGTACTGAATAGTTACGTGGCAGTATAAATAACGGAAGAGAAATGAGAAAGGCGTTCGATCCACCCGGAGAAAATTCCGGATGATGGATTTAACGCCTTTTTTATGTAGCAGGAAATTCCCTGTTACATAAAAAGGCACTGACGTGCCAAAGATGCGCACTCGCGCGAAGATGTAGACTGTCGCAAGCAACCGCGCGAGGCGCGGGAATGTGCCAAGGCACATTCATTTTATCAAAATGAGAAAGCAGTTACAGGTCCATCCCCTGAAAAATATGATGTTCCTTTAAATATTTTGCAATGGAATTCAAAACCAGTCTTTTATTCCCGCTCCATTCCGGTGCGATCAGGATCGACTTTGGCCCGTCGCCGCTGATCCGATGGATCACGGTTTCCTGTGGGAGGATCTTTAAACAGTCACCGATCAGTTCCAGATATTCCGGCAGTTCCAGTGTGTGAAACCTGCCGGATGCATAAAGATCGGCAAGATCTGTCCCCTTTAACACATGAAGGAGCTGCAGCTTGATCCCATCCACATGGAGCTTTCCAAGGTAATTTACAGTTTCCAGCATCTGTTCCCTCGACTCTCCGGGAAGTCCGAGGATCACATGGACGATCACCGTGAGTCTGGCAGCCTTTAACCTGCGGTAGGCATCCTCAAAAATGGGGAGCCCATATCCCCGGCGGATGAGTTTTGCCGTATCCTCATGGATCGTCTGCAGACCGAGCTCTACCCAGACCGGTTTTTCTTTATTTAACCGGGAAAGAAGCTCTACGGTTTCATCCGGGAGGCAGTCTGGCCGTGTGCCGATAGAGAGCGCGCAGATCTCCGGGAGAGAGATTGCCTCAGAAAAGAGTTGTTTCAGATAGGAGAGTGGGGCATAAGTGTTTGTGTATGACTGGAAATACGCGATATAGGCAGCGTCATCTCCTGAGATCTTCCGGCTGACGCGGGCCTTCGCAAGGTCAGCCTGCTCTCTAAGGGATCCGGCCTGCTTTTCTGCAAAATCACCGGATCCGCCGGCACTGCAAAAGATACAGCCGCCCCTTCCCAGTGTGCCATCCCGGTTTGGACATGTCATGCCGCCGTCCAGAGCGAGTTTATAGACTTTTTTCCCAAATATCTTTTTTAATTCATAGTCGAGAGAGTGGTACGGTTTGCCATTCCAGTCTGTCTGACGCATAAAACAGATCCTTTCAAAAAATAAGTTTTCCTTGCAACACATATACGAGGTATTATATAATAATAAGAGGTTTCTTTTCAACCTGATTTCCGGAAAAGTTACTGCGCCTGCTTTGCGCGTAGTTACTGTTCACGCCTTGCGCAAACAGTAACTGATTTTGCCGATGCTTCGCATTCCGAATCGGCAAAATCCACTACCACCACTGTATTGTACGGAATTTTCAGTTCAGAAAATTCCTACCCGTGTACAGTAACTGTGGGTACAGTAACCCGGAAAACACAGCAAAGCTTCCGGACAAGGTGCCGGCTGTGAAGAAAATAAAAATATCCGCCAAAGCGGATCGAAAAGGAGAACTGGGGTTATGGATAGAGAAGCTGCAAAGAAAGCATTACAGAGCGCGAAAGCGACCGGATTTTTTACAGAAATGTATGGGGACGGTGCCGCTGAGAATGAAAAGCGCTATGAGCATGTTCTTGAGGGATTCGAAAAGTCATTCGGGGGGGATCAGGTGAGTCTTTTTACTTCCGCAGGACGTACCGAGATCAGCGGAAACCACACAGACCACAATAATGGAAAAGTTCTGGCCGGAAGCATCAACCTTGACTGTGTTGCCTGCGCGGCGGCAAACGGAACCGATGAGATCCACATTATCAGTGAGACATACAGCCAGAAATTCACGATCAATATCAAAAATTTAAAGCCGAGCGACAAGATGGCCGGAACCATCGACCTGACAAAGGGAATGCTGGCCGGATTTCAGGAGATGGGATATCAGATCGGCGGCTTTGATGCTTATATCACAAGCAACGTGATCAGCGCCGCCGGAGTCAGCTCCTCCGCTTCCTACGAAATGCTGATCTGTTCCATGATCAACGAGTTCTTCAATGACGGAAAAGTGGACGTCGTTACATATGCCCATGTCGGCAAATACGCGGAGAACAAATACTGGAATAAAGGTTCAGGTCTTCTCGACCAGATGGCATGCGCAGTTGGCGGTATGATCACCATCGACTTCAAGAATCCGTTAGAGCCGGCAGTCGAAAAGCTCGATTATGATTTCGGTGCTCAGGATCATAGCCTGATCATCGTCCAGACCGGAAAAGGCCATGCGGACTTAAGCGCTGAGTATTCCTCCATCCCGAATGAGATGAAGAGGGTGGCAGCCGTATTTGGAAAGGAAGTCTGCGCGGATATCACGGAACAGGAAGTGATCGAAAACGCGGCGAAAGTGAGAAAAGAGGCGGGGGACCGCGCGTTCTTACGTGCCCTTCACTTCTTTGAGGAAAACAAGCGTGTTGAAAAACAGGTTCAGGCATTAAAGGAGAACCGTTTTGACGAATTCTTAAGTCTGATCACCGAATCCGGAAATTCTTCCTGGAAATGGCTCCAGAACTGCTATGTTCCGGGATCTGAGGAGCAGGGAATCACTTCCGCACTGGCTCTCACAGAATTATTTATCAAGGAAAAAGGCTGCGGCGCATGCCGTGTTCACGGCGGCGGATTCGCGGGCGTTATTATGGCGATGCTGCCGAATTCCGTGACAGACGAGTACATCGCTTATATTGAAAAGGCAATGGGAGAGGGAAGCGCATACCGTATGAGCATCCGCCCGTACGGAGCGGTATGCGTGGACGGATATATCGCATGAATCGGAGACACGCAAGGGGCCTGCTTTTCATAGCTGCCGTATCCGGTGTATTGACTGCATGCTCAAAGCCGGATCCCGGTGTGGAGGAGACGAGAAAACTCGTTATGGGGACCTTCACTGAGGACAGCGTGACTGACCGGGCGGGAAAAGCCGTGGCGGCGACCATCAGCAACACGGTTCCCGGGGTTTATGTGGAAACCTGGCCGTCAAAGGGCGCTTATGTGAATATAGAGCATCTGTTTGACGGGACATATGATCTTGTGATCGTTCCGGCTGGGGCAGCTTACGAAGCGTATACGGGAACCGGCGCCTGTGAGGGAGAAAAAAAGGAAAAACTCCGCGCAGTAGCGGCATGTTATCCGATCGTCTCCACCTGGATATCCCCGAAGAAGCTGGGACTTTCGAAGGTACAGGAACTGATGGGACATCCGCTTGCCGTGGGAAACGAAGGTTCTGAGACGGCAAAGGTATCCGGAGAGGTGTTCGATGTCCTTGGAATCAACAAGGAGAACACGGAAATCTGGTATTATGGAATCCGGGGCGGAGCCGACGGGATCCGGGATCAGTGGGCTGATGGGATCCATGCGTTCACGGAGTCCCCTGTCCCGGCTTACGGGAAACTGGCGGCAGAGGATGGGATCCGGTTTTTATCCTACACGGACGAAGAACTGGATGAGATCTTAGACGGCCATCCGGAGTACAGTAAGATCAAAATTCCGGCAGGAACTTATGAAAATCAGGATGATGAGGTCGGGACCTTCTGCGAAAAAGTCCTTGTCTGCGTGTCCGAGGATATGGATGAAGACCTTGTTCATGAGATCGCCTGGGCATTGGAGGTCAACGGACCGGTGTATACAGCCGGAGAACCGTTTATGCGGGCAATGGATGACGGGGAATTCCGGGCTTCAAAGATCCCGATTCCGCTTCATGACGGAGCGAAACGGTATTATGAGGAGCAGGGATATTTCAAATAGTAAAATATTCCGTAACTGTTCAGTAGCAATGTCACTTAGTTAAGCTTTTTACAAATTAATGGATTTGTGTGCATCTAGCGTGAAAAGGATGTGGTAAACAAAAAAGATTAAAACAATCTTCGTTCAAAAAATCATATAAATATCAGGCACGACTTTAAGACAGACTTTCGTCTGCCTTAAAATTAGTGTATAATAGAATTGTCAGCTACTCTATGTTATACAAAACGGTAAGAGAAGCTGAGCGGTTTTTGGACTCTATGCTGGCGGGCATAGTTTCTATCGGGCCTGATAGGTAGGATATACTTACTTATCAGGCTTTCTAGATTTGGTGGTGCGACTCCTCTTAGAAAATCAAAACAGATTTTCATTGCGATAGAAAAGTTGACTTGGTACTCATATTTGCGATCCATACTTTTTACTGGTACATGTAAAATAATTATGGAACAGAAATTGTACAAAATGAGCCTGCTCCACAGTTCAAATGCAACATACTCTGTTTTTTTAGAGTGTAAATTAGTAGCACCAATGGTATGCTTCAGGTCGCGAAAAGAAGTTTCGATGCCCCAGCGGAGATTGTAACAGTATTTTATATCGTCCGGTGTAAAAGCTTCTTCGGAAAGTGTAGTGATGATATTTTCAAAAACACCATCGGACACTTCAACGCGGACGATTCTTAGTTTCAGCAGATATTCATCGGAAATATCATCTGGATCAAGATAGTCGAAAGCTATGTTTTTACAAATATAGCGGTATTGTGATTCTTTTTCGGGATGTTTATGTTTCTTTTTTGATTGTGTTCTGGTCAGAATCAGTTCTATGGTTGTATCCAGTTTGTCAGGAAGAGTCTCGACTCCAAGAAAACGCTGTACATTCAAATCCTTAGCACGAATCAAAAAATCAACATGATTTTCGATTGCATGGGCAAAAACATTGTAACTGGAAAATCCTCTGTCAGCAATGAAAATGGGGGATCCCCCATAGGCATACCGATCCATAAGATTGCAGATAGCCTGAAACTCATTTTTAAGACGCCCAGGCTGAACTTCTAAATCAAGATACCGCTTAGAACATACCTCATATAAAGAGATGGTATGAACCATATTAAAACCGGATAGAGATTTGCCATTAGGCTCGTGGAAGGTGTCGGGATTGTTAGGATTTCTGGCAATGTTAAATTCAGAACCATCACACGCAATAAGATAGTATTTTCCGCGAAATTTTTCTAAGGGGAATTTAAGGTTAAATTCCTTAAGAAGGTGACGGAATGCAGAAACGGAAAGTTTGGAACGTTGTTGATAAAAAGCAGAGCCGGTAGGAAGCGAGGAATCATACTCAAAAAATTTGAGAAGTTCATGATTCAGGCATCCGCTTTCCATGGAAATGATCAGATGCATCATTTTCTTAAAATCAAGTTTGCGTTTGCGGATAAAATCTTTATCTGGATTTTTTACAAAAGAAGAAAGTGAGCGGGACATCTCATCAATAATGTCCCAAAGTATAGTTTTGACAATTTCAGGAAATGTCATAGGTAAACCTCCTTGAATCAGAATGAAATATAGTTCTAATTCAAGGGCCGCTCTCGTTACCTTAGAATTATATCGGCAACGAGAGCGGCCGCACATTTTGATTGATGTGTCAACTATAATTTATAAATTTTTGTTAGAGGTTTACCTCTTAGTGAACCAATAAGCTTAACTAAGTGACATTGGTTCAGTAGGTCTGCGCATTTACTGCGCTGACCGTAAGAAAACTTAGAATAGAAGGCAAAAATCCTATCGGCACAGCCGATTTGGAATGGATTTTTGCGCGTAACTGTGAGGGTACTGAACAGTTACAATATCCCCCAAAATAACAAGCGGTCTTATAAGAGACCGGGAAAAGGAGATGGCCTATGTTGTACAAAGAATTGATCGAATTATTTGACATGTTAGACAGCGCATCAGCGTCCGGCAGCGAGGTGGTGGAGTATTTTAGATCCATCGATCCCATGTGTCAGGTGGAAACGTATCCGCTTGAAGGACCAAAAGGCCATACAGATATGGTGAGAATCCTGATTCCGGGAAAAAACGGAAAATCAAAGGGCGGCAACGCTGGAACGATCGGCATTCTCGGACGCCTCGGCGGTCTGGGGGCAAGACCGGAACAGATCGGATTTGTCTCCGACGGTGACGGTGCATTGACAGCGTTAGCGGTTGCCGCAAAGCTTCTCAGAATGCAGGCAAAGGGTGATTTCCTTGAGGGCGACGTATTCGTATCTACGCATGTCTGCCCGGACGCTCCGACAGCTCCCCATGAACCGGTGCCGTTTATGAACTCCCCGGTGGAGACCTGGCAGGTGAATAAGGAGGAAGTGACGGACGATCTGGACGCAGTTCTGGTTGTGGATACCACAAAGGGAAACAGGATCATCAACCACCGTGGATTCGCAATCTCACCGACGGTATGTCAGGGATATATTTTGAGAGTCAGCGAGGATCTTCTCGATGTGATGCAGATGACAACAGGAAAACTTCCTTATGTATTTGCTCTGACACAGCAGGATATCACGCCTTATGGAAATGGAATCTTCCATTTAAACAGCATCCTGCAGCCTGCGACGGCGACAAAAGCCCCGGTGGTAGGCGTTGCGATCACGACAGAGACGACCGTTGCCGGATGTGCAACGGGAGCTACCCATATGGAAGATCTGGATGAGGCAGCCCGGTTTATGATCGAGTCGGCGAAGGCATTCGGAAGAGGAAAACTGAGTTTTCTGGACAAGGAGGAGTTTGCACGGATCAAGGAGCTTTACGGCAGCATGGAACACTTCCAGACGCTTGGAAAGAAGAGTGAAGAGGCGTAAGCTTCGGGAAAAGATCCGGGTCTCAGCCGGATTCCGGCAGCAGATGTAATTTTTTAAGAAATTTGACAGAAATTTATCATAAATCCCGGCGGAAAAAATTTGACAGGTTCTGCCGGGATTGTTACAATTACGGGTAGAGCAAAAATTGTAACAATATGCGATAACCGTCTATGGGACGGGGTGATGGAGAACATACATGTCAGACAGAGAAATGATAGAAGAAACTAAGAAAGACGTTCCGGATCAGATGGAGCCGGTGATCCCGGAGATCTCGGCGGAGAAATCCGAGAAAGAACCGGAGGTCGAAGCCGCAGAGGCCGACATCACAGAGCCGGAGGCAAAGGCCGCAGAAGTCGACAGCACAGAACCGGAGGCAAAGGCCGCAGAAGCCGACAGCACAGAACCGGAGGCAAAGGCCGCAGAAGCCGACAGCACGGAGCCGGAGGTCGAAGCCGCAGAGGCCGCCAGCACAGAGCCGGAGGCAAAGGCCGCAGAGGCCGACAGCACGGAGCCGGAGACCAAGGCCGCAGATGCTGACGGTGCAGAGCCGGAGGCAAAGGCCGCAGAAGCCGACATCACAGAGCCGGAGGCAGAGGCCGCAGAAGCCGACAGCGCTGAATCGGAGACGGAGGGACAGAGATCCCGTTCTGCGGGAAGACGTTCTGGAAACCGAAGGGAAAAACAGCAGCCCGTGTGCCCGAAAAAAGAGCATCAGGCAAGTCAGCGTGAAAATATCTTAAGACTGCGTGAGATCAAAAAGAAAAAGGCGGCGATGCCGTATATGAAGATCCTCGCGGCAGGAGGAGCGGCTGTTGCAGTGGTCGCGGTGGTTGCGGTTGCAGGAACTGTGATCGGAAATCACAGGGACACTTTTTCCAGAGGGATGAAGGTTGAGACCGCAGCGGCTTCCTTAGAGACAACAGAGGCTGCATCTGAGAGCACCGGGGAGAGAAATATTGTTCTGGAGACCACGCTTTCTGCCGAGGAGATTGCGTCTAAGGAATATGAAAAGACGGTCCAGAGTATTGTGGACAGCTATGCAAATCTTGGGATTGCGGAGGTCTCAGGCTATCTGAACGTCAGAAAGACCCCGGAGAGCTTCGGTGAGGTCATAGGAAAGCTGCCGAAGGGCGGTGCCTGCGAGATTCTGGATACCTCCACAGATGGCTGGTATAAGATCTCATCCGGCGGTGTGACCGGTTATGTAAGCTCCCAGTATGTCTATACCGGGGATGAGGCGAAAAAACTGGCTGCGGAAAATGTGGCTGAGCGTGCCGTGATCGATGCGGATAAGTTAAATGTCCGGTCAGAGCCGAAGGCGGATGCGAATGTTGTGGAGCAGGTATTTAAAAACGAAAGATATGACATCAGGGGGCAGCAGGACGGCTGGATCCAGATTTCTTCCGGATATATTTCTGCGGATTATGTCACCGTAAAATACGCTCTGGATGAGGCGATCAAGCAGGATATGAGACAGACGGTCTTAAGCCTTTATGATAATCTCGGTGTATCCAATGTGTCCAATTACCTGAATGTCCGCGACAATCCGGATGAGAAGAAGGGCAAGATCATCGCGAAGCTGCCGAGCAACGCAGGCTGTGATATCCTGGACACCTCCACGTCGGGCTGGTACAAGATCCGTTCTGGAAACATTACCGGTTATGTAAAATCTGAGTATATCCTGACAGGACAGCAGGCGAAGGACAAAGCGCTTCAGGTTGCAAAGCTGATGGCGATCTCCAACACGGACGGCGTCAATGTCCGCACAGAGCCGAACACGAATTCTTCGATCTACACACAGATCTCCAACAGCGAGCGATTCCTTGTAGCGGATCAGCAGGATGGCTGGGTAAAGATCGAGATCGATGATCAGGACGCATACCTGTCCAGCGATTATGTTGACGTTAAGTACGGTCTGGAAGAGGCGATCAAGTATACGCCGGTGGTTGAGGTTGCAGATACCTCTTCGAAGAATGATTCTAAGAACAGTTCAAAGAACAGTTCAAAGAATAATTCCGGTAAGAAGAACAGCGCAAACGACGGGGCTGCCGGATCGAAGTCCGGAAGTGTTTCCTCCAAACGTGCCCAGATCGCAAACTACGCAGTTCAGTTCGTCGGAAACAGATATGTCTACGGCGGAACGAGCCTGACAAACGGAACGGACTGCTCCGGATTTACGATGTCTGTCATGGCGAAATTCGGTGTATCCCTGCCGCACAACTCCGGCGCGCAGTCGGGAAGCGGAAAGTCGATCACCTCGAGCCAGATGCGTCCGGGTGACCTTGTATTCTACTCTGGAAGCGGCGGAATCAACCATGTTGCGCTCTATATCGGTAATGGTCAGGTGTGCCATGCGTCCAACGCGAGATCCGGTATCAAGATCTCCACATGGAACTATCGTACTCCGGCGAAGATCGTGAATGTACTTGGTGATTAATTGAAAATTGGAAGATTTCGGACAGCCCGGTAGAGATGCCGGGCTGTCTTGATAAGGAAAGTAAGTTTGGAAGAAATGAATTCCTCAGACTGGGAAGCCGGGACATATTAAAATTTTTCCGGGTGGATCAGGTCCGGAATGCATGGGAAGGAAAGAATATGGAGAAAAAGAAGAGAATTAAAAGACATGCGGCAGGTCTCTGCGCGGGACTCGGTATCCTGTTCGCCGCATCGGTACCGATGACGGCGTTTGCGGATACGGTTTATGTGAACGCGTCGAAGTTAAATTACAGGAATCAGCCCTCCACAGCATCAGGGGCGGTTCTCGGAACACTGCCCCGCGGGACAGTACTTTCCAGAGTGAAAAACAATGGGGAGAGGAGCGAGGTGCAGATCGGCGGATCGAAGACGACCGTCTATGTTGCAAGCCGCTATCTGACGACCAGCAAGCCGCAGAGTAGCACTGCGAAAACGGGGGCGGCAACTGCGGGCGGAACATCCACAGTTGCTGCCGATGGAACTGTGACAGTCCCGGACTCCTTAAAGGCGTATGTGGATAAGGCTTATCAGGTTGGAATGGATCCCAACTGGAAATACGCGGGGATGTCCGCGATCAACAGCGGATGTGCGGTATTCTACCACAATGGGACTGCAAACCGGAAAAATAAGGTGGTTGCTGTAAATGCTGGACATGGTACATCCGGCGGATCGAAGGTAAAGACATTCTGTCACCCGGATCAGACGGCGAAGGTGACAGGCGGAACGACGGGCGCAGGCGCGACAAAGGCGGTGGCGGTATCCGGCGGAATGACGTTCGCGGATGGAACGGCGGAGAGTACCGTGACGCTCCGTATGGCGCAGATCTTCCGGGATAAGCTTCTGGCGGCGGGATATGATGTGCTGATGATCCGTGATGGAAGTGATGTGCAGCTCGACAATGTGGCGAGAACCGTCATGGCAAACAATAAGGCAGACTGCCATATCGCCCTGCACTGGGATTCCACGAAGACGGACAAGGGAGCGTTTTACATGAGTGTGCCGAATAATGCCGCCTATCGTGCCATGGAGCCGGTGGCGTCCCACTGGGAGTCCCACAATAAGCTTGGAAGCGCGCTGGTTGGCGGATTGAAGCAGAACGGTGTGAAGATCTTCTCGTCGGGATCCATGGAGATGGATCTGACCCAGACGTCGTATTCTACGATTCCGAGTATTGATATTGAGCTTGGGGATGGGAAATCTGCTCATGATGATGCGACGTTAGGGAGACTGGCGGATGGGCTTGTTGTCGGTGTGAACAGTTTTTTTGGACAGTAAATTCTGAAGAGTTATATTAGGGGAATTAAAGAGAATACCGCTGCCGGGAAAATACCTGGCAGCGTTTTTTTAATCAATGAGAAGTTATACAGGAACTTCTTGATAATCAAAAAGTATTACATGGCGAAAATGCGCTTTTTGTGTGAGATATACCATCGTCGTATTTCTGGAACGCTTCGACCACAAATGGAGCTTTCAGCGGGTCGATTTGAAAGAACTTCTCCTCGTCCACCTTGAAGCCGATGGGAACGGTGCCGCCGTTGTACTTGCTGCCCTTCAGAACATTCTCCGTCATGCCGCGTACGACCTTTTCGGACAGCTCTGCAGAGTAGTAATGCCGGTCAGCAATGTAGCTGTAAATCTGCGCCATATCGCTGAGGGCTGCATGGAGCTGGTCATCGGTCATGGTGTCAGTGTTCAGAGCCGCAGGAGCTTTCGGCAGGGACAGCGAGAAAGGAATACCGCCCGTCCGCAGGTACATATCAATGGCGGTCGCCATCGGGATGCCAAGCTGCTTCAGCACGTCTTCGGCCTGCTGCTTGACGGTAGGGTTGACACGAAGGTTAAGTGTCGTATCGTTATTTTCAAATTTGCGCATCACTCAACCGCCGGACAAGCTCAATAAAATCCCTTGCATAAACGGGAAGATAGCTTCCTTTTCGGTAAGCTGCAACAAAATTGGAGGTAATACGAGGTTCACCAAAGCTATAACAATCGATTGGATGATTGCTGAGCCGATGACGCAGATGTGGCTCAAACATAAATGAGACACCGTAACCGACAGACACCAGTTCAATGATTGCCGGAAGGTTGCTGGTATACATAACATTTTTGAATTCAATGTCATTCTTCTTGAGGTAGTCGTCCATGATCTGCCGGGTACGCTGTCCGGAACGCATCATCAGGATACGCTCATTTTTCAGCACAGAAAGATTCAACTTCGGATATTTACTTGCTGGATTTGGTACGGCAAACCGTCCGATGGGGTGATCTTTACAGGTGCAGATAAGCAGTTCTTCTTTTTCCAGTGTGTCGTATTCGATAACGTCCGACGCCTTAGGTGGTTGAGAATAAAATGCGACCTCCACTTCGCCACTGAGTATTTTCTGGTCAAGCTGGTCTGAATGTGCTTCGATGATTTCCACCTTTACGTTTGGATAGAGCTTTTGGAAATCGGGCAGTGTCGCTGGCAGCATATAGGTACAGCGCATCGTGGGAAAGGCTACGCGCAAAACACCCACATCACGCTTCATGATGTCTGCCAATTCCAAATCAAGCTCGTTTTTCAGCTGTAAGATCTGTTCCGCTTTTTGCAGATAACATTCTCCTGCATGAGTCAACACATACCGATTGCCCAATCGCCGAAACAGCTTCAATCCAATATCTTCTTCCAGTGCTTTCAAAAATTTACTCAGGGTCGGTTGACTGATATAAAGCGACTCTGCGGCTTTCGTAATATTTTGATATTTTGCAATAGCTGTAATATAACTCAACTCCCGGAAATCCATCCGTTCCACCGCCTTTCTACATTCCTATTATAATAGAGATTCCTCGGAAATTCAACGAACTATGCACGCAAGCTATACTTTTGAAGAAGAAAAAGAATCGTTTGTTTTGTCTTGAATACAACAAAGAATCCGTTGATTTGAGCTGCTTTTCCTGAAAAGTTATGTCTGTTGTACAAAAAATCCGTTCCAGTTTGGAAAGCTTAAACAATCATCATAGCTAAAAGCCATAGTTTCTATTTTAATCATGAATTTTACTTTTGGACTCGTTCGTATTACAATAGAACCAACAGAAGCGGATATCCGAAAACAGGGCGAGTGGTTCTGCGCAGGCCATCGCAAACAGGATAAAAGGAGTAACACGCATGGTGAAGTTGTATGATTCCGGTGTCTACCTGCTGAATGGAAAGACTCTGGTACGGGAAAAGGACGCAGAACTTTCTCTCAATAAGGAAGAAGCAAAAAAAGGCACGATTGCTTATGGCATTTTGCAAGCGCACAATACCAGCGGCGACCCGGAAAATCTGAAAATCAAATTTGATGCCATCACAAGCCACGACCTTACATATGTTGGCATCATCCAGACTGCACGAGCTTCTGGTCTGGACAAATTTCCGCTGCCCTATGTGTTGACCTGTTGCCACAATAGCCTGTGCGCTGTGGGCGGTACAATCAATGAGGACGACCATCTGTTTGGTCTGACAGCCTGTCAGAAATACGGCGGCATCTTCGTTCCTCCTCACATGGGTGTTATCCATCAGTATATGCGTGAAACGATGGCTGGCGGTGGTAAGATGATTCTTGGCTCGGACTCCCATACGCGTTACGGTGCGTTGGGTACGATGGCTGTTGGTGAAGGTGGCGGCGAACTGGTCAAACAGATTTTGGAGCAGACATGGGATGCCGCATATCCTGAGGTCGTAGCGGTCTATCTGGATGGCAAGCCCAATCCCGGCATCGGACCGCAGGATATTGCCATCGCCATCGTTTCGGCTGTCTTTGCCAACGGTTATGTCAAGAACAAAGTCATGGAGTTCGTCGGACCCGGCGTTTCCTCTATGTCCACCGACTACCGCAACGGCATCGATGTGATGACGACGGAAACCACCTGCCTGTCCTCTATCTGGCGCACCGATGAGGATACGAAAGCCTTCCTGATGGAGCATGGCCGTGGAGGAGGTTTCAAGCAGCTCGACCCCGCTGATGTTGCTTATTATGACGGCTGCGTTTACATCGACCTGTCCACCATCCACAGTATGATCGCGCTTCCGTTCCACCCCTCTAACGGTTTTGAGATTCGTGAATTGAACGCAAATATGGCAGATATTCTGCACAGTGTCGAGGAAGATGCCAAGAAACTTATCAAGAATCCGAACCTGAGTCTGAATCTGATGAGCAAAGTTCATGACGGCGCACTCTATGCTGATCAGGGAACCATTGCAGGCTGTGCAGGCGGTACTTATTCTAATATCATGGAAGCCGCCTATCTGTTGGATGGCAAGAGCACCGGAACAGGAGAATTTGCTTTAGGTGTCTACCCCAGTAGCCAGCCTGTCATGGTAGACCTTCTCCGCAAGGGTGCCATCGAAAAGCTCATCAATGCAGGCGCTACCATCCGTACCGCATTCTGCGGCCCCTGCTTCGGCGCAGGCGACACCCCGGCACATGGCAGTCTGGCTGTCCGTCATACCACGCGCAACTTCCCCAACCGCGAGGGTTCCAAGCCCGGCAATGGTCAAATCGCCAGTGTTGCACTGATGGATGCACGCAGCATTGCCGCCACCGCTGCCAACGGCGGACGCATCACTGCAGCGGATGAGTGGGGTTATGAATATGAATGTCCCAAGTTCGACTACGACGCAACGTCTTACGAGCACCGTATCTATCAGGGCTTTGGCAAGGGTGATCCGAATGCCGAACTGGTCTGCGGCCCGAACATCAAAGACTGGCCGGAGATGCCTGCTCTGAACGAACATATGCTGCTGAAAGTCTGCGCTTATATCACCGACCCTGTTACCACCACCGACGAGCTGATCCCTTCCGGCGAGACGGGTTCTTTCCGCTCCAATCCGATGGGGCTGGCAGAATTTACCCTCAGCCGCCGTGTTCCGGAATATATCGGCAAGGCAAAGGCAGTCATGAATCATGAGAAGAACCGGAAGAACGGCACTTGCCCGGCAGAAGTAGCCGATGCAATTGCAAAAATTCGCACGATTTCCGGTTTTGCCGAGATCAAGGAAGAAAAAATCGATCTGTCCAGCACCATTTACGCCGTTAAACCAGGCGATGGTTCTGCCCGCGAACAGGCTGCATCCTGCCAGCGCGTCCTGCTGGGTGGTGCAAATATTGCCAAGGAATATGCAACCAAACGCTATCGCTCAAACCTTATCAACTGGGGTATGGTTCCTTTCGTGACCGTCAGCGCACCGGACTTTGCAGACGATGATTACATCTTTGTGCCGAATATCCGGGAGGCATTAGAGGGCAGCATGGTGAACATCCCGGCTTATGTTCTGGGCGAGACCATCAAACCTCTGACCCTTGCGATTGCCCCTCTGACGAAGGAAGAAAAAGACATTATCCGCGCCGGTTCGCTGATCAACTACAACCGAATGCTGAAGAAGTAAGGAGAAATTGTCATGACATCGAATATTGCATTGTTTTCTGTATTATTCCTTGCCGTTATCGTTGCCGTTGCGTTCTGGCGCAAATGCAACATCGGCATTCTCGCCATCGGCCCCGGTAACATTCCCAGTGGCAACCTGATGACCGTTGTAGCCGTCACACTGGCTGTTGAGATGGGAGCCAACCCGCTTCTCTTTGCACTGGCCGCAAAGGTCGCCGCCAATGGTTTCACCCTTTCGCCCATCACTCCTGCGGGCATCCTGATGGATAAGCTCTGCACCGACGCCGGCTATTCCGCTTCGGACTTTGCGATTCCTTCCATGGTGAACCTGATCCTCTGGTTCTGCCTGCTGATGGTGATTTTCTGCATCTATTATAAAGTCTGGAAAATCAAGCCTGCCTTGCAGACCTCTGCTTCCTCTACTGCCGTCGCTCAGAAGATGAGCAAAGAGCAGGTCATTACCGCCCTCGGTATTGTTGTTATGGTCATCATGGTCGTTGGTTTCTCGATCAGTGTCGGTCTGGCTTCCCTTGCTGTGGCTGCTGTCCAGATGGCACTCAAGACTTCCGATGAGAAAAAGGCTTTGGCGAAGGTGCCTTGGGGTACGCTGCTCCTGATCACCGGCATGGGCGGCTTGCATGACTGCTTCCAACTCCGAAAACAAAGAAGAAGAACAAAACAAGCTCCTCGGTGTTTACAAGCTGGGCTACGCCCTCTTCGGTTGATTTGAGAGGTATATTTTATGATAAACAAAGCACATCACATTCCCTGTATGATTATTCGCGGCGGCACTTCCAAAGGCTTATACTTTCTGGAACGTGACCTGCCGACTGATACCGCCCAGCGCGACGAACTGCTGCTGAACATTATGGGCAGTCCGGATGAGAAACAAATCAATGGTCTGGGCGGCGCAGCTTCGGTCACTTCCAAAGTTGCTATCGTAGGAGTTTCTTCCCGTGCGGATGCGGATGTTGATTATACGTTCTGTCAGGTCAGCGTGGATAAGCCGCTGGTCAGCACCAAAGGCAACTGCGGCAACATTTCTTCCGGCGTCGGTCCTTTTGCCATTGAAAAAGGTCTGGTGAAAGTCACCGAACCTGTCACGCAAGTTCGTGTGTTCAACACCAATACCAATAAGCTCATCGTGGAAGAAGTAGCTTGCGAAAATGGCTCTGTTAAATATGACGGCGACTTTGCTATCGCAGGTGTTCCCGGAACAGCCAGCCCCATTAAGCTCAAGTTTGTCCGCCCGGCTGGTACGCTCAAGACCCGCCCGACAGAAGGCACGGACTTACTGCCTACTGGAAATGCTGTTGATACGTTGGATGTTCCCGGCTTTGGCCCTGTGGAAGTGTCCATCGTGGATGCGGCAAACCCGCTGGTCTTTGTAAAGGCCTCTGACCTCGGTCTGACTGGAAAAGAACTGCCGTCTGAATTGGATAACGACCCTGAAAAACTGGAGCTTCTTGAAAAAGTACGCGGCATGGCCGCTGTCAAATTGGGACTGTGCGATGATTATACTCGCAGTGCATGGGAAACTCCCGGCATCCCCAAAATGACCTTTGTTGCCCCTGCCGCAGACTATACCACCGTCACGGGACATAAAATCTCTGCGGATAAGATCGATTTGCTTTCCCGGATGATGAGTATGCAGAAGACTCACCCCACATATGCCATGACCGGCGCAATGTGTACTGCCGCTGCTGCCATCGTTCCCGGCAGTGTCGTGCAGCAGGTGCTCCGCCCGGATGTGGACACCCAGTTCATCCGTATCGCTCATCCCGGAGGAATTCTGGAAGCTGGCGTTGATTACACGGTAGGGGAAGATGGCTCTGTGGATGTGGAAGACACTTTCGGCTTCCGCACAGCCAATTTGCTGGCTGAAGGGACTGCATTCTGCTGATTCTTTGAAGTGGAAAAGCCAACCGCCAGCTATACCGACCTGTTCGCCCAGATGGAAGCCAATGGAACCATTTCCACTCGCGGCCTGAAGCCGGATGCCACCCACTACTGCGAGCTTATCTTTGATGTCAACTCGGCCTACTTTGACAACCACGGCGGCTACGAGTTCGCCAAGCAGTTCTACGCAGATGCCTACAAAGCCGCCGTCCAGATCGTAGGCGGTGAGCAATATAGCCTCTCGTCAGTCATGCACGCAGATGAGATCAACCGTGCCATGACCGAAGCGATAGGCCGGGAGGTCTACCACTACCACCTCCATGTGGTCTATGTGCCTGTGGTGGAAAAGCAGATCCTCTGGTCGAAACGCTGCAAGGACAAGGAAAAACAGGCAGCACATGGTTATATGATGGACGTTGAGAACCGCCGCCCCCATCGCAGCATAAAAACAGCAGGACGCTCCCGGAAAAGGGAACGCCCTGCCTTACATAGATGTTTCTCGCCGAGATATGTCCGCTTGGGCACACCTCTTATTTTTTTGCTCTTAATCTTCCAGTCCGTGGCTTCCCAAATCTTGTTATTGGCTTATGGTCTATGACAAGGTATCGGCGTTTTGCGTCGTCTACGGGAGCCTTCGTTGTCGTACCCGAAGAAAACGAAAAATCCGAACCCTTTTCCAATCGGAAACAGGTTCGGATTTCTCTTGTTTCGTGGACCTGATCGGATTCGAACCGACGACCCCCACAATGCGAATGTGGTGCGCTCCCAACTGCGCTACAAGCCCATAACGATATTCTTTTGACCTCATTATTATCGCACCACGGGGAACAGATGTCAAGATTTTCCATGGGAAAAATGAAAAAAATACCGCAAAACCACAACGTATATCCAGATTAGCGCAGGGCTGAACGGAAAGAATTTCAGGAAAGAGACGCCGAACATATGTTTACATGAACGGAAACATAGTGTATAATACCCATATGGAAAGAAACAGAAAGAGGGGATCATATGGTACTGATCGTATGTGTGGATGATCATAATGGAATGATGTTCAATCACCGCCGCCAGAGTCAGGATCGTATCCTGCGGGCAGATATTCTGGAACTTACGGGTGGAAAAAAACTTTGGATGAATGCCTACAGCAGAAAACAGTTTGCGGAGAGTGATGCGGAGAAAATCCTGGTGGATGAGACGTTTCTCGATGCTGCGGGGGACGGGGAGTTCTGCTTTGTGGAGAATGCGGACGTCTCTGGCTGTGCGGAGCGGATCGAGGAAATCTATCTCTACCACTGGAACAGGGATTATCCGGCGGATGTGTATTTTCCGGTGGACCTCAGCGTGTGGAAGTGCGTGGAGACGAAAGAATTTGCGGGATCTTCCCACGAGAAAATTACGAGAGAGCGGTATACCCGTTAAAATATGAATGTATGATAGGCAGAATGACGCTGGAGACAGTTCCAATTCCGATATTTCAGAAATATAGTGGGAGATTGGATATTGGGACAGGGGGGAGTATGTACGGAGCATTTGGCGGAAAGGCGGACTGCGATAGAAAATATGGCAACAGAGGGGAATGACAGAATATGAAGAATTTAAGAAAATGGCTGCTTTGCGTGATCGCGGCGGTCTCTTTGACGGTAACGGCCTGTGAGGGCGATGCGGCCGCTAATGCCAGTGTGGCGGCAGATGTTGCCCATGCGGCGGGAAATATCCTTGGAAGCCTTGCTGAGGCGGCAGAGAACTCTGGTGCCGGGAACAGCAGCGGACAGGGAAATAAAACGTCAATGGGGATGGCAGGAAACCCGTCGGCAACCGGGGAATTCCGTCTCTCCGATATTCCGGAGTATACGGACTCCCCTTATGTGGCGGTCAATGGAAATGTTCCGTATTTTACGGAGGATGACCTGACGGATGTCTCCTTTGAAAGCTACAGTGATCTGGACTCATTAGGCCGCTGCGGTGTGGCTTACGCCTCCGTCAGTACCGATACGATGCCGACGGAAAAGCGGGGTTCCATCGGCGAGGTAAAGCCAACAGGGTGGATCAATGCGAAATATGATTTTGTGGATGGAAAATATCTGTATAACCGATGTCATCTGATCGGATACCAGCTGACGGCGGAGAACGCGAACGAAAAGAATCTGATCACGGGTACGAGATACCTTAATGTTCAGGGAATGCTGCCGTTTGAGAACCTGACAGCCGACTATGTAAAAGAAACCGGAAACCATGTGATGTACCGCGTGACGCCGGTCTTTGAGGGAGATAACCTCGTGGCATCCGGAGTCCTGATGGAAGCGGAATCTGTGGAGGACGAAGGCGACGGAGTCCTGTTCTGTGTTTATGTTTACAATGTTCAGCCGGGAGTCACGATCGACTATGCGACGGGAAAGAGTGAACTGGCGAAGAGCGGAGGTGCAGGAGGCAGTCAAAGCGGAAGTGCGTCAGGTACCGGGAAAACGTCAGGTACATCGTCTACTGGAAACAATTCATCAGGGGCATCTGGAGGTACCGGAAAAAACGATGCAGGAACCTCTGGAAAAGAGAGCGGAACCTATATCCTCAACACGAAGACCATGAAATTCCACCGCACGGACTGCGATTCTGTGAAGAATATCAAGTCTGAGAACCGAAAAAAGTATACGGGGGAGCGGGAGAAGCTGATTGATGAGGGATATGAAGCTTGTAAAAGTTGTAAACCGTAGAGAATATTTCAAAAACATATAAAATTAAGACAATATCAAACGCCCGGCTTTATGCAATCAGTGTATGGAGCCGGGCGTTTATTCAGTCCATATTTGACATAAGATTAAACTGAAATATCAGAGATTAATCATGATGTGAGAAATCATGAAACATTTTTTCTGCAGTGCCTGTATCTAAGCGAAAAGATTTACATAGCTGCTGAATGATTTCGGAATCGGTAAGATTGTGTTCTTTTAGAACATTTATGATCGCATGGATTCCCTCAAGGCGCCCTTCTTTGCGCCCTTCTTTGCGCCCTTCTTCAAGGCCCTCTTCATGGCCTACCTTACGTCCGATGTCAATACCAGTAGATAAAATACTCATATGTGCATCCTCCCATTCTTCACTCTGCTTTACTTCAGTAACAATTGCGTCCAGCCTGCGGATCCTGTCATCAAGGATAATAATCTCGGGATTGGAGAGCGTAGAGTTTTTCATATATTGAAGAAGACTCACGAGTTCATCCCGTTCGTTCTTACTGCTCATATTCAAAAATATCTTCATTGTCTCATCCCCCAGTTCCATCCCCGGAATCTGGTGACAGCGCTCTGTGAATGTGTACATTGCGCGATCCATTCCGAAGAGATCAGTTTGGGTGATGAATATCACGATCGTTGATGGCAAGTGGCGGTATTTTGTGTGTTTTCCTGCCTTTAGCGCCGGTGTATCAAGAAGTCCCTGATAATACCGGGAGCGCTTCCTGAGATCGTCCTCAGACGCATCATTCTGCATTTCTGTAGCAAATTGCCTGGAATCTTCCGCCAATGCCCAGGCGTCGAGCCGGATTCCGCGTCTTCCGTTTTTGTTGAGAATAACGTCCTCAACCCTTACCTGTGTAAGACTGAGATCCGGCTCATCCAGGATAATACTGAGTACGCATTCCTGCGCCTCCTTGTGCTTCATTACCGCGAGAAACAGGGCGAAATCGCTGAGATTGACATTCATAAAATCGGGCGATTCCCTATACTCTTCAGTGGAGATGAGAGCATGGATCACTTGATTTTCCATTCAGTTACCTTCCTTTCCTGGAAAATTGGGCAGGAGAGGAATTGATACGAGACATCCCCGACTCCCTGCCAGTTGTTTGGGTGATTTCAGCAAAGAGTCTTCAGATGCCGTAATGGCCAGAATAGAAAATAGATCATAGAATTCGTTAGAAACCTTGCTTGGGATTATATTAGCATGTAGGAGTGGGGATGGCAATGTAGTTGGGTATTAAAAAATATTAAAAATTGATAAACTCATTGAGGACACAGAAGCAGAAGATTCCACCGAAATCGAGGAAGCTGAAGACACCGTAGAAATCAAGAAAGATGCCAGCGTAGAGTTCGTACTCGATGAGGCACCGGAACTGTAAATTTCACGAAACAGAAAATGGAAAAGTCCCCGGAAGTAAAATTCCAGGGGCTTCTGTTTTTGTGGGAAGGAGGTTTCTTTTTGCATTGCAATATGCTATACTGATGGGAAGAAATTCATAAAGCAGATTTTATCTGCTAATAAAGAATCATATATCAAGGGAAAAGGTGAGGTATTATGAAGATCACAAAAGTATGGGCGGTATATTTCAGCCCCACAGGAAACACGAAAAAAGTAATCACAACGATGGCGAAAAAGGCGGCGGAAGTTCTTTCTGTGCCGATGGAGACATTTGATTTTACACTTCCGGAGAACCGGGAAGGTGTTACGAGCTTTGAAAGTGAGGATCTTGTATTTTTCAGCACACCGGTCTACGCGGGAAGAATTCCGAATAAGATGCTACCGTATGTGCAGAGCGCTTTTGAGGGAAATGGCGCATTTGCAGTACCAGTATCGGTATTCGGAAACAGAAACTTTGACAACGGTCTGATCGAGCTTCGCAACGAGCTGGAGCTTCACGGCTTCCATACGATCGCAGCTGCTGGAATCCCGACAGAGCATGTGTTCAGCAATAAGCTTGCGACAGGACGTCCGGATGCGGATGATCTCGCGAAGATCGCGGAATTTGGTGAGAAGGTCGCGAAGAAAGTTGCTGATATGACGGAGATCCCGGCAAAGATCGAGGTCCGCGGCGATGATCCGGTGACTGCCTACTATACACCGCTTGGAACGGATGGAAAACCTGCAGTGTTCTTAAAGGCGAAACCGAAGACAGACCCGGAAAAATGCACGAAGTGCGGAATCTGTGCGACCGTCTGTCCGATGGGATCCATCCCGAAGGACGCGCCGGATACCTGCACCGGAATCTGCATCAAGTGCCATGCCTGCATCAAGGCATGTCCGGCAGGCGCAAAGTATTTTGATGACGAGGCATTTTTATCTCATGTGGAAATGCTAAAACAGAATTACCAGAGACGGGCTGAGGCAGAGTGGTTTATCTGATGATTCTATGATTGTATAAAAAATGCATAAAAAATCAATGCAAAAGATTGATACAGAGGGCGAACATAGGCTCCCTGTATCAATCTTTTTTTCTCAGTCATTCAGTGCCGCCAATTTTTCAAAATACGGCGCAAACAGCTCCTTTTCATATGCATATCCCGCCATGAACACGCAGTCCATAAAGAGTCGTGTGATCTCCGGATCTTCCTGCTCCGCGAGAATGCGCTTCCATTCCTCTTTCGCGTGCTGGCTGAGTTCTGCGAGCAGCCGGTTCCGGTCCTCGAAGAGGCCGTTGTCGGTGCAGTTTAAGTCCTTCGGAAGAAAGTCCGCAGTCCTTCCGCAGGGGGATGGGCAAGCGGCGCAGTCTGGGGAGACAATGGATTTCTGCTTGTGGATCTGTTCCATAAGGTCATTGGCGGCAGAAGAGGAGAGCGAGCCGCCCGGGGCCACGGATGCCAGGGCTGCAAAAAGGACCGGAGCAGTTCCAGCCGGGATTTCCTTTGCCTCCGCGGCGCGGGCGAGTCCGATGAGGGCGCAGATGACAGCGTCCTGCTCCGGGGTGCGGCCAGAGGTGTTTGTAGTAGTTGAGAGAGACATATAGGTTCCCTTCTTAAATATAAAAATGTCGATTCAGTACCTTCGTAGTTACAAGGAAAAATCTATTCCAGATCGGCTATGCCGATGGGATTTTCCAGAAGAACTGGCAGGGACGAGATCTTATTTCAAGATCCGTCCATCGGTACCGATTGTATATACCTGCCACGGAATAAACTTCCCGCTTGCCATCAGCGCGTTCTTCACAGCCGCCTCGATTCCTCCGCAGCACGGAACCTCCATGCGAACAACTGTCACGCTCTGGATATCATTATTGCGGATGATCTCTGTAAGCTTCTCGGAATAGTCTACGGAATCCAGCTTCGGACATCCGATCAGTGTCACATGTCCGTCAATGAAATCGTTGTGGAAGTTTCCGTATGCGTAAGCGGTGCAATCCGCGGCAACGAGAAGCTTCGCACCGTCAAAGTACGGGGCGCGGACCGGGACGAGCTTGATCTGAACCGGCCACTGGGATAGTCTGCTCTCCATGGAGACAGGTGCAGTGTGTCCCGGAATCGCTGCGTTGTTAGATGCAGGCGCGGAGGCATGTGTGATCGTGCGGCTCATGCTTCCCGGACATCCTGTAAATTCCGGCTTCGGGGACGGTGCCTCTGTCGGCATGAGGGAAGCAGCTTTTCTTGCCGCCATGTGTGCCAGAACCGCCTCATGGTCGTAAGCGGCAGCCTCGCGTTCCTCAAAGCTGATGGCGTCCGCCGGACAGGCCGGAAGACAGTTTCCAAGACCGTCACAGTAATCGTCGCGGATCAGCTTCGCCTTTCCGTCGATCATCGCGATTGCGCCTTCCTGACAGGCCGCTGCGCATGCTCCGCAGCCGTTGCATTTTTCTTCATCAATTTTTACGATCGTTCTTTTCAATTTAAGTTCCCCTTTCAAAATGTGTAAATATTGTCTCAGCAATTTCTATTGCGGTGTATTTGCTGCCATGAATCCGGAAAAAGCGGATCGTGGCAGATTTTGTAAGTGTCACGTATTGACTTTTGTATCGTCAATATACTACAATGATGACAAAAAGTATGTTGTAATTCCAACGAAAAATCCGAAATGCGGTACATTCAGAACTGAAAAAAGGTAGACCGCACGTGATGGAAGAAGGAAACAGGAAAGTGCAAATGGCCGCCCGTGTTAGGTGAAAGAAAGGAAAACTATGATCCACAAAGAAGAAATTCCGGATTCCCCGCTTTTCGCCGGAATCCACCCGGAAGAAAAGGAGAGCATCTTGAAATGTCTCTCCGCAGTCGAAAAAAAATACGAAAAAGGCGACGCGGTCTTTCTTGCAGGAACTGCGATCCGCTCCATGGGATTCATCCTCTCCGGAAGTGTCGATATCTCCCGGGACGATTTCTGGGGAAACAGGCAGGTCCTTGGACATGCTGGAAGCGGCGAGCTCTTCGGAGAGGCCTATGCCTGTATGCCCGGCGAGTCTCTGATGGTAAATGTGGAGGCGGCGGAGAAGTGCCGGATCCTGTTTCTGGACATCGGAAAGATCCTAAACGTCTGCACCCCGGCATGCTCCCACCACAACCGCCTGATCCACAACCTTCTTTATATTATGGCAAAGAAAAATCTCATGCTGACGCGGAAGATCGACCACATGGGACAGAGGTCCATCCGGGAAAAGGTGATGGCGTACCTATCCTTTGAGTCTGAAAAACAGAAGAAAAAGACCTTCGGGATCCCCTTTAACCGCCAGCAGCTCGCGGATTATCTCGCGGTGGACAGGAGCGCTCTGTCTGCGGAGCTCTCCAGGATGAAAAAAGACGGGCTGATTGAATTTGAGAAGAATATTTTTACGCTTTTATAATGTAACTGTTCAGTGTTCTCGCGGTTACGCGCAAAAATCCATTCCAAATCGGCTGTGCCGATGGGATTTTTGACTTCCGGCATAGGTTTTCTTACGGTCAGCCCAGTAAGTGCATAGACCTGCGGAATAGACATCACAATTCTATATATAGAAGAAAGGAAAGAACAATGCCATACAGAGATGAGATCGAAGAGCGAAGGATCCGGCGGGAGGAAAACCGGAGAAGACGAAGAAAGCAGGAGCGGACCCGCCGCATGATCGTAGGCGGACTGGCCGCCGTGATCGGGATCGCCGTGATCGTCACGGCTGTGCTCGTGACAAAGAAGCTTACGGGGAGGAAACAGGTAAATCCGGCGGATGTGGCGGTTCCGGAGTATGTGAACGTGAATCTCCTGACCCCGAATGAGTACTCACGGCCGCAGATCCCGCTTGAGAAAGTAAACGGCATCGTGGTACACTATGTCGCAAATCCCTGCAGCACCGCTCTGGAAAACCGGAATTATTTTGAGGGATTAAAGGACCAGACGGGTTCGAAGACCACCTCTGTCAGCAGCCATTTTGTGATCGGTCTGGAGGGTGAGGTCGTCCAGTGTGTTCCGTTAAATGAGGTGGCCTACGCATCCAACAACCGCAACAGCGACACGATCTCCATCGAGTGCTGCCACCCGGATGAGACCGGAAAATTTTATGACAGTACATATCAGACGCTTGTAAACTTATGCGCGTACCTCTGTGTGGAATTTGATCTGAAGCCGGATGACGTGATCCGCCACTACGACGTGACGGGAAAGATCTGCCCGAAATATTTTGTGGATTATCCGGAGAAATGGGAGGACTTCCATAAGGATGTAAAGAAAGCGATAAAGATTCTGAAGAAGTAACGGGACATTCACTAAAAATTCGAAATTCATCTTGTATTCTTTACCTAAAATTTACAAATATTATATTTATAATTGAAAAAAGCGTGTGCTCTATGATATGATGGAACACGAAGGCAAATTTTGCAGAATCGGATCGAAACTGCGCTTTTGCCACGCCGCCGTGTTAAGACAACAGGCAGCGACAAAAGAGAATGGAGAAGGCATTATGAATATCGGATATCTGGAAAGTATCTTCAGCTTCCTCGGCGGTCTGGGCATGTTCCTTTACGGTATGAGCATCATGGGTGACGGCATGCAGAAGTCGGCGGGAAGTAAGCTGAACAAGTTCCTGAGAATGGTGACGGACAACAGACTTCTGGCAGTCGGTCTTGGCGCTCTGATCACCGCGATCCTGCACAGCAGCGGAGCCACAACCGTCATGGTGGTTGGTTTCGTAAACGCCGGAATTTTGAATCTGACCCAGGCAGTCGGGGTCATCATGGGCGCGAACATCGGTACAACGATCACCGCATGGATGGTTTCCTTAAACTCTCTGGGGGATGCGATGAAGGTTTTGCAGCCGTCGTTTTTCGCACCGCTCGTAGTTGCCATCGGTGCCGCGTTTTTGATGTTTTCCAAGAAGAAAAAGGAGAGTCTGGCAGGTGAGATCTGTATCGGTGTCGGCCTCCTGTTTGTGGGCCTGACTTTCATGTCAGGTTCGGTAGCACCGTACACGGATGCCCCGATCTTTGCGAAGGCGTTTGCGGTACTCGGAAGGAACCCGATCCTCGGTATTCTTGTAGGTGCCCTTGTAACTGCGATCATCCAGAGCTCCACCGCTTCTGTCGGTATCTTACAGACTCTGGCGATGAGCGGAGTGGTATCTGCAAATGCCGCAATTTATATTACACTTGGACAGAATATCGGATCATGTCTGACTGCGCTTTTATCCAGTGCCGGTACAAGCCGCAACGCTAAGCGTGCGTCTGTGATCCACCTGACCTTCAACAGCTTCGGTGCGATCGTATTCGGAATCGGTATGTATATCATTTCCATGATGCGCCCGGATATTGCCCAGAGCAGCATCAATTCCTTCCAGATCTCGGTGTTCCATACATTCTTTAACGTGACGAACACCCTGCTCTTATTCCCGTTCGCGAAACAGCTCGTTGCGTTCTCCGGTCTGATCGTCCGTGAGACAGGCGAGGAAGAGGCGAAGAAGGAAACAAAGGAGGACGAGCTTCCGGTTCTCGACGAACGTATCTTCAAATCCCCGACCTTTGCCCTTGAAGTTGGTGTGATGGAAGTCGTTCATATGGGTAAGATGGCCCTTGCAAACTTAAAGCTTGCAACAAGCGTCCTTCTGGAAAACAAATATGAATGTCTGGATGAGGTTTTTAAGAACGAGACAGAGATCGATATTTTAAATAAGAAGCTTACCGAATATCTCATTAAGGTCAACAACCTGTCCTTAAATGAGAAGCAGAAAGTTCAGGTCAGCAACCTCTTCTATAGCATCAGCGATTTAGAACGTGTGGGCGACCATGCGGAAAACCTCGCGGAGGCGGCACAGTACCTGAAGGAACATGGACTCGCTTTCTCAGAGACCGGGATCGAGGACCTCAAAGAGATTTCGAGCGCGGCCATCGGAGCTGTGGACCATGCAGTCGCTGCCCGTCAGGATGGCGGAATGGAGGATATCCGTCAGGTCAGCAAGCTGGAAGACCGTGTGGATACTCTCGAGGAGGAGATGCGCGACAAGCACATCGAGCGTCTTTCCAAGAACGAGTGCAACCCGTCCGCCGGCGTTGTGTTCTTAGATATCTTAAGCAATCTGGAACGTATCTCCGACCATGCTTATAATGTGGCCGGATATGTGAAGGATGAGCTGTAAAGCGCATTTCATCTGATGATTTTGATCCTGCATACAGATTCTGGATAATATCCGGACTGTGTGCGGGATTTTTTTAGGATTTGCGGTCATTTGGAAAAATCAGCTTGCCAGTATATGCGATCTTCCGTATAATGAAGACATCAGACAACTTGTAACAGAACATGGGGGAAACTATGGAGACGAAGAAAAAAGATGACCGGAAACTTCTGGGCAGCCAGATCGAGGACCGGATCTTAGAGTATATAAAAGAGAAACCGTTGGAGGTGGGAGACCGGCTTCCGAACGAGTTTGAACTTGCGGAGATGTTTGAGGTGGGACGAAGCACGATCCGCGAGGCGGTAAAAGGTCTGGTGACGAAAGGAGTTCTGCAGGTGCGGAGAGGAGCGGGAACGTATGTCAGCAGTCTGACGCCTGCGGAGGATGATCCGTTAAGGCTTAACGCAAAGCTACATGACAGGTTTAAGCTGGCGCTGGATCTCTTTGACGTCCGCCTGATCTTAGAGCCGGAGATCGCCGCTAAGGCGGCAGTTTATGCGACGGACGAGGATATCGCGACATTAAAGAGGCTGTGTAAGGAGACGGAGGAACTGTATCTGGCGGACAAGGATCACATGCCGAAAGACATTGAGTTCCACACCTGGATCGCCCGGTGCAGTAAGAATCAGGTCATGGAGTCCCTGATCCCGATCATCAATTCGGGAATCAATACCTTTGTAAACTTGACGAGGCGCTCACTGCGGACAGAGACGATCACGACCCACCGGGCCATCACGGAAGCCATCGCAAATCATGATTCCACCGGGGCGCGGTGTGCAATGGTGATGCATCTGACGTATAACAGGCAGGAGCTTTTGAGACGCCGGACGGCTTATAAGGCGCAGGGCGAGACAAAAGAGGAGAAAGAGCAGTAGGAGAGTAAAATGTCAGAAGCCATTCAAATGGAATAAGAATGCAGCGAGCAGGGAAAAATAATGCACAATTTTCCCCTGCTTTTTTGTGCGAAAAAGAGAAAAGGCAAAATACATCAGACAAGTATTGCAAATGCCACAGAAAAATGGTAGATTAAGCACATAGACATAAGACATCAGACAAATATATCAAAAAACTTGCTAAACGGCTTGACATGTCTGATGAAAACGGAAAACAGGAAAGTCAAAACGTGAACTGTTTTTCCGGAATGAAACCATGAAGCGCAGAGCAGTCCGGTTCGGGGTATGATACGGATCTTTGCGCGGAACAACCAAAACAAATACACTGGGAGGTAAATCCACTATGTCTGAAGGAGTTGTACTCAACCCGACCCGCCTTGTTCTGGCAGCAATGATCGGTCTTGTGATCCTGCTCGTCCTGATCATCAAATTCAATGTGCAGGCAATGATCGCGATCCTGATCGGAGCGATCAGCATTGGACTTCTTGCGGGAATGCCGACGAAAGATATTATCGCGGCAGTCAATGATGGAATTGGAAACACGTTAAAAGGAATCGCCCTGCTTGTAGGCTTAGGATCCATGTTCGGCGCGATCCTGGAGGTCTCGGGCGGCGCACAGACGATCGCCGTCACGATGGTAAAGAAATTCGGTGACGAGAAGGCCGCGTGGGCGCTTGGAATCACAGGTCTCGTGATCGCGATGCCGGTATTCTTCGATGCAGGACTGATCATTCTGATCCCGTTAGCATTCTCCCTTGCAAAGAAGACAAAGCGTTCCTCCCTTCACTATGTGATCCCTCTTCTTGCGGGACTTGCGGTTGGACATGCGTTCATTCCGCCGACACCGGGTCCGGTTCTCGTAGCAACGATGTTAAATGTAGATCTTGGCTGGGTCATCTTAGTCGGAATCTTCTGCGGAATCTTCGCGATGATCGTAGCCGGTCCGGTCTGGGGATCCATCTGTGGTAAGAAGTTTTATGTTCCGGTACCGGAGAGTGTGGCAAATCAGGAAGAGATCGATGAGTCCAAGCTTCCGAGCTTCTGGCTGATCGTTGGGATCATCCTGATCCCGTTAGTGCTCATCATTCTGGACTCCATCTGCGGCGTTGTTCCGGCATTAGCCGGTGTTGCTCCGGTCTTTGAGTTCTTAGGTGAGCCGTTCGTAGCACTGTTACTAGCGACTCTGGCTGCTATGTTTGGTCTTGGCTTAAAGCATGGCTACACGATGAAAGAGCTTGAGAAGGTTATGACAAAGTCCTTAGAGCCGACCGGTCTCATCCTTCTTGTTACCGCCTGCGGCGGCGTGCTCCGCTATGTGCTTCAGTACTCCGGCCTCGGAAACGTGATCGGAAACGCGGTTGCATCCATGAATCTTCCGATCGTTGTCCTTGCATTTATCATCGCAGTCCTTGTCCGTATCAGTGTCGGTTCCGCGACGGTTGCCATGACCATGGCGGCAGGTATCGTTGCGGCGCTTCCGGGAATCAGCGAGCTGTCCCCGTTATATCTGGCATGTACCGTAGCGGCAGTAGCGGGCGGTTCCACCGTATGCTCCCACTTCAATGATTCCGGTTTCTGGCTGGTAAGATCCCTCGTGGGAATCGACGAGAAGACGACCCTGAAAACCTGGACCATCATGGAGACCTTAGTCGGTGTGACCGGATTCCTTGTAGCACTTGTAATTTCGTTCTTTGCGTAGTAGAAAGATGCAGGTACGCAGCTCAAAGCTGCGTTGCATTCGAAACGCGGAGAAAGAACAAAAGTAACTATTCAGTAGGTTTGCGCATTTACTGCGCTGACCGTAAGAAAACTTAAAACAGAAGGCAAAATTGAAAAACAGTTCCAATAAAAGATATCATTCGCTCAATAACGAACAGCACCCCACAAAGAAAGAAGGAAATATCATGAAATGTCTGAAGAGTCAGGAAATGAGAAAACTTGCACCGGAGCTTGATCCGTTAAGAATCGGAACGGGCTGGAAGCCGGAAGAACTTGCGATGCCGCAGGTCATCATCGAAAGCACGGCAGGTGATAGCCATCCGGGAAGCGGACATCTCCATATCCTTGTAGATGAAGTAAAAAAAGGAATCGCCGAGGCAGGCGGCCACGGCGCGAAATATTTCTGCACCGATATCTGCGACGGCGAGAGCCAGGGAACCGATGGAATCAACTACAGCCTTGCAAGCCGTGAGATGATCGCGAACATGATCGAGATCCACGCGAACGCGACGCCCTTCGATGCAGGCGTATATCTCGCAAGCTGTGATAAGGGAATGCCGGCAAACCTCATGGGCTTATTCCGCGTGAATATTCCGGCTGTTGTTGTTCCGGGCGGAACCATGAATGCAGGTCCGGAGATGTTAACCCTGGAACAGCTTGGCATGTACAGCGCCCAGTATGAGCGCGGTGAGATCGATGAGAACCGCTTAAACTGGGCAAAACATAACGCATGCCCGAGCTGCGGCGCCTGTTCCTTTATCGGAACCGCATCCACCATGCAGATCATGGCCGAGGCTCTTGGACTTGCCCTCCCGGGAAGTGCGTTGATGCCTGCGACAAGCCCGGATCTCTTAAACTACGCGAGAGAGGCCGGAAAACAGGCAGTTAAGCTTGCGAAGATGGACAACATGCGTCCGAGTGATATCGTGACCATGGACAGCTTCGAAAACGCGATCCTTGTACATGCGGCCATCTCCGGAAGTACGAACTGCCTGCTCCATCTTCCGGCGATCGCCCATGAACTCGGGATTGAGATCACAGGCGACACCTTCGACAGACTCCACCGCGGCGCGAAATATCTCCTCGATATCCGCCCGGCAGGAAAGTGGCCGGCAGAGTGCTTCTACTATGCAGGCGGCGTTCCGGCGATCATGGAGGAGATCAAAGACCACCTTCACCTTGATGTCATGACCGTGACCGGAAAGACTCTCGGTGAGAACTTAAAGGAATTAAAAGAGAACGGATTCTATGAGCGCTGCGAGAAATGGCTCCAGAAGTTCAACGAGCGCTACGGAATCTCCATCACAAGACAGGATATCATCCGTCCGGCTGACAAGGCCATCGGAACCGACGGCAGCATCGCAGTTCTGCGCGGAAACCTTGCTCCGGAAGGTGCGGTCATCAAGCACACCGCATGCCCGAAGGAAATGTTCAAGGCAGTCCTCAAGGCAAGACCGTTCGACAGCGAGGAAGAGTGCCTGGATGCTGTCCTGAAACATAAAGTTCAGAAAGGTGACGCAGTCTTCATCCGTTACGAGGGACCGAAGGGAAGCGGCATGCCGGAGATGTTCTACACCTCCGAGGCCATCAGCAGCGATAAGGAGCTTGGACGTTCCATCGCCCTGATCACAGACGGAAGATTCTCCGGTGCATCCACAGGTCCGGTTATCGGACACTGCAGCCCGGAGGCGGCAGACGGCGGCCCGATCGCTCTCGTTGAGGAAGGCGATCTTATCGAGATCGATGTGATGGAGAGAAAGTTAAACATCATCGGTATCAAGGGCGAGCGAAAGACTCCGGAGAAGATCGACGCGGTCCTTGCCGAGAGAAAGAAAAACTGGAAGCCGAGAGAGCTCCGCTACAAGAGCGGTGTGCTCCGCATGTTCAGCGAGCATGCGGCAAGCCCGATGAAAGGTGCATATCTGGAATTCTAAAAAATATAAAATAAGGCTGGCGGCAAATGCTGGCTGCCGGCCTGCAAAAGAAACGTCCCGGATCGTGAGATGACAGTTCTCTCTGATCCGGGGCGTTTTTATATCATTACCATTTCGTATTCCAAATCGGCAAAATCTACTGCTGCCACTGTACTGTTACGGAATTATCAGTTCAGAAAATTCCTATCCGCATACAGGAACAGCCACATACTTTTCATATAATAAAGATTGCACGAACGAGTGTTCCTGTGGTAGAATGGTAGTATCTGTTGCCGGAATACCGGTGGTTTCAGTATGTGGGAGATACGAGCAGAACTGACGGTATCCGGAAACGTGAAAGGGGAACAGAATGAACAATTACGATACATTAAATCCGATGCAGCGGGAAGCTGTATTCACCACGGAAGGTCCGCTCTTAGTGCTGGCGGGTGCAGGATCCGGAAAGACACGGGCGCTGACACACCGGGTTGCTTATTTAATAGAGGAAAAGGGTGTGAAGCCCTGGAATATTCTGGCGATCACCTTTACAAACAAGGCGGCGGGAGAGATGCGGGACCGCGTCAACAGCCTTGTGGAATACGGCGCGGATAGTGTCTGGGTCAGCACCTTCCACTCCCTCTGTGTGCGGATCTTAAGGAGATTTATTGAGAATATCGGCTACACGACGGATTTTTCCATCTATGATTCCGATGATACAAAAACCCTGATGAAACAGATCTTCAAGGATCTTGAGGTGAATACGAAGGTATTAAAAGAACGGGGCGTCCTCGGTGTGATCTCCTCCGCAAAGAACGAGATGATCAGTCCGGAAGAATTTATGCTCAGCGCGAAGGCTGAGGGTGATTCGAGACTGAAACGGATCGCGGAGCTCTATATGGAGTACCAGAAACGTTTAAAAAAGAACAATGCCCTGGATTTCGATGACCTTCTTGTAAAGACCGTGGAGTTGTTCCAGTCAAAGCAGGAAGTTTTGGAGTATTATCAGGATCGTTTCCGCTATATTATGGTGGATGAGTATCAGGATACGAATACGGTGCAGTTTAAGCTTGTGAGTCTCTTGGCCGCGAAGTACCGGAATATCTGCGTGGTGGGCGATGATGACCAGTCGATCTACAGGTTCCGCGGCGCGAATATCAGAAATATTTTAAGCTTCGAGGAGACGTTCCCGGGGGCGAAGGTGATCAAACTGGAGCAGAATTACCGTTCCACAAAGATGATCCTGGATTCGGCGAATGAGGTGATCAGGAACAACACCGGAAGAAAGGATAAGACGCTCTGGACCGAGAATGAGGTGGGCGAGCGTCCGGTGTTCCGGGAGTTCAGCTCTTCCTTTGAGGAAGCGGAGTGGATCGTGCGGGATATCGTGAAGAGAGGCGGACCATGGAAGGATTACGCGATCCTCTACCGCACGAATGCCCAGTCCCGTATATTCGAGGAGAAATGTGTTGCGTACAATCTCCCGTATCGTCTCGTGGGCGGCGTAAACTTCTACCAGAGAAAAGAGATCAAGGATGTTCTCTGCTATTTAAAGACGATCGCCAATGGGCGGGATGACCTGGCTGTGCAGAGGATCATCAATGTTCCGAAGCGCGGAATCGGAGCTATGAGTGTCGCCCGGGTGAACATGTTCGCGATGGAAAACGATATGAGTTTCTATGAGGCGCTGGAACGTGTGCAGGCGGTTCCGGGAATCGGAAAAGCGGCGTTAAAGATCGGAGTATTTACAGACCATATCAGCGAGTTCCGGAAGATGTTAAAGGAAGAGACTCCGATCAAGGATGTGATCGAGGCGATCCTTGATAAGACAGGATATCGTGACGAGCTGAAGGAAGAGGGCGAGGTGGAAGCCGAGTCCAGAATGGAAAATATTGAGGAATTGATCAACAAGGCAGTCTCCTACTGGGAGAGCGCCGAGGAACCGAGTCTTTCCGCGTTCCTGGAGGAAGTTGCCCTGGTTGCGGATATCGACAGTATGGATGAGTCAGAGGATAGAATTATCCTTATGACACTGCATTCCGCGAAAGGTCTGGAGTTCCCGTATGTGTATCTTGCGGGAATGGAAGATGGACTTTTCCCGAGTATGATGTCTCTGATGGAGGGACCGGAGGCACTGGAGGAAGAGCGCCGTCTCTGCTATGTGGGAATCACGAGGGCGGAGAAGCGGCTGACGCTGACCGCCGCAAAGAGCCGTATGGTGAAGGGCGAGATGCAGTACGCGAGAACGAGCCGGTTTATTGACGAGATCCCGGATGTGTGCCTGGAACGTCCGGATCGGGATGATTCAAAGACCGGATGGAAGAAAATGGCGGACGCATACAGGAATCTTCCGGAGGAAGCAGGACTTCCGTGGGCGAAGGCTTCCGGTGCGGACGGAAAAGCGGCTGACGGTCACACTGGAAGATTCCAGAACCGCCCGGCGGGGGTGAGTCTTTTTGGACAGAAATCCGATGCCTATAAGAATCCATATGCCTCCGGGACTTCTGCGGCGCCGAAGAACACGCCGACCTTCGGAAAGGCGTTTACCGTAGAAAAACCGAAGTCTTTGGATTTCTCCGAAGGCGACCGCGTCCATCACATGCGTTTTGGTGACGGAACCGTAAAATCCATCGCGGACGGCGGAAAAGATTTCGAGGTCACAGTCGATTTTGATAATGCGGCGATCGGGACAAGGAAGATGTTTGCTTCCTTTGCGAAGCTGAAGAAGCTGTAAATAAATCAGCCAAAAGAAATTTAGTATTGATTTTTTTTAGGCAATCGCATATAATTAAAAACAGCTAAGGAAAGTGCTTATATGTCTATGAGTACGCGAAAACCCCCGGAGGTGCCACTCCGGGGGTTTTCTTGCTCTTTGCGGTGAGCTAAACCATTTAGGCTGTTACTGTCGGTTGTCCCTATCCAGCCATTTGCAAACATAGTAGCCAACTATGCTTGCCGCGACAGAGACAAGGAAAGTGTTTATGTAATCTATAAATACCGCCTCCTTTCTGCTGGAGGTTCGACAGCGACTTAATTTTATCATGTTTGCTTGTGAAACTCCATATATCGAAGTATAAAAAAGAGAAAGGAAAGTCAAAACGTGATTGAAAAAGTTTGGTATTGATTTTTCCTAAATAATCGCATATAATGAAATGTAGCTAAGAAATGTACTTATTGTCCACAGACACACGAAAACCCCTGAAGTTGCCGCTTCAGGGGTTTTCGTGCTCGTTACGGTGAGCTGATCCATTTAGGTTGTTACTGTCTGTTATCCCTGTCCAACCATTTGCACACATAGTAGCCAACTATGCTTGCCATAACAGAGAGAAGAAATGTACTTAGGAATTCCACAAACAACACCTCCCTTCTACTGGAGGTTCGACAGCGACCTAATTTTATCATGTTTGCTTGTGAAACTCCATATATCGAAGTATAAAAAAGAGATGCATAAAACTGTGAAAATTTAGGGATAGTAAAAACCATAAAATCATGATATACTATTACAAAGTATCTGTCCGTGCGGATCATTCTTGTCCGGGGCGGCTGTGAAACAGAAAGGATGTGTGAGGATGAACAAATTCGATACGATGAGTAAAGACGCACTCAGCAAAATGGAAGAGCTTATAAACGCGTCCAAGCTGAATGAACTGCTTCATAAAAAAGAAGAAGAGGATAAGAAAAAGAATTGTATCCTCTGGGTGCTTGCTATCATCGGCGCTGTTGCTGCTGTAGCCGGAATCGCATACGCAGTATATCGCTTCTTTACACCGGATTATCTGGAAGATTTTGAAGACGATTTCGACGATGATTTCGACGATGACTTTTTCGAGGAAGAGGAAGAAGCTCCGAAAAAAACGGAAAAAGCTGTCGAGAAGGATGACGAGAAAGAAGCTTAAGCCGAAATGCTTACAAACACAATGAGAACGAGGCTGTGGCAGGGATCGCTTGCACAGCCTTTTTCTGTGCATAAAAACATATCAGGGAACGAGGCATCGTTTACGCGCTGTGCGATCAGAAACGGAAAAATCCGATTCCCGGCAGAAAAAGGAGTACAAAAATTATATGAAAAAAGGTGAGATCTACACCGGTACAGTGGAAAAGATGGATTTTCCAAATAAAGGAATCCTCCATATCGGAGAGGAAAAGGTAGTTGTAAAGAACGCGCTCCCGGGGCAGACCGTCGAGATCGCGATCTCCAGGCAGCGCAACGGAAGATGTGAGGGAAGACTTCTTAAGGTCGTGACTCCCGCAGCATACGAAAACACAGAGGGTGCATGTCCTCATCGTGCGGACTGCGGTGGATGTACGTACCAGACGGTTCCTTATGAGGAACAGTTAAAGATCAAGGAGCAGCAGGTCCGGGCTCTTTTAGATCCGGTTCTTCCGGCCGGCTACAATTTTGAGGGGATCAAAGGTAGTCCGTTGACAAAGGCGTACCGCAACAAAATGGAATTTTCCTTCGGAGATGAGTTTAAGGACGGTCCCATGACTCTGGGAATGCATAAACGCGGCAGCTTTTATGATATCGTGACCGTGGACCAGTGTGTGCTGGTGCATCCGGATTGCTGTAAGATCTTAAGAGCGACGTTGGATTATTTTACGGAGCACGGAGCAGTCTTCTATAAAAAAATGGCGCATGTCGGTTATCTGAGACATCTTCTCGTCCGCCGCGGTGTGAAGACCGGGGAGATCCTTGTGGATCTTGTGACCTCCACCCAGACGGAGGGAACCTGGAAGAGTGATAAGAATGAGGAAGTGCTGCTTGAGGGCTGGAAAGAAAAACTTCTGGGACTGGATCTGGAAGGCTCTTTTGCCGGAATCCTCCACACAGAAAACGACAGCCTTGCGGATGTGGTACAGAATGACCGCACGGTGATCCTTTATGGACAGGACTTCTTTATGGAAGAGCTTCTCGGATTAAAATTTAAGATCACTCCATTCTCCTTTTTCCAGACCAACTCTCTCGGTGCGGAGGTGCTCTATGAGACGGCCCGCGAATACATCGGTGAGACAGACGGAAGAAAGGTCTTCGATCTCTACAGCGGAACCGGTACCATTGCCCAGATCCTGGCTCCGGCGGCAGAACATGTGACCGGCGTGGAGATCATCGAGGAAGCTGTTGAAGCGGCGAAGGTGAACGCGGCGCAGAATGGACTGACAAACTGTGACTTCATCGCAGGGGATGTCTTAAAAGTATTGGATACCTTAGAGGAACGCCCGGATCTCATCGTTTTAGACCCGCCGAGAGACGGAATCCATCCGAAGGCGCTTCCAAAGATCATCGACCATTATGGATGCGAAAAAATGATCTATATTTCCTGCAAACCAACGAGCCTTGCGAGAGATCTCGTTGTGCTGCAGGCAAAAGGTTATGAGGTCACAAGAGTATGCTGTGTCGACATGTTTCCGGGAACGACACAGGTCGAGACGGTAGTTCTTTTATCCCACAAAAAAGCCGACAGTTATATCCACATTGATGTGGAGTTTGGAGAGGGCGAGGGCAAGATTCCGGTAGATAGTATTGCTAAAAGAGCCGAAGCGTACAAGCCCAAAGAAAAAGTGACCTACAAAATGATTAAGGAGTACATAGAAGCGAAATACGGCTTCAAGGTACATACCGCATATATCGCAGAGGTAAAGAGAGATTTAGGCTTGCCAATGTATGATGCTCCTAATGCGGTAGAAGAATTGAAACAGCCGAGGAAGCATCCGACACCAGAAAAGGTAGAAGCAATCAAAGATGCACTTCGGTATTTTGCAGTGATATAAAACTTTACTTACAATCGAATATTTCTTACATAGCCGTTTATTCATTTATTTGAGTAAGCGGCTTTTTTCATCCCTATTTTTCGGAATAGGGATATTTTTTGTAGAAGGAGGAGGTTTATTTGAATACACAAATCATTGCCATTGCCAACCAGAAAGGCGGCGTTGGCAAAACAACAACCTGTGCGAACTTGGGAATAGGTCTGGCACAGGCCGGAAAGAAAGTGCTTCTGATCGACGGGGACCCGCAAGGAAGCCTGACAATCAGCTTGGGAAATCCGCAACCAGACAAGCTGCCATTTACACTATCGGATGCAATGGGCAAAATTCTGATGGATCAGCCTATACGCCCCGGAGAAGGTATTCTGCATCATGCAGAAGGCGTTGACCTGATGCCTGCGGATATTCAGCTTTCCGGTATGGAGGTTTCTCTGGTAAACGCCATGAGCCGTGAAACGGTTTTACGGCAATATCTGGACACACTGAAGGGACAATATTCCCATATCCTGATTGACTGTCAGCCCTCGTTGGGGATGCTTACGGTCAATGCGCTGGCGGCTGCGAACAGGATCATAATTCCCGTTCAGGCAGAGTATCTGCCCGCCAAAGGACTGGAACAGCTTTTATCTACGGTCAGCAAGGTAAAACGGCAGATCAATCCAAAGCTCCAGATTGACGGTATCCTGCTGACGATGGTGGATAACCGCACCAACTTTGCCAAAGAGATTGCTGCTTTGCTGCGGGACACCTATGGAAGCAAAATCAAAATCTTTGGAACGGAGATTCCACACTCTGTCCGGGCAAAGGAAATCAGTGCAGAGGGAAAAAGTATTTTCGCCCATGACCCTGGCGGCAAAGTGGCAGAGGGGTATCGAAATCTGACGAAGGAGGTGTTGAAACTTGAAAAGCAGCGCGAAAAAAATAGAGCTGGCCTCGGTAGATGATCTGTTCTCCACCGAAGAAGGCCGCCAGGATGCAAAGCTGGAAAAGATTCAGGAAATTCCATTGTCTGAACTGCATCCCTTTAAGAACCACCCATTCAAAGTCAAGGATGACGAAGCCATGATGGAGACCGCTGACAGTATCAAGCAGTATGGCGTTCTGGTTCCGGCGATTGCTCGACCGGACCCGGAGGGCGGTTATGAGCTGGTAGCCGGACACAGACGGCACAGAGCAAGTGAACTGGCAGAAAAAGAGACCATGCCGGTAATTGTCCGTGATCTGGATGATGATGCCGCCACGATCATTATGGTTGACAGCAATTTACAACGAGAAAGCCTGCTTCCCAGTGAAAGGGCCTTTGCTTATAAAATGAAGTTGGAGGCTATGAAGCACCAGGGAGAGCGAGTGGATTTAACTTGTGCCCAAGTTGGGCACAAGTCCGATGGTAGAAAATCCAGAGATATTTTAGCTGAACAGGTTGGACAGAGTAAAAATCAAATTCAGAGATTTATCCGTCTGACCGAGCTGATTTCCGAACTGCTGGACATGGTGGATGAAAAGAAAAGTGCCTTAAATCCTGCTTATGAGCTGTCCTTCCTCAAAAAAGAGGAACAGAGGGATTTGCTGGATGCAATGGACAGCGAACAGGCTACCCCTTCTCTTTCTCAAGCCCAGCGGCTCAAGAAATACAGTCAGGAGGGGCATCTGACCCTCGATATGATGCGTGTCATCATGGGTGAGGAAAAGAAAAGCGATCTGGATCGAGTGACATTTACCTCTGACACCTTGCGGAAGTATTTCCCTAAAAGCTATACGCCCCAGCGGATGCAGGAAACCATCATCAAGCTGCTGGAGGCATGGCAGAAAAAGCGTCAGAGAGACCAGGAACGATGAAAGGAGCCGCCTATGAGGGATATTTCAGCCCGTGAGCTGAAAGGACACAACATTCTCGCCGTAGAGAGGTTTTGGGATAACACTCGCTGGATGATTGAGTTTTCCGTTCTGCGCCCAAGCACCGCTTACGGCAGACCCGGAGATGAAATGCGGCTGTTTTTGACTGAGGACGGGTATCAGTCCGCCCTGCAAAGCCAGCAGCGCCGAGAGATCAAGATCAAGCGTTACGCTCGTGTGATTGAGGGACATATCCTCGATTTCAAACCGGGAAAGCGCCGCCGCTCATAAACCCATACAACGAAAGGAAAGGAATGACTATGTGTACGGTAAAGGAAATTCAGGAAGCAATTCGGGAAGATTGCAGATCTCAGCATGACATGGATTCGACGGATATTGACCGCGTGATGCAAACACTTCCTTTCGCCAAGGAGGAGCCAGTTACAGGGGGGCATCCACAAAAGCCGCTGTTCTGGTTCTATGCAAGAAAATTTGAAAAGCGCTGAACACCGCAATTCTTTGAAATGAGGATTGCGGTTTTTTTATACCAAAAATTCGGAAGGAGTGAGGTCGATGGCCGTTTTTCGCATTGAACGGACCCGTGATTATACCGTGATGAGCAATCATCATTTACGAAATGCAAACCTGTCGTTAAAAGCCAAGGGGCTGCTTTCCATGATGCTGTCTTTGCCAGAGGAGTGGAATTACACTACCAGAGGGCTGGCTGCCATCTGTAAGGAGGGTGTGGACGCTATTGGCTCTGCGCTCAAAGAGTTGGAAACAGCTGGCTATATTGTCCGCAGGCAGCTTCGCGGTGCGAATGGCCGTATTACTGATACCGAGTACATCATTTATGAGCAGCCACAGCCAAAGAAGCTGGATATGCTGCCGTCAGATGTGGTTTCACCAGATACGGAAAACCCGGATATGGTAAAACCGGATACGGAAAAGCCCGCAGAATTAAATATAGAGAAATCAAATACAGAAAAATCAATTACTTATGGATCAAGTACCGATTCCATTCCCTTCCGGGAAACAGCGGCGGCAAGACCGCCGGAACGGAAAGGAAGAGATGCGATGTCTGTCACAGAGATAGAAAATTATCGGGAATTGATTCAGGAGAATATCGAGTATGACTGTCTGAAGCAGCGTTATCCTCTCTACCTGGATGACCTGAATGAGATCGTAGAGCTGTTGGTAGAAACGGTCTGTGCCAGACGAAAGACCACCCGGATCTCTGGGGCAGACTTTCCTCACGAGATCGTGCGTTCCCGTTTTTTGAAACTGGACAGCTCCCACATCGAGTTTGTCATGGACTGTCTGCAAAAGAACACCACCCAGGTACGCAACATGAAGCAGTACCTGCTTGCGGTGCTGTTCAATGCGCCTACCACCATGAATAATCACTTCACTTCATTGGTCAACCACGATATGCACGCAGGCGGCTGGTAAAGGCCGCCTTTTATCATGCCAAAGGAGGCACGACATGAACCAGATGGAAATTTTCAAAAACCCGGAGTTTGGCAGTATCCGGGTCATCGAAGAAAACGGCAAATACCTGTTCTGCGGAACGGATGTGGCCGCTGCGCTGGGGTACAGCAATTCCCGCGATGCAATTATCCGCCATTGTAGGTATGTCGTGAAACGCGACGCACCTCACCCACAAAGCCCCGACCGCAAAATCAGTATGACTTTTATCCCCGAAGGAGATTTGTACCGCCTGATTGTTCACAGCAAATTGCCATCGGCAGAACAGTTTGAACAGTGGGTATTCGATGAGGTTCTGCCTACCATTCGCAAGCACGGGGCCTATCTCACAAGAGAGAAGCTTTGGGAGGTAGCTACTTCCCCGGAGGCTCTGATGAAGCTCTGCTCAGACTTGTTGGCTGAGCGTGAAGCAAATATTTCTCTGCGTAAGGAAAATGCACAGCTGGAGGGCAAAGCCGCTTTCTATGACCTGTTCATCGACTTAAAGCACAGCACCAATCTCAGGACAACCGCCAAAGAGTTGGATGTCCCGGAGCGCCGGTTTGTTCGGTTTCTGATAGAACGACGGTTTGTGTACCGCACAGCATCCGGCAATGTGCTGCCCTATGCCAATGTGAAAAATACGGGGCTGTTCTGTGTGAAAGACTACTGCAATCACGGGCATACCGGCTCCTACACGCTGGTTACGCCAAAGGGAAAGCTCTACTTTGCTCAGCTGCGGGAGATGATCTTGCTGGTCTCATAAGAACGGAAAGGAAGTGGGTTTTATGCAGGAAGGCAAAACAATCGGGCAGCTGATGGAGGAAATGCGCCAGAAAGCCGGGGCGCAGAACTATCACGGTCATGACTACATGGATCTCCAGCGATTTGCGGAGAACACCCGGCACATGATTATTTTTGATGTACTGACGCATGACTCCCCGGTTGGCTGGAAAGGAGAACGCACCCGCCTGTTTTTGTCAGATATAGGCTATGAAAAAGCTCTGGACAGTCAGGCAAATGGGCAGATCAAGATTCTCAGCCATGCAAAGGTCAGAAATGGAGATTTGTTTTATGACCACAAAGAACAGATACGATAGGAGGAATCCGATATGAATGAGGAAAAGAAAGTACCCTTTAAGTGGGAATATGGGGAAGAAACCATATCGCTGCAACTTGGAATGTATGCGAATAATCAGCGGCTTTATATCGGCATGATTACCCATACAGAAGATGGAGCAGAGGCGTTTGCAGATATGACGGTGAACCTACCAGGATATTCCCTGGACCCCGGAGAGGCGTTTATTTCCGGTGACATCAGCAAGGATTTGCTGCGATTCATCAAAGAGAACAAATTGGGGAAGGTGCTTCCCTATCAGGTTCAGTCCGGTTATGGAAAATATTCTGCTGTTGCCTTTGATCTGGAGAAGCTGAAGGCATTTGACCCCAAAGGTGTGGCAGAGTTCCGGAAAGAGTGGAATCTGCCGGATAAGAAGCCGGTAAAGAAAAAGGGCCGCGGGATGGAGCGATGAAAAAATACCTCCTCCGGCGGCTGGTGGTCCCGCCTTAGAAAGAAATGCACCACCCCTGCACATTTTGTGGAAAGGAGGCGATGAAAATGCAGGAAGAAGTGGAAAATAGGACTTTAACACTGGTTGTTAGCGGAACAAAGTTCACTGGCAGGCTGCTCAAAGCCGCCATTAGCAAGTACATGGCCCACTGCAAGGAAAAGAAGCTGCAAAAGCAGAGAAGCCGTGACGCTCCTGTGACACCTCACGGCAAACAGACCGTCAAGCAGCTCATTGGTCAGAATCAGGGAATATCCAACATTGAGATCACAGACCCCTCTATCAAGGAGTTTGAGAAAATCGCCCGGAAATATGGTGTGGATTATGCGGTGAAGAAAGACCGCAGTAGCTCCCCACCCAAGTACCTGATCTTTTTCAAAGGCCGTGACGCCGATGCGCTGACCGCTGCATTTACCGAGTACACCAGCAAAAAGGTCAAGAAGGCCGAGAAAACGGAACGCCCGTCTGTGCTGGCAAAACTCAGTCAGTTCAAAGAGATGGTCAAAAATGCCGTGGTGGACCGCACCAAGCGAAAGGAGCTGGAAAGATGAAAAAGCAGTTTGACATCAAAAAGCTCGTTTTGCTGAACCTGCCCTATCTCCTGATGGGGCTGTTTGCTACCAACTTCGGGGAGGCATGGCGACTGGCTCAGGGGGCAAATGCTTCGGAGAAATTCCTTTCCCTGTTTGCTGTCCTGCCTGGGGCGTTGCAAAGTTTCTGGCCCAGCCTGCACCCGTTGGATCTGCTGGCGGGGCTGTGCTGCGGTGCTGGCCTGCGTCTGGCGGTGTATCTCAAAAGTAAAAACGCCAAGAAGTACCGTCACGGCATGGAGTATGGCTCTGCCCGTTGGGGAACCCGTGAGGATATTGCTCCCTACATCGACCCGGTGTTCCAGAACAATGTCATTCTCACAAAAACCGAGAGCCTGACCATGAACAGCCGCCCCAAGGACCCAAAGACCGCCAGAAACAAAAATGTGCTGGTGATTGGCGGCTCCGGTTCCGGTAAGACCCGTTTCTGGCTCAAACCAAATCTGATGCAGATGCACAGCAGCTACGTCGTGACTGACCCGAAGGGAACCATTTTGGTGGAGTGCGGAAAAATGCTCCAAAG